>OGXX01000078.1_pt1 | contig 90066 bp, 72 predicted proteins | sample 1576301 | NCBI WGS metagenome assembly OGXX01 (sample SAMEA3541469, study PRJEB24748) | human gut metagenome | biome: human gut; feature: human-associated habitat; material: faeces | place: China | collected 2012
TGCCGTAGACCGACGAGCTCGAAGCATATACAAGGTGCTCGACAGGTGTCGCGCCGTCGTCGTATGAGTGGCGGCAGGCTTCGAGAATATTATAAAAGCCGATTATATTCGATTCGATATAGGCGTCGGGATTCGTTATCGAATAGCGCACCCCCGCCTGCGCCGCGAGGTTGACAACTATCTGCGGCGAGTATTTGCAGAACACTTCGTTCACTTTGTCTTTGTCCGCGAGGTTAGCTTTAATAAAAATAAAATTTTCGTGTTTTTGAAGCTTTTTGAGCCGCGATTCTTTCAGGCGGATATCATAGTAGTCGTTGACGCTGTCGAAGCCGATGACGCGGATATCTTCAAAGTCCAAGAGCAGACGCTCCGAGAGAAAGGAGCCGATGAATCCCGCCGCGCCCGTCACGAGCACGGTCTTGCCGTTTAAATCAATTTTTGTCTTAATCGATTTTTCCTGCATATCCGCTTATCCTTTCAGAAAGGGGCTGTCGCATTTTCAGCGCAGCCCCCTGCTACCCTGTAACACCTAAAACTTTACAAGCATTGCGTCGTCTGATTGCGTTTAACTGCGTCTTCAAATTTGACAGGCGGCAGCCTGCCTGAGTTTTCATCCTTGTTCAACACAATCATACTTGCAACCGGATGTAAACTTTTAGATGTTACAGGGTAGTTTTATTTCTTGAGTTTTTCCAGTATTACGCTGAAAGCCACTATCGCGGCCTGAACCACAACTGCCGTCAGGGGCGACACAAACGCAAACGCCTTGAGTGCGACGCAGAGTATCGCACCCGCCGCCACGACCGCCTGCACTATAAGAGCGAACACTGCCCAGCGCGAAGCGAAGTTTGCGAGCCTGCCGCACGCCGCTATGCTCTTGAAATAAGAGCGGGCGGAGCCGTCGTGCATGACCTTCGCGGGGGCTGAGTCAACAACGCTGTCGCGGTATGCGCTGAATATGCGTGCGCCGTGGGAGAGTGTCATTTTGACATCCTTCTGCGCTATGCCGAAGCGGGCGGCAATGAGCTCGTCGGTCACATTCGGGTCGTCCGTGCGAACGACAAGGCTGAAGCCGTTGTCCGCCATCTCGTTTATCGAATCCTTGAGCGATGCGTCCTCGGCGTAGTTGAAAACGAACATCGCCGCGACCTGAGAGTCGATTGCTATGTAAAGAATCTTGCGCCCGTTGCGCTTGACTTTGTCTTCCTCGGACTTGAGCGGAACTTCGATATTGTGGTGCGTGAGCAGGTTGCGGTTGCCGAGCAGCACGCGCTGATTATATATTGTGGCTGAGAGACCGAGTCTGTCCTCATATATCATGTCGCGCACGGGCGGCAGAAGCTCAGTTGAGCCGCCGATAATGCGGTTGAAAACATCTGTAAGCGGACCGCCGGATTTGAGCACTATAGCGACTGCGTAGAGCAGAACATCGTCTATGCGCACGGTGTGGAAGTCCTTCATTCCGTGCATCTCACACGCCGCGCGGTCAAAGAGATCGGCGCTGTCAACAGAAGCGGCGACCGCTTCTGAACATTCGAGAGCCGCATCGTAGCCCGCTATCATGCCGCCTTCTGCGTTGAGCTTCCTGTTCTCAAGATAGAGCGGGATCATCAGCGCGAGTTCTATAGCGCAGGGTGAAGACAGGCAGAACGCGCCGGTGAGCACGCCGAACGCCTGGAATATATCTTTTGTTATTATGCCCGATATAACTGCGAGCAGCACGGAGACAGCCGAAGAAATTATCAGACTGCGCTTTATGCAGCTGTCCGCAGGGGAGTTGGCTTCGGAATTTTTGATGAAGTCGGCGGGGAACTCGACCCTGCCGGAATATAAAATGTCGGGGTTGCCCATCTTGAGCGCGCGTCCGACTTCAAATGCGTCTTTCTCGCTCTCGATAGCCCTTATGCCGTAGAGCCCGGATTTGCGCTTTGCGGTGCAGAAGAGGAAATTCTGCATCACGCGCGCCGTGCCGCGGCTGCTGTTTTCGGCGGTCATGAGCAAGGCGAATATCGCCGCCGCGCAGTAGAACATGCCCGAAGCGCCCTCGGGCGATTTGTTGAAGAACGAGAGTATCGTCTGAACGAGAGCGAGTATAAACGTCAGCCCGCCGACTGCGCCGCCGGTCACGCGACCGTTTGCAAGCGCCTTTACGCCGGATAAAATATTCGGGAACGCGAGATAGAACGACGCGAGCAGAAGTACTATATTAGCCGCCGCGAGTCCCGCGCCTCCGCGGTCGAATGCGGGCGCGTCTATCGCCGCCCACTCGAGAATTTTCGGCACGAGCAGCAGAAGCAGCGATACGCCTTCAAGTACACACAGACCGATAACCGAGGTCTTGAACTGCGATGCGGCGTTCTTGAGACTGTTATAGACTCTTCCGCGCTGTTCGGGCTTTTCATATTCGAGGGGAGCTTTCTCGGAGTGCTTTTTCTTTTTCTCGGGCTGTTTCTCCGGTTCGTCCTCTTTCTCTTCGGGCAGGTTTTCGTCCTCCTGCGGCTCATCGTCGCCGAGACCGCTGAGCAGGACGAACTTTTTCTTCTTCTCCGCCCTCTTTTTGTCGAGCTCATTGCGGAGCTCGTCTTCGTCTATCTTTTCGGTCTCCGGCTCTTCGCCGAAGCCGCTGAGCATCATCTGCTCCTCCTCCGGATGATTGCCGGCGGCGGGATTCGTGAAAGGCTGATCTTCTATCGACGCTGGTTTATTGTCCCCTGAACCGACAAATTCTTCGGCGGGAATGACCTGCGGCAGGGGCTCGAGCCCCGATGTCTCGGAGAGCGGACCGCGCTTTAAGATAACTCCAGGTTTCTCTATCGTCTCGGCGCTCTGGGGCTCTTTTGCCGAACCGATTGCAGCCATGAGCTTTGTCTTATATTCATCGTCCGGCTTGCTTTTCGCCGGCTCGGAGAGGGATTTCATCGGACCGAACACGACTGTGTCGCCGAACAGACCGGGTATGGCGCGGCTCTCACGTTCGGAGTCCTCTTCCGGCTCTTCGGTCGGCTCGCCGAAATATCTCGACGCGGGCGCACCGAAAAGCTCCTCTACCGTCGGCTTTTTCTCGGCTTCATCCTCGTCCTTTGGCTTTTCTTCCTCGCCGTGAAGCGTCAGAATGTTATCGCTGTTATCAGGTTCATCGGATTCATTTGATTCGTCTGTATCAACTTCGTTGTCAGATTCGTGAATATCATCATCTTCGCCGTCGGCTTTTACAACGGACAGCTCAAGCTTTGAATCGGAGTATATATCCGCGCTCTCATCGGCGGCAGCTTCCTCGATCGGAGCTTCTCCGACTTCCGGCTCGGCTTCATCGGCAGATTCCTGCGCCGCTTCGGCTTTCTCCGGTTCTGTGGGAACTTCTGCCGCCGCTTCTCTTTCGGGTTCTATAGAAGAAGTTTCGCCCACAGACTCTTCGGGCTTATCCGATTCTGCAAAATCTGCTTCGCCTGCGGATGACTCAGACTCTTCGATTTTGTCGGATTCTTTGTCAGTTTGTTCCGCTTCATTAGATTCGGCGGATTCTTCAATTTCTGGTTCTGTGGCAGCCTCAGCCGCGACCGACGGAATCTCGGGTTCCGGCTCGGCGGCAATCTCCGCCTCGGGCTCTTCGGCTCCCTGCTGATTGTATACGGGTTCAGACTCCGACGGCGTATCATCGTCAGAGTATCTGCCTTCATAGTATTGGATACTTGTCAGAAGTTCGGTGTCGTCCTCGTCGGCAGGTGCCGTGGAATCGGTATCCGTACTCGCCAACAAATCGTCTATGTCGCTCAGCGACCAGATCCTGTCCGGCTCGCCGCGGCTGTTTTCAAGCTCCGCCACCTCGCGGAGAACTCTGTCAAGTGAAATCTTGCTCCGCTTATCGGAAGATCTGTTTTCCACTCATCTCACCCCAATTGTATATACTGAATCGGATAAAAGTCAGTTTCTGTGTTTCGCCGCTTCGAACATGAGGATTCCCGCCGCGACGGAGGCGTTTAGAGAATTTATTTTGCCGCGCATCGGCAATGAGGCGATAAAATCGCATTTTTCGCGCACAAGGCGGCCTATGCCCTTGCCCTCAGAGCCGATGACGAGGGCGATGCTGCCGCTGTAGTCGAGGGCAGTGTAATCCGTGCCGTCCATGTCCGCGCCGAATATCCAGACGCCGCGCGATTTGAGTTCGTCGATGGCGGCGGGGAGATTCGCGACTTTTACTACAGGGACATATTCAATAGCGCCCGCCGAGGTCTTTGCGACTGTGTAGTTGAGGGTCACGGAGTTGCGCTTGGGGATAATTACCCCGTGAACTCCGGCTGCCTCCGCGCTTCTGAGGATAGCGCCGAGATTGTGCGGGTCTTCAAGCGAGTCGCACACGACTATGAACGGGCTTTCGTTTCTGCTCTCGGCGAGGGCGAAAATATCGTCCATCTCGGCGTATTCGTGAGCCGCGGCAAATGCCGCAACGCCCTGATGCGCCGCGCCGTCGCAGAGTCGGTCGAGCCTGCGCTGATCGGCAAATTTGACGGGAATCTTGCGCTCGCGGCAGATGTCTATTATTCTGCCTGCCTGTCCGCCGCGCTGACCCTGTGCAACGGTCACGCTGTCTATCGTTCTGCCGCTTTCGAGAGCCTGAAGCACTGCGTTGCGACCGACTATGAGCCCCTCTTTATGATCCATTGAATATACCTCTCAGCCAAAAAGTCTCTATATAAGCATTATTATATCATATACTGCTATAAAACGACAATAGAAATGCTAAAAATTTACGCGGAATATTTTTCCTTTCTGCGTATTGCAATTGAGTTCACAATAAGAATTATGAGGGCGAGGATGAGTGTACCTGTCAGCGCGCCGAGGGTGTCGACTCCGACATCGAAAATGCGGCAGGCGCGGCCGGGGACAAAATACTGGTGTATCTCGTCGCTGATTGAATAAAGGGCGCTGCAAATGACCGCGGTTATCGGAGAAAAACGCCTGCGGCTGAGGAAAAACGCGCAGCCGATAAGGAATCCGAGCGCCGCATATTCAAAGAAATGCGCGAACTTGCGCACGATGAAGCTGTTCAGAAGTGGGCCGAAGAGTTTCATCAAAATACCGCGCACACTGTCACTCATATTTTGCGACTGGTTGCCGTCTTTGCTCGAAAGCCAAAATATGCATCCGGCGCACGCCGCCGCCAATAACCAGAAAAAGACGGCGAGCACAATGCGCACCGTCCGATTTTCGGGGAGTATATATTTGAGTTTATTTTCCTTTTTCATCTTGTCAGTCCTTTGCCGTTACGAAAACAAAATCGACCGCCGAGCTCTCCGGGTCAACGCTCAGGCCGTTGACGCCCTTCGCCGTTGCAAAATAGCTCGGGGTTATGAACATCGGGAGCACAGCGCCGAGCGAGAGCAGTCTGCCCTCCGCGCTGCGGCAAGCCTTGACGAGTCCTGCGCCGCTCAGCGCCTTGAGGTTCTTGACGGACGCGTCAAACTGCGCGTCGCTGAGGCGTACTATGTTGTTCGTCCCCTGCGAGGTGAGCGTAGAAAGGAAACCTGCGGCGTCGGTTATGCCCGCGGACATGGAGGTCAGGGCTATCTGATAGTCGCCGTCCTGCACGCGCGAGGAAAGAGTCGCGCTGTCGAGTGCGGTGACAGTGAAATTGACGCTCAGACCGAATACTTTTTGCCAGCCCTGTATCATGCGGCGCATGGCGTTTTCGTGCTCGGGCAGGCAGATTATCTCAAGGTTCAGCTTGCCTGTGAGATCTTTCTGCGCCTGAGTCCAGTATCCGGCGGATCTGTTCATATCGTAGCCGAGAATGCTGACGGGCTCGCTGCCAAGATCCGCTCCCTCGCCGACAGAGCAGGCGGGCGGGATTACAGAATAAGTTTTTTGCATATCCTCGCTCTCGAGCGTCAGCGAGTTGTAGTCAACCGCCGTGCAGAGCGCGCGGCGCAGCGACACGTTGGAGAGCGACACGTCGGAGCAGTTAAAACACAGAGCCCAAACAGTGTCGTAGCTCTTGGTGACGGAGAGATCGGACGAATCGGGCGCAGTTGTGCCGAGCTGGGCGGCACAGTAAGTTCCGTCGAGCAGGGAATTGAGCCTTTGCTTGCTGTCGCCGTCGATTACGAGCGACACGCTCGCGGGCTTCGCCGGGAAAGGTCCGGTGTAATCATCGTTATTTTTTATAGTCAAAGCGGAGTCGTGCAGCCAATAGGAGAGATAGAACGGACCGTTGCACAGGAGCGTAGAATAGTCAAGTCCGTAACGCCCTTTGGTCGCGTTGAAGAAAGTCTCGTTGCAGGGCATGCATATTGCCTTTGTCAGCAGATCGAGAAAAGCCGATTCGTCCGTTGAGTTTTCGAGCGTTATGCGCAGCTCAAAGTCGCCGACCGCCTGCACGCCGAGCTTGTCGGAGGACATCTTGCCGTTTATTATGCTCTTTGCGTTCTTTATGACTCCGAGGCTCAGCGCTTCGGGCGCACCCGTTGCGGGGGACACCGCGCGCCTGAGCGCGAAAACGAAATCAGCCGCTGTGACGCGGGAGTCGAAGGTCTTGTCTATGTTGTCGCCGAGGATCGGCTTGAACGCCTTTTTCATTATGACCCAGCGTGCGTCCTCGCGGAGCTTGAAAGTATAGGTGAGGGAGGATGCGTCATAGCTCCAGCTCGTCGCCGCGGCGGGAGAATACTTGCCCTCTGCGTCCTTGCGGACAAGTCCCTCGAAGCAGTTGAGCACGACGGTCTTTGCCTCCGCGCCCTGCGCTATCTGCGGGTCGAGGCACTCCGGCTGGGCTGCTATCGGATAGCTCAGCGCCGCGCCCGAGCCGTCCTTGCCGCAGGCGGCTGCTGCGAATATCAGCGCGAGTGCAAGAAATATTGAAACTATTCTCGTAATTTTTTTCATGCTTTTCCTCCGTATATCGAAAACGCCGGCGTATTTATACAAATTCTGCGGGCAGTCTGAGGCATAATTTTTTCGGGATATGCAGCCCCTTTCAGATACATTATATAGTAGCATAAAACCACTCCCGTTATCAACCGTTAATTGCAAAGATTATCCGGTGGATATAATGTTATTCAAAAGATTTTTATTGTTTTAAAATATATCTGTATAAATGTTGCAATTTTTTTAAAAATCTGTTACAATTCTTTATCATATCTTACATATTTCGGGGATTGAAATTATGAACGCTGTTTTATATATCGCGGCGGCTCTTTCGGCCGTCTGCGCCGTGCTGCTCGTGATTATTATAACGAAGCGCAGCCGCCCCTCCGCGCAGGATGGGCAAATAAAGGAGCTTGAGCATAAAGTCAGCTCGCTCGAGGGTCAGCTGCGCGATGAGTTCGAGCGCAGCCGCAGAGAAAGTGCCGGCAATCAGAAGGACATGCGCTCCGAACTTACCGAATCGCTCGATAAGATGAACGAGCGCCTTGCACTCATGACCGAGGCGAATTTCAAGCATCAGCAGCAGCTGACGGATATGTTCTCGAAGTCGCTCGACACTATCCGCCGAAATAACATAGAACAAAACGACAGACAGTCAAGAATTATTGCAGAGTCGATAGAAAAAATGCAGCAGAGCAACGAGAAAAAGCTCGATGAGATGCGCGCAACCGTCGACGAGAAGCTCTCCTCGACCCTCACGACCCGACTCGACAGCTCGTTCAAGACCGTCTCCGAGCAGCTCGAAAATGTCTACAAATCGCTCGGCGAGATGAAAGAACTCTCGACCGGTGTTACAACAAATGTCACGAATCTCAACCGCGTGCTGACGAATGTCAAGGCGCGCGGCACCTGGGCGGAAGTCCAGCTCGAGGGCATACTCGACCAGACGATACCCAATATGTACGAGAAAAACTTCGCCACCCGCCCGGGCAGCTCCGAGCGCGTTGAATTTGCTATACGCATTCCTGCCGGCGATGGCGGCGCGGACGCTTATCTCCCCGTTGACTCGAAGTTCCCGATGGAGGACTATGTGCGCCTCTGCTCCGCCGCAGACAGCGCGGACGCCGAAGAAGTCGCAAAGGCGCGCAAGGCTCTTGAGGATAGAGTTTTGAGCGAGGCGAAGCTCGTCACCAAATACATAAATGTTCCGGCGACGACCCCGTTTGCGATAATGTATCTCGCGACCGAGGGACTCTATGCCGAAATCGCGTCCTCGCGCACTGGAATAGCCGAGCGCATCCAGCGCGAATATAACATCATGATAGCGGGACCGACTACAATAACAGCGCTTCTCAATTCTCTCTCCATGGGCTTCAGAGCCGTGGCGATAAACGAGAAGGCGAATGAGGTACGCCGCCTGCTTTCCGTCGCCAAGGCGCAGTATGAGAAGTTCGGCGATGTGCTCGATAAAGCGAAGAAAAAGATAGACGAGGCGGGGCGCACTCTTGTTGCCGCGCAGGACAGAAACCGTATCATGGCGGGCAAGCTCAAGGGGATCGAGAGCATGGACGCCGCCGAGGCGGACGCATATCTCGGCATAGCCGAGCAGACGGACGGCTCGGAGGATTAAGCATTTTCGTTTTTTGTTTATCATAAAATCAGAAAAAGGAGGAAACGAAATGAATAACAAAGGAAGACTGGCAAGACGCATCATCGCAGTTATAGTCTGTATGACCCTCGTCCTTGCCGCCCTCCCGACCGGAGTTTTCAGTGCCTTTGCGCAGACCGAGAAGGGCAAGCTCAAAGTCACATCCATCTCCGACATTCACTATTTTGCTGATTCCGAAAAAGGAACCGGGGACACAAAGAACGGATTCAGCGAAGCCTACAACGAATGGAACGACAAAGGTTCCCGTCAGCACAACGAAGTCAACGCCCTTATCGACGCAGCGCTCAAGAAGGCTGTTGCCGAGAAGAGCGACTATGTGTTCCTGCCCGGCGACCTGACCTTCAACGGTGAGCTGGCGGGTCACAAGGCTCTTGCCGCAAAGCTCGAAGCCTTTGAAAAGGAGAGCGGAATACAGGTCATCGTTGTAAACGGCAACCACGACGTCAACAACTATCGTGGACTGACCTTCAGAAACGGTGTCAAAGAGTCCGGCGAAGTCACCTCTCCCGAGGCGTTCCGCGAGATCTATAAGAATCTCGGACGCGACCTTGTGACGGACGAAAAAGAAGATGTCTTCACCCCCACCACAGGTCAGGCGGGTCAGCTCTCCTACGCTATAAGCCTCAAGGGCGGCTACAGACTCATCGTCATGGATACCAACAAGTATTCGTCCGATGTCACCGCCAAGGGCGACGATGTTCAGGAGACCGCGGGCAGCATCACCCCCGAGCTCATGCAGTGGGTGCTCAAACAGTGCGAAAAGGCGAAGAAAAATGGCGAGACTATCATCGGCATGGGTCACCACAACTTCGTTCCCCACATGACCATCGAGCCCGAAATATTCTTTGCTTTCGTGCTCGACGATTGGATGGAGTGTGCTGAGACCCTCGCGGACGCAGGCATGCATTTCACCTTCAGCGGACATCTTCACACCCCCGATATCGCCTCCCATGTCAGCGACAACGGCGAGACTCTTTATGATATCGAGACCACATCTCTTTCGGGCTTCCCGAACAAGTTCAGAACCGTCACTTTTGACAACACTCAGGACGGCAAGATAATCTGCGATGCGAAGTCCCACGAGGTCGACGAGGATGAGCCCATTGTTGTCAACTTCCCCAACGGTACGTCTAAGGCTTATGCCCAGCCCTATAAGAACAGCTTCTCGTTCTTCAAGACCTATGGCCCCGGCGATATCCATAACTTCGCTATGACCTCGATCGACAATGCCCTTTCCGGCATCTTCGAGGACATTCAGGAGGCCGGCGGACTCTATGCATATCTCGAGGCTTCGGGAATCGACCTTGAGAAGATAATCGTCGACGCGCTCGGCACGAACGGCTTTGAGGTCGGCAGCGTTGAGATACTGACCGTCAGCACCAATGTCATGAGCTTCATCAAGGATCTGTGCGCGCAGGTCGACGAGGCTTATATCAATAACCCCGACCATGTTATGGAGGTCATTGACGGCGTAGTCACAAAGGCTCTCAACTATCAGGTCTCCGATTACAAGTGCACCAAGTTCTATGAGACCATGGGTATGGAGAGCAAGAACGAGAAGGGCACCCTCGAGGACGCCGCTTACACCGTTCTTTACACTCTCTACAACGCCGACGAGGATATCAGCGACGACAAGTTCATGAACGATGTCCTTGATTATTTCGAGAACAGAGACGGCGCAAAGGAGCTCATCAACTTCCTTATCGACACTCTGCTCAACGATGTCGTCGAGGGAGAGATCCTCTCGACCCTCCAGTTCAACCCCGGCAAGCTCTTCCCCGCCGGTTCTGTCACCAGCCCCATAGGCGTTGTGACCGATATCATCATGCAGATTCTCTTCCGCGGCAATCCGAGCTATGAGAACGTTATTTACAGCGTGCTCAAGCTCCTGCCCGAGAAGTACAGCAGCATCCGCAATATACTCAACACCGTCGTTATCGACGAGTACATGACCCAGAGCCAGTATGACAGCATCGGCTACACCATCGGCAGAATGATCCGCAGCCTCGTCGAGGATACGAATCCTGCGGCAAAGTCCGACCTCAATGCCACCCTCGTTTATGACGGCCCCGTCAAGCCCGAGGTCACGCAGGAGAATATGCGCCTGCCCTCGAATATAGGCACAACTTTCACCGGCGACGCATCGACCGAGAGAAGCATCAACTGGTATACAAAGTACAGCCTCAAAAATTCCGACATTCAGATAGCCGAGTATTCGGAGAACCCGACCTTTACTGATAAGCTTCCCAAGGGAGTCAAGGTCAGCACAACCTCCGAGCTCGTCAAGAGAGAGAATCCCGGCGTCGACCTCGGCTTTATCGGTTTCCTCTCATATGGTATCAATGTCAACCGCCACACCGCGACCATAACCGGTCTCAAACCCGGCACGAAGTATTGCTACAGAGTCGGCGATGCAAAGTACGGTTGGTGGAGCGGCACGGGCATAATCGAGACTGCGGACAATTCCGATTCTTTCACCTTCTTCCATGTCAGCGACGAGCAGTCGCAGAACGCTATTCAGTATGGCACATGGGGCAAGGTAGTCGATACCGCGCTCAAGATGTTCCCCGAGGGCAAGTTCTTTGCCAGCGCAGGCGACCAGGTCGATTACACCAAGCACTTCAAGCAGTGGCAGTGGTTCTTCAATGCCTCTGAGAACATCAAGAACACCGCTATCATGCCCGCAGCGGGCAACCACGAGAAGAGCGGATATATGCTCGACCAGAACTTCGTCCTGCCCGAGACGGTCGATCAGGACAGAGAGAGCGGCGTGTTCTATTCCTATGATTACAACAACGCTCATTTCATCGTCCTCAACACCAATAACCTCAGCGAGGATAAGGCGCTCAGCGACGATCAGCTCGCATGGCTCAAGGCGGACGCCCAGGCAAGCGACGCTCAGTGGAAGATAGTCGTTCTCCACAAGGCGCTCTATTCCAATGGCTCGCACTATGACGACAAGGATGTCAAGGCTATGCGCAAGCAGCTCTGCGGACTCATGCCCGACCTCGGCATCGATATCGTCCTCCAGGGTCACGATCATGTCTATCTGCGCACCGATGTTATGGACAACAATAAAGTTGTCAAGGCTGAGGAGCAGAAGATAACCTTCGGCGGCAGAGAGTACACCGCAAAGCTCAATCCCGAGGGCACCGTCTATGTCATCAGCGCATGCGCAGGTGTCAAGGACTACCAGACCAAGGATGTCAAGGATACCGACAAGCTCTTCCCGAGAGCCGAGGCTATCTACGATGCCCACAGCGCTGTGTTCTCTGCGATAACCATCGACGGCAGCAAGCTCTATTTCGACGCTTATATGCTCGACGATGAGGCAAAGGACGGCGCAACGAGAATCGACTCTTTCGCGCTCTCGAAGTCCGAAAAGGACGTTCCCGAGAATCCCGAAAAGCCCGAGAAGCCCGGTCTTCCCGACCTTCCCGACCTGCCCGAGCTTCCCGAAATCCCCGGTCTGCCCCATTGGCCCGGAAAGCCCGAGAAGCCGGAAGAGCCATCAGACCCGTCGAATCCGAGCGAGCCGCTCGATCCCTCCGATCCCGCGAGCCCGATAGTCCCCTCGACGAAGCCCGATACAAATAAGCCCGGCAGCGACAGCAAAGTGCCGAACACCGGTGCGGCAGCTCCCGTAATGCTCATTGCATTCGCAGGCGCGGCATTCGTTATCGGCTGCTCTGCAAAGAGGAAAAAAGAGGACTGATAACAGCTCTCTGATATAAAACTATAAAAGACGCCCGGAGAGTTCAGACGCTCTTCGGGCGTTTCTCTATAGATTTTCACGCGCGTTTCTGCTACAATAAATTCAAAAATCACCGGAGACGATATTATGTTCAGACCTGTTCGCAGAATTAAAAACGCTCTCGGCGAAGAAGCGACAAAAGAAATTTTGCGCTCCGCCCGCCGCGGAGTGCTCGCAGTCAACGGCGACGGCGGATATCCTTACGCGATACCGATAAACTATCTCTATGACGAAGAGGCGGGAAAGATATATTTCCACGGTGCAAAAGCGGGCCACAAGGCGGACTCGATAAATAAATGCGATAAAGTGTGCTTCACGGCTTGCGGGGATGAGATTATCCGTGAAGAGATATGGGCGCCGTTCATGCGCAGCGCCGTCGTGTTCGGCAGGTGCCGCGTCATTGAAGACCGCGCTCAGACACTGATTCTGGTCAAACGCCTCGCGATGAAATACTACCCCGACGAGAGCCTTGCGGACGAGGAAATCGCCGTTTCGGGAAATGCCGTGCGGATGTATGAAATAGCGATAGAGCACATGAGCGGCAAGGAAATTCAGGAACGATGATTTTTTACACAAAGAAAGCGTTGGAAATTTTTGTACTTTAGTACACTTTTTTGTCGTTTATCGCTTGACTATTACCGATATAAAAAGTATAATAAAAAAGCTAATGCAAATAAATTGGAGGTAAACAAAATGAAGGTATTTATGATTGGCGGCACCGGCCTTCTCGGCAGCGCCGCAGCGCGTATTTTCATTGACAGAGGCCACAGCGTCAAGTCTGTTGCTCTTCCGCCCCTTCCCGAAGGAGCTCCCATCCCCGAGGAGATGGAGATCGTAATGTGCAATATCTACGAGAAGACCGACGATGAGATCAGAGAGCTTATGGCCGGCTGCGACTGCTTCGTTTTCGCCGCAGGCGTCGACGAGAGAGTCGAGTTCCCCGCACCCGTTTACGATGCTTACTACAAGTACAACATCGCTCCCCTCAAGAGACTTCTTCCCATCTGCAAGGAGCTCGGTTATAAGAAGGCCGTTATCCTCGGCTCTTATTTCTCCTACCTTGCCAAAGAGCGTCCGGATATGAAGCTCTGCGAGAAGCACCCCTATATCAGAAGCCGTATCGACCAGGAGAACGTCGCTTTCTCCTATGCCGATGACAACTTCGATGTTGCCGTTCTCGAGCTGCCCTACATCTTCGGCACTCAGCCCGGCAGAAAGCCCGTTTGGGTTATCCTTATCGAGCAGATCAAGAGAATGGACAAGCTTCCCTGCACCCTCTATCCCAGAGGCGGTACAGCAATGCTTACAGTCCGCCAGGTCGGTGAGTCCATCGTCGGCGCGGCTGAGCGCAGCACCGGTGCAAAGGCATGGCCCATCAGCTGCTACAACATGAAGTGGGCTCCGTTCCTCAAGATAGTCTACGCCGCAAGAGGCATGGGCGATAACAGAAAGATCATCGGCATCCCGCCGTGGATGATGAGAATGGGACTCAAGGGCGTTGTCAAGGAGTATGCCGAGAAGGGCATCGACAGCGGTATCAATCCCATGGGTCTTCCGGATATCATGGATCTCGATCTCTTCATGCCCACTGATTATGCTTACAAAGAGCTCGGTGTTACTGAGGACGACATCAAGGCTGCTATCACCGATTCTATCAAGGTCAGCGTTGCCTCCTATGAGGGCAAGGTCAAGCTCCTTGAGATGAAAGGCGAATAATTAAACATACACTCATTTTCGGCGGAACTTTTATGTTCCGCCGAAATAGTGCTTTTTAGAAGCTTTTATATTTCTGCCGTATTTGGCGGCGGTGCGGTCGTTTGACGGGGGTTTTTTCGTCAGGACGCACAAAGATGCGCTCTTGTTTTTGTGCGCGCTGACGGAAAAACGACCATCCGCAGACCGCTTTCAACTTTTATCATCACAAATTTTTCAGGAATGGGTGAATTCTTTTGGCAAAGAGAGAAGACGTAAGAAATATAGCCATAATAGCGCACGTCGACCACGGCAAGACTACCCTCGTCGACGAGATGCTCAAGCAGAGCGGCATATTCAGAGCCAACGAGCAGGTTCAGGACAGGGTCATGGACTCAAACGACCTTGAGCGTGAGCGCGGAATAACAATACTTTCAAAGAATACCGCCGTCCATTATAACGGCGTGAAAATCAATATCGTTGACACTCCCGGCCATGCCGACTTCGGCGGCGAGGTCGAGCGTATACTCATGATGGTCGACGGCGTGCTTCTGCTCGTCGATGCGTTCGAGGGCTGCATGCCCCAGACGCGCTTCGTCCTCAAAAAGGCTCTTGCGCTCAAGAAGAAAGTCCTCGTTGTTATCAACAAGGTCGACAGACCCAACGCGCGCCCCGCAGAAGTCGTTGACGAGGTCATTGATCTGTTCATCGACCTCGGCGCCGAGGAGGATCAGCTCGACTTCCCCGTTGTCTACGCTTCGGCAAGAGACGGCTATTCCTCGCTCGATCCCAATGTCCGCTCGGGTGATATGCGCCCGCTGCTCGACTCAATTCTCGAGCATATCGAAGCTCCCGACGGCGACGTCGATGCTCCGCTTCAGATACTCTTCACGAGCCTTGACTACGATGATTATATCGGCAGAATAGGCGTCGGCAGAGTTGAGCGCGGCAGGGTGACGAAGAACGAGCCGATAGTGCTCTGCAAAACGGACGGCACTCAGGAGAATGTCAGGGTGTCGCGCCTCTATCAGTTTGAGGGACTCTCGCGTGTCGAGGTCGATTCCGCCGCCGCGGGCGATATTGTCTGCATCTCCGGCATCAGCGATATAAATATCGGCGAGACCGCCTGCTCCCCGGACTGCATCGAGCCGATGCCTTTCATAAAAATAGACGAGCCCACGATATCCATGAACTTCATGGTCAACGACAGCCCGTTCGCAGGTCGCGAGGGCAAGTTCGTTACTTCGAGAAATATCAGAGACCGCCTGTTCAAGGAGGTTGAGACGAACGTCAGCATGCGCGTTGAAGAGACTGATTCTACCGATACTTTCAAAGTCTCCGGACGCGGCGAGCTGCATCTGTCAATTCTCATTGAGACCATGCGCCGTCAGGGCTACGAGTTCCAGGTTTCGCGCCCGAAGGTCATTCTCAAAGAGATAAACGGCAAGACCTGCGAGCCTATGGAGCTGCTCATAGTCGAAGTTCCCGAGCAGTATGTCGGCGCTGTTATAGAGAAGCTCGGATCCCGCAAGGGCGAGCTTGTCAACATGGGCACGCGCGACGGCGGCGCAACTCATCTTGAGTTCCGCATCCCGTCGAGAGGACTCATCGGCTACCGCGCCGAGTTCCTCACCGACACAAACGGCAACGGTATCATGAACCAACTGTTCGACGGCTATGAGCCCTACAAAGGCGAGATAGTCACCCGTGAGCGCGGCTCTATAGTTGTTCACGAGACCGGCGTGAGCACCGCATACGGTCTGTTCAACACTCAGGACAGAGGCAGGCTGTTCATTCCCGCAGGCGTCGAAGTCTACGAAGGTATGATAGTCGGCGAATGTGCCAAGAATGAGGATATAGTCTGCAATATCTGCAAGAGCAAACATCTGACCAACACCCGTGCATCGGGTTCCGATGACGCGCTGCGCCTCGTGCCCTATACGGAGATGAGTCTCGAGCAGTGCATGGAATTCATAAAGGACGACGAACTGCTTGAAGTTACGCCCAAGTCGCTCAGACTCAGAAAGCGCATTCTCTCGAAGGAGAAGAGACTCAAGCAGCAGTTCAGAGGCAAGTAATCTGAAAGGGGAGACAGGAATGACACAGCGCCGATCGGTTGCTCTGGGCAGCTTTGACGGACTCCATCGGGGTCACAGGGCTGTGCTCGACCTCGCTCTCTCGTTTGAAAAAGACGGCTTCGAGCCGTGCGCCCTCGTCTTTGACGAGCACCCGCTGAAAGTTGTCGGTGCGGGAGCTCCCCCGGAGCTGATGACCCCGCAGGCGCGCGACGAAATGCTCGAAAGCCTTGGCATAACCGTCAAAAAGATATCGTTCGGGCGCATCGTCGATATGTCGGCGGAGCAGTTCGTCAATGATATTTTAATCGGCGAACTGAACGCGGGCGCGGTATGCTGCGGATATAATTACCGCTTCGCAAAGAGCGCCGCCGCGGATTCCCGCGACCTCGAAGAGCTCTGCAGGGAGCATGGAATTTTGTGCGCCGTGGCGGAGCGCACCGACTATAACGGCGCGGCGATAAGCTCGACGAGGATAAGAAACGCGCTCGCCGAGGGCAATATCGAAGACGCAAACGCCATGCTCGGGCGCGAATTTTCCTATAAATTCACCGTCGTCAGCGGCGACAGGCGCGGCAGGCTGATAGGCGCGCCGACGATAAATCAGCATTTCCCCGAGGGCTTCATCGTCCCGAAGTTCGGCGTATATGCTTCGGCAGTGCCGATAGACGGAGAACTGCATGCGGCGGTTACGAACATCGGACGCCGCCCGTCGTTCACCTGCGACGATCTGCGCAGCGAGACCTGTATAACCGACTTCTCCGGCGACCTCTACGGAAAAAATGTCGAAGTAAAATTGCTCAGATATATCCGACCCGAAAGGGTCTTCGATTCGCTCGATTCGCTCGGCGACCAGATAGCTGCCGACGCGCAGACGGCAAAAGAAATTTTTAACAGCATAGAAAAATAATAACCGCAGCCGCCCGAGGATTGATCCTCAGGCGGTTTTCGTTTATCTTAATGTCACGGTGGGGACGAATATCATAACCTGCAAAATTCGCACGGATTTATTGGTACACAGCCCCGCACCCAAAATTCAATATGGAAAACACCTGTGCGGCATGATATAATCGATATGTAAAAGCATTTTGACACGGAAAATGCGCGGATGTAAAACGCTTTTGATAGACACACGACTGTTTTTTGCGTAAACTGAAAGCGAAAAAAGGAGGCGCGGCAGATGGATATCGGAAAGAAGCTCAGGGACGCGAGAAACGCGGCTAAATTGACTCAGGAGAGTGCGGCGGAGTCGCTCGGCGTGAGCCGCCAGACCATATCAAATTGGGAGACGGGCAAGACCTATCCCGATATAGTGAGCGTCATAAGAATGAGCGACCTCTATTCCGTCAGCCTCGACTGCCTGCTGAAGGAGGAAAAAACCGTGTCAAACAATCTCAACTATCTCAACTATCTCAACTATCTCGAAGAGAGCACAAACGTCGTCAAGAGCCGCCGCAGACTCGGAAAGCTCGTGCTCGTCGCCGCATATCTCGTCATATGGGCGGTGTCGGTCGCGTTTTTCTGGCTCGCCGTCTCCGGGTCGGACGCGGGTGCGTACGCCGTGCTCGTTATATGGGGCGCAATCCCGCTGACCACATTCGTCATCTCGCTGCTCATAGGCGCAAACGGCTATTGGGGCAGAAGAAAATGGTGGGCGGTGCCTATCCTCGCTCTTATGTACACTCTCATTCCGTTTCTGACCTTCACCCTCGCCAACGCCGCTTCGACGGGCGTTTCCGCAGGCGATATAGCGGTGCACCTCGACGATTTAAACACCCTGCCTATAGGTGCGGTCGTCTCCGCCGCCGGTCTTGCGATTGGCACGGGCATAGAGAAACTTCAGAAGAGAAAGCTGAAAAGAAAGAATAATATCCTGACACAAGAGAGCACAAAAAGTCAGGAATAAAAAACTCCTTTGCTCTATAATGTTCTTGCACAGGGAGAAAAAGCATGGACTGGATAACAGGGATAAGCAAAGCGATAGACTATATTGAGGAACACATCACGGAGCCTACGGATTACGCACGGGCGGCGAAAGAGGCCTGTTCGTCGCCGTTTAATTTTCAGCGCGTGTTCGCTCTGCTGTGCGGTTATACCCTCGGCGGACGTGCAGAACCCTGACTATACCTGCGAGATATGGATCGCAGTCAAACCGAAAAAGTAAATATTTTTTCGCCGGAGCTCGTTTGGGCTCCAGTTCTTTTTGTCTTGAGGAAAGGCGGAAAGAATGTTATACTTATTGAAGAAAGCAATATTGAAAGGAAAACGCCGATGAGAAGATTCTTGAAATTCTTTGCACGTCTATTTGTGCTTTTACTCGGGCTTTCGCTGTGCATCTCGCCGCTCGAGGGCTTTGCCGCCTATGATTTTGAATATGAGCAGGCGGTCGGCAATCCGCTCAAAGGCTTCATGCCGTTTTATAAACAGGGCGGCGCCGACAACAGCGTGCCTTACAGTATGGAGTGGTTCTATGTTCCGCTCTCCGAGCTCATGTCCGACAGCGGCGAATACACTATCCGCGAGGGGCTTGAGCCGTATCTTGAAGAGATATCGGCACGCGGGAATCAGGCGGTTTTCAGAGTCTATCTCGACTATCCCGGATCGAGTATCGGCGAAAAAGCCGTGCCGCGGTTCATCTGGGATATGGGTATAAAAAAAGAGCACTACGACGAATACGGCGGAGGCTGGTGCCCCGACTATTCGGACGGCAGGCTCATTGATATCCTCTGCGATTTTGTGCGCGAGCTGGCACGCGAATACGACGGCGACCGCCGCATAGCCTATATCACAACGGGGCTTCTCGGCCACTGGGGCGAGTGGCATGTCTGCCTGCCGGAGCTCGAAGCTTCAAAAGAGCAGAAAACAAAAATTATCTCCGCATTTGCGCAGAGCTTTAAAGTTACGCGCATTCTGACCCGCTATCCCGGCACTCCCGGCACTACGCGAAAGGGAAATGTCGGCTTCCACGACGATTCGTTTACCCACTCGACGCTCTATGACGAAAGCTGGCACTTCATGGCTAAAATGAAAAAGGCGCGGCAGACGGGCGTATGGAAAAATCAGCCGATCGGCGGCGAGTTTCGCCCAGAGGGTCAGGCGGCGTTTTTGTCCGGCGCGCCGCTCGACGGATATCAGGACTACTCCGAGTGCGTCAATGTGACCCACTGCTCGTGGCTGATGATGGCGGGCGCGTTTGAAGAAAATCTCGGCGCGGACGAAATCGAGCGCGCCAAAACAGCTTCGGCGGCTCTCGGCTATGATTTTACTGCCACAGACGCGAGAGTGATGAAAATTTTCGGCAAAATTTATGCTTTTGTCACGATAAAGAATACGGGCGTCGCACCGATATACTATGACCTCGGCGTGTCTCTCGGCGTGGGGGACGAAAAAAACACCCTGTGGACAGAGGTTCAAAATCAGAGGCTCTGCCGCCTTATGCCCGGAAAGAGCGCGGTATTCTCGGCGCAGATAAGCATAGACGACGGGCAGTCGCTCTTTGTCCGTATAGAAGCGCCGCTCGAAAACGGCAAGCCGATACGCTTCTCCAACTCGTCCGAGCTGCAGCGCGCCGACGGGTCGCTCGAGCTCGGGAACATGATGAGGTTTTGATATGGAGAAAAAATACAAGGTCTTTTATCAGGGCTCGTTCTATGGCCACTTCGGTCGCGACCGCGCGGGAAAGGAAATCGAAATCAATAAAAGCTTTCTTTGGGGAGGCGAAAGCTGGCTCGTGCCGTCTGTATATTTTTGCGGCAAGGGGCTTGTTGCAGATATGTTCAAGAAAGTGAGCGTTGACAGCTTTCGTGAGTTTATAGAAAAATTCGGACTCGATGAAAACAGCGATTGTGACGGCTTTTCAGACGAACAGCAGGTTGAAATAGAAGCTGAAAATCCGCTGAACAGCGATATCTTCGCCTCAATTCAGTTCGGCGGCAGAAAAAGCGACATGGAGTTTTCAAGCTCCGACTGCTGGAATCCGCTTTTTCCCGACAGCGGTGATGCGGCGGAAGCTCTGCTCGACAGATATGGGCTCGATAAATCTTTTTGCTGGCTTGCAGTGAGGATGAGTATCCCGTGGCGCGGCAGAAAACCGAAAAAATCAGATTCCCTGACCCTGCAACTTCGCGCGGAAAAGATACCCGTCCCGGGAGCGCATTTCAAGGGGAATCGCCCCGGCGACAAGACAGAATTTATAAATCCCGTGACCGGAAAAAAGCATACGCTGACGGTTACGGCTGTCGAACAGCAGAAGTTTTCAAAGCTGCGGCATATCGGCGAAAAAGAACCGCCGCTGTGTACAATAATGAATTATGATATCTCGCCGGAAATTCCGATGGATGAGATATCCGTAAATGACCGTTCAAAGCCGGAAAAACCGCGCGGGATTCTCGCGCCCCGCGGCAAAGCGGCGTCGGCAATAGGCATTATCGGCGGCGCGGACGGACCGACCGTCATCGTCACATCATCGGCGAGCGGGCGAACTGCTTGCTCGTCCATGCATTTTGAGCCGGAATATGAGCCGGATTGGTGTATGATGTTTTATAAGAAGCCGAAAGATGATATTGAAATTGAACTGATATAAAAGCGCCGAATGTCAGGCGTTCATAAAGCAGTTTTAGCCCCGGCAGTAATGACTGTCGGGGCTTTTTGAATATATTGGAGCGTGCAATTAAGGTTCAATATTTGGACTCTGTCGCACAGCCTATTTTGGCTCCCCTGTAGGGGAGCTGGCTCGGCGTAAGCCGAGACTGAGGGGCTTGTTTTGCTGACGCTCAAAGTAATAAGTAAAAGTGAATAGTGAATAAGTGCGCTGTAGGAGCGAATATTATCCGCCCGCAAAATCTGCACAAATTTATTGACGCGCAACTTGTAGGGTGCGGCGACTCGACGCACCGTTGCCGCGCAAGCGGCACAATATGAAATTGTAGAATTTGCACTCTATCTTCGCGTCGCACTATAATCAAAAGATATATACTTCCCGCGCTTCGGCATTTTCTTTTTGTTTGAAAAAGAAAACGCCTGCAAAAGAAAAGCAAACGAGCCGTTCCCGCTCGACACCCGCAACGCCGCGCCGCAGTACTTAGCTTGCGGCTCTCAATCAGTTGCTCGGCACATTCGCCCGTAAACTCGCTTCGCTCAAACAATACGGGCTCATGCGTCTTGCTTCGCAAGCCGTTCCCTCGCCTATCTCAGTTAGCCGTCAAACACTACGGCGCGGCTATTGAAAGCCTGATTATAAAAGTCGGGTGGGTCGCTCATTTTAACTTTGCGAAAGGTCGTGCTAATCAATCAACAATTTGCCGAATAATAAATTTCTCGTTTCTATACTTTTTAGTTGTATCACACAACATAAAAAGCCGACCTATATTTCATAGGTCGGTTTAACTGTTTTATGAACGCCTGCTATCCGCAGTCCCGTTAAGTTTATTCCGCAAGCGAGTCCATGTAGTTTTTATAGTGGGCAAAGACTATGCCCGGCTCCTGAAGGTCGGGGTTCCAGCGCTTGACCCACTCGAGGGAGAAGAAGCCGTCGAAGCCGGCTCTGTCGAGCAGCGTCACAGCGTCCGTGACGGGCACATCGCCGTAGCCCATCATGCGGTATTCGACCCTTGATCCGCGCATGACGGAGTCCTTCAAATGGACGTGCTTTACATAGGTGCCCAGAGCCGCAAAGGTCTCGACCGGGCTCTCGCTGCCGAAGCGCACCGTGTGGTGGACATCCCAGAGCACGCCGCAGTTGTCGCTGCCGGCTCTGTCGAGAAAGGCGAGCATGGCCTTTGAGCTCGAGAGGTCTCCGTTGGTCTCGATAAGCGGAGTGACACCCCTTTTTGCGCCGTATTCGCACAGCTGGCGGTAGAGTCCCGCGCCGAGCGTGAAATCGCCGACGGTGATGTGCGGCTCGCCAGTGCCCATGACGCGGATATATTTTACTCCGAGCTTTCTCGCAAGGTCAATGTAGCCGCACGCCTCAAAGAACGAGTCCTGCGCCCTGTCGCGCACGGCGAGCGTTGCGCCCGAGGTCAGAGAGGGAATGACAAGCCCGGTCTGAGCGATTTTTTCTTTCGTTTGCTCGATTTCGGCGTCCGAAAACTCGGGAATTTCAAGCGCGTTTATCTTGTCGCCTATACCCCTTATCTCCACGCCGCCGAAGCCTAAATCCTTGGCAGTCGCAACTATTTCTTTCAGCGTCCAGCGCGGACAGCCGAGGGTTGAAAATGATAGTTTCATCGTAACAGATCCTTTCGTAATATTCTTTTACGCAGTTTCTATTGAGTCGTCGCTCTGAAGCGAATATTTTTCGACCGCCATGTCGCGCAGAACGAATTTCTGGATTTTTCCGCTCGCGGTCATCGGGAATTCGTCCATTATCCAGACATATTTCGGTATCTTGAAGAACGCGACGTTCTCCTTGTAGTAAGCCTTGATCTCATCTTCGGTCATATCCTCACCCTCTTTGAGGATGACGCAGGCGCAGACCTCCTCGCCGTACTTCTTGCTCGGCACGCCTATGACCTGAACATCCTTGACGCGGTCATTATGATAGAGGCACTCCTCGAGCTCCTTGGGATAGATGTTCTCGCCGCCGCGGATTACCATATCCTTGAGCCTGCCGGTGACCTTGTAGTAGCCGTTCTCGTCGCAGACGGCGAGGTCGCCGAAGTGGAGCCAGCCGTCCTTGTCGATAGCCTGAGCCGTGGCCTCGGGCATCTTGTAGTAGCCCTTCATTATGTTGTAGCCGCGCGCGCAGAATTCGCCTATCTCGCCCGCGGGCAGAGTCTCGCCCGTATTGGGGTCGACTATCTTGCACTCGACGCCGGGGAACGCCTTGCCGACTGTGGCGCAGCGTGTCTCGAGGGAATCCTCCGTCGTTGTCATCGTGCAGCCGGGCGCCGCCTCGGTCTGACCGAAAACGATAACAATATCATGCATGTTCATCTTCTCGCTGACGTCGTACATCGTCTTTATCGGGCAGGGCGAGCCCGCCATTATACCCGTGCGCATATGCGAAAAATCATATTTGTCGAAGTCCGGATGCTCGAGCATGGCAATGAACATGGTCGGCACGCCGTGGACTGCGGTGCAGTTCTTTGTCACAAGCGCATCCATGACCTTTTTGGCGTTGAACATATCAATCGGCACAAAGGGCGTTCCGTGGGATATGCAGGACATGAGCGCGAGCACCATTCCGAAGCAGTGGAAGAACGGAACGGTGATGCACAGTCTGTCCTCATGGGTGAACTTCATGCCGTCGCCTATCGTCTGGCCGTTGTTGAGAATGTTGTAGTGGGTGAGCATAACGCCCTTGGGGAATCCCGTCGTGCCGGAGGTGTACTGGATATTGACGACCTCGTGGCAGTCGCACGAGTCGCGCACCGCTTCAAACTCCTCGACCGGAGTCTGCTCGGCGAGAGTATAGAGATCCTTCCAGTCGACCATGCCCGCCGGGCACTCGCCCTCGCCCGCATAGATAACGCTCTTTAAAAGCGGCAGTCTGCGGCTCTTGAGCTTGCCGGGCTCGCAGGATTCGAGCTCGGGGCACAGCTCGTTTATTATATCAATATAGCTCGTGCCTTTGTAGCCGTCAATGAGGACTATCGCCTCGGAGTCGGACTGCTTGAGCTGATAATCGAGCTCGAAAACTTTATAGCTGGTGTTGACGGTAACAAGAATACCGCCCATTTTTGCACTTCCGAAAAAGGTTAGCAGCCATGCGGGCACGTTTGTGCCCCAGATGGAAATGTGTGAACCCTTTTTAAGGCCTAGTGCCATGAAGCCTCTGGCTATCGTCTCACACTCGTCGTTGAACTCTTTCCATGTTCTGGAGTAGTCCCTGTCAGTGTAGTCGATCATGTTGTCGTCCGGGTACTTTGCCGCCATATCGGCGATCTGCTGTCCCAGAGTCTTTTCAAGAAACTTCTGCTGCATTGAAATCGATCCTTTCTTCAAAAATTCGGCTCGTGCCGTTAAGTATATTTCAACCGCTCAAGCGGCGATTGGCTCAATAGGTGTGGTCGCAGATTTCGTTTATCTTGTCGCGCAGGGCAATAAAATCCTCGAACGCCGCGGGCTTCTGATTGGGATTGCGGAGCAGCGCCGCCGGATGGAAAGTGCCCATATAGAGTATACCGTTGCGGTCATAGAAAAGTCCGTGCTCTTTTGTGACGCGAAAGTCTTTAGAGATATATCTCTGTGCGGATATCCTGCCGACGCAGACGATTATCTTCGGACGCATCAGGGCTATCTGGCTGTCGAGCCATGCGGAGCACGCCTCCTGCTCCTCGGGCAGGGGATCACGGTTCTGCGGCGGGCGGCACTTGACGGTGTTCGCGATATAGATATTCTTGTCCCTGAACAGGTCAACGGTCGCCATTAACTTGTCGAGCAGCTGACCGCTGCGCCCGACGAACGGCTCGCCTTTGAGATCCTCCTGTTGACCGGGACCTTCGCCGATGAACATGACCTCCGCGTCCTCTTTGCCGACGCCGAAAACAACATTTGTGCGCGTCTGGCACAGACTGCATTTGCGGCAGTTCGGGCACTCCTGCCTGAGCTCCTCCCAGGTAGCCATGGGCAAGCCTCCGTTTCATGTGATTATTTAGTAATTATAACGTAGATTGTGCGGAATTAATATTTATACGGGAATAATTCTTCTTTTAAAGCCAAACAAGTATAAATTTTTTCTTTCGCATTGCAACATCCCGCGCGGATTTGTGGAAAAAATCGCAGACAAAAAGCAGATATTCACCTCAAATCGGGAGCTGAAAACCACGGGCTCTCGGAAGCAGACGCCGATAATTTCTCAAAAAATGCAGAAAATTCACAAATTCATGCTATACTGACCGTCGGGAGGGATGTCCGATGACTGCAAAAAAGAAAAAGCCGATAATCGCCCTCGCGGTCGTCTCGGCTCTGCTTACGGCGTTGATTCTTTGGATAATTTGGGGCAACACGGCGCTGCAGCTCAATAAATACACGGTTTCGAGCGAGCGGCTGCACCGAGTGTTTGACGGCTGCAAAATCGCGCATATTTCGGATCTGCACAACACCGAAATCGGCAAAGACAACGAAACTCTTCTTAATATGCTGAGAGAGGCGAAGCCCGATATTATTGCTATAACGGGAGATTTGATAGATTCCCGAAAAACCGACGTTGCCGCGGCACTGCACTTTGCGGGCGAAGCGGTCAAAATCGCGCCCTGCTATTATGTCACCGGCAACCACGAGGCGAGGGCATCGGAATATGACGCTTTAAAGACCGGCTTAATAAAGCTCGGTGTAACCGTGCTCGAAAACGAAAAGACGGAATTGGAGAGAGAGGGCGAAAAAATCACTCTCATCGGCGTAAAGGACCCGAGCTTCAGCTCCGACTACTTATTCCATGACGAAGAGGCGATAATGGAGTCGCAGCTGAAAGCGCTTGTTGACAAGGATGACGGCTTTACTTTATTGCTTTCCCACCGACCGGAGTTGTTTGATGTTTACATAACCTGCAATGCGGACCTTGTCCTGAGCGGCCATGCGCACGGCGGTCAGTTCCGCCTGCCGTTTATAGGCGGTCTGGCGGCTCCGAATCAGGGGCTGTTTCCGAAATATGACGCGGGACTGTTTTCCGAGGGAAAAACGAAAATGCTTGTCAGCCGCGGCATAGGCAACAGCATTTTCCCGTTTCGCGTCAACAACAGGCCGGAGATTATTTTAATAGAATTGCAGACGGACGGAGCTTGACTTTGTCCGTTTTTTTGCCGAGCTTTTTACAGAGCACGACAACCCGCCGCGCAACATACGGCGCGGTTTTGTGGAAAAATATTGAAGTTAGATGGGACTTTATGAGATTGTTTTAACTGACCTCGGAGGCAAATTTATTATGTTCCCACCGAGTAATGGAGTCGGCTAAGTTTGCTTCAAACACTCCGCGGAGAGCCTTTTCCTTTTCCCACTTGACAACCGGCAAAGCGGTTATATAATTAGACTGTTCGTTTTTTGTACGCATGGGGGTAATTAAATGGAAAAAGATAAATCGTTTCTCGGCACTCAGCCGGTCGGCAAGCTACTTTTCAAGCTCTCGCTTCCGACGGTCATAGCGCAGATAGTCAATATGCTCTACAATATCGTCGACCGCATATATATCGGTCATATGCCCGGCGACGGCAGCCTCGCGCTGACAGGAGTCGGAGTGTGCCTGCCGATAATCATGATAATTTCGGCGTTTGCCGCGTTCGTCAGCGCCGGCGGCGCGCCAAGAGCGTCCATATCCATGGGCAAGGGCGACAACGGCTCGGCGGAAAAAATACTCGGCGGTTGCTTTTTCATGCAGGTAATAATATCTGCCGTTCTGACTGCGCTGCTGCTTATCTTTGACCGCGACCTGCTCCTCGCATTCGGCGCAAGCGAGAACACTATCGAATACGCGGTCGATTATATGAATATCTACGCCATAGGAACCGTCTTTGTTCAGCTGACGCTCGGTATGAACGCGTTTATAACGGCGCAGGGCTTTGCGAATATCGGCATGGTGACCGTTATGATAGGCGCTGTGTCGAATATAGTTCTCGACCCGATATTTATTTTCGGGCTCAACATGGGCGTCAAGGGCGCGGCGTTCGCAACGGTTATCTCGCAGTGCGTCTCGTGCATCTGGGTCGTGGCGTTCCTCTTCGGCAAAAAGACAATATTACGTCTGAAGGCGAAGAATTTCTTCGTATCGCCTAAAATTATCCTGCCGTGCATTACGCTCGGGCTGGCAACATTTATCATGCAGTCGAGCGAGAGCGTTATCTCGGTCTGCTTCAACTCGTCTTTGCTAAAATACGGCGGAGATATCGCCGTCGGTGCAATGACGATACTGACGAGCGTTATGCAGTTCGCCATGCTGCCACTCAACGGAATTTCACAGGGCTCTCAGCCGATTCTCAGCTACAACTACGGCGCGGGAAACAGCGAGCGTGTCAAAAAGACATTTAAGCTGCTTCTTGCCGTGTGCCTCACCTATTCGTTCCTGCTCTGGGGATTCATCGAGCTGTTCCCGCAGGGCTTCGCAAAGATGTTCTGCTCCGATGCGGCACTTATAGACTTTACCGCTAACGCTCTGCGTATATACTGCGCCGTGCTCTGCCTGTTCGGCATACAGATGTCGTGCCAGATGGCGTTCGTGTCGATAGGCAGCGCGCTGTGCTCGATATCGGTTGCGGTCGTTCGCAAATTCGTCCTGCTCCTGCCGCTGATATATATCATGCCCATGCTCGCTTCCGACAAGACGATGGGCGTCTATATGGCGGAACCCGTGGCGGATGTTATTGCGATAACCTTCACGTCCATACTCTTTACTATTCAGTTTGGAAAAGCAATGAAGAAGCTCGAAGCATAGAAATATGGGAGGCAAAATAAAATGGCCGACGAAATAAAAATCCGCGCGGCAACGCCCGACGATGCGTCTGCGCTGCTCGGAATATATGCGCCTTATGTAAAAAACACCTCGATAACATACGAATACGATGTGCCGAGCGAGGAGGAGTTCCGCAGGAGAATCGAATCTACGCTCAGGAGATACCCGTATCTCGTGCTCGAAAGGAACGGCGATATCCTCGGCTATGCCTATGCGGGTCCGCTCCATTCGCGCCCGGCGTATGATTGGGCGGTTGAGACATCGATCTATCTCGATCAGAATGCACGCGGCGGCGGGCTCGGCAGAAAGCTCCATGACGCGCTCGAAGCCGTGCTGCGCGAACAGGGCTTTCTCAACATGAACGCCTGCATAGCTTATCCAGAAGTTGAGGACGAATATCTGACGAAAAACAGCGCGGAATTCCACGCGCATCTCGGCTACCGAATGGTCGGCGGCTTCACAAAATGCGGATACAAGTTCCACCGCTGGTACGGCATGGTCTGGATGGAGAAGCTTATCGGCGAGCATCTTGAAAATCAGCCGCCGGTCATCCCGTTCCCGCAGATAAGAGATGCTATCCGCGAGAAGTACGGAATAGAATAAAAATACGCGCCCCGAGAGGGGCGCTCCGTAAGGAAGTGCGCCTCAGTTATATTCGCCTGACGGCGAGTTGTATTGTCCTTCGGACAAGTGATATTATGCTTCGCATAGTTATATTGCCTGCGGCAGTTTAATCGGCGAATATAATATCACGAAAGCCGGCAGGCTTTCATTTCACTTTCCGAAAGGAAAATATCACTCCGGGCAAAGCCCGGAATATCACTTTTGTCCATGGGCACAGCGAGCTTCGGATTTTGTTACCAAAATCCCTTATGGATTTTTTTGGGATAGTACAAAAAGAAGGCGGCACAAATTTTGTGCTGCCTTCTTCCTTATGCAGACTCTCTTGAAAGATTGCTCTTTCGAGGCGCGTACCGCTTTTTATGGGTTGCAGTTTCCCCTATTCCTAAGCCTTAATTACCCTCAGGCTTATAAAGATTACTTATTTAACCTTTATCTGCCAGTATGCGATATAATCCCTCTCGTAGGTGTAGGTGATATGGATAGTGTCGCCCTTGACAACGACTGCGGGATAAGAGTACTCCGCGAGTCCGGTCTCGAAGGTCTTTATCTTCGTGAAGGTCTTGCCGTCGTCAAGCGAAACGGCGAGGGTGAGGGGCGTTCTGATGCCGGGGATGCCGACGGGGTTATAGACGAGGAAAATTCTGCCGCTGTCGTCGGTGTCGAGGTCGATACCGCTGTTGTTGTTCGGCAGGTTGGTCGGATATGCGGTGCACCAAGTCTTGCCGCCGTCATAGGAATCGCTTCTGTAGATCTTGCCGACCTTTGTTCTTGTAAACATGTGAACCGAACCGTCCTTTGATTCCCAGAGTGTGGGCTGAATCATCGGAACTTTGAAGAACCTGAGGAAGCTCGAATTGATTTCGGGAGTTCTGTTCCAGGTCTTTCCGTTGTCGGTCGATATGTCGACAAAGCATCTGTATTTATCATCTATCTCGGTCGAACCGGGTGCGAGAATAGTGCCGTTCTTGAGTCTGATGGGCTTGTTCTTGACGGGGCCTCTGCCGCCGCTGTTGTCGCCGGGAACAAGTTCTTTGGGCGTTGCCCATACCTTGCCGTCGGTCGAGGTCGAGTAATATGTTTTCCAATACTGGGTATTCTTGCCGACCTTAAAATAGAGGGTTATCGTGCCGTCGTCATTCTGGAAGAGAACGGGATTCCAGTGGGCGACATTCGGATCGGCGGAAACTCTGATGGGTTCGCCCCATTTTCCGTCCGTACCGCGCACGCTTGTGAGTATCTTGACATCGTCGTCGCTCTCGGACGAGCCTGCGAACCACGCTGCGATAACTGAGCCGTCATCAAGAGGCAGAACGGTGGAGGCGTGGCAGGAATCCGTAATTTTCTCGGTGAATATCCACTCTTTTTCTGCCGAGACGATAATCTTCTTGGGGTCGGTTTCGACCTCGACGGGTGTATTGTCCGTTTTCGGGGGCGTAACGGTCGAACTGCCGCCGGCTGAGGGCTTTGCCGTGCATGATTATGTTTATGTTATTGTTTCTGTCTGCGGGCGCGGGAGAGGCGGTATTGCCGCCGTTTTCCGCGGGGGCGGCCGTCTCGGACGGAGCGGTCGTGTCATCGTTTGCGGGCGCGGCAATGACATCCGAAACGGTGTCTGCCGCAGTGGTGCCTTCTGCTGCGGTGGTGTCGCCGTTTCCGTCGGAGGAGCAGGCCGCGCAGGAGAAAATCATCAGAGCCGCAATTGCTAAAGCCAAAAATCTTTTCATTCCACAAATCTCCATAGAATCTCTTTTTTGTTTTCCGGTTATTCAATGCCTTGAGGCTACGGATATTCATTATCTGCGCCGCGCAAACGGCAGCACAGACCGACAGCCATCCTTGCATCTCTGAAAATTATATATCTTTACGGCGGAAAATGTCAACTTTTTTGTTGGTTTTCGACTAAAAAACCGCCGGATTTGTTCATTTTTTAAAATAAATTATAAATAGCCAATTTACATATTATGCTATACAAATACCTGTGTTTTGCATTAATATGCATACAATATGTATGGGTGCGGCGGACAACTGCCTTTTTGTAAAAACAAAACGCACCTCCCGTATTTTTGTGTCGGACGACGCGTTTTGATATGCAAAATCTTTTATTTGTAGTTCCCGATGACCTCTTTGTAGAACTCTATCGCCGCACCGATGGCGGAGAGGTCGATGTTTTCATCTACGCTGTGGACGCTGTTGAACTGCTGCATATTTATATCGATCGGCGCAAAGCGCAGCGTGCACGGGCAGACATCGCTCATCCAGCGGGCGTCGGTTCCGGCGGCGAGGACGAACGGGGCAACTGCGGCGTGCGGGAACACGTCTCTCGCGCAGCGGCAGACATATTTGAAAGCCCTGCTTCCTGTGTCCGCCGGTCGGTGGAACTCGTGCCCGTCGGCGGGCTCGGTTATTTCGAGCGCATATTTCTTCGCGAGCTCTCTTATCTTCTCCATGTCGCCGACAAGATCCTCTTCATCGATGTATCTTATCAGCGCGCTCGCAGAGCACTCGTTGTCGCGCGGGGTCTTGCCCTTCTTTGACTCGATGTTGCCGAAAACGCAGGTCGTGCCGAGCATCGCGGCGGCTTGGGAGTTTATCTTCGGCATGAGCTTTATCAGCAGCGGCTCAAAGCACCAGAGGTTCGCGAAGATAAGTCTCAGCGGGAAGTTCATGTAGGGCAGCAGCGCCGTGAACATTTCGCGCACCTGAGCGGGCATTTTTATTGTCAGCTTCAGCGCGGAAACTTCGGCAATGAATTTTGAAACTCTGGTCACGGGATTGTCGCTGAGGGTCAGCCCTTCGGAGTCGCCCTGAACGGCACGGACATTTATTCTGTGGTAGCCCTTTTCGTGAACGGCTATCATCGCGCACTTGCAGTCTATCCCGTCTATCGGCGCGCTGATGACCCCGCCGCCCTCGTCGATGGCGAGTTCAAATTCGATGCCCTGCTTCTCAAAATATTTCACGGCTTCGTATATTCCGTCGCCGAAAATCTCTTCATTGTGTCCCGAGGCTATATATAAGTTGCATGCGGGTTCAAAATCCTCGGCGAGCAGCTCCTCGACTGCGGAGAGCTCCGCGAAGAGCGAAGTCTTTGTGTCGACCGTGCCGCGTCCCCAGATTTTTCCGTCGGATATCTCGCCGAACTTTTCGTGAGTCCAGTCGCCCGTCGCGGCAACAACATCGTGGTGCGACATGAGCAGTATATTCCGGCTCTCGTCGCGCCCGGGAATTTTATAGACCCAGCAGTCCTCGCTGAAATATTTTATCTCGGCGTGCTCGTGCAGCAGCGGAAACAGCTCTTTTACCGCCGCGCGCAGCTTCGCAAACTCCGTGTCGTCATATATTTCGCGGGACGAGACGGTCTGACATTTTATCATTTTCATCAGCCGTTCGCCGTTTTCGATATCCTCCTGCTCGGTTGTATATACCGGCTTTTCGCCTATCGGCTCGGCTTTTTTCGCGGCGAGCGCGGCTCTTATCAGCAGTATACATATAAATATAACAAGAACTGCGAGCACGGCGAGAAGTATATAAAGTCCCATATCGTTCACCCTTTCTCTTTCTGCCCTCATTTTATCATATCCGCGCCGCGCATGCAACTTGACTTTTTGGCATATCAGATGATAAAATATAGATACCATGAGTGGCGCATCTATAAGATGCGGCATAATAAAAAACATAAAAAACGGAGGGATTCGGTGAGCAAAGAGGGAAATACGGGCGCGAAGATACACTGCGCCGTATGCGGACGCACGTTTGACGCGGCCGCGGATAAATGCCCGAACTGCTCGGCTCCGGCGTCGCTTTCACAGCCCGTCTCGGAGCCAAGGGAAGAGAGAAGAGAGCCTGTATTCGTCTGCACGATATGCGGACATGTCCACGAGGGCAGGACTGCGCCAGACCGCTGCGAGAATTGCGGAGTAGGCGGCGAGTTGATTGAAGAGCGCCGTCCCACGCTGACAAGGACATGGGTCTGCACGGTCTGCGGACTGAAGATAAAGAGCGAAAATGCGCCCGAGAAGTGCCCGAAGTGCGAGTCGCCCGCCGAGCTGTTCAAGGCTCAGAAGGACGATATCGCGCGTATGCGCTGCTCGATATGCGGCTTTGAAATCGAGGGCGATACAGCGCCAGACCGCTGCGAAAACTGCGGCGTTGACGGGGACATGTTTGAGCCCGTGAAAAACTGACGGAGAGACTGATATGAACGTACTTGTTATAGACGGACAGGGCGGCGGAATAGGCAAGCTGCTCGTTTCCGGGATAAAAAGCGAATATCCGGACTTCTTCGTGACCGCCGTCGGCGCGAACAGCATCGCGACCTCCGCCATGCTCAAGGCGGGCGCCGATGCCGCCGCGACGGGCGAAAACGCCGTATGCGTCGGGTGCCGCAAGGCGGATATCATAGCGGGTCCCGTCGGCATAGTCATAGCTGATGCGCTGCTCGGCGAGATAACGCCGAAGATGGCGGCGGCGATAGGGCAGAGCGACGCAAAGCGCGTGCTCGTCCCGGTCAACCACTGCGACAATATAGTCGTCGGCGTCGGGGATATCCCGATGGCGAAGCTCGTTCAGTCCGCCGTGAAAGAAATCGGAAAAGGGTCTTGATTTTCGCTTGAAATGTGATATAATAATCGCGATCTCATGAAGGGATCGGGCTTTCAGAAGAGAGCGAAGATTTTTTTAAAATAACGTGAAAACATTGCCGCGAGGGTAACTGCGCTTCCAGAAGGGAGTGCCGTACCCCCGCTTTTTGTTTTTTTGAAAGGACGATCCCCATGGCAAACAAGAATTCAATGCGAATCAGAAAGACGGTCATAACCGCGCTGTGCGTCGCGCTGTGTATCGTGCTGCCCATGGCGTTCCATATGGTCAAAAACGCCGGAACGATATTCCTGCCGATGCATATCCCGGTGCTGCTGTGCGGACTTATCTGCGGCTGGCAGTACGGACTTGTGTGCGGTCTGCTCGGCCCCCTGCTCTCGTCGCTTCTGACCCAGATGCCGCCGATGGCTATCCTGCCGTCGATGATGGCGGAGCTCGCGGTCTACGGCGCAGTGACGGGTCTTATGATGTACGCGTTCAAGTATAAGACTACATATCTCTCGCTCTACACGAGCCTCGTTGTCGCGCTCATCTCCGGGCGCGTCGTTTCGGGCATACTCAAAGCCCTCATCTTCTCCGCCGGAAACTATTCGTTCTCCGTCTGGGTGACTGCGTCGTTCGTCACCTGCCTGCCGGGTCTCGCTATCCAGCTCGCGATAATCCCGACCCTCGTAAAAGTTCTTGCAAAAGCTAAGCTCCTGCCGCGCAGACAGGCGCAAAAACAGGCTTGACTTTGAATTTTCTTCGGGGTATAATAATCCCATATTCTAAAGGCTGTGACGAAGAACACGATTCTTTCGGGACGATCAGAGAGGGAGGCGTTTGCTGCGAGCTTCCTTCGTCCGCAGGAGTCATTCCGCTTTCGAGCCGCAGGGCGATGAGTTCTGCCGCGTGCCCGCGTTATGGGCTGAGAGTTAAACACAAGGTGGTACCGTGCTTATTGCACCCTTGGGACGGCCGCAGCCGTCCTGAGGGTGTTTTTTATAAATCAGGACAGAAATGACAGGAGGATATAAAATGCTTGATCTCAGATTTGTAAGAGAAAACCCCGAAAAAGTCAAGGAAAATATCAGAAAGAAGTTCCAGGAGCAGAAGCTCCCGCTCGTAGACGAGGTTATAGAGCTCGATAAGCTCAGCCGCGCCGCAAAGGGCGAGGCTGACGAGCTGCGCGGCAGCCGCAACCGCCTTTCAAAGCAGATAGGCGCGCTCATGGCGCAGGGCAAGCGCGACGAGGCAGAGGAAGTGAAGGCTCAGGTCGGCACGAACGCCGCAAGGCTTGCCGAGCTTGAGAAGCTCGAGGAGGAGCTGGGCGAAAAGATAAAGAAGATAATGATGGTCATCCCGAACATCATCGATCCGAGCGTGCCGATAGGCCGCGACGACAGCGAGAATGTTGAAATCCAGCGCTTCGGCGAGCCCGTAGTGCCCGATTTCGAGGTTCCGTATCATACAGAGATAATGGAGAAGATGAGCGGCATCGACCTCGACTCCGCAAGAAAGGTCGCGGGCAACGGCTTCTATTATCTCATGGGCGATATCGCCAGACTTCATTCGGCAGTCATTTCATATGCGCGCGACTTCATGATCGACCGCGGATTCACTTATTGCGTGCCGCCGTTCATGATAAGAAGCGATGTCGTCACCGGCGTTATGAGCTTCGCCGAAATGGACGCGATGATGTATAAAATCGAGGGCGAGGATCTCTATCTTATCGGCACGAGCGAGCATTCTATGATAGGCAAGTTTATTGATACAATAATCCAGCCCGAGACTCTGCCCCTGACCCTCACGAGCTACTCCCCCTGCTTCCGCAAGGAGAAGGGCGCTCACGGCATAGAAGAGCGCGGCGTTTACCGCATCCACCAGTTCGAGAAGCAGGAGATGATAGTCGTCTGCGAGCCGGAGGACAGCAAGATGTGGTTCGACAGGCTCTGGCAGAACACGGTCGATTTCTTCCGCACTCTCGATATCCCGGTGCGCACCCTTGAGTGCTGCTCGGGTGACCTCGCGGATCTCAAGGTCAAGTCTATAGATGTCGAGGCTTGGTCGCCCAGACAGAAGAAGTATTTCGAGGTCGGCTCCTGCTCGAACCTCGGCGATGCACAGGCGCGCAGGCTGAAAATACGCATCAACGGCAAGGACGGCAAGCACTTCGCCCATACGCTCAACAACACCGTTGTTGCCCCGCCGAGAATGCTCATAGCGTTCCTCGAAAACAACCTCAATGCCGACGGCAGCGTCAATATCCCCGAAGCCCTCAGACCGTATATGGGCGGCAAGGAGAAGATAGGCGGCTGAGAATAACAGCATATAAAATCAAAAGCCATAATTCACTCTTCAAAGTGGATTATGGCTTTTTGCTGTTTGGTGCGGGCCAAGCAGCGGAGCTGTTTACACAGATTTTACTTTCGCTTTACCAAAAGTCGGTTGATGCTTCGGCTTCCTAAAAGAGTCGATAAGCACGAAAAGGGCGCGATACCTGCGTTCAGAATACACAAGGGCGAACACTATAAGATAGATGAAACCAAATGCATCGAGGGCTCTGTATTATTAGAGCCTCCGTCGATACCGGATATCAACACCGGCGAGTTCGAGGCACTCAGCAAAAAGGGTGATGTGCTAGGTGTATATGTCGGTCACGACCACAAAAACTCATATGTCGGAAAAGTCGGCAATATAGATGTCGGTTTCACTCAGTCGGCGGGCTTCAATGTCTACGGCAACGGAAAACAGCGCGGCGTGCGCTGCTTCGTCCTCGACGAAAACGATCCGCGCAAATATAAGACATATACTAAAACATATGAGCAGCTCTGCGACGGCAAGCTCAACACGCCGATAAAAGACGCGATATGGCGCGTAGTCCCCACGACCGTGGACATGGCAAAACCGATGATAGCAAAGGCGCTTGCCGCTATTGCGGCGGTTGTTGCGCTGATAGTCATCGCCGTCAAATTTCTTTAAACAGACAACTTCTATTTTCATCATGACTCTTCTGCGAAGCCCCGGGGAAACATCCTCCCGGGGCTTTGCGCATTAAAAAAGACTGCCTCAAGGGCAGCCTTTAATATTATTTATCTTTTTGCGCCGGAGACCACAAATTTTTCATCGTCCGAAACGGCGACATCAACATCAAAGTACGGCGCGAACACTGCTGATAATTCCTCGGCAGTCAGCATCTCGCGCGAGACGCTTTCAGCCCTGCCCTTGTGGTGCATGCGCAGCGCGTCAAGGCTCATGCCGTGCGCCACGGTCAGCCGTCCGCCGCTTTTAAGCCAATGGGACAGCCGCTCAACGAGCCTCTCCGGGCTTTCAAAATGCGGGAAAGCGTTATAAACAACACAGCAGTCGCACAGGCGCTCAACGGGAATTTCCTCAACATCGCCGCAGATCACCTCGACTCTCTGGTCGTGCATCTTCGATGCGGCTATCCGCGCCATCTGAGCTGAAATATCAACGCCGATAACGCGATCCGCGCCGCGCGCGAGGTAATACGGGAACATGACTCCCGTGCCGCAGGCAACGTCGAGCACGACGGAGTTTTCTTTCACTCCGGCGGCGTCAAGTATGAAATTTATCTTTTCGTCGCTCTTTATCATGTTGGCGTCCCATTCGGGCGCCATGCGGTCAAAGAACGCGGCAATCTCTTTTTTGTTCATGCATCAGTCTCCCGAAATTTATGCTCATATGATACCACAAGACCGCGCAATTATCAATATGAGGTGGGGATAAAAATGCCTGCGGAATTGGCGATACGGAGCGGTGATTTTTTGAACGGGCGTCGGTACGCGAAAACAGATACAGCGACAAATTAGGGGGTTGCTATGGTTTAAGCGATAGAGAACTCTCAATCTATAAAACAACGCTTTGCACCCCACAATCACTCCCGCAAAATTAAAAAGGACTGCCAAACGGCAGTCCCTCTTGAAAAACTATCAATAATCTGTAACTCTTATCGTCGAGATGATTTCGGCGCCGAGAAGAGTTTCGAGCTTTGTGCGCAGCTCGCGCTCCGAGGCGACGGGGGTGACAAAGGCGAACTCGTCCTCCGGCGCGCCGGCGCGCTTGAGGAGCTTTATCTCGCCGAAAGTTTTTTCCGCCGAGGATATGACCTGCTGCTTCTGCTGAGCGCGTGCCCTGACATAGAGCGCCGTAGGCATGTCGAGATAGTCGGAGACATAGCCCTCTTCGCTGTCCGCCCATCCGAAGAACTTCTGCTTGTTCTCGTGGCGTGCGCAGTCGATAACGTCGCCGACGACCGCGCTTGCGGTGGGCAGCTTGCCCGCGCCTCTGCCGTAGAATACGACATCGCCTATCGCGTCGCCGCGCACGAGAATCGCGTTGAAAACATCGTCAACGCTCGCAAGCTGGCTGTGGTGATCGACGAATGCGGGGCTGACTATCGCATAGATGTGCTTGCCGTCCTCGCTCTTGCGCGCTCTGCCGAGAAGCTTTATAACTCCGCCCCAGTCCTTGGCGTATTCGACATCTTCGAGCGTTATTTCGGTTATGCCCTCGGTGTGAACCTGGTCGGGATAGACATGCTTGCCGAAGCACAGGGACGCGAGGATGCATACCTTGCGGCAGGCGTCGAAGCCGAGAATATCCGCCGAGGGGTCACGCTCGGCATAGCCGTTGTCCTGCGCGAGCTTGAGCGCGTCTTCAAACGCCATGCCGTCGTTTATCATGCGGGTGAGAATAAAATTCGTCGTGCCGTTGAGAATGCCCGCGAATTCGTTTATCTCGTTTGCGGCGAGGCACTGGCTTATCGGTCTGATTATCGGTATTCCGCCGCCGACCGACGCTTCAAAGAGGAAATTCACATTGTGCTCTGCGGCGTATCCGAGCAGCTCGCAGCCCTTCGCCGCGACAAGCTCTTTGTTCGAGGTCACAACGCTCTTGCCCGCCTTGAGGCAGGCGGAGACGAACTCATACGCCGGATGAAGCCCGCCCATCGTCTCGACAACGACCTTTACCTCGGGGTCGTTGAGGATGATGTCAAAATCTTTTATAAAAAGCTTCTCGTTCGGGTCGCCCGGGAAATCCTTGCGGTCGAGAATATATTTTATCTCAAGCTCCGACTGCGTGCTCTTGCGCACGATGCTGTCATGATTTTTGTTGATGACCTCGGCAACGCCGCTTCCGACAACGCCGTAGCCCATTATCGCTATATACATGATAACTGTCTCCCCACTGTCATTGGTTTTTATTATTTTATCACAAACAGCCCCGGCGATAAAGCCCCAAAGGAAAACTTTCTTACATTTTTATGAAGTATTTTTCAAACTCATTGAGTTTTAAGATAAAATAGTATAATATATATAATAAATTATGCTGTTTTGTCATTGGACGCAGGAAAAAACGGTTGAAAGAAGAGGTGCAGAAAATGTCCCCTGCCACTGTGGAAAAGAGAAGAGCGGTACTTATCAATGTCGCATATATCGCGCTCGTGCTCGGCGCGTTTTATCTGTTCATGAAATATGCATTCTGGACAGTCGCCCCGTTCGTGTTCGCATTCTTAGTTGCCGCCGCGCTCCAGCGCCCGACCAATTTTATCTCGAAGAAAACCCATATCAAAAAGGGAATTGTCTCGGTTATCGCGGTGCTGCTGATAATCGCGCTGCTGATAACAATAGTTGCCCTGACCGGCGCAAGGGTCGTGTCCGAGGTCAAGGGACTCGCCTCGACACTCACCGAGTGGCTCAAGAAGCTGCCGGACTATGTCAAAAGCTGGGAGACTTCGCTCTATCGCTTCGCCGAGCGTCTGCCGGACGGACTTCAAAGCTCAGCCGAGGATGCGATAAAATCATTCTCGGACAAGCTCCTGCTATCATCAGAAGAGCGTGCGGCTCAGCGCGCGCAGGGCGGCGAGCCGAACTCCAATATCAATCTTTTGTCTATCCTCAAGACTCCGCTCAGCGGCGTCTGGTCAACCGCGAAACAGATTCCGAGTATTTTGGTCGGCGTGCTCCTGTTTATTATCGCCGCCTGCTTCATGACCGCCGGATATGACGGAATAGTCGGCTTCATCAAGAATCAGCTGACCCCGCAGAAGCGCAGAACGCTCTCGAAAACTAAACAAATCGTGTTCTCGTCCATGGGCAAGCTCGTCAAGTCATATGCGCTGATAATGCTTATAACTTTTGCTGAGATGTCGATAGGTCTTAGCGTGCTGAAAGTCATCGGCGCGTACAAGAGCGGATATATATTTATTATCGCAATAATAACCGCAATAGTCGATATCCTGCCCGTGCTCGGCACAGGTACTGTCGTTATCCCGTGGGCGGTGTTCTCGCTGATAAACGGCAGCTACGGACTCGGAATCGGACTCATTGTCATATATGCCTGCATAACTGTCATACGCCAGATAATCGAGCCGAAGATAGTCGCGAGCAATCTCGGCATACCGCCGATAGTCAGCATCATGGGCATGTATATCGGACTCCAGCTCTTCGGCTTCATCGGAATATTTATTATGCCGATAGTCATAACCGTGCTCAAGGTACTCAATGACGACGGCGTTATCCATATCTGGCGCAGCTCGAAGAAATCCGTTGAGGCGGACGCCGCGGCAGTCCAGCCGGAGGATATTTCAGCCGAAGAGGAGAATCAGGAGACCGACGGCGAGCCGAAAGAGTAATCTGTTGACTTTTGGGCTTCTTGTGTTATAATTGAACTGTAGTACAAAATTGTTCGCAAGCACAATTCGGATTTTATCGTGAAAGGACGGTTTTCATGGATATTTTACAGGCAAAAAAAGAAGTTATCGCAGCCGGTCTGCGCCTTGTCGAAAAGGGCCTCATCGCGAGAACATGGGGCAATGTCAGCTGCCGCGTTGACGAGAACAGCTTTGTCATAACCCCGAGCGGAAAGCCCTATGAGGGACTGACCCCCGACGATATCGTCGAGGTCAAGATCGACACCCTGAGCTACGAGGGCAATGTCAAGCCTTCCTCCGAAAAGGGCGTTCATGCCGAGGTCTACAAGGCTCATCCCGAGGCGGGATTTGTTATCCACACCCATCAGAAGTTCGCTTCCATTATAAGCGCGACCATGCAGGGCATCCCGACGCTCAGCGAAAAAGGCCGCAAAGTTATAGGCGACAAGGTTCTGCTCGGCGCATACGGTCTGCCCGGCACAAAGAAGCTCAAGAAGGGCGTCGCCGCCGCTATCGCCGCAGACATGGACAGCAAGGCAGTTATCATGGCGCACCACGGCGCTGTCTGCTACGGCAAGGACAGCGAGGAGGCGTTCAACGTCGCCGCCACGCTCGAGCGCGAGAGCGCGCTTTATGTTCTCGACCTTTTCGACAGAAAGTTCGGAGAAAAAATTGCCGATCTGAGCGAAATGTGTGTTTCCTGGGCACAAAAGCACGGAAAAACTATTGTCAAACATGACGAAACCTGTTATAATAACTCGTACAGAGACGCAAGCGGAAAGATAGTGTTCTACGCTGCAGGCGACAAGGAGCATACCGTCACCGTCGATCCCGCAACTTCAGCGGTCAGCGGCGAGGGCGAAATTCCGACAGCCGAGCTTCATCGCGCCATATATGAAGCGCGCGATGATATCAATGCTATTCTTTATTCTCAGGCTCCCGAGGTGCTCGCAGTTGCCGCCATGGGTAAGACTGTCAAACCTCAGCTTGATGACAGCGCCCAGATAATCGGCGTGAGCCTCAAGTGCGCGAAGAATTCGCCCAAGAAAGTAGTCAGAGCGCTCAAGGGTCGCCACTGCGTTCTCGTCAAGGACGGCGGCGCGCTCTGCTGCGGCTCGAACGAGAGCAACGCAGGTGCGGTCGAGATGATCGCAGAGAAGAGCTGCCTTACCTACATAGGCTCCGGCCTCTTCGGTAAGTGCAAGCCGATCAATCCTATCGAGAGCCTGCTCATGAGAGTTATCTATCTCAAGAAATACTCGAAGCAGGCCGAATAAATCAGACACCTACCATCTTCTTGCCCCCGTTTTATACAAAGAAAATCCCGACCTTAACCGGTCGGGATTTTCTTTTATCTATCTATATATTTTTTGATAAAACTTTCAACCGTGCTCCAATATAATTCCGGGTCAACCGATGACGAGAGCGCGTGTCCCGCACCCTCAACGGTCAGTTTTTCTTTTTCGCACGCCGCCGCTAAGTACAGCTCGCCGAGCATTTTATACGGCACGAGCTCATCCTCCGTGCCGTGGATGAACAGCGTCGGTATACGGCTCTTTTTGACCTGGTCAAGCGCGCTCGCCTGCTTGAAATCATAGCCGTCGCGAAGCTTTGAAAGCAATGACGCGGCGTTGAGCACCGGGAACCACGGGATGTGCAGCGTTTCCGCTTCCCAGATGAACTCATCCCACTCCGAGGTGTAGCCGCAGTCCGCGATAACGGCCTTGACATTTTCGGGCAGCGTCTCGCCCGATGCCATGAGCACCGTCGCCGCGCCCATGGACACGCCGTGCAGGATTATCCGCGCGTCGGGATCCCATGAGAGAATGAGCCTTATCCACTCTGCTATGTCCCTGCGCTCGGGCCAGCCCATGCCGATTTTTGCGCCCTCGCTGTCGCCGTGGGCGCGCGCATCGACCGCGAGAACATTGAAGCCGCGATCATAGAATTTTTTGACGAACCCCGCCATGTGCTTCGCCTTGCTCGTATATCCGTGGCAGATGAGCGCGTAGTCAGAGCCGGAATTTTTGAATCTCTTGCCGTGCAGGCGCAGAGAGTCGGAATTTATATAGACATCCTCGCCTTCGTCGGCGTACCACTTTTTCATTTCGGGTGTCCCGGTCATGCCGCTGTATTTTGCGCTCGCCTCTTCTTCATCGGCGCTCGTGTTTGTCGCCTTCTGAACGAGGTTGTTGAGCTTGCTCATATGTATGGGCGATTTCGTGTTTATCGCGAAGTTATAGAATATCTCCGCCGAAGCCGCAGTCAGAGCGGTCAGCCCGCCGAGCGTTCCGAGGACGGCGCCCGCTGTTTTTCTGCTGTTCATAAACTTCCTCCTGCTTTTTTCAAGATTATAGCATAACCGCAAATGCCGTTCAAGCTTTTTATATAAAGACTGTGTGTATAAAAAACAAAGGTCATAATCCGCGTTTTAATCCGTGAACTATGACCTTTTTTAAAAGCTTTTTGCCGCTTATGCCATGTTCTCCAGCGCATTCATAAACTTCGGGTTGCTGGGAATGAACATATAGTTGAGGAACAGGACCTCGTCTATCGAGTTCGTCTTGACGAAATCGGCGAGCTTGACGGTCAGCTGGCGCGGATCGAGGACATATATTGTTTTATAATTTGCGCAGAGCCACGGCACAAAGGCATTTGCGTAGCTCTCTTTGATAACAACAATGCTCTTGTCGCTCTGTGCATCGGTCGTTATCTTGACAACGCCGTGGTCGCCGCCGACAAAGGCTAAGTATTTGTTCGACGAAGTAGTTTCGGTGTTGATGACTTTAATGCTGTAGCTGTTGCTCATCGCGGCGTCGGTGTCCGAGGCTATAGCCGTTGTGTTGACGGGCGGAATGAAATATTCGACATAGTCGGGGTCGTTCGAGAGCGCGGTGCTCTTTGTGTCTTTGTAGAAAAGCCCGAGGAACGGCGAGAGCTTGCCGGTCTGGAGAGTGTTTTTGTCAACGGGCGCGAACCCTGCGACCTTGGCGAATGTACGATAGGCATAGTACGCGCCGAGGGTGGTCCAGTGGTGGTCGCTTCTGAAATAGAGATATTCGTCCGTGTGCGCCGCCATCTCGGCATAGGCGTTGACGGGCGTTATGTCCTTTAACTGCTCGTAGATGTAGCACATGCCCTCGTACTGCGACTTCGACACGCCGGTGTTATATTTGCTCGGGGCGTAGAACTCAATGGCGGTCGGCGCCATGAGGCAGTAGGCTTTGGTGTTCGGCATCTCCGCCTTGAGGCGGTTGAGCGCGTCGGCATAGGCATTCATGTTTTTATACGCGTTGCCGTAGGGCTCCATGACGCGGTTGCCGATTTCGATGAGCGAAGTGCCGCTGTAGGTCTTGATCTTCACATCGTCGGAGACCGAAACGGCGTTTTTCGGCTTGACGAGACTGCCGTCCTCATTAGTCTGAGGCTCGGTGGTTCGCTCCTCGGTCGTCTGCTCTCCCGCAGGCTCGGAAGAGTCGCCCTTAGTGTCCTTGTTCGCGCATCCCGCAAACGACAGCAGCATCGCCGCCGCCAGAACTGCTGCAAAAATTCTCTTGAGTTTCATGGAATACCTCCCCTGAAAGTTTTTCTCGTCTATATAATAGCACACTTTTTATAAAAAATGTGCGAATTTTAACTTTTTGATTCGCAAAGCAGAAAAAATCCCGGTGCGTGACCGGGATAGATTCATTTTTATTATCATCAGAATAAGTTTGTCTCGGGTGTGACTATGCTCTCGTTCTTTTGATACTCATATATTTTTTTATCGCCGTCCGAGCGAGTAACCGATATCTTCGCCGTCTCATATTCGTATGAATAAGTGTAGGAATAAGAGCTGATAAAATCTCCGTTTGAGGTCTTCGTTTCCTTGATCTCAACGGGATTGCCGTAGGCGTCGTTCTTGTATTCTTTCTCTATCGTCGAGCCGTAGGAGTCGGTCGAGACAAGCTTTATGAGCGCACCTCTCTCATCGTATTTGTATTCGGTCACGCCCTTGAAGGAGCTGCTCGGGAACTTGTTGCTTTCGGTTTTGCGAATAACGTCGCCCCTGCCGTTATACTCATAAGCAAAGGTGTTGACAAAGCCCTCATAGGTTGTTTGCACTCTTTTGATGAGCTTTCCGCCGTTATTATACGAAAAGACGATATCCCAATATTTGCACTTGACGTTTAAGAGCGTCCCGTTTTTGTCATACGAAAAGGTCATATCGTATGTATCCTCGTCGGCGGGCGACGCATTTATCTTTGTTATTCTCTTGGCGGCGTCGTATTCGTAGAGGTAGGTTGCTGGGAAATAGCCGGAGCAGCGGACTTCCTTCACCGTGCCGTCGCCGTTATACGAATAGGCGAACAGCCTCCGATCTTCGTGATAGTTTCCGGGTGAAATCGGCTCGTATACGACGGACGATACTATATCTCCGCGTGAGTTATATTTCTTTTCCTGAAGTGCAGTATACTTCGAACCGTCTTGAAATCCGTCGCCGACTTTGTTCCAGTGATACCACCCGTCGAGGTCGATGCCGAGGAAATACTTGGAGTTTTTTATGTCGGCATTAACATCCGCGACTGATGCGGTGCTTTCGCTGCTATCTTCGGATACTGTCTCATCGTTTTTTCCTGTTGTGACGGTTTGGTCTTTGTCGTGTTTCTTGCAGCCGGCAAAGGCTGCAAGCGCGAGGATGGCGAGAACTGCGGCAATAAATCTTCGGATCTTCATAAAATACCTCCCTTTAATTTCTCCTGTCATCCACATAATAGCATATTTCCCGAAAAAAAGATACAGATTTTGATTTTTATTTTCACGGCACAGAAAAAAATCCCGGCGCGAAGCCGGGATCTCTGTTTTGTAAAATATCAGAATATGCGCGAATCGTCCAGCATAATGCTCTGATTCTTATGATACTCGTATATCTTTTTGCTGCCGTCGTGCTCGGTCACGGTTATCCGATTGGATTCGTACTTATATGTATAGGGATAAGTATGCGAGCTTACGGTTTTGCCGTTTGCGGTTTTTGTGACCTTTATGTTGACGGGATTTCCGTATTTGTCGTTGGTGTATACGGATTCCTGCAAAGAGCCGTCCGAGCTTTTCACCGTCAGCTTTATAAGCGCGCCGTTTTCGTCATATTTGTAGTCGGTCACATTCTTCAAATAGTCATCCGACTGCTTGACTTCCTCGGTCTTGCGGGAGATGTCGTTACGGCTGTTGTATTCGTATTTGTACGATTTTACAAGACCGCCGGAATAAACTTTCTCTTTCTTTGAGACTCTTCCGCTGCCGTCATACGAAACGGTGATTTTGTATTCGGTGCCGTCCATGCCGGCAACCCTGCCGCTGTCAACTCCGATGAGCTTTCCGCTTTTGTTATATGTGAACTTGTACGAGTTCATAGTGTCGCCGGATATAGGCTCAACAACGGAGATTTTGGTGATCCTCTTCGCAGAGTCGTATTCATAGCTGTATATGTAGCCGTTGCCGCCGTCGGTGCGGATCTCTTTTACGGTGCCGTTGCTGTTATAGGTATATTCGTATGTCGTTGTAATGGAGGGAATGCTTTCTCCGTCAAGAGTTTTGTATGATACGCGCTTTACAAGGTTGTCGTGAGAATCAAATTCCTCTGTCCAGACCTTGATATAATTTGCGCCTTCATTATAACCTTTTCCGGCAAGCGCCCAGTTGTACCATCCGTCAAGGTCGGTGCCGAGGAAATATTTTGACTTCTTTACGTCGGGCTTGTTCGGCCTTGCGGTCGCCGCGGCGGTCGGCTTCTGCGTTTCTTTTGCAGTTTCGGCGGCGCCGGACGAAGAGGCTTCATTGCCGGCGGCTTCGCTTGCCGTGTCGCTTGCCTGCGCGTCGGTGCTTTCGGGCTGATTTTCCGATATGGCTTCGTCTGCTTTTCCTCCTGCGGCGTTGAGAGGCTCTTTGCCCGTGTCTTTTTTTACATTGCATCCAACAAATGACAAGAGCGCCAGAACTGCGAGAATGACGGCTAAAAGTCTTTTGATGTTCATAAAACACCTCCTGTGAAATTTTTCTTTCCGCCTATATAATATCATATCTTTTGTAATTTTGTTGCTGTTTTAGATTATTTGCATCTGGAAAAGTAAAAATGATGTCAAAAAGCATAAAAACAGCTCTCAGAAATGAATCCGAGAGCCGCTGTGTGACTGTATTATAATTATTTTGCAATCTCGCAGGTCTCTGCGTTGATTATATGCTGGAACACCGCGATGTGGGACGAGGAGATGAACTTGTCGATATGCATCGAGCCGAAGAACCAGTGCTTGTATTCGCACGCAGCGCCGAGCTCCTCGAAATATGTATTGAGTCCCGTCACGCGCAAGGGCTCCTTGTCCTTGAGCCTAAGGAAGCCTTTTATTTTCATCGGCGGCTCGTGGGTGATTATAATATCAACCTTGTTGCCGAGCTTCTTGAGATTCTGCGCGCCCTCGGTCAGCTCCGCTTCGGTGGGTATCTCGTCGCCCGACCATGAGTTGAGATCGGAGCGGATATCTATATCAGGGCTCTCGCCGCCGCCCATGGCAAAGACGCTCACGCCGTCGAAGTCGTAGACTTGACCGCGCATGAGATGATAGAGGTTGCCGGTGATGTGATGGACTTTTCCGCCCTTGAACTCCGAGACCTCGTAGCTCCTGAGTCTTTCGAAATTCTCGTGCGTGCCGTCGATAAAGCAGACGTTGTATTTGAGCTTGCCTATCTTTTTGAGCATCTTCTCTTCGTTCTTCGAGCCGTCCCAGATGAATCCGAAATCGCCGCAGATGAAGAGCGTATCGCCCTTTTTCAGTTTTTTGAGCGCGGAAGATGTGAATCGCTCGTAATCTCCGTGGGTGTCTCCCGTAACATAAAGCATGATTTTAATCCCCCTGATAAACAAAATCCGTTTTATTACTTTATTTTACAGCCTGAAACTGGTATAATCAATTAGTGTCAGGACAAAGTTGTCTTCTATCGTTTATATATATAATACAACATTCGGCGGTGACTGTCTATGAAAAAACTCATAAAAATTTTATTTTGTTTTATTCTTATCGCGTCGGTGCTCTGCACCATGCCTGCCTACGCTAATTATAACGCGGTATACGAGAAAAGTTTGACAGATAGCGGAGATAATCCTATTTATGCCCAGATTTATCTGCTCGTCAACCTCGACAACGACACGGTCATTTTTGAAAAAGACGCGGACAAGCAGGCGGCTCCCGCCTCGCTGACTAAAATAATGACCGCCACCGTCGTGCTCGAAAACTGCAAGGATCTCGATGAAGAAGTCGAGGCGAGCTACGAGGCTATCCACCTGCTCGACGGCACCGGCAGCTCGATAGTCGGGCTTGAGCCGGGCGAGAAGATGAGCATAAAGAATCTGCTCTACTGCCTGCTCGTGCGAAGCGGCAACGATGCGGCGAATGTTCTTGCGATGCACGTCGGCGGCTCTATCGAGGGCTTTGTCAAGATGATGAACGACAAGGCGGCGGCTCTCGGCTGCAAGAATACGCACTTTGCGAATGTCCACGGACTCGATGACCCGAATCACTATACCACCGCGCGCGACCTGATGACGATAACAAAACACGCGCTGACCCTGCCTTATTTCTCGGAGATAACTTCGACTACAATATATAAAGTTCCCGCCACAAACAAGAGCGAGGAGCGCACCCTGCGCAACACGAATAATCTCATGAACAAGGCATATGCCGACTATTATTCGCCCTACGCCGTGGGTATCAAGACCGGCTCGACCGACAACGCCGGACGCTGCGTCATATCAAAGGGCACCGGCAACGGCTACAACTATCTGTGCGTGATAATGAACGCGCCGATGCAGAATATCGACGACGATGAGCCGCTCGAAAACTGCGCATTTGTCGACTGCCGCAGGATGTTCAACTGGGTGTTCAACCACATCGAATTAAAGTCGATAGCGAGCCCGACTCAGATAATAACCGAAGTTCCGCTCAAACTTTCATTCAGAACCGATCATATTTCGCTCGTCCCCGGCGAAGAAGTGCTGGCTCTCGTCCCGACAGGGGCTGACGCCGGAAGCGTGCTTATCGAGCCCGTGCCCGAGACCGTGCCTAAAAGTGTTGACGCGCCGGTCAAAAAGGGTCAGGAGATATGCGAGGCTCGCGTGCTCTATGCCGGCGAGGAGATAGCGAGGATAAAGCTCGTCGCGTCCGAGGATGTGTCGAGAAATGTTCTGCTGTTCATAGGCGCAACGATAAAGAAAGTCGCTTCGAGCACTATATTTAAAATTATCGCATCTATAGTCGCCATTCTCGTTGTCGGTTATATTGCGCTGTTTGTCTATGAAAACTACAAGCGCCGCCAGAGACGCAAGCTCAAGCTCGTCAATCCCGGAGTTAAAGACAACGAATACACGGACAAAAAGAGAAAAAAGAAGAAATAATCCCGGGTTTGCGAGTGATTATAAAGCAATGAAACCTGCTCAACTTTTTCGTTGAGTAGGTTTTTGCTTTTGTGTTGGCATATTTTAAAGCTAATTTGCTGTACCGATTTTTTTATGCTTTCGCATTTTAAGCCTTGACAATCTTAGAATATTTCTGTTGACAAATGCGCTGTATTGAATTATAATACTTCAAAAATGAACTATCTAAATTTGAAATGAGATGATAGCATGAATATGGGAATAGACTTCCCAAAGAAACTGGCGGCGGCGTATAACGCGGTCTGCAAGCCGCTCTGCCGTGAGCTGAACATACCGCAGACGGCGCTTGATATTCTGATGTTTCTCGCGAACAACCCGGATTACAGCACCGCAGGCGACATAGTCAATGTCAGAAAGATAAAGGCGAATCTCGTCTCCGTCAATGTCGAAAAGCTTGCAAAAGACGGCTATATTGAGCGCACGAATATCGAGGGCGACAGGAGAAAAATACGCCTCTCGCTGACCGAAAAGGCTCAGCCGATAGTCGAGCGCGGGAGGCAGCTCCAGCAGTCGTTTTTCGATATGCTGTTTGAAAACACGACGGACGAAATGAAAAAGAACTTCACCGAGACGGTTGGGATTATTGACCGCAATCTCGATGAGATGCTCAAAGGGTGAGAGAAATGAAAATATTTATAACAGTACTTGTAACATTCTTTGCCGGAATGGGCGCGGGACTCGGCACGGGCTTTGCCGGCATGAGCGCGGCGGCGGTCATAAGCCCGATGCTCATAACCTTTCTCGGAATGGATCCGTATATGGCGGTCGGCATCGCGCTCGCCTCAGATGTGCTCGCGAGCGCCGTCTCGGCGTATACATACGGCAAGAAAAAGAACCTCGATATAAAAAACGGACTCATTATGATGGCGACCGTCCTCGCGTTCACAGTCGTCGGCAGCTATCTCGCGAGCCTGCTCCCGTCGGCAACGATGGGCAGCTTCTCGGTCATAATGACATTCCTGCTCGGAATAAAATTCATCGTCCGCCCGGTCATGACGACGAAAGAGGCGATGGAAAAAGTCCCGGCGAAAAAGCGTGCGATACAGTCCGTTATCTGCGGAACGATAATCGGTCTTATCTGCGGATTCGTCGGCGCAGGCGGCGGCATGATGATGCTGCTTATCCTCACCACAGTGCTCGGCTATGAACTGAAAACTGCGGTCGGCACGAGCGTATTTATCATGACTTTTACCGCGCTCACCGGCGCGATATCGCATTTTGCGATAGGCGGAATGCCCGACATGACTGTGCTTATCTTGTGCGTCGTGTTCACGCTCATCTGGGCGCGCATCGCCGCAGTGTTCGCGAACAAGGCTCAGCCCAAAACCCTCAATCGCGCGACCGGCGTCGTCCTCGTCGTGCTCGGAATAGTCGTGTTCGTGTTCTCGCTGATAAAATAATATAGAATCTCCCTCGCGGTGTGAAACAATGCATACGCACATCTTATTGACAGAAAAATCTATTTATGTTATAAGTTGTATGATTTCATGCGGCGCCGCGCCGCGCAGACAAGGAGAACCCGAATGTATTCGTTTTTGCTCGCGCTTATCTATCTTGCCTTTATCAGCCTCGGGCTACCCGATTCGCTTCTCGGCTCGGGCTGGCCGGTCATGCATCTTGAGCTCGGTGTGCCGATATCATATATGGGCATCGTATCAATGGTAATATCCGGCGGAACGATAGTGTCGAGCCTGATGTCGGATAGGCTCAACAGAAAACTCGGCACACGGATAGTCACGGTGATGAGCGTGTTCCTGACGGTCATCGCACTGTTCGGTTTCTCTTTTTCGAGCCGCTTCTGGATGCTTATTGTTTTCGCCGTGCCTTACGGACTCGGAGCGGGCGCGATAGACGCGGCGCTCAACAACTATGTCGCCCTGCACTACAAGGCAAAGCACATGAGCTGGCTGCACAGCTTCTGGGGCGTCGGGACGATAGTCAGCCCGTTTATCATGGGCTATGCGCTGACAAACAGAACATGGAACAGCGGCTGCCGCATTGTCGGCGCGATACAGCTCGCGATAGCGATACTCCTGCTCGTGACCCTGCCCGTGTGGAAGGTCAACAAGGCGACTGAAGAGACGGAGAAAAAGAGCGTCGGACTCGTCGGCGCGCTGAAAATAAAGGGCGTGCCGTTCCTACTCATCGGCTTTTTCGCCTACTGCGCCGCAGAGGCAACCGCCATGCAGTGGGCGAGCACATATTTCGTTGAAATCAAGGGCATATCCGCGGAGCGCGCGGCAACATTCGCGTCGCTGTTTTATATAGGCATCACCGTCGGGCGGTTCATAAGCGGATTTATCACGGATAAGCTCGGCGACCGCAGGATGATAATTATCGGAACGTCCATACTTATATGCGGCGTATGCTGCCTGTTCGTCCCGGTCAGCTCGTATATACTCGCCGCCGCGGCGTTTATTATAATAGGTCTCGGCTGCGCGCCGATATATCCGTGCATTATCCACTCCACTCCGAACAACTTTGGGGCGGAAAACTCGGGTGCTATAATCGGAATACAGATGGCGAGCGCCTATGTCGGCTCGACATTCATTCCGCCCGTCTTTGGTCTCCTCGGCAACTCGATAAGCTTTAAAATAATGCCGATATATCTAATCTTTTTCTTCGTCCTGATGATAACGATGATTGAACTTACGTTCCGGATAACTGAGAAGAACAAAGTAAAATAAAATCAGCTCCGCTTCTTTTGAAGCGGGGCTGCGTTAGATATGAAGAGCGGCGCTGTATAGAATGGCAAGAACATTTCTGCGCCGCAAACATTTTACATCTGAAACTCAGCCGCTTTATTTGCGCGTAATGGCAAGTTTCAATGAAAAAACAAAAAGCACTTGCTTTTGCAAGTGCTTTTTCTGGTTGCGGAGGCAGGACTTGAACCTGCGACCTCCGGGTTATGAGCCCGACGAGCTACCAACTGCTCTACTCCGCGATATATTCTGTTCCTCAGTGCGTTATTATATTATACACACTTTTTCAGAAATTGCAAGCCTTTTTACATAAAAAGTTCGGATTTGCCGAAAAAATCTCCCGCCGTGTGTCTGACGGGAGATTCATACTGCTATTTTTGATTTATTCTGCCTTTTCCTGCTCTGGAGCTTTCTTCTTTTTGAAGATGATGAGCTTGCTGAAGAAGTAGTTGAGGATGACCACGACGACCGCAAGGATTATTTTTGCAGTCATTTCGCCGCTGAGGTCAAAGTTTATCAGCGGGATACGGAAAACCTTGCTGTCGAAGTGCAGGAAGTTTACGAAGATAATGAGTCCGAGCTCCTCAACGCCGAGGGAGAAGAGTCTCGCTGCGACGAACGACGGGATCTCTTTTGCAAGCACCTTGCCCTCCCAGCTCTTGCTCTCAAAGACGAACAGCTTGTTCGTGACATAGGCGAACGCGACCGCGAATATCCACGCGAGGACATTCGAGATGTGAACGCCGAGCTGAGATGATACGAGTTTGTCGAACACCATTGTGAACAGCTTGAATGCGACGAAGTTGACGAGCGTCGTCAGCACGCCAAAGACGATATAGAGTATTGTTTCTTTGTTGACTATCTTTTTGAATATTGCCTTTAATTTTTCCATTTTTTACACCTTTATTTCCACATCAAGTCCGAGCAGGTCGGAGTATTTGTCAAGTATCGGCTGAATCTCATTGTCCACGAATTCCTGGGTCTGCTGGGGAGCGCGGCCGACGAAGTTTTCGGGTTTCATTATGCCCTCAAGCTCCTCGCGCGTTACGCCGAATGCGCTGTCTGCGGCTATCCTGTCGAGCAGATCGTTCTTGCCGCCCTCGACCTTGACTACCCTGCCGGCGTCCATGGAGTGAACGCGGATCTTCTCGTGCAGCTCCTGCCTGTCTCCGCCGCGCTTGACCGCCTCCATCATGATGTTTTCGGTCGCCATGAACGGCAGCTCTTCGAGCAGGTGCTTCTCTATCATCTTCGGATATACCACGAGTCCGTCCGCAACATTGATGCACAGGTCGAGCACCGCGTCGGCGGCGAGGAACGCCTCGGGGACGCTCAGACGCTTGTTTGCCGAGTCGTCGAGCGTGCGCTCGAACCACTGCGCGCCGGAGGTCATCGCTGTGTTCTGTATGTCCGCTATGATATATCGCGAGAGCGAGGCTATGCGCTCGCTTCTCATCGGGTTGCGCTTATATGCCATCGCCGATGAGCCGATCTGATGCTTCTCGAACGGCTCTTCTATCTCTTTCATGTGCTGGAGCAGGCGAATGTCATTTGAGAACTTTGTCGCCGACATCGCTATGCCGCAGAGAACGGTCAGCATCTGATAGTCGAGCTTTCTCGAATATGTCTGACCGGAGACCGCAAAACAGCTGTCAAAGCCCATCTTCTCGGCTATCATTTTGTCGAGAGCTTTGACCTTGTCGGTGTTGTTGTCAAAAAGCTCCATGAACGACGCCTGCGTGCCGGTCGTGCCTTTTGAGCCGAGTAATTTGAGCTGTGAGAGCTGGAACTCGAGGTTCTGGAAGTCCATGAGGAATTCATTGAGCCAGAGCGCGGCGCGCTTGCCGACCGTCGTGGGCTGTGCGGGCTGGAAGTGGGTGAAGGCGAGGCAGGGCATGTCCTTATATTCAACGGCAAATTTCGCGAGAACATTGAGCAGATTGACAAGCTCCTTGCGGATGAGCAGCATCGCCTCGCGCATGATAATAACATCGGTGTTGTCGCCGACATAGCAGGAGGTCGCGCCTAGGTGGATTATCGGCTTTGCGTGCGGGCACTGCACTCCGTAGGCGTAAACATGGGACATAACATCGTGGCGGACTTCTTTTTCGCGGGCGGCGGCGACATCATAGTTTATGTCGTCCTTGTGTGCCTTGAGTTCGGCTATCTGCTCGTCCGTTATGTTGAGCCCGAGCTCCTTTTCGCTCTCTGCGAGAGCTATCCAGAGTCTGCGCCATGTTCTGAATTTGAAGTCCGGCGAGAAGATATATTTCATTCGGTCGCTCGCGTAGCGGGAGTTGAGCGGGGATTCATAGGTGTCTTTCATGCTGAGCCCATCCTTTGCCGTTTTATTTGAAGTCGTATTGACATACTATAAAATTATACGGCGAAAACCCGTCTGTTGTCAAGAAAGGCTTGCAAAATAGAGCGGTTGTGATAGAATATACATTACCGAATACAGGGAGGTGCGCCGTGGCAGCCGGAAAGAAAAGAATATATCTGCTCGACGAGCTTCGCGGGCTTGCCGTGTTCTGCATGGTGTTCTATCATGCGTTTTACAGCATGTCCGAGTTCTTCAACATTGCAATCGGCACAAAGCTGCTCGATTTCTTCACCCCTGCAGAGCCGTTTTTTGCGGCGCTGTTTATAGTCATATCCGGCATATCCTCGCGCCTGTCTCACAATAATACTAAACGAGGCGTGCGCCTTTTATGCGTCGCGCTCGCGCTGACCGTCGTGACGGCTGTTATCATGCCGATGATGCACTTTGAGGGCGCAGAGATATATTTCGGAATCCTCCATCTGCTTTCGCTGTCGATGCTCATCTTCTCGGCGCTGCGCACGGGACTCGATAAGATAAACCCGATAGTCGGCATTATAATATGTATAGCAATATATATTTTCACCTACGGCGTGTCGGCGGGCTATGTCGGCATAGCGGGACTCAAGACATTTGATCTGCCCGCCGTGCTCTACAGAACCAACTACTTCATGCCGCTCGGATTTTTCAACTCCTCGTTTCATTCGGCGGATTATTTCCCTCTGCTGCCGCATTTGTTTATGTTCCTGACCGGCACATTCGTCGGCGTCTATGCGGCGAACGGCAGATTCCCCGCGTTTACTTATCGCCAACGTTCAAAGGCTCTGTGTTTTCTCGGACGCCACGCGCTCGTGATATACATAGCCCATCAGCCGATCATCTACGGCATACTCTGGGTCGTTGAAAAGATTATAGCAAAATAACAAGTTTCTCATATAAGCGCTTTTGTAGGGGTCGGCGACCTCGACGACCCTATGCCGCCAACGGCGGCACGGTTGGAAAGTTTTATACCTATTTATTGACTGACTATGTCTTTGTGATAACACAAAAGCAGACAGACAGAGAATATTTTGTGCTGACTGCGTCAGCAACGGGTCGTCGAGTCGCCGACCCCTACGACAGGAAATGCCCAAAAGTCTCAATCCCAGCAATAAAAGGCAGATCCGATTTTATTGATAATCGATGTGTTGTCCATGCGGACGATGCATATACTAAAAGATATTCAACAGATATATAACCGAAAGGAAGTTTTAAAATGAGTGAAGGATGCACCCACGATTGCTCAACATGCTCATCAAAGTGCTCTGAAAAAGACCTGCGCGTTCCGTGCGGTCAGTTCAGCAATGTTAAAAAAGTTATCGGCGTAGTCAGCGGAAAGGGCGGCGTCGGCAAGTCCCTTGTGACGAGCCTGCTCGCTTCTGCTATGCAGGCGCGCGGACATGCGACCGCTATAATGGACGCCGATGTCACCGGCCCGTCCATACCGAAGTCGTTCGGTCTCCACGGCAACGCCGTCGGCGACGAGCGCGGACTCCTGCCCATGGAGAGCAAGACCGGGATAAAAATAATGTCAGTTAACCTCCTGCTCGAAAAAGAGGATGCGCCGGTAGTCTGGCGCGGCCCTGTCATTGCCGGTGTTATCCAGCAGTTCTGGTCGGAGGTCGTCTGGGGCGATGTCGACTACATGTTCGTTGATATGCCTCCCGGAACCGGCGATGTGCCGCTGACCGTTTTCCAGAGCCTGCCCGTCGACGGAATAATTATCGTCACGACACCGCAGGATCTTGTCACGATGATAGTCAAAAAGGCTTTCAACATGGCAAAGCTGATGAACATCCCCGTGCTCGGACTGGTCGAGAACATGAGCTATGTTCTCTGCCCTGACTGCGGCAGGCAGATAAAGGTGTTCGGCGAGAGCCACATTGACGAGACCGCCAAGGAGCTCGGCGTGCCCGTGCTCGGCAGGATCCCGATGGAAGAAAAGACCGCGAAGCTCGTTGACGAGGGCGCGGCGGAGCTTGTCGGCGACAAGTATGTAAAAGATGCCGTCGAAGCGATAGAGAAGCTGTAAAAAGAATATAAAAAATCCGCCGAAAAAACATTCGGCGGATTTTTCTCTTTGCGTTATTATTTGCTCTGCAGTCGAATGACTTCGCTGAGTCTCGAAGAGCAGTCTCGGCAGACTCTCTTGCCGGAAAACTCGATCGTGTTGTCGGACGAGCCGCAGAATATACAGCGCGCGGCATATTTGCGGATAATGATCTGATCTCCGTCCGCAAAAAGCTCCACCGCGTCCGCGTTGGGCTCAAGCGCGAGCCTGCGCCTGAAATCCTTTGGCAGTACGATGCGTCCGGTCTCGTCAATCTTCCTGACGATACCCAATGATTCCATTTTTAAAGACCTCCTATATTTGACCTATACCCTATTTCGACTCCATTGTACCATTTAATGGCAATACTGTCAATGATTGAGAGAAAAATTTAGAAAATTAAATGTAATTTGCAGAAACGGTTCGATGTGCGAAATATATTGTTTGAAAATGAGTTGAAATTTGCGACCCGAAGTTGACATTCCGGGCTGCGGGATTCTATAATGATAACAACAAAAGTTAAGGTAAGGGATAAGCTTTGGAAATTTTGAAGGAATTTATATTTGAAAACAAGCCGACTGAGAGTTGCCACGCCTCGACCGTTCTGCCGCTGGACGACGGCAGAGTTGTCGCCGCATGGTTCGCGGGCACAAAAGAGAGCGCCGACGATGTCGATATCCTGACGAGCGTGCGCAGCGAAGGCGGATGGAGCGAGCCGGTTAGGGTCAGCGCGGACAGCAATATCCCGCACTGGAACCCGGTGCTTTTTCGGCGCGCGGACGGGAAAATGATGCTCTTTTTCAAAGTCGGCAAGAAAATACCGATGTGGAAAACATATTTTTCACTCTCGGATAACGGAGTCGATTGGAGCGAGCCCGCCGAGCTTGTGCCGGGCGATATAAGCGGCGGCAGAGGACCTGTCAAGAACAAGCCGATAAGGCTCAGGAGCGGCAGGGTCATAGCGCCCGCCTCGGATGAGAGAAACACGCTCTGGGTCTGCTTTGCTGATATCTCGGACGACGACTGCCGCACATGGAAGCGTATGCGCACCGTGCCGACAAAGTCGCTCAGGGGCTTTTATGTCCCGATGATCCAGCCGACCCTGTGGCAGAGCGAGGACGGAAATGTGCATATGCTCACAAGAACCTCGCGCGGCAGGATATACCGCAGCGATTCGTCCGATGAGGGCGAGACATGGTGCAGAGCTTACCGTACGAAGATGCCGAACAACAACAGCGGCATCGATCTTGTGCTCGCCGGGAACGGGAAGATTTATCTCGTCTGCAACCCTGTCAAAAAGAATTGGGGCGGCCGTTCGCCGCTCGATCTGCTCGTCTCCGAGGACGGCGGCGAGACGTTCAATTTGCTCATGCGCCTTGAGGACAGGGAGGGCGGCGAGTTCTCCTACCCCGCGATAACCGAGCGCGGCGGGGTGCTGCACATAACCTACACATACGACCGCGAGTATATCGCCTATAGGCAGATAAAGATATAAATCTTTAAAAGAGCGACAACAAAATAAAAATAAAGGTCATATTCCACATTGTCAATCGTGTGAAATATGACCTTTGCTTTTTGCTCTTTGGTCTGCGCTGAATGCGGCAGTCCGTTATTTTACTATTAAGCTCTTGCCTGTCATCTGCTCGGGCTGGGGGAGATGCATTATCTCGAGCATGGTCGGCGCGATATCGCCGAGCTTGCCGCCCTCGCGGAGCTTGCAGGGATAGCCGACAACAACGAACGGAACGGGGTTCGTCGTGTGCGGGGTGAAGGGCTTGCCGTCGTCGCCGATCATGCGGTCCGCGTTGCCGTGATCCGCAGTGATGAGCGTTACACCGCCCTTGGAAGCGACGAGGTCAACGAGTCTGCCGACGCAGGCGTCGACTGCCTCAACAGCCTTGACGGCTGCATCAAACACGCCGGTGTGACCGACCATGTCGCAGTTTGCGAAGTTGAGGATTATCGCATCGTAGATGTCCTCGTTGATCTTCTCAACAAGCGTGTCGGTGACTTCGTATGCGCTCATCTCGGGCTTGAGGTCATAGGTCGCAACGTCGGGGGAGTCAATGAGGATTCTGTCCTCGCCTTTATAGACTGTCTCTTCGCCGCCGTTGAAGAAGAATGTGACATGGGCATATTTTGTGAACTCGGCGATTCTCAGCTGGCGAAGACCCGCCTTGCTGAATACCTCGCCCAGGGGCATGTCTATTCTCTCGGGCTTGAATGCGACTTCGACGTTGGGCATCTCCGCCTCATACTGAGTCATGCAGACATAGAAGACTTTAGGCTCTTTCTCACGCTTGAAGCCGTCGAAATCGGGATCGACGAATGCTCTGGTAATTTCACGCGCTCTGTCGGGACGGAAATTGAAGAACACGATGCTGTCGCCGTCCTTGACGGGCTCGGCATTCTTGCTGACGCAGGGGACGATGAACTCGTCGGTCACGCCGTCGGCATATGACTTCTCCATCATCGCGGCTGCGTCGTCGAACTTCGGAGCGTCAAGGCTCGTCATGGCGCGATAGGTCTTTTCGACTCGGTCGAACTTGCGCTCTCTGTCCATGGCGTAGTAGCGTCCCTCGACGGTAGCTATCTTGCCGACGCCTATCTCCTTCATCTTCTGCTCAAGCTCCTCGATGAAGCCCTTGCCGGAGGTCGTGGAGACGTCGCGTCCGTCCATAAGGCAGTGGACAAAAACTTTTTCGATGCCGAAATCCTTGGCCATCTTAATCAGCGCATAGAGGTGGGTGTTGTGGCTGTGCACGCCGCCGTTTGAGAGCAGACCCGCAAGGTGGAGCGCGGAGCCGTTCTTTTTGCAGTTCTCCATGGCGTCGACGAGAGCGGGATTCTTGAAGAACGAGCCGTCCTCTATAGCCTTTGTTATGCGCACGAGCTCCTGATACACAACGCGGCCCGCGCCTATATTGGTGTGACCGACCTCGCTGTTGCCCATCTGTCCGTCGGGCAGACCGACATCGAGACCCGATGCGCCGATATATGTCATCGGATTTTCCGCGAATATTCTGTCAAGATTCGGCTTCTTCGCCGCGGCGATAGCGTTGCCGTAGGTGTCGGGATTCTTGCCAAAGCCGTCCATGATGCAAAGAAGCACAGGCTTTTTACTCATTTTAACTTTCCTTTCAATTACCGCCGGTTCGGCATGTGACCGACCGGCGGCAAATCTTGTTTATTTTGCGCTTGCGGCGTTGACTATAGCGGTGAACTTCTCTGCGACGAGCGAAGCTCCGCCGATAAGACCGCCGTCGACATCGGGCTGAGCGAGCATCTCTGCGGCGTTCTTGTCGTTCATCGATCCGCCGTACTGGACAACGATGGCGTCCGCGGCGTCCTTGCCGTAAAGTCTCTCGATAAGAGAACGGATAACGGCGCAGACCTCGTTGGCCTGCTCGGGAGTTGCGGTCTCGCCCGTGCCGATAGCCCAGACGGGCTCGTAGGCGATGATGATGTTCTTGAGCTCGTCAGCGGATACGCCGCCGAGAGCTATCTCGGTCTGCGCGCTGACTATCTGAGAGGTGATGCCGTCCTTGCGCTCGGAGAGGACTTCGCCGACGCAGAGGATAACCTTCAGACCCTCGTTGAGAGCGGCTCTGACGCGGTTGCGAACGGTGACATCGGTCTCGCCGAAATACTGTCTGCGCTCGCTGTGGCCTATGATAACATAGGGCACGCCTGCCGCCTTGAGCATCTTCGCGCTGACTTCGCCGGTGAATGCACCTTTCTCTGCCCAGTGGCAGTTCTCGGCGCCTATCTGTATGTTGCTGCCCTTTGCAGCTTCAAGAGCCGCATAGAGATCGATATAGGGGACACAGCAGACGACCTCGCAGTCGGCGTCCTTTACAAGGGGCTTGAGAGCCTCGATGAGAGCGGTAGCCTCTGCGGGAGTGTTGTTCATTTTCCAGTTGCCCGCGATAACGGGTTTTCTGAGCTGCTTATTCATTCTGAAACTTCCTTTCTTCCTGAAAAATCCCGCGGGTTTGCCGCCCGCGGGCTTAAAATTTGCAGATAATTATTTGTCGTTGAGCGCAGCGATGCCGGGCAGCTCCTTGCCCTCGAGGAACTCGAGAGATGCGCCGCCGCCGGTGGAGATGTGGCTCATCTTGTCGGCGAAGCCGAGCTTCTGAACAGCAGCTGCGGAGTCGCCGCCGCCGATGATGGAGATAGCGCCGCTGTCAGCAACAGCGGTTGCAACGGCAATGGTGCCGCCTGCGAAGTGATCCCACTCGGCAACGCCCATCGGTCCGTTCCAGATAACGGTTCCGCTGCCCTTTATGGCGTTTGCGAACAGCTCGCGGGTCTTGGGACCGATGTCCATGCCCATCCAGCCGTCCGGGAACTCGTCGGAGTTGATGGTCTTGTACTCAGCGTTCTCGGCAAACTCGTTGCTGATAACGTTGTCGATGGGGAGCAGGAAGTTGACGCCCTTGTCAACAGCCTTCTGCATCATTTCCTTTGCAAGCTCAACCTTATCGGCCTCGAACAGTGAGGTGCCGACATGATAGCCCTTGGCGACAAAGAAAGTATAAGCCATGCCGCCGCCGACGATAAGGGTATCGACCTTATCGAGGAGGTTGTTGATGACGCCGATCTTGTCGGAGACCTTTGCGCCGCCGAGGATAGCGACGAGGGGTCTCTTCGGATTCTCAAGAGCGCCGCCCATGAACTCGATCTCCTTCTGGATGAGGAAGCCGCAGACTGCCGGCAGATAGTCGGCAACGCCGGTCGTGGAGGAGTGAGCTCTGTGAGCCGAACCGAAAGCGTCGTTTACATAGATATCCGCAAGGGAGGCGAGAGCCTTCGAGAATGCGGGATCGTTCTTGGTCTCTTCTGCGTGGAAACGCACGTTCTCAAGGAGCATGACTTCGCCGTCCTTGAGATTAGCGGCAAGCTCTTTTGCGCTGTCGCCGATAACGTCTTTAGCCATCTTGACATCCTGACCGAGAAGCTCGGAAAGTCTTGCGGCTACGGGAGCAAGGGAGAACTCGGGCTTGAACTCACCCTTGGGTCTGCCCAGATGGGAGCAAAGGATAACCTTTGCGTGATGATCGATAAGATATTTGATAGTGGGGAGGGAGGCAACAATTCTCTTGTCCGAGGTGATTTTGCCGTCCTGGAGCGGGACATTGAAATCGCAGCGTACCAGCACTCTCTTGCCGGAAACGTCGATATCCTTAACTGACTTTTTGTTAAGTGCGCTCATTTTGATCGTCCTTTCAAAAGTTGAATTTGCCAGCTTTTTACGCTTGCACCACTGATTATTTTATAACATAAATGTAAATATTTCAAGTGTATTTGTATGTATGATACCATGTAAAACAGGCAATTATCCCAAAAGTTTTTATATTGTTCTGCCCGAACCGATTCTTCTTGACTTTGAAGAGCTTATCTGATAAAATATTGAGCGTCAAAAAGCATATACGCCTCCTTAGTTAAATGGATATAACAGCCCCCTCCTAAGGGGCAGTTGAGGGTTCGATTCCCCCAGGGGGTGCCATGAAAAAAGCAGCCGCCGGGCTGCTTTTTTCAATGAAGCGCACCTGCGGTGCATGAAGAATGAAGTATGGCTTCGCCATATGAAGTTTGACGGCATTACGCCGAAAGTCTGTCATGCGCGTCACTTCATACGAGCGTTAGCGAGTACTTCATGGCAGCGAAGCTGCCGTTTCATGTTTGCGATGCAAACGCTTCATTCAAATCAATTTACAGTCAATTTGCAAAATCCCCCGCACGGCAAATTTCCGCGCGGGGGACATTTTTTATTTTCCGCTTTCGCCGTAGTTTGAGAGCACGCGGGCGGACGGGTCGTTGACATCGCAGCCCTCCCATGACTTGTTGGGCATCCAGAAATCGACTATCATCTCGGACTGGCCGGGATAGTACTTTTCAAATATTTCGCGGTAGAGCAGGGATTCTTTCGTGAACGGCTTTGCGTGGGTGTATTTTTCGCACTTCTCTTTGAATTCCTCTTCGGTGTAGAGCCCCTCGGCGTATTCCTTGAGATAGTCGACCATCGAGTGACCGACTGCGTCGGAGAACGCTGCCTTTTCGCGGAAAAGTATATCGTGGGGCAGATAATCGCCCTCGAACGCGTGGCGGAGCAGATATTTGCCCTTGCCGTAGGTGTTCATTTTTTTAGCGGGGTCGACAGACATGACATATTTTACAAAGTCGAGATCGCCGAACGGCACGCGCGCTTCAAGCGAGTTTACGGAGATGCAGCGATCGGCGCGCAGAACGTCGTACATATGCAGCTCTCTTATTCTCTTCTGCGACTCCTTCTGGAACTCCTCCGCGCTCGGCGCAAAGTCGGTGTATTTGTAGCCAAACAGCTCGTCGGAGATTTCGCCCGTCAGAAGAACTCTGATGTCCGTGTTCTCGTGTATCCATTTGCACAGCAGGTACATACCCATGCTCGCGCGGATAGTTGTGATATCAAATGTGCCGAGCATACGGATGACACCCTCGAGCGAGTCTAAGACCTGCTCTTTTGTCATGATGACCTCGGTGTGGTCGCTGCCGATGTAGTCGGCGACTTCCTTTGCGTATTTGAGGTCGATAGCGTCCTCGCTCATGCCTATTGCAAAGGTGCGTATCGGCTTTTTGCTCTGTCTTGCCGCTATGGCGCAGACGAGGGAGGAGTCGAGTCCGCCGGAGAGCAGGAAGCCGACCTTTGCGTCCGCAACGAGTCTCTTGTCAACGCCGGCGATGAGCTTTTCGCGGATGTTTTTGCAAACTGTCTCAAGGTCGTCATGGCAGACTTCGTCAACCGCCGCTATGTCGCAGTATTGGACAAACTCGCCGTCTTTGTAGTAGTGTCCGGGCGGGAAGGGCATAACATGCTTGCACATTCCGACGAGGTTCTTCGCCTCGCTCGCGAACATGATAACACCTTTTTTATCGTAGCCGTAGTAGAGCGGGCGGATGCCTATCGGGTCTCTTGCGGCGATATATTTTTTCTCTTCGCCGTCGTAGATAATCAGCGCAAACTCGGCGTCGAGCATCTTGAACATATCCACGCCGTATTCGCGGTAGAGCGGGAGAAGTATCTCGCAGTCGGAGCCGCTTTTGAATGTATATTTCTTCGCAAGCTCCTCTTTTATCTTCTCGTAGCCGTATATCTCGCCGTTGCAGACGACATAGCTGCCGTCCAATTCAAACGGCTGCATCCCGTCGGGGGTCAGCCCCATTATCGCAAGGCGGTGGAAGCCGAGCAGTCCTTTGCCGGTGTCTATTATCCGGCTGTCGTCCGGTCCTCTTGAAACGGTCTTTTTGAATCCTTCCTCAAAATCGGAAAAAGCGGCACAGCAGTCGCAGTAACCCATTATCGAACACATAGTAATCTTTCCTTTCGGTTAGTTTAAGCATTCGATAGGGCAAGTGCCAACTCGCTGTGCCACCTATCTTTGTTCTCTTTTCGGCTTCGAAGAAAGCCTCGCCGCTGTAACGGTCGGCGTGTCCGGCGCACCTACTCGGTAGTCCTTTCGGTTTGCAGCTCGCCGGGTGTTATTCGCGCGGCTCCTGTGCTGCATGGCTCTCACCGTCCCATACTCGCTTTGAGCGGTATTCCGCGTTACTTCTCCCGACTCGGGCGCTTTTGTTATTGTAAAAAGGGTTGTGGATTTTTATTTTACGCTGAAGAGCAGGTCGCTGTAGGTCGGGAACGGCCAGAACTCCTTGGCGGTTATCGTCTCTGCCTCGTCGCAGACGGCGCGCAGGGCGTCCATCTTGCCGAGGATAACGTCTCTGATATCATTCGCCGCTTCGGTGACATCCTCGATGGCCTGGAACTTCGCTATCTCGCCGTCAAGGTCTGCGGTCGCGTCGGCGATTTCATCGGACAGCTCGGAGAGCTTCGCGATGGTCGCGGTCTCGTATTTGCAGGGGAGACCTGCGACTGCCGCTTTCTTCGCGGCGAGGGTCTCTGCAAGCGACTTTGTGTAGCCCTCGACTGCGGGGAGAATCTCTTTTCTCGCCATGTCGACCATGGTCAGAGCTTCGATATTGACGGTCTTTGAGTAGTTCTCAAGAAGTATCTCATAGCGGCTGTGAAGCTCTGCGGGTGAGAATATCTTGTGAGCGGTGAGCATCTTCACGTTCTTGTCGGCGATCATCGCGGGCATAGCGTCCGGAGTGGTGCGGAGATTCAGCAGTCCGCGCTTCTCGGTAGCTTCCTTTATCCACGCGTCGTCATAGCCGTTGCCGTTGAAGATGATTCTCTTGTGGTCTTTTATGGTCTTCTTTATCATGTCGTGCAGAGCAGTCTCGAAGTCATCGACATTTTCGAGGCGGTCCGCATATATCTTGAGCGACTCCGCAACGGCGGCGTTGAGCATGATGTTCGCGCAGGCGATGCTGTTCGACGAGCCGAGCATACGGAACTCAAACTTGTTGCCGGTGAACGCAAAGGGCGATGTGCGGTTGCGGTCGGTGGTGTCGCGGGTGAACTTCGGCAGAACATGAACGCCGAGCTTCATCGTTGTCTTTTCGCTGCCGCTGTAGGGCGCGTCGTTCTCTATAGCGTCGAGAACTGCGGTCAGCTCGTCGCCGAGGAACATAGAGACAACTGCGGGCGGAGCTTCGTTCGCGCCGAGTCTGTGGTCGTTGCCTGCGGTCGCGACGGAGACGCGGAGCAGATCCTGATAGTCGTCAACGGCTTTGATGACCGCGCAGAGGAACAGCAGGAACTGTGCGTTCTCATAGGGGGTCTCGCCGGGGGTGAGGAGGTTGACTCCGGTATCCGTAGCCATGGACCAGTTGTTGTGCTTGCCCGAACCGTTGACTCCGGCGAACGGCTTCTCGTGGAGCAGGCAGACAAGTCCGTGCTTCGCGGCGACTTTCTGCATGATCTCCATAGTCAGCTGGTTGTGGTCGGTGGCGATGTTCGTTGTGGTGTATATGGGTGCGAGCTCATGCTGAGACGGTGCGACTTCGTTGTGCTCGGTCTTTGCAAGAACGCCGAGCTTCCAGAGCTCTTCGTTGAGGTCTGCCATGTAAGCGGCGACTCTCGGCTTGATAACTCCGAAATAGTGGTCGTCCATCTCCTGACCCTTGGGCGCCTTTGCGCCGAAAAGAGTGCGTCCGCAGAAGACGAGGTCTTTGCGCTGCTCATAGAGAGCCTTGTCAACAAGGAAGTATTCCTGCTCGGGGCCGACGGAGGTGCGCACGCACTTTACATCGGTGTTGCCGAAGAGTCTGAGAATACGAAGAGCCTGCTTGTTGAGAGCCTGCATGGAACGGAGCAGAGGCGTTTTCTTGTCGAGTGCCTCGCCGCCGTAAGAGCAGAACGCCGTGGGGATGCAGAGGGTCTTGTCTTTTATAAATGCGTAGGAAGTGGGATCCCACGCGGTGTAGCCGCGGGCTTCAAAGGTTGCTCTGAGTCCGCCAGACGGGAAGGACGATGCGTCCGGCTCGCCTTTTATCAGTTCCTTGCCCGAGAACTCCATGATAACGCGTCCGTCGGATGCGGGGGTTATGAAACTGTCGTGCTTCTCGGCGGTGATACCGGTCAGGGGCTGGAACCAGTGGGTGAAATGGGTCGCGCCATGCTCAACGGCCCAGTCCTTCATAGCGGCGGCAACTGCGTTGGCGACGTCATTATTGAGACTTGCTCCTTCGTCAATAGTCTTCTTGAGAGACTGGTAAACATCGGCGGAAAGCATTGCTTTCATCACTCTGTCGTCAAAAACGAGACTTCCGAAATAATCAGATACTGTGCTCATAAGTTAGCGCTCCTTTTTCATATTTTAAGGCGAAAAATAAAAAATGGCGTCAATGAACCCGTTCGGTTCAAAGACGCCATTGCCTTTATGCGCTGAATTATACGCGCAGAAAAATCGTTTGTCAAGGCGTTTTCGGATAATTCTTTATTTTTGTGCAAATAGCCGCAATCGGGGCTTTTTGAAAAGCAATTTTATGAGCAAGATGTAACCGCTTTTCTGAGAAAATGCGGCGGAGTTGAACTCGCGCCGGAAAAATTTTTTCGACGGCGCTCTTTTCTCTCAGCCGTTTCGGAAAATAAAGTGCGATACATATAAAATACGCGATTGACACGGGTCTTTTAATATGATAAAATACGCCTCAAATGAGCAAAGGCGTTCATTCCCCTGGGGACAGTACCCCCATCGGCGGACGCCTTTGCTTTTTGCTTTTTCGGAATCGAGCGTCCTGCATCTCATCGGGTTTTGCGGGCAGTTGACCGCGTTGTCATATTTTTCGGTTCCAAAGCACTCGCTTTTAGTACAGAATACCGTAGAAGTCGGCAGGAAAGGTGTGTTATAATATGATATAATGAAAGTACGCGTGAAACCTTAACCGGAGAAGTATATAAAAAAGAAAAAGATAAAATACGGAGGGATATTAATGACAAAGTACATCTTTGTGACCGGAGGCGTCGTATCCGGCCTTGGAAAGGGGATAACTGCGGCGTCGCTCGGACGAATACTCAAAGCGCGCGGACTCAAGGTAGCGGCGCAGAAGCTTGATCCTTATATCAACGTTGACCCGGGCACCATGAGCCCCTATCAGCACGGCGAAGTTTATGTCACGGAAGACGGCGCGGAGACCGATCTCGACCTCGGCCACTACGAGCGCTTCATCGACGAGGATCTTAACAAATACTCGAATCTCACCACCGGTAAAGTATACTGGAACGTGCTCAACAAAGAGCGCCGCGGCGAGTATCTCGGTTCGACCGTTCAGGTCATACCCCATATAACAAATGAAATAAAGGATTTCGTATACCGTGTCGGCAAGAAAACCGATGCTGACGTGGTCATCACTGAGATCGGCGGCACTATAGGTGACATTGAATCCCAGCCTTTCCTCGAAGCTGTAAGACAGATATCTCTTGAGGTGGGGCGTGAGAACAGCCTCTTCATCCATGTCACTCTGGTGCCGTTTTTGCGTGGATCGGACGAGCATAAGTCCAAGCCCACCCAGCACTCGGTCAAGGAGCTGCAGGGCATGGGCATCAACCCGAACATAATCGTCCTGCGCTGTGACGAGCCGCTTGAGGAGGCTATCTTCAAGAAGATATCGCTCTTCTGCAACGTCAAGCCCGACTGCGTTATTGAGAACATCACCCTGCCTTATCTCTACGAAGCTCCGCTGATGCTCGAGAAGTCGAACTTCTCGTCCGTCGTCTGCCGCGAGCTGAATATAGACGCTCCCGAACCGGATCTCGACGAGTGGACGGAGCTTGTCCACCGCATCAAGAACCGCGAAAAGGAAGTCAAGATAGGTCTTGTCGGCAAATATGTTCAGCTCCATGACGCGTATCTGTCCGTTGCCGAGGCGCTTCGCCACGCGGGCTACACTCTCAACACCCATATCCGCATCGACTGGATCGATTCCGAGAATCTGACCGAGGCGAACTACGAGCAGAAGCTCTCGCACCTCGACGGAATAATCGTCCCCGGCGGCTTCGGCGGCAGAGGAATCGAGGGCATGATTCTCGCGGCGAAATACGCCAGAGAGAACAATGTTCCCTATTTCGGAATCTGCCTCGGAATGCAGATTGCGGTTATTGAATACGCGCGCGATGTCGCGGGTATAAAAGACGCCCACTCGGGCGAGTTCGATGAGCTCTGCAAGAACAAGGTCATCGACTTCATGCCCGGTCAGAGCGACAATATCGACAAGGGCGGCACACTGCGCCTTGGCGCATATCCCTGCGTCATCAAGCCCGGCACAACAATGGAGCGCTGCTACGGAAAGTCCGAAATTTCCGAGCGCCACCGCCACCGCTACGAGTTCAACAACGATTATCGCGATATACTTACCCAGAACGGACTCACCCTCTCGGGTCTTTCGCCCGACGGCAGACTCGTTGAAACGGTCGAGCTTTCCGACCGCCCGTTCTATGTCGGAGTGCAGTATCACCCCGAGTTCAAATCCCGTCCCAACAAGGCTCACCCGCTGTTCAAAGGCTTTATAGCCGCAGCGCTTGAAAAATCTGAGATCGGAGAATAAATACCTATGGCAAACTTGCATGAAGAGTGCGGCGTTTTCGGAGTCTATTCACCCAAGCCCGGCCTCGTGGCGGATCTCGCTTACTACGGTCTCTATGCTTTGCAGCACAGAGGACAGGAGAGCTGCGGTATAGTCGTCAACGACGACGGAGTGTTTACTTCGCGCAAGGATATCGGACTTGTCAACGAAGTCTTCTCGCGCGACGACCTGATGAAGTTCCCGCAGGGCAGGATGGCTGTCGCCCATGCGCGCTACGGCACGACCGGCGGCAACAGCAGAGCGAACTGCCAGCCCATCGAGGTCAACCATCAGAAGGGCAAGATGGCTCTTGCCCACAACGGAAACCTCAGCAACGCCTATGAACTGCGCAGCGAGCTCGAGCTCGGCGGCGCTATCTTCCACACGACGAGCGACACCGAGATAATCGCCTATATCGTCACGCAGGCGCGCCTCAACAGTCCTTCAATAGAAAATGCGCTGAGCAGCGCGATGAACAGGCTCGAGGGCGCGTATTCCCTCGTGCTCATGTCAGCCGCAAAGCTGCTCGCGGCGCGCGACCCCTACGGGTTCCGCCCGCTGTGCTACGGCAAAACGCTCGACGGCACATATGTCGTCGCGTCCGAGAGCTGTGCGCTCTCTGCCGTCGGCGCAAAATTCGAGCGCGATATACTCCCCGGCGAGATACTCGTCTTTGACGAAAACGGCGTGCGCTCGAACAGGGATCACTGCGGCGAAAAGCCGAGGCGCTCATGCATTTTTGAGTATATCTATTTTGCAAGACCCGATTCCGTCATTGACGGCGTGTCGGTTCACGCGGCGCGCAGAAATGCCGGCGCGATACTTTCAAAGACCCATCCGGTTGAAGCCGATGTTGTTATGGGCGTCCCGGATTCGGGAATCGACGCCGCTTTGGGCTATGCCGAGGCGTCGGGAATACCCTACGGAATGGGCTTCATAAAAAACAAATATATCGGCAGAACTTTCATCTCGCCCGGTCAGGACAAGAGAATCGATCAGGTGAGAATAAAGCTCAGCGCGATAAGCGAATCCGTAAAGGATAAGAGGATAGTGCTCATCGACGACTCCATAGTGCGCGGCACGACGAGCCGCCAGATAGTCAACCTCCTGCGCGAAGCGGGGGCAAAAGAGGTGCATATGCGCATCTCTTCACCGCCGTTCATGCATCCGTGCTACTACGGCACTGACGTTGACTCGCGCGAAAATCTTATCGCCTGCCACCACTCGGTGGAGGAGATTGCCGACATAATCGGCGCGGATTCCCTCGGATATCTGCCGGAGTCGGAGCTTAAAAATCTGATAGGCAGCGAGAACTTCTGCAGTGCGTGCTTCAACGGAGTCTATCCGACCCCTATCCCGGATGTTATCACCAAAGACCGCTTTGAGGGGAAACTCTCTGAGCGGAGCAAATAAATAAAAATACGAAAAGCGAAAGGAAACTGCGGTATGGAAAAGTTGTATGAAGGCAAGAGCAAGGTCGTTTACAGTTCAGAGGAGCCCGGTACCTGCATCATCAAGTACAAGGACACCGCCACTGCCGGCAACGGCGTCAAGAAAGAAGATCTGCCCGGAAAAGGAAAACTCAACGCGGCGATCTCCAACATCATCTTTGATTACCTCATGAAGAACGGAATCAAGACCCATCTTCTCAAGGTCATCGACGAAACCACCGTCCTTGCGAAGAAGGCTGAGATTGTCATGGTCGAGGTCATAGTCAGAAATATTGCAGCAGGAAGCTTTTCAAAGAAATACGGCGTGCCGGAGGGTTCGCCCCTGAAGAACACGGTCGTTGAGTTCAGCTACAAGAGCGACGAGCTCGGCGATCCCATGATAAACGACAGCCAGATAACCGCTATCGGTCTCGCCACGCAGGAGGAACTCGATGAGCTCAGAGCTATGTCCAAGCGCATAAACGAGCTTATGACCGAGCTGTTCGCAAAGGGCGGCGTGCGCCTTGTCGACTTCAAGCTCGAGTTCGGCCGCACCGACGAGGGACTTGTCCTGTGCGATGAGATATCCCCCGATTCCTGCCGCCTCTGGGATATGGAGACAAACAAAAAGCTCGATAAGGACAGATTCCGCCGCGACCTCGGCGATGTTCTCGGCGGCTACAGAGATGTTCTCGAAAGACTTAAAAGCTCTATCTGATAAATTCAAGGAGTGTATTTTTAAATGAGACTCATAGACCGCAAGATCGTCCTTGAGGACGGCAGCGAGTACTACGGATACGGCTTCGGCAGCTATACCGACAGGGTGTGCGAGATAGTTTTCAATACCTCGATGGTCGGCTATCAGGAAATAGTCTCCGACCCGTCGTATACCGATCAGATGGTCGTTATGACATATCCGCTCATAGGCAACTACGGCATAACCGACGACGATTTCGAGTGCAAAAACCCGAGCATCGGCGGCCTTATCGTGTATGACTACAACGATATGCCCTCGAACTTCAGATACACAAAGACGCTCTCGGAGCTGCTTGAAGAGAACGGCATACCCGGCATCTCCGGCGTTGACACGAGAAAGCTCACCCGCAGCATACGCGACTTGGGCTCACGCCGCGTGCTCATAACCTCGCCCGATATCCCGGCTGAGGTCGCGGTGGAGATAATCAAAAATACCCCCGTCGCCCACGATGCGGTCAGCCGCGTCAGCTGCAAAAAGCGCTGGTATTCGCGCACGTCGAACCCGCAGTTCAATGTCGTCGCGATAGACTGCGGCATGAAACTCAATATCGTGCGCAGCCTCAACAAGTTCGGCTGCAACGTCGTTGTCGTGCCCTATGACACGCCGGCGGATGAAATTGAGTTCATGAAGCCCGACGGAGTGTTCCTCTCAAACGGCCCCGGCGACCCCGAGGATGTGACTCCGGTCATAAACACGGTCAGGGCGCTTCGCGGCAAATATCCGATTTTCGGCATCTGCCTCGGACATCAGATGATATCCCTCGCCTACGGCGCAAAGACATATAAGCTCAAGTTTGGTCACCGCGGCGGAAACCACCCGGTCATGAACCTCGACACCAACAAAATAGAGATAACCTCGCAGAACCACAGCTATGCCGTTGACCCGAAAACGGTCGAGGGCACCGACCTCGAAGTGACACACATAAATCTTCTCGACAACACCGTCGAGGGAGTCAGATGCAGGAAAGACCTTGTGTTCAGCGTGCAGTATCACCCCGAGAGCGCGCCCGGTCCGCAGGACAGCAGCTATCTGTTCGGTCAGTTTATCGACTATATGAAGGAGGCGAAGGAGCGTGCCTAAGAGAACTGATATAAAAAAGGTGCTCGTTATCGGCTCGGGTCCTATAGTCATCGGTCAGGCTGCCGAGTTCGACTATGCGGGAACTCAGGCGTGCCTCGCCCTGCGTGAGGAGGGCTACGAGGTCGTCCTCGCGAACTCGAACCCCGCAACGATAATGACCGATACTACCATAGCTGATAAAGTCTATATGGAGCCGCTGACGCTCGAATATCTCGCGCGTATCTGCCGCTATGAGCGCCCGGACGCGATAGTCCCCGGCATCGGCGGTCAGACCGGACTCAACCTTGCGATGCAGCTCGCGAAAAAGGGCGTTCTCAAGGAGTGCGAGATAGAGCTGCTCGGCACGGATGCCGAGAGCATTGAGCGCGCCGAGGACAGAGAGCTGTTCAAAGAGCTCTGCGAGAGCATTGGCGAGCCGATAGTCCCCTCACAGATAACCTACAGCATCGAAGAGGGTCTTGAGGCGGCGGAGAAGATAGGCTATCCAGTTATCCTGCGCCCCGCGTTCACGCTTGGCGGAACGGGCGGCGGCTTCGCCTATGACCCCGACGAGATGCGCGACATGATGAAGAACGCGCTTGCGCTCTCGCCCGTGCATCAGGTGCTCGTCGAAAAGAGCATAAAGGGCTACAAAGAGATAGAATACGAAGTGATACGCGACGCGAACGACACCGCTATCACCGTCTGTAATATGGAAAATCTCGACCCCGTCGGCATTCATACCGGCGACTCGATAGTCGTCGCGCCCAGCCAGACGCTGACGAATAAAGAATATCAGATGCTCAGGGATTCCGCGCTCAAAATTATCCGCGCCCTGGGAGTAAAGGGCGGCTGCAACGTTCAGTTTGCGCTCGACCCCCATTCGTTCCGCTACTATGTCATTGAGGTCAACCCCAGAGTTTCGCGCTCGTCCGCCCTCGCTTCAAAGGCGAGCGGATATCCGATAGCGCGCGTCTCGGCGAAGATAGCGGTCGGCATGGATCTGCATGAGATACAGCTTGCAAATACCCCTGCCTGCTTCGAGCCCTCGCTCGACTATGTCGTGACCAAGATGCCGCGCTTCCCGTTCGACAAGTTCCCCGCCGCGCACAACACGCTTTCGACCCAGATGAAGGCGACCGGCGAGGTCATGAGCGTCGGACGCACTTTTGAAGAGAGCCTGCTCAAGGCAATACGCTCGCTCGAGGAGAGCAAGAACCACCTGCATATGGAGAAGTTCGACTCGGCGCATATGAGCGTTGACGAGCTGCTCGAATATATCAAAGAGGGCACGGACGACCGTCTCTATGCAATATCCCAGCTGATGTGGATGGGCGTTGACCCGTCGCTCATCTGCGATATAACGCATATAGATATGTTCTTCCTCGACAAGATAAAGAAGATAGTCGATTTTGAAAAGGAGATGGAGGCGAATCCCGGCTCCGACATTCTTCTGCGCGAGGCAAAGCGCCTCGGCTTCTCCGATTCGTATATCGCCGAGCTCTGGAAAGAGAGCGAGGACAGCATATATGAGCGCAGATGCAAAGAGAATATCTTCCCGACATACAAGATGATTGATACCTGCGCGAGTGAGTTCGACAGCTATGTGCCCTATTTCTACTCGACCTACGCGAGCGAGAACGAGTCCGTTGTGTCGGACAAAAAGAAGATAATAGTCTTAGGTTCAGGTCCTATCCGTATAGGACAGGGCGTTGAGTTTGACTATTCGACCGTCCACGCCGTCCATGCCATTCAGCAGCTCGGCTATGAGGCGATAGTTATAAACAATAACCCTGAGACCGTTTCGACCGACTACACCACTGCCGACAAGCTCTATTTCGAGCCCCTGACGACAGAGGATGTCATGAATATAGTCCATCTTGAAAAGCCGGAGGGCGTTATAGTCACCCTCGGCGGCCAGACTGCCGTCAACCTCGCGGCTCCGCTTGCAAGGCGCGGCGTGAAGATAATCGGCACCGACTGTGACGCCATTGAGCGCGCCGAGAACAGAGACGCGTTTGACGCCGTTATAAAATCTCTCGGCATCCCGAACCCGAAAGGCGAGGCTGTTACGGATATCGAGACCGGTGCGGCTGTTGCCGCGCGCATAGGCTACCCCGTGCTTGTGCGCCCGAGCTTCGTGCTCGGCGGCAGAGCGATGGAGATAGTCGCTAACGAGACGATGCTCAGAAAATATCTCAAGAACGCCGTTGAGGTCGATGAAGACAAGCCCGTGCTCATAGATAAATATCTTATGGGCAAGGAAGTCGAGATAGACGCTATCTGCGACGGCAGTGAGGTGTTCATCCCCGGCATAATGGAGCTCGTCGAGCGTACCGGCGTCCACTCGGGCGACAGCACGAGCGTGTATCCGCCGTTCTCTATTTCGCAGAAGGTCAGAGACACGATAGCCGAATACACCACAAAGCTCGGACTCGGCATAGGCATAGTCGGTCTGTTCAATATACAGTTTATAGTTGACAGCGACGAGAGCGTCTATGTTATCGAGGTCAATCCCCGCGCTTCGCGAAGTGTGCCGTTCCTTTCGAAGTCCACCGACTGCAACCTTGTCCGCATAGCGACAAAGGTTATGCTTGGCCAGAGCCTGCGCGATCAGGGCATAACCGATATGCGCCTGCCCGACGGCAAGCGCTGGTATGTCAAAGCCCCGGCGTTCTCGTTCGAGAAGCTGACCGGCATGGACGCATATCTCTCGCCCGAGATGAAATCGACCGGTGAAGCGATAGGCTATGACAAGCGCCTGAACCGTGCGCTCTACAAGGCTCTTCAGGCGTCCGGAGTCAAGATGAAAGAATACGGTACTGTAATAGTCACCCTTGCCGACGAAGACAAGGAAGAGGCTCTGCCGCTCGTCAAGCGCTTCTATCACCTCGGCTTCAATATCGAGGCGACCGCCGGAACCGCGGCGTTCCTCAAGAAGCACGGCATACGCACCCGCGTGCGCGGCAAGCTCAGCGAGGGCAGCACCGAGATTCTCGATTCTATCCGCGCGGGCTATGTCAGCTATGTTATAAACACGCGCGCCATTCTCTCCGGCGTCCACTTTGAGGACGGCGTTGAGATTCGCCGCTGTGCCGTTCAGAACGGCGTGACGATATTCACCTCCCTCGACACCGTGAAGATAGTCCTTGATGTTCTCGAAGAGATAACCCCCGAGATATCGACTATAAACGGCGACGGCGAGAACTGATTTCAACAACCCTTAATTATATTAAAAGACCTCCCCGAGCGGGAGGTCTTTTGCTTTTGCTGAAAATAAACCGCCGAACGGCACGAACCGACGGCGGATTGATATTTTAATTTACGCCTTGCCCTTTTGCAGCAGCACTCTCAGAGGTCCCTCAAAGACGAGCTGGTTAATAAAAAACGCCTTTATGTCGTTCGGACTGCAAAACTTTTTCCTGCGCCCTGCGGAGAGCGAGGTCTGCTCCCTTATCGTGCGCGAGACGAAGCCGACGCAGGTGTCGCGCCCGCGCTGCTTCGGGATTATCCGCAGATAGAGCAGTGCGAGCCCGATGTAGCTGTACTTATATTCGTCGGCGTTCGAGGTCATGTGCTTTATGATGCGCTCTACATTGCGGAGCTCCGCTTCCGTTACGGGCAGAGCGAACAGCGCGCAGGGGACATCCGTGCCTTTATAAGTCGGGTGGAGGTCGAAGTCCTCGGTCATGAATCCGCGCTTGCCCGTGAAGCTGAAAAATTTCGGGTAGTGTTCATCTGTGCTTATCGACATGTGGGAGTATTCCCAAAGCCCTATTCTTTTTATAGTCCGCGAGACCTTATCCGGATAGTCGGTGAGCATAATATAGACGGTGCGGTCTTTTCTGTTCATTCGGCATACTCCCCCTTGTAATATTTTTTAGTATATGCTAACATTATAAACAACTAAAGTTGTCTAATCAAGAAACTGTTTTGTGAATTGGTAAGATAAACGACTAAATATAAAAAGAGGCGTTTAAATAGTGAATAAAAATGATCTTAGATATATCAAAACGGAGCGGCTGATAGTACATACATATGTCGATCTGCGCCTGCGCGACCCGTCGCCCGTCAAGGTCAGCGATCTGTGCCGGGAGGCGCTGATAAACAAAACGACATTCTATTCCCACTATGACACCATGGAGAGCCTGCGTCGGCACATCTGCCGCGAGACCGTCGCCGATATCCTCGGCCGCTGCGACTGCGCCCGGATGGCGTTCAGCGATACATACGCCTTTGTTTCAGAGTTGGTCGGCGCGATATCGCGCGAAGAGCGGCTCATCCGCGCGCTCTACGGCGACGATGTGACCTCACTGCTCAACGACGCGGAGGGGGCTCTTTTCAGGATATATCTGCATGACGACGACGAGCCGGAGCGCAAAGAAAAAATAATCTTCTGCATCGGCGGAACATCAAGATTATTGCTCATGAACCCGGACGAGCACGGCATCCGCGCGGCGTCCGAGCTTATACGCACCGTCTTTAATCTCAACGAAAACAGAACATAAAAATCTTCAGCGCCGAGGTCACAAATTGTTTACAAACATATTGTTGACAATCGGCGCGCATATATGTATAATGTGTAGCATGCTACACTTAATATTGCTTAAAACAGCTTTGCGGAAAGGAGATCGCTATGGAGCATATCGGATATTTTTTCAAGCGTATAGATAACCGTTTGAAGTCGAACGCCGATGCAGGACTCGGCAAGCACGGGCTGACTTTTGCGCAGTCGCGGATCATAAGATTCCTCGCCGAGCGCGGAGGTCAGACAACCCAGAAAGAGATAGAAGACTACGCCCATGTCTCACATCCGACGATTGTCGGCATAGTCACGCGCATGGAGCAGAGCGGATTTCTCAGCACCTGTACCGACCCGTCGGACAAGAGAAACAAGGTCGTGCGGCTGACCGACAAGGCGAAAGACATCAATCTCGAGATACGCCGTTCGATTGATAACGGCGAGCGGGCGATGCTCAGATCGTTCAGCGAAGAAGAAGTCGAACAGCTCCGCGGATATCTCATAAGGATATGCGATAACCTTGATATTGACAGCAGTCCCGGCTGCAAACCGGAAAGTGGAGCAAAGAAAGAAAAGAGGGAGTGAGAATATGATAAAAACTTTGTTGAAGAGCATGCGCCAATACAAAAAAGTATCATGGGCGACTATCTTTTTCTCCGCGTTTGAAGTCGTGTTCGAGATAGTTATCCCGCTTTGTATGTCGGGTCTTATCGACAACGGCATCGAGGGCGGCGTGATGTCCATGGTCTGGAAATACGGTCTTGCGCTGCTATTTCTTGCGGTATTCCAGATGGTGACGGGAATGCTTGCGGCGTTCCTCGGCTCGCGCGCGTCCGCCGGGTTCGGCGCGAATCTGCGCAGCGATATGTATGATAATGTTCAGACCTTCGCATTCTCGAACATCGACAAATTCTCGACCGCGTCGATAGTTACGAGACTGACGACGGATGTCACAAATATTCAGAACGCCTATCAGATGCTCATAAGAATAGCAATACGCGGACCGGTTATGCTGATTTTCGCCATGATAGTCTCGTTCAGAATAGACAGCCAGATTTCGCTTATGTTTATTGCGATTATACCTGTCCTTGCGGCTCTGCTCGTGCTGATAATCATCAAGGTGCATCCCGTGTTCAAGCGCGTTTTCCACACCTACGATGAGCTCAACAACGTCGTTCAGGAGAATGTGCGCGGCATAAGAGTCGTCAAGTCCTTCAATCAGGAGGATCACGAGATAAGCAAGTTCGAGAAGATATCCGAGAAGATATACAAAGACTTCGCAAAAGCGGAGCGCCTTATTGCGCTCAACTCGCCGATCATGCAGGTCTGCATGTATACCTGCATGATACTCATCTCGTGGCTCGGTGCGAAGGCGGTCATCGCCAGCGGCAACAACGCAGCACTCGGTCTGACTACGGGCTCACTCACCGCGCTGTTCACCTACGCCATGCAGATACTCATGAGCCTCATGATGCTCTCCATGGTCTTTGCCATGATGATAATCGCGAGTTCTTCCGCTCAGCGTATAGCTGAGATACTCAACGAAAAGACCGATATCTCGAACCCCGCGAACCCCGTTCTCGAAGTTAAAGACGGCGAGATAGATTATAAAAATGTCAATTTTGCCTATGCTTCAAAGGCGGACACCAAGGTGCTCGACAATGTCAACGTGCATATAGCCTCCGGCGAGACTGTCGGCATAATCGGCGGCACGGGTTCGTCAAAGTCCTCGTTCGTTCAGCTCATACCGCGCCTTTACGATGTAACTGGCGGTGAAGTGATGCTCGGCGGTGTGGATGTCAGAAGCTACGATCTCGATACCCTGAGAAACTCGGTCGCAATGGTGCTCCAGAAGAACGAGCTGTTCTCCGGCACGATATCGGAGAACCTGCGCTGGGGCAATGAAGACGCGACCGACGAAGAGATAAAGCACGCCTGCGAGCTCGCTCAGGCGGATGAATTCGTCAGCGCGATGCCCGACGGCTACAACACCTATATCGAACAGGGCGGCACGAACGTCTCCGGCGGTCAGAAACAGAGGCTGTGCATAGCGCGCGCCCTGCTCAAGAATCCCAAGGTGCTCATTCTCGACGACTCGACAAGCGCCGTCGATACCCACACCGACGCGCTGATTCAAAAGGGACTTTCGCAGTATATGCCCGACACGACGAAGATAATTATAGCTCAGCGCATAAGCTCGGTTCAGAATGCGGACAAAATACTCGTGTTTGACAACGGCAGAATAATTGCGCAGGGCACGCATGACGAACTGCTGAAATCCTGCGATATCTATCGCGAAGTTTATGAATCCCAGCAGAAGGGAGGAAACGACGATGAGTAAGCCTATGCCCATGCACGGCGGATCCAAGGGTATGCCCGGCGGACCCGGAATGCAGCCCAGAAAGCTCGACAAGAAAACGCTCAAACGTCTGCTCTCTTATCTCAAAAATTATAAGGGCACGATAGTCCTCGTCACAATCTGCATCCTGCTCAGCGCAGTTGCGGGTGCGGCGTCATCGATGTTCCTCCAGACGCTTATCGACGATTATATAACCCCGATGGTTGGTCAATCATCACCCGACTTCTCCGGCTTTATTCGCGCGCTGATAACCATGGCAGTTATCTATCTCATCGGCACGCTCTCGACGCTTATCTACAACCGCCGCATGGTCACTATAGCGCAGGGAACGCTCAAGACCATACGCGACGAGATGTTCGAGAAGATGCAGCGCCTGCCGATAAGATATTTCGATTCACACACCCACGGCGACACGATGAGTCTCTATACCAACGATACCGATACCCTGCGCCAGATGCTCGCGCAGTCGATGGGTCAGCTGATTTCTTCGGCATTCACCGTCGCGGCGGTATTCTGCTGCATGCTCTATATCAGCGTCGGTCTGACGCTCGTTGTGTGCATATCGCTGTTCTTTATCATGCAGATAATCAAGAAAGTCGTCGGCAAGAGCGGCGCGTATTTCGTAGCCCAGCAGAGATCCCTTGCGGATCTTGACGGATATATCGAAGAGATGATAAATGGTCAGAAGGTCATAAAAGTTTTCTGCCACGAAGAGCAGTCGAAGAAAGAAATGAAGCAGCGCAACACCGAATGGGAGCACAACGCCGCGAACGCAAACGGCCACGCGACCTCGATGATGCCCATGACGAACGCGTTCGGATATTTTCTGTATATCCTGCTCGCCGTTATCGGCTCGTATATGGCTATCGCCGGCACGAAGAATCTCGGGCTGACCGGCGTCAACACGCTGTCCCTCGGCATGATAGCCTCGTTCCTCGTGCTCTCGCGCAACTTTATAAACCCGATATCCCAGATGTCGAACCAGTTCAACTCGATTGTCAACGCCCTCGCGGGCGCCGAGCGAATCTTCACATTTATGGACGAAGAGCCTGAGCCCGATGACGGATATGTTACCCTCGTAAATGCAAAAGAGGAGAACGGCGAGATAGTCGAAGTCAAGGAGCATACCGGAATGTGGGCATGGAAGCATCCCCACGGCGACGGCACCCTGACTTATACGAAGCTTGAGGGTCAGGTCGTGCTCGACCATGTCGATTTCGGCTACACACCCGAAAAGGAAGTCCTTCACGATATCACGCTCTACGCAGAGCCGGGTCAGAAGGTGGCTTTCGTCGGCGCGACCGGAGCGGGCAAGACCACGATAACAAACTTAATAAACCGCTTCTATGACATAGCGGACGGCAAGATACGCTATGACGGAATAAACATCAACAAGATAAAGAAAGCCGATCTGCGCCGCAGTCTCGGCGTCGTGCTCCAGGAAGTCAACCTGTTCACGGGTACTGTTATGGAAAACATCCGCTACGGCAACCCCGAGGCGACGGACGAACAGTGCATCGCGGCGGCGAAGCTCGCAAATGCTGACGGATTCATCCGCATGCTCCCGGACGGCTACAACACCGTGCTCAAGGGTGACGGTTCCGGACTCTCGCAGGGTCAGCGTCAGCTGATATCGATAGCCCGCGCGGCGGTTTCCGACCCGCCCGTCATGATCCTCGACGAGGCGACCTCTTCTATAGATACGCGCACCGAGGCTCTCGTCCAGGGCGGTATGGATAAGCTGATGAAAGGACGCACAGTCTTTGTTATCGCGCACCGCCTCTCGACCGTCCAGAACTCCGATGTTATAATGGTGCTCGACCACGGCAGAATAATCGAGCGCGGCAACCACGAAAAGCTCATCGCCGAAAAGGGCACATACTATTGCCTCTACACCGGCGCGTTTGAGCTGGAATAAGCTAAGATATAATAAAAGGGAAGTCGAAATTTATTCGACTTCCCTTTTTGCTGTTTACGGTGCGGCGGAATTTAATCAGCCGATCGGCTCTTGACAAATTTCGTGCCGACTGATATAATACCGCAAAACTAATAAGTAGATTGCCACTGGGTAATGAAGCATTCGTATCTCGTCGTTAGGTCTTAGAAGACGAGATGGCGGGTGCTTATTTTTTTGAGGTACAGCATGAAAAACTATCAGAATCCGTTTAAGACATTCAAAAAGCACGAATTGGCAATATGGCTCGGGTCGCTTGTTTTGGTTACGGTGTCGTTTATGTTTCCGCGGGAGCGGGATTATCTCACCCTTATTGCGTCGCTTATCGGCGTCACTTCGCTTATTCTCAACGCAAAGGGCGATCCGATAGGTCAGGTGCTGACCGTTGTTTTCAGCATATTCTATTCTGTGATTTCTTTTAAATTTCGCTACTACGGCGAGATGATAACATATCTCGGCATGACCGCACCGATAGCCCTCGCCGCGGCAATATCCTGGTTTCGGCATCCGTACAAGGAGGGCGAAAACGAGGTGAAAGTGGCGCATGTCGGGGCGAAAAAGTGGGCAGTGCTGATTATTCTTACTGCGGCGGTAACTGCGGCGTTCTATTTTATTCTGAAATATTTCAATACCGCGAAGCTCGCGATAAGCACCGTTTCCGTTGCAACGAGCTTTATCGCCGCGTCGCTTACACTCCTGCGCTCGCCGCTCTATGGGCTCGGCTACGCTTCAAATGACATTGTGCTGATTATTATGTGGATAATGGCGACTGTCGACGACCTGTCGTATCTGCCGATGATAGTCTGCTTCTCGGTGTTCTTTGTCAATGACTGCTACGGCTTCATAAACTGGCGAAAGATCAGGCAGCGCCAGGGAGAGACTGCCCCGACGCAGTGAACTTGCGTGTGTAGTCCGCTATCTCAAGTGTGCGGTCGGATTTTTTGGCAGTGATAAAGATAAAGTGATATTCGCCGCTTTTCTCGGGGAGGGTGTTGAACTCACCGGTGTCGGCATTATAGATAAGACAGAGGTCGTATTCGCCGAGCGTAAAAGCCGGGGCGCAGCCCTGAAGCTCGGTCGGCAGCTCTTCTTTCCAGCGGTCGTCGCTTTTAGCGTTTTGAAAAAATGCGTCGAAGCTCGTCTTTTCGCAGAGCACCGATGAGCGTACCTCATCCTCGAACAGCTTGTTGATTACGCATTTTTCGCTCTTCGGAAGCTCGATATTTATCTCCGCAGCATATTTTTCGGCGGCAAGATTGTCGGATATGTACGAATCTTTGAAAATCGGCGTAAACGAGCCGTAGACTGCAAGGATGACCGCGAGAATCAGCCCGACGACTATATTTCTGACGTTGCGTATGCCCTTTTTGTTTTGATAAAAGCCGAAGATTATTGACGCTGTCGGTATCGGCAGGAAGAGATAGAAAATCCACATTTTGTTTACGGCTTCGCCCAGAGCGAAGCTTGACGGAACATCCGGAACTGCGGCTTCATGGGCGGTGAGCGCGAAAAACGGGCAGAGTATGGAGAGGATTATCAGCAAAATCGATATCACTTTCCCCTTGCCGGACGCTGCGACTGTGTTTTTTCCCGCGCCTATATACGGCCTGACCGCATCGCACAGCGGCTCCGATTTGCGCAGGATGAATAAATTTTCCCCGTGGACAAATACAGCATGCGTCTGATTTTCGAGAATCTTTGACACATCTCCGTAGCGCACGACAAATCGGCTCGAAAGCTCGTCACGGCGCATGACGGTTATCACCATTCTGTCCGCATAGAGATCGTATTCGTATTTTTTGTCTGCACTTTTTTGCAAGGCACTCTTTTTGTAAGAGGCGGCTCCGATTATCTGTTTGATAAGGACGGCTATAGTGAAAATCAGCGCGGCAATGCAAAAGCCCGGAATGTCGATTCTGTCGTCGCCGATGACGGACGCAGAAAGAACTATGGTAAAAAGCACCGCGACGAACAGCGTTCTTAGAATACGCGGCATGAAAACAATGCGCGTTGCGGATTTTATATCTCCCGGAGTGTATGTTATTTCGCCGTGCTTATGCGGGATTACTGCCGCGGGTGCTTTTTGCGGACTCTCCGTCTGCTGCTCCGACATGAGCGCGTCGAACGACACGCCGAAGATATCTTTTAATGTATATATGTTGTCGATGCTCGGCGCAGTCTGCCCGGTCTCCCACTGGCTGACCGTCTGGCGGCTGACCGAAAGTTTATTTGCAAGCTCCTCCTGGGACATACCGCGCTCTTTTCGCAGAGCCTGTATCCGTGATCCGATCGTCATAGCTTTTCTCCTCCCTTTTGTGGTTCAATTATATCAAAGAATCCTGCTGTCCGCAAGAAAGCGGCGTTTGCATTTGTCAAGCGGCGCTTGCGGAGCCGTAAAAATTAAATAAAAAATAAACATTTGAAAATATGCTCATATCTGAAGTAAAAAAGTCGAATCTTCTGTTATATTATATAGAAAACAAAGGACAGGAGGCGATACCGTGAAAAACAGGCATGAGGGTCTTGCCGAGATGAAGAAGGACGGCGTGACCTACTGCAATATGTTCTGGCTGTTCATGTTCGGCAATGTGCTCGGCGTTCTGCTCGAGGGTACATGGTGCAGGCTGATTTTCGGCCACTGGGAGACGCATGTCGCAACCATCTGGGGACCGTTCTCTTTGATATACGGCGTAGGCGCAGTGATGTTCTACATAAGCGGCGAAAAAATACGGAGCACCGGTTACAAGGGCGTTATCGCCCGGTTCTGCTCTATCGCGATAGTCGCCACGGTCTTTGAGCTCGCCTGCGGGCTGCTGCTCGAATACGGCATGGGCATGAAAGCGTGGGACTACTCAAAGAGCTTCATGAACTACAAAGGTCTAATCTGCCTGAAAATGACGCTGCTCTGGGGACTTGCGGGCGTTATCTTCGCCTATATGGTCGTGCCGAAGCTCAAAAAAGTGTTCGCGCGTATGCAGGGCACTGGCTGGAAGGTCGCGTGTGCCGCGTTATCGATATTTATGATAATCAATCTCTCGTTCACTCTCGTGTGCATGGTGCGCTGGAGAGACCGCCGCGCGGGGATTGCCGCGACAACGCAGATCGGGCAGTATGTCGACAGCAAGTATGACGACGCGATGATGTCAAGCCGCTTCTGCGAATGGCATGTTATAAAAAAATAAGCAAAGCTATTTTGCAATGCGGGACTGCTTTCGGGCGGTCCCTTTTTTGTTGCGACTTTTTTTGTTGTGTGGTATACTTTGGCATATAAATCTTACGGAGGAAGAAATATGCAGTGTATTCTCTCCGCCCTCGTGGCGATCATTATCGCGCTCGCGCCGGTGTTCAATATCCCGCTGACCGTTGTGCCGCCCAAAGGCGAGCTGCCGCACGAGAGCGAGCCCGCGCCGTCGGAGCTTTCGGTATATGACAAAGTCGTCGGCGTTGACGACTCGGTGTTCTATATCTCCCGCCCGAACACGGAAAATTTGAAAATAATATACGCTTCCGATTTCGGCATGGACAGCAACTCGCAGGACAACACGGACGCTTTCTGCCGTGCGATTGATTACTGCCGCAGGAATCCGGGCACGCGTCTTGTAATAGATGCCGGGGAATACCGCTTCTCGCCGAAGAATACTATCGGTCTAAATTCGCTCAAGAATGTTCTCATCGACGCCGAGGACGCGGTGTTCGTCTTTGACTGCGACAGATATTTCGAGATAAGCGGATGCGAAAATTTTGAGATAAAAGGGCTTGCCGTCGACTGGGCTTGGGACAAATCACGTCTCGCTTCCGTTGTTAAAATCGAGAAGCGAAACGCGATAAAGCACACGTTCGATATGCGCTTTACCGAGCTTGACGAAGTGCCCGGGGATATCGCCGTCATGGTGATGACCCAGCTCGACCCCAGGACGCTGACCTTCGGTGCGGCGGGAGAGAGCAAGGAAAATTATATTTATCAGCACCCCGAGATAATCAAAAGCATTGAAAAAGTCGGCAAAAACGTTCTGAGAGTGACCCACGACGGCTCGCTCGACGAGTTCAAAAACCGCGAATGCTATCTTGTGCGCCACTATGTCTACGGCTCTCAAGTTTTCTCGGTCTGCGGCGCGTCGGAGAATATTACTTTTGACGGCGTGAAGATTTATTCCGCCGCCGGCATGGGCTGGCTTTTCACTCAGCGCGTCAGCCGCTATCAGATACTGGGTTCGTCCATAGGCATCCGCCCGGGATATGAAAAAACGCGCCACATCTCGGCGACCGCCGACGGCGTGCATATCGCGGACACGAACGGGCATTTCAGAGTCTCCGGCTGCGATTTCAGCTATATGGGCGATGACTCGCTCAATGTCCACGACAATCTTCTCTATATAAAGCAGCGCGTGTCCGACAATGCGCTCACGGTGTATGCGAATCAGTATCTGCTGACTATCGGCGACACGATGAAATTTAAGCTCGGCACCTATGCCGATATAGATTTTGAGGCTAAAATAACCGACATCTCCGCCGACGGCGTGATAAGCTTCGACAGAACACTGCCCGAAGAGATAGCCGCCGATACAATAATGTATATCGCCGACTGCGACAGCGGAAATTATGTCATTTCAAACAACTATTTCCACGAGCACCGCGCACGCGGACTGCTGCTCCAGAGCGACAACGGACTCTGCGAGAACAACCGATTCTATAAAATAATGGGTCAGCAGATAAAAATAGTCATGGACATCATGCCCGGTCTCTGGTACGAGGGCACGGGAGTCAACAATCTTGTTATCCGTAACAACGAGTTCAAGCTCGGCTGCTACAGCGGCTGGGATTCCGCCATCAGGATAGCGACAAATATCGCGGGCAATGGGGCGCAGGTCGCGGCGTTTTCAAATATAACCGTCGAATCCAACCGCTTCATAAACTGCGAAAACTATATACTCCGCGCCGACAATGTCTCGGGCTTGAATATTACAAATAATAAAATAATCAACACGCGGAGTATCGACGGCATTGATTTAAGATGCGGGCGCATCCGCCTAGGCGACTGCTGCTCGGCGGTGAAGATAAGCGGAAACCGCTGGAACAAAACGCCGCTCGCCCCGTTTGGCGACATAATCGCCCTCGATCACGGACTCAAAGCGTTTCTTTAAAAATCTCCCGGAGGGATAAAATGATCGAAGTAACAATCAGAAAATACGAAAAAGACGATCTCCCGGAAATGATGCCGTATGGAATGAAGTAGTCGAGGACGGCGTGGCTTTTCCGCAGGAGGAGACGCTCGACAGCGTCGGCGGGGAAAATTTTTTCGCCGCGCAGACTTACTGCGGCGTTGCCGAGGTTGACGGGAAAGTGCTTGGGCTCTATATCCTGCACCCGAATAACGTCGGCAGGTGCGGGCACATCTGCAACGCGAGCTACGCAGTTTCGTCAAAAAGCAGAGGTCAGCACATCGGCGAAAAGCTGGTGCTCGACTGCATCCGTCAGGCGCATGAAGAGGGCTTCAGAGTGCTCCAGTTCAACGCCGTCGTCAGGACGAATATCCACGCGCGCCATCTCTATGAGCGCATCGGATTCAAACAGCTCGGCACAATCCCCAGGCGGATTCAGAATGAAGGACGGCAGCTACGAGGATATCTGCCCGTATTATATAGAGGTCTGATGAATTAAGCCCACTGCAGTGCTTGATGTGCTGCGGTGGGAGATTTATGTTTGAGAGGTATACAAATGACAATAACATAATGCCGGGCACAGTGATAATTTGCTGTGCCCGGCCGGCTTATGAACCTATGCGCTGTCCCGCAGATATATATTACAGGTACGGTCTCAGCCCGCAGAGAAGATCCTCTTCTATGCCGATGAGGCGGCGCGCCGTGCTGCGCGAAGCGCCGTCCGCGCCTTTGTATTCGTTGAGGTATCGGGTCAGGCTCTTTATGCCCATGTCACACCCGTCGGTCATCAGACCGGCGACAGTCCTGTCCGAGTCGTTCATGCCGAGCTTGACATTAGTTTTTATCCACGACATGCTCTTCGCCATTATCCCCGGGTCTTTGCCGTCGTCGCCGAGCGACGCCAGCTGTTCTTTTATCGTTCCGCCGAGCTGGCTGTGTTCCTCCTTGCTCTTCTCGAGCAGGTTTTTGAGATCCTCATCTTTAATGTGTCCGCTCACTTCGTCAATGCTGCCGACCGCCATCTTTATTCCGCTGTCGCATTCGCGCAGCAGCTCAAGTGTGTCTTTGCTCATTTTATGCACCCTTTCTGTTCTTTTTCGCTGTATAGTGTGCCCGGAATGCGGCGGATTATTATATATTGTATAAAGAACGAATATAATATATAGTGCACAAAAATCGATAAAAAATTATGGAAATTATGGAAATATAAAATAAAGTTTATTCTCTTGACAAACGAATAAACATAAAGTAAACTTGAATCGTAGCATGGCAGAGGATGCTCTGCCGAAAGATGAAAGGAGACAAACTATGAAGAGAATTATTGCTATCCTGCTCGCGCTGATAATGATATTTGCATTTGCGGCATGTAAGGGCAAGGACGACAAGAACGACACAACGGCTGAGAGCTCGCAGGACGCGAACGCAGACGTTCAGGACACCCAGACGGGCGACGCGGAGAGCAACGCGGCAGAGAGCAACGCTGACGACAGCACGGCAGTCGCACCCTCCGAGGGCGGCAGCGAGGCGGCTACTCAGGGTCAGCAGGGCGGTTCTCAGGGCGGCCAGCAGGGCAACAAGCCCGCAGCGGAGATAAAGGCTCCCGTCAACGGCAGCAAGGCTGAGATCGTTGCGTTCTTCAACAAGTACGCTTCGGCTATGAAGAGCTACACCGGCAAGGTCTCTGTCAAGAGAGTCCAGGGCACTACCTCGAAGATCAACAGTATCACCGGTGGTTCGGCTATCGCGGGCATCGCAGAGCCCCTGCTTCCCAACGACTATCCGAAGACCGACAACAAGACCTTCAACGGCGGCAAGGCTTCCGACGGCACAACTCTTGCAAGTTTCCTGCCCGCGGCAAAGCGCGCTTCCTATAAAGTCGATCCCGCAGGCGTCAAGTCTGCTTCCTGCGTCAAGCAGGGCAGCGGCTGGAAGGTCAGCATCACTCTCGTTACCGAGAGCGGCGAGGGACTTACATATGTTCCCAAGCACCACGGCTCCTGCTTCGACACTCTCTCGCTGACGAAGGATTCCTTCGGACCGTTTGAGCCTGTCAGCACCAAGGTCAACTATCAGAGCGGCACATTCACTTTCGTGCTCAACGCGAACGGCACTCTTGCGAGCATCAACGTCAGCGAGCCCGCAAACGTTATCTGCAAGCTCAAGAAGGGCATCTCCATCGACGCCGACTTCACCGGCACATGGCAGCAGCAGTACACTTTCGTTTATTAATAGAAATTTCATAAAGACATGGGTCTGTCGATTAGCTCGGCAGACCTTTTCTGCCTTTAATGTCGGATAATTTTTTCATAAATATATTGACTTTCGCCCGCAAAGGGATATAATTAAGCCACAACCAATGGGGAGTAGCTATGGGTTACCCATCCGACTGTCACCAACCGCACAGGAGCTGTGCTGGCAGCGGACATTGGCGGCGTTGGCCGTGAATGAAGCAAGACCTTTGGCAGACCGATTCTGCCGAAGGTCTTTTTTACGGGATACGAGGTGAATTATGAGAAAGCTGTTAAAAAGAATGTCGTCTGCAAGAATAATTGCGCTCGGTTTTGCAGCCGCGATATTTATAGGCTCGGGTCTGCTGATGCTGCCGTGCAGCGTGCGAAACGGCGTAGACTTAAAATACATAGACGCGCTGTACACTTCGACAAGCGCGGTCTGCGTGACCGGGCTGATAGCCGTTGATGCCGGAGATACATTCACGCCGTTCGGTCAGTTTATTCTGGGCGCACTCATCCAGATAGGCGGTCTCGGGGTCACATCGATGGGCGCGGGCGTTATCTTAGCGGTCGGAAAGAGGATAAATCTCAAGGGGCGCAGCGTTCTGCGCGATGCGATGAATCTCGACTCAGGCAAGGGAATAGTAAAATTTATAAAAAGCGTGTTTTTGACTACGGCGGCATTTGAGCTTGTCGGTGCGGCACTGAGCTTCATTGTTTTCGTGCGCGATTACCCGCCGCTCAAAGCCCTCGGTATAAGCCTTTTTCATTCCGTCGCCGCGTTCAACAACTCCGGCTTCGACATCCTCGGAAACTTCCAAAGCCTCTCCGCCTACAAAGAGGATGTGTTCTTAAATCTCGTGACCTGCCTTTTGATATTCTTCGGCGGAATCGGCTTTCTCGTTATCCGCGAGATTGTCGAAAAGCGATTTCGCTGGCGCAGATTTTCCATGCACACAAAAGTAGTGCTCACAATGAGCATCGTGCTGACGGTCGGCGGTGCGGTGATTTTCAGAATTACCGAGGATATGCCGTGGATAGGAGCCCTGTTCAACAGCGTGACCGCGAGGACGGCGGGCTTCTCGACATATTCGCTCGGCGAATTTTCAAACGCGGGACTGCTCGTTATGATATTTCTTATGTTTGTCGGCGCGTCGCCCGGCTCCACCGGCGGCGGAATAAAGACGAGCACGCTGTTTGCGCTGATACAGGGCATAAAGACCGTCGCGACAAACACCTCGGGAAAGGCGTTTCACTATTCCGTGCCGCGCGGCGTGTTCCGCAAGGCGTCGGTCATAGCAGTCATGGGAATCGGAGTGGTAGCGATCGGGACATTTTTCATGACCGCGTTTGAGCCGGATATACCCATAAGAGACGCACTGTTCGAAGTAACGAGCGCATTCGGCACAGTCGGACTTTCTACCGGAATAACTACCAGCCTCGGCACTGCGAGCAAGCTGTTGTCAATCGTGATTATGTATATAGGACGTCTCGGACCGCTGACAATAGCAACACTCTGGTATTTTACAAACGGAGAGAGAACAAGATATCCCGACGGAAACATAGCCATAGGCTGAGAACGGAGGACAAAGATGTTTAAAAAATCAAAAAGCGACAGCAAATCTTACGGAATAATCGGACTCGGGCGCTTCGGCTCTGCTCTGGCTGTGGAGCTTGCGAAATCGGGCGCGGAGCCGCTCGTAATCGACGGCAACGAGGAAAAGGTGCGCGAGATGCGCGAATATACGGAAAATGCTTTTGTGGTCAACAGCTTCGACAAAAAGACGCTTTCGGAAACCGGAATTCAAAACTGCGATGTAGCCGTGGTCTGTATCGGAGAGAAGATGGACACCTCGATTCTGACTACTCTCAACGTTGTCTCTCTCGGTGTGCCGACGGTCATATCAAAGGCCGCGAGCGCCGAGCAGGGCGAGATACTCAAGAAGCTCGGCGCAGAAGTCGTCTATCCCGAGAGGGATATGGCAGTCAGACTCGCCCACAAACTGGAAACTCCCAATATGCTGGACTTTGTTCAGCTGAGCCGAAAGCTGAATCTCCTTAAGCTTGAAGTTCCGCGTAAGATCGTCGGAATGACGATAATGTCCGCCGATATGCGGGGAAGGTTCGGAGTAAACATAATCGCTATAGAAAACAACGGAAATTTGACAGACAATGTGCATCCCGATTATATGTTCCGTGAGGGCGATATTCTCTATGCTGTCGGCAGCGAAAAAAGCATGACGTGCCTGTCCGATTGGATGGATGAGACAAGATAAAACTACGGGCACCGTGAAACCGGTGCCCGTCTTTTATGCGGTTTTGTGTGTCGGTCGGATTTTGAGCTTATCGCGAACATCTTTTCAGGATTCTGTCTGCTGTTTTGTATTCTTCTTTAGTGTGAATAAAAAAAGCATATTCACGCTACCCGCACACTCTCCCCGTCAGGAATATGCCGTCGAGCGGCTAAGTCAAGGCACTCGGATCGACTTCATTGCCTCGGCAAAGTGAAATTTATTCACTGCTTTTCTGTAACAAAAAATCGATTCTTCATTTCTTCCTGTCATTTCGGATCATCGCATACCACACCTCGTCACAGATTCCGAGGTTGTTCTTTCCGGCAGCTCTAAGAATACCTTCCCGTTTCATTCCGGCTTTTTCCATAACGCGTCCTGATTTTGGATTGTTTGCATCATGACAGGCGGCAATACGATTTAGTCCGACAACATCAAAAAGATAATCCATCACGGCATTTAATGCTTCAGGCATTAATCCCTGCCCCCAGTACGCCCGGCTCATACAATAACCCATATCAGCAGCCTTTGTATTCTCATTAAGCTTTACAACAGAAATATTACCAATAGCTTTTCCTGTTTCTTTATACTCCATAACCCAATTAAAGTATCCGCCTTCTTCATATCTGGGTATCCAATCGGCAAGAAGGCTCTTTGTCACTTCAACGCTCGAATGCGTCGGCCATGTCAGGAATCTCGCGACTTCGGGATCAGATGCCCAATTTGCATACATATCCTCTGCATCCTCTAATCTGAATCTTCGAAGTATCAATCTATCGGTTTCTATTCTTTGCGTTCCTGCTTTATTCATATTTTCTCCCCTTTGAACTCCTATTTGTCTTTATAATTTCTTTCTCATATACCGCGGCTCGTATTCGGCATATCCGTGCTTCGGATAGAATGAATAGGACTCAAACCACTGCTCCGGCGGATCGCCGAGATGCACCCGCGCTGCCGTAATGCCGTTGCCGCGCATTCCCGCCTCAATAGTTTCAAGCAGAGCCGAACCGATGCCCTTGCGCTTTTCCGATGCCTTTATATACAGCCGATGAATAAACGCTTCATTCGTTCCTTCGATCCTCGAATACCCGCCGCAGCCGATCACCCTGTCGTTATCATCCGCCGCGATCCAGAACATATCCCCACGGTCAAAGTAATTCTTTTTGATATCGAGCAGGTCTTCGTTGATACTCGGTATTCTTCCGAGCGCGTCCTTGGCCTGCAAAACCATGAAAATCATATCGTCCCTGTATCTGTCTTCGTATAATTTGATTTCCATGCTATCATTTTTCCTCCTTCATATAGGTAAGCCGGATATCTCACCAACGCTTCTCACGAAGTCGCCGGAAATTCATATCGCTCGAGACAGCAAACACACCGTCTCCACATGCGCTGTCCTCGGGAACAGATCGAC
>OGXX01000082.1_pt1 | contig 87490 bp, 75 predicted proteins | sample 1576301 | NCBI WGS metagenome assembly OGXX01 (sample SAMEA3541469, study PRJEB24748) | human gut metagenome | biome: human gut; feature: human-associated habitat; material: faeces | place: China | collected 2012
GGCTCGCCCATGGAGACCCAGATGTCGGTGTAGAGCACATCCGCGTCCTTGGTGCCTTCGTTCACGTCCTCGGTCAGGCGAATGGTGGCGCCGGTCTCGGCGGCAATCTTCCGGCACTCCTCCACCAGTTCTTCGGCAGGGAACAGCTCCTTGGGGGCGCAGGCGGTGAAGTGCAGGCCCATCTTGGCGCACAAAACCATGAGGGAGTTGCCCATGTTGTTCCGGGCGTCGCCCATGTAGGTGAAGCGGATGCCCTTGCTGTAGCCGAAGTGCTCCTCAATGGTCAGCAGATCCGCCAGCATTTGGGTGGGGTGGAATTCATCGGTGAGGCCGTTCCAAACGGGAACACCGGCGTAATGGGCCAGGTCCTCCACAGTCTTTTGGCTGAAGCCGCGGTATTCAATGCCGTCGAACATGCGGCCCAGAACCCGGGCGGTGTCAGCGATGGACTCTTTCTTGCCCATTTGGGAGCTGCCGGGGTCCAGATAGGTGACGCCCAGGCCCAGGTCCCGTCCGGCTACCTCGAAGGAGCAACGGGTGCGGGTGGAGGTCTTTTCAAATAGCAGGACAATGTTCTTGCCAGCCAGGTACTTGTGGGGGGTTCCGGAGCGCTTCATACGCTTAAAGTCCTTACTCAGCTCCAGCAGGTAGCGGATTTCAGCGGGGGTATAGTCCAGGAGTTTCAGGTAGTGTCTTCCACGGAGATTGACAGGCATAGTGTTGTTCCTTCCTTTTTTAGAATTTGACGTCCCGAATGAGAGGCATGCTCATGCAGCGGGGACCGCCCCGGCCGCGGGAGAGCTCACCGCTTGGGATTTTCAGCACGGTAATACCGTAGCTTTCCAGGATCTCGTTGGTGATGTAGTTCCGGTCGTAAGCAATGACCACGCCGGGGCGGATGCACAGGGTGTTGGAGCCGTCATTCCATTGCTCCCGCTGGGCGGCAATCTGGTCCTGGCCGCCGCAGAGGATCAGGGTGACCTGGTCCAGGTGGAGGTAATGAGCCAGAGCGTGGGCCAGATCCATGTCCAGCTGCCGGGCGGTGAGCTCGCCGCCCTTGCCCTGGGTGACCTCGAAGATTCGAAGGGTGGGGAGAATGGCGGGATGGACCACGAACTTGTCCACATCCACCTGGGTCATCACCGTATCCAGGTGCATAAAGGCCCGCTTGCTGGGGATGCTCATGGCCAGGATGGTCCGGATCTTGGATTCCGGACGGCGGAACACGTTCCGTGCCAGCTGCTCAATGGCCTCCGGCATGGTCCGCTGGGAGATGCCCACTGCCAGGACGGACTCCGACAGGTTCATCACGTCGCCGCCCTCCAGGGAGTAGGGAGAGTCCGGCGTGTAGTAGAACGGCGTTCCGGCATACTCCGGATGATGCTGCAGGATATACGCGCCATACAGGGTTTCCCGGCGGCGGGTAGCGGAATACATCCGGTGCAATGCCACGCCGCCGCCTACAGAGGCGAAGGGATCCCGGGTGAAATAGAGGTTTGGAATGGGCTCCAGAGCGAAATCAGCCTTGCAGTGGAGCATGGCGGTCAGGGATTCCGCATGGTCCAGAGCCAGGTCGGAGAAGGGAATGCCGGCCATGGTCTGCAGGACCATTTCGTGTACGTCTTCGATGGAGCCCAGGTATGCCTGAAGCTCCCGCTCATACCGGTGGGCGACGCTTCCGCTTTTCTGAGTGAAGTCCCGGATGAACGCCTCCTTAAGAGCTTTGTCCTGAGACAGCGCCTCGGCGGTGAGCTTGGAGAGGTACACCACCTCCACACCGTTGTCCCGGAGCACCTGGGCAAAGCGGTCGTGCTCCGCCTGTGCACCCTTCAAATAGGGGATGTCGTCAAAAAGCAACCGCTCCAGGGAACCGGGGACCAGATGCTCCAGCTCCTGGCCGGGCCGGTGCAGCAGCACACGGCGAAGGGGGGCAATTTCACTGTAGACTTGAATTGGCATATGAAAACTCCTTTAGACGGATTTGGAATTACTGAGCCCGGTTCTGCTTGGCCCGGCGGAGGGCCAGGATGCGTTGCATTTCGTTGTATACAATCATGTAGCCCTCGTCCACTCCCATGCCAGGCTTGGCCAGGATCTGATCCGGCTGGGTTGCCATGGCGCACTGCACGCAGACCTGAGCGCTGCGGTCGGTCTCGTTGCAGGTTCCGCCCTGATAGGCGCCGATGCCCTTTTCCTTGCAGTAGAGGACGGCCTCGATGGTATTGTTGATGCCGCCCAGGTCAGGGGTCTTGATCTGGACCATGTGGCCGGCCTTATGGTCGGCGAAGAGCTTGATGTCCTCCAGGGTGTTGCACCATTCGTCGGCTACCAGCTCTACTTGAATGCCCCGGCGGTCCAGTTCTGCGGTGAGGCCGGCCAGGGCCTCCATTTGGGTCTCGCGGTCACAGTCGCAGTCCATGGGGCCTTCGATACGAAGGTGCAGGGGTTTGGCCAGCTCCTCCAGCTTGGCCAGATAGTCGGCCATAGCGGCGTAGTTGTTGTTTCCGTAGAGGGCGCCGATGGTGCCGTACACATCAATGTGGAGCACAGGCATGTAGTTGGGGTCCAGCCGTTTGGCAAGCACCCGCTCCCGGAGCCAGGCCACGTAATCGGCCAGCTTTTCGCCCTGCAGGCCCAGCTTCTCTTTCACGTTGTTGATGAGACCGTGGGGAAGAACCTGGGCGCCCTTGATGATCATCTTGTCCGCGTTGCTGTACCGGTCGTCGCCGGACTGGGTGAAGATGGGGATGGGAGTCTCGGAAACAGTGCAGCCGTATTCATCGGCCACAACCTCGCACATGAGGCGACCCGTGGCCTTGGCAACGGCGTCCAGAATGGCCTGGGACAGGCCGTAACGCAGGGCGGTGTGCAGCCGCTTACCGTCTATGGTAATGGCCTCCATGTCCCGGCACAGGTCCCGGAAGGAATCTGCCTCCCGGCCAACCAGGACAGGCTTGATGTAGCTTTCAATCAGGGGGATAAACTCCTCCGCCAGGAACAGGGGGTCCCGGCCGCCGGCGCCGCTGTACTGCACGGCTGCGCAGTCGCCCCAGGCGATCTGCCCGTCGGCCAGCACCAGCATCACGGAAATGGACTCGCCCGCCTGCCGCACAGAGCGGAAGCCCTGGGTCACCGGATCGCCGGTGTAGAACATGCCGTCATGGCCTGCGCCGGACTTAATGGCCCGCTGATCGTCAAAGTAAAAGCCGGTGCGACCAGGCGCACAAATCAGATCCACAATTTTCATCTTCACAGCCTCCAAATTTCGTTTTCAAAATTCCAAAGGTTAATATCTGGGACGGCCCACCAGGCGGCCCTTGCCAATGGCATACACGTCGTCGATGACCATCTGGAAAGAGACCTTCCGGTTCTCTTCCTTGGCCCGCTGGGCCATTTTTGCTGCGTGGAAGTCCCGAAGCTCCTTGTCGAAGGGCAGGTTGCCGATGTTCATGATGCGCACGGCGCCCTCGTTGTCCCGGGCGGGAAGCATCTGACCGGCGTTGGCACGGCAAGGGGCAAAGGGGACGTCTACCACACCTGCCTTGACGCCCCGGCACACGCCCAGAGCAATGTCGCCGTTGCCCAGCTCAAAGCATTTATCCACAATCAGCCGTGTCTCATGGCGGATGATGCCCTTTTCCACCTCCAACTCCACGTTCTGGATGGCCTGGTCGGAGAGCATGTTGACCACCTGCTTGGTGCAGCGCAGACCGGCGGCGTTGGCCTCCTTGGTGGGGATGCCAATGGCTTCGTGAGGCGTTTTGACAATGACCTTGGTGGCCTTGGCCAGGGCGGCGATGGTGCTGCCCAGGGAGATAACGCCGAAAGCCTTGGCCTCATCGGCGGGGAAGCCGCCCATCCACTGGTGCAGAACGGTGGTGACCACCACGTCATCGTAGCCGTACTTCTTCAGGTACTCCTCCGTGAGCTCCTCCAGCGTCTGAATGGCGGCTACGTCCTGAATGAGGTTGCCGCACTGGCCGTAGCCCACGGTGATGTTCTTGACGCCCTGTTCGGCGGCCAGAAGGGCCTCGATGATGGCCACGGCGTGGGAGACGCAGGGGGGCACCAGGGTGCCGGTGAGGGGACCGTAGGGCTCCCGGTTGATGGACACGCCGTTTTCCTCATAGAGGCCGGTGAGACGGTCCACATACTGCCAGTCCAGAATGGTTCTTTCCAGGGGGACATTTTTGCAGTAGGGCAGGTTGTAGGAAATGCCGCCGCCTTCATAGCTGGTGAAGCCGCCTGCATAGGTAATTTCGGTGAGAAGCCGGGCGTCAGGGGTGCCATGGCGGACCTGGAGGGGAACCCGCACGCTGTTTACCACGTGACGGCAGCCGGATACGCCATGGTTGACTGCGGGAAAGCCGTTGAGCATGGCCCGGCCCAGGCGCATGGACTCCCGGATGCCGTTCTCTGCCTCTTCGTAGCGATTCTGACGGGTGTAACTGTCAATGGTGCTGGGAAGCAGGTCCGCCTCCCCCTCATTCTGGAGGAATTGCAGCAGCTTCACGTGCTCTTCAATCACGGGAACGCCGGCCCGGGGCTGGACCAGAGTTTTACGCTGCTGCTTGGCAGCGATGAGCTTTTGGGAAAAGACTTTTTCCTGGGGGAGGGACTTATGGAAAGCGAATGCGTCTTCCAGGTCTACGCCCTGGCCGGTGGGCCACTGGGTCAGGACCTCTTGACGAAGCTTCATAAATTCGCCTTCGGGAATCTTTTTATTTTGGATCTCCATCTACCTTTATCTCCTTTTTCATGATTCGCAAAGCGCAGGCAGGATGACTTGCTGCCAGCAGCCCCATGGCGGAAAGGATATATTGCCGGTCCACCAGCACCTGGGCCTTCTTGGGCCGCAGGGACATGGGCTGCGCAGGATCATATAGGGCGTAAGAGGCGATTTTTGAGGTTTGCTGGGTGTGAATGAGGCTGCCCCCTGTGACCACCAGGTTTTGGGTCTGGGTCAGGTCCTTGCCGGTCTGCACATAGGTCAGACCCATGAGGGTGTAGGCCTCTTCAATGGTACCGGCGTGACGGGTGACGGCTGTCTCAATGGCGCAGCTGGCCAGAGCCCGGTCCAGGGCCTCCAGCTCCGGATTTCCGCCGGGAAGGGTGTCGGTGTGTTCCCGCAGGAACTGAACCAGCTGGGTCACCCGGGGGACCGGGAGGCCGGAAATCCGGCTGAGCTTGCCAGGGCCTGCAGCGTCCAGAATGCCCCGGACGCTGTAACGCATGCCGATGTCACCCTCCACCGTCCGCTTCACAAAGGGCTCCGGCAGACCCTTGCAGACGGTGTTGACCTGGGTGGGTGCCCCCTCGGAGACGGAATATACGTCTGTGGTGGCGCCGCCCACATCCACGGCCAGCAGATCGCCGATGCCGGCCTCCTCCTGGCAGCCGCAGGACAGCAGCTCCATGGCCCGCATCACCGCCGAAGGCGTGGGCATGAGGATACCGGACAGGAGGGAGTCGGTTTTGGAAAGGCCCTTGGCCTTGACAATGCGGCGGAGGAAAACCTCCCGAATGGCCTTCTGGGCGGGTTCAATGTTCAGCACGCCGAACCTGGGCATGACGTTTTCGCACAGATGAACCTCCCGGCCTTCGAGAATCCGCTGGCACTGCCGGGAGGCCGTGCGGTTTCCGGCCACGACAATGGGGAACTCTCCCCCCACCTCCGCCAGGACCTGGGCATTGTGGAGGATGCACTCTGTATTGCCGCCATCGGTGCCGCCCACCAGGAGGAAAATGTCCGGCTTCAAAGCGGCAATTTCCTCGGCGTCATCCTCGGTCAGCTGGAAGGAGTAGGTTTTGAGGACCTTGGCTCCGGCCCCCAGGCTGGCCTCCCTGGCGGCCTGGGCCGTGAGCTCCGGAACCAGGCCGGAGGCCATCATCCGGAGCCCTCCGGCGGCGGAGGAGCAGGCGTACCGGTGGGCAAAGGTCAGAGGACCGGTCTTTGCTTCCAGCAGGGCCAGGGCATTGGCGAGGCCCTCCGTCACATCCGTTTCCACCGTGGTGTAGGAGGCGGCGGTACCCAGGAGAAGCTCTCGGTCTAAGTCTATGGCAGTGACCTTGGTGTATGTACTGCCAAAATCAATCAGTAAGACGGGCGTCATGGTCTCACCGTCCGTCCTGGGCTTTCTCGTCCTCCGGGGGGCTCACATGCAGGATCTCCCGCAGGGCGGCGATGGTGACCTCGGGCATGGTTCCCGGGGGGAAGGCGCGGTCGAAGCCCATGGCATGGAACCGGGCCTCCACATCTTCAAAGCGCTGCTTGCCGATGACGATGTTGCCGCCTACCAGCAGCGGGATGCCCTTGAGGCCTGCTTCATCGCATTTTTCCCGCATGCCCCGGCAGTCCAGTTCTCCCTGCCCGTACAGGGAGGAGACCACAATGGCGTCGGCTTTGGATTCAATGGCGGCGGCGATATACTCCTCTTGGGAGACCATCACGCCCAGGTTGATGACGTCAAACCCGGCTTCTGTAAAAGCCTGGTACAAAATGCGGTTGCCCACGGCGTGCACGTCAGCACCGATGACGCCCATGACCAACACTTTCTTTTTTCGTTCCATGGTTATCCACTCCAAATCATGTTATTGGCTGGGGGTTACAATGGGGATGGGATTGGAACCGGGGAATATTCGGTTATGCAAGATTATTATGTATTCACAGAGGTACTATACCCTGTTTTTCCCCGGCTGTCAAGGCCCTGAGGAGAATATTTACAGCTCCTCCGGCAAATTCCACACGGTGTCTTGGAGAGAGCCGTCCCGGCCCAGCACCTGGGCAACGGCCTGGCTGCCCCGGGGAACGCGCTTGGGGACACCGGTAATGGCCTCAGCCCGGGCCTTCAGGTCGTGGATGTCCACAACAGGGAGGCCTGCCTGGCGGAGCTTACCGGCCAGCTCCGGCCGCAGGGGGTTCACTGCGATTCCCCGCTGGGTTACCAGCACATCAATGCTGGACCCGGGGGTGGAGATGCAGGTGACCCGGTCGGTGACGATGGGCAGCCGGGCCCGGACCAGAGGCGCCAGGATCATGGTGAGCTTGGCGCCGGCGGCAGCGTCGGTGTGCCCTCCAGAGCCGCCCATGAGACAGCCGTTGGAGTCTGTGTGGACATTGACGTTAAAGTCTGTGTCAATTTCCGTGGCGCCCAGGATGACCACGTCCAGACTGTCCACCACGGCGCCCCGGGCGCCGGGACCTGCATAATGGTTGGCGGAAATTTCCCGGTGCCGGGGATCGTCCCGGATGGAGGCCACGGCGTCCAGGTCAAAGCATTGCACGTCCATGAGCTGGCGGAAGCACCCGGCACGGAGCATCTCCACCAGGTAGCCGGTGATGCCGCCCAGGGCGAAGCTGCCGTGGATGTGCTCCCGGAGCATGATTTCCTTCAGGGAGGCGGCGGCAGCCAGAGAGGCGCCACCGGCGCCGGTCTGGAAGGAGAAGCCCTCCTGCAGCAGGCCTGAGGCCTGGATGACCCTGGCGGCGGTGTCGGCCATAACCAGGCCCACCGGGTCCCGGGTGATCCGGGTGGTACCGGAGAGGATGCCCTTGGGGTCGCCAATGGCCTCCACCTGTACCACATAGTCCACCAGGTTTTCGGAGATGGACCAGTCCGGCAGGGGATAGGGCAGGATGGTGTCCGTCAGGACAATGACCTGCTTGGCGTAGGTGGCGTCCGGTATGGCGTAGCCCAGGCTGCCACAGGCGGCGTTCCCCAGCTTGCCGGTGCAGTTGCCACGGCAGTCGGCGGCAGGTGCCCCGATAAAGGCAATGTCAATGGGGGTACGGCCGGAGGCGATGTCTGCGGCCCGGGTGCCGTGGGAGCGGAATTCCACCGGGGTGGAGAGAACCCCCTGGGAGATGTGCCGGCCGATGCCGCCGGAGACATAGTCCGTCAAAAGGCGGGTCACCACCCCGTTTCGAATGTGACCGACGATGGGCATATGGATGTCAAAGAGAGAGCTGGCGTTGACGGTCAGGTCCCGGACGCCCATGCGGGCGGCCTCCTCCAGCACCAGGTTCAGAATGTAGTCGCCGTTACGCAGGTGGTGATGAAAGGAAATGGTCATGCCGTCCCGAAGACCGGCGGCCTTCATGGCGGCAGACAGGGAGGGGAGCAGTTTAGTTTCCATGAGTTTCACCTCCAATCAGCCCCAGGATCTGGGCGGAAGCCAAGGTCTGCCGGGCTCTTGTGACAATGGGCGCGTCAATCATTTTCCCGTGGAGGGAAATGGCGCCGCGGCCCTGCCTCTTGGCCTCGTCAATGGCGGCCAAAACCTCCTGGGCGTAGGCGATTTCAGCCTGTGTGGGGGAGAAAACGGCGTTGATGCCGGGGACATGGCGGGGGGAGATGCTGGCCTTGCCGGTAAAGCCTAGGCTCTTTGCGTACCGGGCGTCCTCCCAAAGGCCCCCGTCGTCGTTGACGTCGGTGAAGGGCGTGTCAAAGGCCTCCACCCCGGCGGCCCGGGCGGCGCAGACCACCCGCTGGCGGGCGTAGTCAATTTCCTTCCCTTCCTTGGTGCGCTTGCAGCGCAGGTCTGCGGTCAGGTCCTCCCCGCCCAGGAAAAGCCCCAGGATCCGGCTGCTGGCAGCGGCGATGGAGAAGGCGTTTTCCACGCCCAAAGCGGTCTCCAAAAGGGGAATGAACTGGACCTTCCCCAGGGGCATTCCGTGGGACTGCTCCAGCCGGGAGACTGCGGCGTCCAGCTGCTGGATCTGCTGGGCGGAGGTTGTCTTGGGAAGCATCAGAGCGGTGGGACCTTGGGGGACAATTTCCTCCAAATCCTGCTGGCACAGGCCGGAGTCCAGGGCGTTGATCCGGACCACAGTCTGACAGCTGAAGCCCATAAGGGACAGGGCGTTGCGGACTAAAATCCGGGCGGCGTCCTTCTCCTGGGGGGATACGGCGTCCTCCAGGTCCAGAATCACGGCGTCGGCGCCCAGGGCGTCGCCGTTGATGAGCATGTTGGGCGTATTGCCGGGGAGAAAGAGCATAGAGCGGATCATGCAGATTCCCCCCTTCCACGGCGGATGGCCGTCTCCATCCGGGCGCGAATGACGCAATCCAGAGCGCCCCGGTCAATGAGGGTCACCTTGGCATCTTTGACGCCGTAACGTAATAGAACGGCTTGGACCGACTGCTCGATGTCCTGGCCGAACTGCTGCAGGACTACCGATTCCAGCCGGATTTCCAAGCCGTTTTCGTTGGGTTCAATTTCCACATAGGCATCACTGGACTCCATGGTGCCAGCTGTGGCGCGCTGAAGAATTTCAGACATGGGGTATACCTCCTAGGAATAGTAGGTGGGCGCTATTTGGTTTTGTAGATATTGTATAATAATTTCCCGGCTTTTTCAACAGATATTTTTGCTTTTCCTGTTGCAAGGACGAAAAAATCCTGTATACTGAAGGGAGGAACAAAAAGGGGAGGACTGGCAATGGAGATTTTTTGGGAGCGACCCGGCCAGGGCGGACAGTCGGAGCCCATTGCCCGCTTTTTGGAGGAGCAGGGCCTTCGTCCCGACCACGGGGTGCAGGCTACGGTGAGCCTGCGTGAGGATGGGCGGATTCTGGCCTGCGGTGGGCTGGAGGGCAATGTCATCAAAACCGTGGCGGTGGACCCGTCCTGTCAGGGGCAGGGCCTGGCGGAGGTTCTGATGACGGAGCTCCGGCGGGAGGCTTTTGCCCGGGGGCACAGGCAGCTGTTTGTGTTTACCAAGCCCAGCAACGAGGCTCTGTTTCGGAGCCTGAGCTTTTTTCCGGTGGCCTCCAGCGGGGAGGCCATGCTGCTGGAAAGCACCCGGGGAGGGCTGCGCCGGTATCTGGACAGTCTGCCCAAGTCCGGGGGGGTGCACGGCGCGGTGGTGATGAACTGCGCTCCCTTTACCCTGGGGCACCAATACCTGGTGGATCAGGCCAGGCAGGCTTGCGACTGGCTGTATGTATTTGTCCTGTCGGAGGACAAGGGGATGTTCTCGCCGGAGGACCGGCTGGCGCTGGTACGGCAGGGCTGCCGGGAGTTTCCCAACGTGTCAGTCCATCCCACCATGGGTTACCTCATCTCCAACGCCACCTTCCCCACCTATTTCCTCAAAGACAGGAGCCGGGGGCAGGAGATCAGTTGCCAGCTGGATCTGGAGATTTTTGCCGGCAGCTTTGCACCGGCTCTGGGCCTCCAGAAGCGGTTTGTGGGCACAGAGCCCCTGGACCCTGTGACCAGGCAGTATAACGAGGCCCTGCAGGCCAGCCTGCCGGGCCGGGGCATTGCGGTGGTGGAGCTGCCCCGGCTGGAGGTGGGGGGCCAGCCGGTGAGCGCCAGCCGGGTCCGGGCTTGCTTGGCGGCCGGGGACCTGGCGTCTGTGCGGCAGCTGGTCCCCGATACCACGTATGCATATTGCGCATCAAAATTGGGAGGTTGATTGGATGTCTTATTCAGGCAGAATGCAGCGAAGCCATATTCTCAGTACCTTTTATGCACCCCGGGGCCGGAACCGGATTTACGATCTGGGGATTCAAATTGCCCAGATGTACCTGAGCCCCTTTGACAAGCTCATTGGCGTCATTGGCGACAGCGGATCGGGAAAGAGCGTCCTGATCCGGGGCATGTTCCCCGGACTGGAGCTCACCAACGACGACGGCGGCGTCAATGTCCGCCCCCTTCCCCTTATGGACCAGGACAGTGAGACCGGCTTTTTCACGCCCCATACATACCACGTGGACATTCGCTTTGAGATGGGCTTCACCCAGCCTCATGAGCTGGCGGACGCCATTATGCAGGCAGTACACCGGGGTAAGCGTGTGGTGGTAGAGCATTTTGATCTCATTTATCCCTTCCTGTCCACCAATGCCAATTTGCTCATCGGCGTGGGAGAGGAAATCCTGGTGGCCCGTCCCAACCCCTTCGGTCCCTTCCCAGACAGCATCAGCCGCAGATGCCAGGAATCCCTCAAATACCGGCTGATGGCCCATACGGCGGAGGATCTGTGCGAATTCTGCATTCCGCCGGAGGAGCGGGACCGGGCGGAGCACGATGACATTCATCATGGCTTCATTCTGGCCTTTCCGGAGTACAAGCCGAATCTGGACCTGGAGGATCTGGAGCGGCGGATGTTGGCAATCATCGACCAGGATGTACCCATTGACTATGTGGACGAAAGCCACATTGCCATTGGCGGTAAGCTTCACCCCTGTACCGGCCCCCGAACCCATGTGCCCTCTACCGGCCATGTGGTGGGCTTCCACTTGGTCAAGCGGTTTTTGCTGGATCACTTCAACAAACGGTATTTGCTGGTGGGCTGCGTAGGCGAGGATTCCCTGGAGATGATGGACCGCCTGAGCCGGATGCAGACAGACCTGAACTTTACTTAAGCCGGGTCTTACACCAAAACCGAAAAATTCCCTGCCGGTAAGAGAGCAAACGTCTCCCACTGGCAGGGAATTTGATGTTTTGAAGAGCCTGCCTTAGGTGGGCAGAGTGCTGGACCCTATGTCTTCGGTGGCTCCGGTTTCCATTTCCTGGGCAGCAGCCCGGTCTTGCTTGCTGTGCTTTAGCTCAAAGTGGAGCAGCAGGCTCATAGCGCCCCGGAGCAGTACAATGGCGCCCAGAATCAGAAGCTCGGACAGATCATGAACCAGGACGGTTTTCAGAATTTCAGCAGCCATTTTAAATGCCAGGGCCGTGGACATTCCGGAAGCCAGGTTGTATTGGACGGGGTAATTTTTATGCCGGAAGGTATTTTGCAGGTAATCCCAAAAGCCCCGCAGGCCGCTCCAAGCCACCACAAAGATACCCATCAGCTCCAGCACGCCAATGATGGGAGGGAGAATCGTCTTTATGACATGGTCCATCACATGGTACACTTCCTTCAGCTCAGTTTCGGTACTGCCAGTATGCCATAATTTCCCATGATTTGCAAGAAATATTTCGTGGATTTTTCCAATCGGGTATACGTGTACAGCGCAGGAGAGCGCGTTCCCCCTTTGTATAGTTGTACCAGTGCGGCAGCGTCCTGCCTTCTCCCGGGGGATAAGAGGGCGCCCGGGCCAGTGCTGGCTTTCGGGCTGAGCAGAGTTACGACAAGCTCCGGAGCTGATCGGCCAGCCAGAAGATGGTCTGACCGATGCGGTACAGCTCGCTCTCCCGGCTGGTGCGAGCCCAGAGCTGCTTGTAGCTGGCGTACCATGTTTCCAGCTGGGCGGCCAAATCCACCGGATTCTGCTGCAAGGGGTTGGCGCGGCCCAGATACTGCTGCTCCCAAACTGCGGCCAGCCGGTTTAAGAGCTTCTGCCCGTCGGACATTAGGAGGAAGGGCAGCATCCGCTTCCGGCCAGACCGGTCCATAGCTGGCATCAGGCGGCAGATAGCCTCCTGGCAGGCGTCAATGGTTCCGTTCACTTCTTGAATTCTGTGCAGATTCGGCTGAATCTGGGGCAAAAAGCGGGCCCAGAATTCCTCCGGCGTCTCATCGGTGAGACGGCCGCTCAAAATTTCCGAGAGCTCCACCACGTGGCCCCAGTTGAATACCACCTGCTGGCTCAGGGTACGCAAGATTGACAGAAGCTGACCGGAGCGGTCGCCGTACTCTACCACGGAAATACCTGCGTTCAGCTCCTCCTCAGGGGGAAGCTGTGCGTTCCAGCCCATGGCTGCGCTGTAGAGGATGCCTGGGACGGAGGATTCCGGGTCCTGCAGATGGCCAAAATCCCCCCATTCGGTGACCAAAAGTCCGGCGGCACGGTACTTGTGGGCAAGGCTCGCCATTTTCTTGACGTTTGCATAGGCAAGGTCCAGGCGATTCACGGTCTGCTTCCAGCCCTGCACACCGGGGCAGAGATACTGGTTTGCACCTTGGGCCCAGAGCTTTTGGGCATGATCCTCACGAGGTGCAGGATCGTAATCCCAATTCATGCAGATGACGTCTTGAGGCAGCTCCTGCATGGTTTCCGGGTGAGCCAAAATGATATCGCCCCAGAACAGGGGCTGCTTCCCCAGTTCCTCCACATGGCGGCAGAGCTTGCCGATCCAATCCACGTACATCTGGTGGCTGCCCACCTGGTCCGCCAGGGCTTTCCCACGGCCCTTGCCCAGGTCAAAGGGCTCGTCTCCGTTGATGTTAAAGAGCCGGGAGGAGAAGAGGGGCAGGAATTGGTCCATCATGCGGTACACCAGCTCCAGGGAATCCGCGTCTGTCACGTTCAGGGTGTGGTGACACTGCCGCTGGTAGAAGGAGAAGGGGGCGCCCTGGGGTTCGTCCACCTCAGAGAGCTTGTGGAAGCTCCGGGTGCGCAGGACTTTATACAGATGCCCCAGGGTGGCCACGGAAGGCACCAGGTCAATGTGCAGGGCCTGGCAGTAGGCGTCCAGCTCCAGAATGTCCTCCGGCGTGAGGGGGGTATCATCCCGCCAGACTTCACTGAAGCCGTCAAAGAGGAAGGTGTGTTCGATGTACAAGTGCAGCTGATTGAGCTTGTAGAAGCTGCACCGATCCGCCAGATCTTTCAGGAACGCCATGGTGGGAATGCGGCCCCGGGTGACGTCGTAGAATAGACCCCGGGTGGCAAGGGCTGGCCGGTCTGTCAGGTGGAGGCAGGGCAGGACGAGACCCTCCTGGCGGAGGATTTGCCGCAGGGTTTGTATACCGTACAGCAGTCCGGCCTCTCCGCCGCCGGTGATCCGGACGCCTGCCGGGGTAATCTCAAGTTCATAGCCCTCCCGGCCCAAGCGGGGGAGCTCTGCCTGAAGCAGGCGAATTCCGGGATGGGTGGTGTGGGTGCGCCGGTCGATCAGCAGGGAAATACCGGCCTGCTCCTCCAGCTCTCCGGCCAGAAGCTTGGCGTAGCCATAGGCCGCCGGACTACAGGCGGCGTCCAGGGTAATTCGGTCTTGGTAGCCAATGCGGTATGTGCCCTCCTGCAGCTCCAGCTGCTGCGGCTGCGGAATCAATTTCATGGTAGGTCCTCCTCCAAGATGCGGCGATTCGGCCGCCAGTTTGCATGCGGTACGGAGAGTGTACTCCATTTGCCGGAAATAGTCAATCCGCTTTTTTATTGCCTGGGGTGAATCCAAAAGGCGGGAGGGGTCCTCACCGGCAGGGGCATAGACAAGAGGCTGTCTCCTGGGTAGCCTGAGACGGCCTCTTGTCTATGCCCTTTGATTGAAGTTATTTGGCTGCAGCCAGCAGCTGCTTGGTATAGGGGTGCCTGGGGTTGGCAAAGAGCTCCTGCACGGTGCTTTCCTCTACAATCTCTCCATGATTCATGACAAGCACCCGGTCGCATATCTGGTAAATCACGTTCAGGTCGTGGCTGATGAACAGATAGCTTAACTGAAGCTCCTGCCGGAGGCTGAGGAGCAGCTCCAGAATTTGAGCCTGAATGGTCACGTCCAAGGCGCTGACCGGCTCGTCTGCCACCAACAGCTCTGGCCCGGCGATGACAGCGGCTGCAATGGCCACCCGTTGGCGTTGGCCCCCAGACAGCTCATGGGGCTTTCGGTGGGCGTACTCCGGCCCAAGTCCGATTTTGTCCAGCATTTCCCCAACTTGTGCTTTTCTCCCGGCTTTGGACATTCCACCCTTGACCCTCAAGGGCTCCTCCAAAATCCAGCCGATGGTATGGGCCGGATTCAGGCTGCTGTAGGGGTCCTGAAACACCATTTGCGGGGGGGTGGCGGTATGGAGAAGCAGCTCCCCGGTGTAGTCCTGGAGAAGCCCCACAATGGCCCTGGAGAGGGTGGTTTTCCCGCTACCGCTCTCACCCACCAGTCCCAGAACCTCGCCCTGGTACAGGGAAAAGGAGACGTCCTGCAGAACCTGTTTGCGCCGTTTTCCGGCGGATAGAATGCCGTTTCCTTCCTCGTAGAAGCTATTGAGGTGTTTGACCTCCAGCAATGCCCGGCGCTCCATAGGCCGCTCCTTTCCGTCAATTGCCCTCCCGGTGGGGGATGGCAGAGATGAGTTTTTTCGTGTAGGGATGGGCCGGCCTCTGATAGATGGAATCCACCGTGTCCAGCTCCACCAGCTTACCCTGTTCCATCACAGCCACCCGGGTACAGAGCTTCCGCACTACGTGGAGGTCATGACTGATGAACAAAATGCCCATGCCGCTTTCCCGGTTGATTTTCTTTAAGAGGGCAAGGATCTGAGCCTGGACGGTGACGTCCAGGGCCGTGGTGGGCTCGTCCGCCAGGAGCAGCTTGGGACGGCTTACAATGGCGGCGGCAATCATGATCCGCTGCAGCTGGCCGCCGGACAGCTGGTGTGGATATTTGCGGTATATTTCGGCGGGATTTGGCAATTCCACCTGGGCCAACGATTCCAGCGCCCGCTCTTTCCGCTGGGCAGGGGAGAGTTTGGCGTGCACCCGGAGGCTCTCCTCCACCTGCTTGCCCACCTGCATCACCGGGTTCATGCTGGTCATAGGCTCCTGAAACACCACCGCCAGGTCCTGGCCCTGGATTTGGCGCAGCTCCTGTTCCGTGCATCTCAGGATTTCCCGCCCGGCCAGGTGGATGCTGCCCTGCACGGCAGCCCGTTGCCGGGGCAGCAGGCCGCTGATGCACATGGCCGTGACCGTCTTTCCGCTGCCGCTTTCCCCCACCAGGCCCAAAATTTCGCCCGGCTCCATGGAAAAGCTGACACTGTCCACTGCATACCGGCTTGGTGCTGCGTTGTGGAAATGGACCCGCAGGGAATCCACCTGAAGCAAAGTCTCCATTGTATTACTCACTTTCTCCGGTCGGATTGAGAAATGCCCTCACCCAGCATACTGAAGCCCAGAATCAGCAGAACCATGGTGCCGCCGGTGCACAGGGCATACCATGGGGCGCTGAGGAGATAGGTCTGGCTGTCGCTGAGCATGGAGCCCAGGGAAGCTTCCGGCGGCTGGATGCCCAGGCCCAGAAAGCTCATGCTGGCCTCGCTCAAAATGGCGTTGTTGAAGCCAATGGTGATGCTGGGCAGCAGAACCTGCATGATGTTCGGCAAAATATGCAGGGCCATGATCCGCAAATCGCTGGCTCCCATCAGGCGGGCGCTTTTTACGTAATTTTGCTCCTTGCACCGGGCGAATTCCGCCCGCACCACCCGGGCAAAGCTGGGAATGAACAGAATGCCCAGGACCAAAATGATGTTATAAGTCCCGCCCTTTGTCAGGCTCAGAATCACCAGGGCCAGCAGGACGCTGGGAAAGGCGGTGAGGGTATCGCAAAGTCTGGTGAGGATGGCATCCGCCACACCGCCATAATAGCCGCACAACCCGCCAATGAGGAGGCCAAACACACAGCCAATGGCCACCACGGCCAGGGCCACCAGAAAGGAGGTTCCAGCGCCGCCCAGTACACGGCTGAAAATATCACGGCCAAAATTATCCGTGCCCATGAGATGATGCCAAGACGGCGGCTGGGTCTTGGCGGAGGCGTCCATTTGGGTGGTTCCGTAGGGGGTCCACACCAGGCCAATCAAAATTAGAAGGGACATGGCAGCCGACAGGAAGCCGCCCAGGCAAAAGAAGAAATTCCTTTTTTTCATACTTGCCTCCTTACCGCAGCCGGACACGGGGGTCCGTCCACTGATTCAACAAGTCTGCCAAAAAGTTCACGACCACGATCCAGGCGGCCAAAATGACCACCACCGCCTGTACCACGGGGAAATCCCGGTTGGAAATGCTGGCCAGGAGCAGCCGCCCAATGCCGGGGATGGTAAACACCTGCTCGATGATGATGCTGCCTGTGAGAATTTCCGCCATGGAGACAGCCAGAAACGTAATGGCGGGAATGAGGGCGTTGCGGAGCACATGGCGCATTAAAATGGCTGTGCGGCTGTTGCCCCGGCTTTGGGCTGTATAGACATAATCCTGGCGCAGCTCCTTGGCCACAGAGCTGCGGAGCATTTTCACCGTCATGGCCGCCCTGGGAATGGCAATGGCCAGGGCCGGAAACACCAGGTACCGGATACATCCCCAGGGATCGGCTTCCAGAGCGACAAAATCCCCGGGCACAAAGAGACGGAACAGGATGCCAAATACATAGCACATAAGGATGCCCAGGAAGAAGGGAGGGATACTCATGAAGAGCTGATCCAGGACGGCAATGGCGCGGTCTAAAAACCGATTACGCACGCTGCCCGCCAGGACTCCCAGGGGTATGGACAGCAGCACCGTGAATACAAAGGACAGGGCGGTCAGCAGGGCCGTAACCGGCAGCTTTTGTCCGATCATGTCTGCCACAGGCATTTGATAGCTGTAGCTGGTGCCCATGTCTCCGGACAGGAAGCCGGCCAGCCAACTCCCATAGCGCAGGAAAACCGGACGATCCAAACCCAGCTGGGCACGCAACTCCCTGACTGCTTCAGGGGTTGCTTCTGTGCCCAGCATCTTGGTGGTGGGATCGCCCGGAATGATCTGAAATGCAAGGAAGGCGAGAACAGAAACCATGAACAAAGTAATAATGAGAGCACTTAATTTTTTAGCGGCATATTTCATGTTCCCGCCTCCCTTGACGGTTTACTTGTAGTGAATGGTGGACATGTCCATGACGTAGAGGGGATAGAACTGGAAGCCCTCCAACTCCGGACGGATGGCGACAAAGTCTGCCAAATCCTGCAAATACACATTGGCAGCGGTGTCGCTGAGGATTTGCAGGCATTGTTTGTACAGCGCGGTGCGCTCCTGGTCATCGGTAGAGGCCTGGGCTGCGGCAAAGGCGGCGTCATAATCTGCATTGCTGTAGTTGATCATGTTCTTGCCGTTGTCACTGACCCACCGGGCCAGCAAGCTGCTGGCGTTGAGGGTGCTGGCGTCGAAGCCGACTACCGTCGCCTCAAAGTCCCGGTTGCCGTATACCTCTGTGAGCCAGGTGTTCCAGTCCACCTGCTGAATCTGGGCCGTGATGCCAACCGCCTTCAGCTGCTCGGCCAGAACCACCGCGGTGTTGACATGGGGCGCATAGTTGCTGGGTACTTTGATGGTAAATTCGAAGCCGTCCGAATAGCCGGCCTGCCCCAGCAGCTCCTTTGCCTTGTCAACGTCGTGGGGATAGCGGTCGGCGAGAGTGGGTTCAAAGTATTTGGTAAAGGCGGGATACATGGAGGAGCCGACCTTGGTGCCGTGCCCGTCCGCCGTCAGGTCCAGCATGGCGTCCACATCCACAGCGTAGCACATGGCTTGCCGCACCAGAACGTTGTCAAAGGGCTGCACCTGATGGTTTAGATACAGGGCCTGTACCAGGTTCATGGTGCCTTCCAGCACCGTGTAGCCGTTGGACAGATTGCCCACCTGATCGCTGGTGAGATGGGCGACCAGATCCAGAGCGCCGCTGTTGAGCGCCGTGAAGAGGGCGTTGCCATCCTCATAGATTTTATAGGTTACCCGGTCGAGGCTGGCGGGGGTGCCATAATAGGCCTCATGCTTTTCCAGGATGACGTTCTCCTGGACACTGCGGGACGCGAATTGGAACGGGCCGGTACCGACGGGACTGGTCGCCTGCTTTTGATAATGCTCGGGAACGATGGAGACGTTAGCCACTGTGCTGAGGAAGTCGTTGTTTGCCTCCTGAAGCCGGATGGTCACCACGTTGCCTTTAGCAGAGATCTCCTCCACTGCAGAAAGCGCCGCTGCCACAGCTGTGTCTACTGTGGTATCGGCGCAGGTTTGAAAGGAATATAGAACGTCCTGAGGTGTGCACACGGCACCGTTGTGAAACACCACACCGTCCCGCAAGGTAAATGCATAGCACCGGCCGCTTTCCGTTACATCGTAATCGGATGCCACCGCGCATACGTAATTGCCTGTAGAATCGGGCTTCACAAGTCCCTCAAAAACATTGAACATGACCTCTCTAGTTCCTGCGGCCGTTGTCAAATACGGGTCAAGACTATCATCTAGGTCCTGGGCAATGCCAACGGTGATCTCCTTGAGCTTCACCGTGGCCTCCCCGGAAGAAGGCGTTGTTTCGTCGCTGGCACCGGTGCCGCCGTTCGTTGTTTCTTTGCAACCCCAAAGTAAACACGCCAGAGCCACCGCTGCCAGGAAAATTGCAAGAATTCGTTTTCTCATTGCGTTTCTCCTTCCGCCGCATTGCGGCGTTACAACAGAAATTCACTTCTTCTCCCATTATTAATTTGTCCCCGCTATTCTACCGTATTTCTCCTGAGAATGCAAGTGGGATTTCAAGCAATTCAAGGCGACAGCATTTCATTTTTCAGTACTGGCGCAGAAGTGCCCCAGCCTTCCCCGGGTTATAGGAGCACAGCACGGCTTTCCAAGTTTTCGTAACGCGGAATTGTGTAGGGTGCGGCCTCCTGGATACACCAGCAGAAAGGGGCAGCTGGCTGCTACGGGCCCAGGTGAATTTGTACCAGCCTGTGAGGATGGCCCGGATTCGCCGAAATGCTACAGATTGGGAAGCATCCTGCCGACGGTGCGTCCAGGAAGCCGCACCCTACGCCTCGGGGGGGGGTAGACGTAAGCATGGTACACCCCTACTACCATGTAACGCTTAAAATTGCCCATTTTCTGGCTGACGGATCTGGCGCAGGCCCGTAGGGGCTACTACGGGAACGAAGGGGCCATAGCTGTACGCCTATGCCCTCAGCTTATCTCTTTGGGGATGGTGATGGTGAGGGTGATTTCCCGGTCGGTCTCCTGCTGGTGGCTGACAGCGGCGATGCCGGCGCTTTGGATGAGGGCCAGGCTTTGGGTCAGGCTGCTGAGAAAGCCCCGGACGTCTGGCGCTCTGGGGGGACGGGGGGAGCGGGCAGTCTGGGCCAGGAGCTCCTCTATGTACCGCTCGGTCCGGGCTACGGTGAGGCCCCGCTCCACGATGACGGCAATGGCCGCCAGCTTTTGCTCCTCCTGGGGCAGCTTCAGAAGCGCACGGGCGTGACGTTCCGTGAGACCGGCAGTCCGCAGGGCCTCCAGCACGGCGGGACTGTGACGCAAAAGACGGAGCTTATTGGCCACGGCGGACTGACTCTTTCCCACCCGCAGGGCGGCCTGCTCCTGGGAGAGCCCCCCCAGCTGCATGAGGCGAGAGAGGCCCTCCGCCTCCTCAATGAAGTCCAGGTCCCGGCGTTGGAGATTTTCCACCAGAGCCGCAATTCCGGATTGACCCTCGTCCATGCTCATAAGCAGACATGGGACCTCCTCCAAACCGGCAATTTTCGCCGCCCGCAGCCGCCGCTCTCCGGCAATGAGCTCATAACTGGTCCCAACCCGGCGCACGGACAGCGGCTGCAAAATGCCGTGCTGGAGGATGCTGGCGGCCAGCTCCTGGAGGCCGGTCTGCTCGAAGACCTTCCTGGGCTGGGCTGGGTTGGGCCGGATGGACCGGACGGGGAGAAACACCACCCGGCCGGTCTCCATATAGGTTTTCAATTTTCCGCATTGCAATTGCTTCGCCCTCCTTGGTGACGGAAATCCTGACCTCTCCATTCTATCGCGTCCCCTGGCAAAATCCCGCGAAAGGCTGGAGGGTTTCCCGGGAAATCCTGCGACGGGTTTTGCGCTCCAGGGCGGGGGATGTCGGAGGGGGAAGCCCCATGTCACAAATTTCAGAAGCGAGGCAGGACTCCCTTTTGAGCTGGCGCGGGAGCGCCTGGCTTTGCCGGGGGAAGCCCAGGGTGCTCCCGCACCGGTGCGGCTGTAAGCAGTGCAATCTTTAGCTGTACGCACAAATGAGAGCGTCTCAAAATTTCCTTTGAGACGCCCTCGCAGTATGGGGTTCCGTTATTTGCCGGCTTTTTTCATAGTTTCTTTTACCACACGGACGATATGGTCGTCAGTCAGATCGAAGCGGGTGCGGAGGTAATCCTGAGGGCCTACTTCGCCGAAGGTATCTTCCACGGCTACGTAACCCACCTTGGCCTCGCCGTCCAGGCACTCCTTCACGGCGCTGTACAAGCCGCCGATTTTGTTGTGGTTTTCTGCGGTGACCAGGACGCCGGTCCGGGCGGCGTAGGTCCGGATCAGCTGGGTGTCCAGGGGCTTGACGGTGACGGGGTCGATGACGGCGGCGTCGATCCCCTCTTCCGCCAGCTTTTTGGCGGCCTGCAGGGCCTCGTGAACCAGGATGCCGCAGGCTACGATGACGGCATCCTTGCCCTCTCGCAGGACGGCGCCCTGACCCACCTGGAAGGTGGTTCCGTCCTCGTAAACCTGCCAGGAGTTTTTCCGGCCCACCCGGATGTACTTCACGCCGGGCAGGTCCTTGGCCATCTCCAGGAAGGAGACCAGCATGGGCACATCAGTGACGTCCACCACCACGGCCCCGGGAATGGCGCGGTAGAGGGCCATGTCCTCAAAGGGCATGTGGGTGCCACCGTTGAAAGCGGCGGTGATGCCAGGATCGGAGCCGATGACAGTGATGGGATTGCCGGCGTAGGCGCCGGACAGAAAGACCTGATCGTAGCACCGCCGGGAGGCAAAGGGGCCGAAGGAATGGACGATGGGCTTGAAGCCCACGGAGGCTGCGCCGCAGGCGATGCCCACCATATTGGCCTCGGCAATGCCGCAGTCAATGGCACGGTCCGTCTTGCCCGGAAGCTTGGCGGTGCCGATGCAGCTCATAAGGTCGGCGTCCAGGTACAGAACGTCGGGGTCCTCCTCCAGGAGGCGGCCAATGGTCTGGCCCAGGGCCTCTTTAAACAGGCGCGTGTCTTTTTCACCGGTATAGACGATCTTCATGGAAACCCCTCCTTTATTCCAGTCCGGCCAGCTCCCCACGGAGTCCGGCCAGCCATTTGTCGCAGACGTCAGCGGCAACAGTCATGGAGTGGTTGCCCATGGTCTCTTCCACTTCCCGGATGCCCTTGCCCTTCACCGTGTCCAGAATGATGGCCCGGGGCTTATCCCCTATGGGGGCGGTGAGGGCGTCATAGACCTGGGCAATGTCATTGCCGTCCACCCGCCGGGCGTCGAAGCCAAAGGCGGCGAACTTCGCCTCCAGGTCGAAGATGGGCAGCACGTCCTGGGTGTAGCCGTCCAGCTGCTTCTTGTTGTCGTCCACCAGCCAGATGAGGTTGGTGATTTTCTTGGCTGCTGTGAACATGGCGGCCTCCCAGACCTGGCCCTCGTCGCTCTCGCCGTCGCCTACCAGCAGGTAGGTCCGGCTGTCCCGTCCCTTCAGCCGGTCGCCTAGGGCGATGCCTACGGCCGCGGAGGTGCCTTGGCCCAAGGAGCCGGTGGTCATGTCCACGCCGGGGGTCTTGTTCTTGTCGCAGTGGCTGGGCAGGTAGGTGCCAGGCTGGTTCAGCGTCTTTAGGTCCTCATAGGGGAAGAAGCCCTTGACGGCCAGGGTGGCGTACACCCCAGGGCCGGCGTGGCCCTTGGAGCAGACCAGCTTGTCCCGGTCCGGCCACTTGGGGTTTTGCGAGTCATAGCGCATGACAGCGCCGTAGAGAACGGCCAGGGCGTCGGCCAGGCTGAGGCTGCCTCCGATGTGCCCGAAGCCCCGGGCCTGGATCTCCTCCACGATGCCGATGCGAATTTCCAGAGCCAGCTTTTGCAGCTCTTTGTTGAGGGATGCATCCATGGGAAATTCCTCCTGTTTGATATAATGTGGGGTAACGGTATTGCCGGTTTCGATGGGCTCAGATCCGGGCGACGCCTGTGTCCCGGGCGGCCTGGGCGACGGCTTTGGCCACGGCAGGGCCGACCCGGGGGTCGAAGGCCTTGGGGATGATATAGTCGGGGGAGAGCTCCTCATGGGAGATGAGATCCGCCAGGGCGTGGGCGGCGGCCATATTCATCTCATCGTTGATTTCGGAGGCCCGGACATCAAAGGTCCCCCGGAAGATGCCGGGGAAGGCCAGGACGTTATTGATTTGGTTGGGATAGTCGGACCGGCCGGTGGAGACCACTTTGGCCCCGCCTGCTTTGGCTTCATCCGGGAAGATCTCCGGCGTGGGATTGGCACAGGCGAAGACAATGGCGTCCCGGTTCATGGTCCGGACCATCTCGGTGGTGAGGGTGCCGGGAGCAGAGACGCCGATGAACACATCGGCCCCCCGGATGACATCCCGGAGCTTGCCGGTTTCTTTTTGCAGATTGGTGACCTGGGCCATTTCCTCCTTGATCCAGTTGAGGTTTTCCCGGCCGGCGTAAATGGCGCCGGTACGGTCGGTCATGATGATGTTGTGATATCCGGCAGACAGAAGCAGCTTGACAATGGAGATGGCGGCGGCGCCTGCGCCAGAGGTGACTACCTTGACCTCCTCCTTCCGCTTGCCCACCACCTTGAGGGCATTGGTGAGGCCGGCCAGGGTGATGACAGCAGTGCCGTGCTGGTCATCGTGGAACACGGGGATGTCGCACTTTTCCTTCAGCTTCCGTTCAATTTCAAAACACCGGGGAGCGGAAATGTCCTCCAGATTGATGCCGCCAAAGGAGCCGGAGATGAGAGCAACGGCATTGACGAACTCATCCACATCTTTGGTTTTGACACAAAGGGGGAAGGCATCTACCCCCCCAAAGGCCTTGAAGAGGACACACTTGCCCTCCATCACAGGCATACCGGCCTCGGGGCCAATGTCTCCCAGACCCAGGACGGCGGAGCCATCGGTGATGACGGCGCAGAGATTGTGCCGCCGGGTGAGGTCATAGGACCGGGTGGGGTCCTTTTGAATTTCCAGACAAGGCTGGGCCACGCCGGGGGTATAGGCCAGGGACAGGTCGTCCTTGGTGGATACGGGAACCCTGGACACCACTTCAATTTTTCCCTTCCATTCCTCATGGAGCCGGAGGGATTCTTCTGCATAATTCATACAACATATCCTCCTCGCGGGCTGCGTACCCGCATACTGTTTTATTTTACCATGGAGGCTGCCTTAGGTCAAGAGTGGAGGTTTTTTCTCCACGGAAATCAATTTTCAAATTACGAGAACTATGCTATACTGAAGGGCATGGACAGGACAACACTAACCGACTTCTTTGAAGAAGTCGAGACAACAGAAGAGTACAATGGGTACTTTTGCAGCATAGCAGAAGCGATCAGCATAGTAGTGCTTGGAAGCCTGTGCGGCTTTAAGAATGTGAGCCAAATCCATCAGTGGGCGGAAAGTGGGCGCTGCCGCGCCAGGGGGGTTGTGAGCGATGCAGATTTGCTGTACGCATATGTTTCCTGGAAGGAAGGAGGGCCGGAGGAATTGGTGAGGTTGTGCGTTTATTCTGAGGTTTGTGACATGGGCGCCGGTTCCGGTGTGTGAAAAGTTTTGGGGATTTGTGGCTTTTGCCACTTTACGCCCTTCGAAAAATGTAATAAAATAGACCCATCAAACGAGGATGGGACATGCTATGACAGAGAATTTTGAGACGAGATTTGCAGCTGCCCGGCGGCGCTATATTGCGTCCCGGTTTGGGCAGCTGAATCCAATGCAGCGGGAGGCCGTGTTGACGACGGAGGGACCGCTGCTTTTGTTGGCTGGGGCAGGCAGTGGCAAAACCACGGTGCTGATCCAGCGGATTGCCAATCTGATTACCTTTGGCTGCGGCAGCGACAGCCCGGAGGTTCCCTTTGCCGCCACGGAGGAGGACCTGGCGTTTTTGGAGGGACTGGAGCAGGAAGTGCCGGCGGAAGATCAAAGCCGGGCGGAGCGGCTGTGTGCTCTGCGCCCGGCAGCTCCCTGGAACATCATTGCCATAACCTTTACCAACAAAGCGGCCAACGAGCTGAAAACCCGCCTGGAGGCGGCTGTGGGCCCCAGAGCTTATGATGTGTGGGCTATGACCTTCCATTCCGCTTGCTGCCGGATTTTGCGCCGGGAAATTGAGCGGCTGGGCTATAGTCGGAGCTTTACCATCTATGATACGTCGGATTCCGAGCGGATCATGAAGGACATCATCAAGTCCATGGGCCTGGATGACAAGTCTTTTCCTGCCAAATCCGTGCTGAGTATGATCGGCCGGGTGAAGGACAGGCAGCAGACCCCGGAAGCCTTTGCCCGGACGGCCCAGGCCAGAGGGGATTACCGGCTGGAGAAAATAGCCGAAGCCTATGGGGAATACCAGAAGCGACTGAAGGCAAACAATGCTGTGGACTTTGACGACATCATTTGCCTGACGGTGGAGCTTTTGGAGAATTTCCAGGAGGTGAGGGAATACTACCAGCGGAAATTCCATTATGTGCTCATTGACGAGTACCAGGATACCAACCGCCTGCAGTACCGCCTGGCGGCGCTGCTGGCCGGGGGGCATGAGAATATTTGTGTGGTGGGCGACGATGATCAGAGCATTTACCGCTTCCGAGGAGCCACCATTGAGAACATTTTAAATTTTGAGCAAGCATATCCAGGGGCCCGGACCATCCGTCTGGAGCAAAATTACCGCTCGACCCAGTCGATCTTGAATGCGGCCAACGGCGTCATTGCCAACAACTCAGGCCGGAAGGGAAAAACCCTCTGGACGGCCAACGGGGTGGGGGAACCCATTTTGGTCTATGAGGCTTACAACGAAACGGAGGAAGCCAATTTTGTGTCCGGCCAAATTCTGGCCCGTTCCCATGGACAGAACTTCCGGGATTTTGCGGTTTTGTACCGGACCAACGCCCAGTCCAATGCCATGGAATATTCCTTCAAGCGAAACGGCATTCCCTACCGCATCATCGGCGGCACCCGCTACTTTGACCGGGCGGAGGTGAAGGATATGCTGGCCTATCTGTGTGTGCTGAACAACCGGAGCGATGACCTCCGGCTCCGGCGGATTGTGAACAACCCGCCCCGGGGCTTGGGGGGAAAGACCATGGAGATGGTAGAGCGCCTGGCTCAGGCAGAGGGGTGCTCTTTGTATGATGTGATCTCCCATCCGGATCAGTACGGGGCTTTGGAGCGCGCGGCGGACAAGCTGGGCAAATTCACGGACATGCTGGAAGGGTGCGCCCGGCTTCTGGACGAGGGGATGCCTTTGACAGACTTTTATGAGGAGCTGCTGATCCGCACGGGCTACACTGCTATGCTGGCCGAGAAGAACACGGAGGAGAACCAGACCCGGTTGGAAAACGTCCACGAGTTGAAATCCAGCATTGTGAGCTATGTGGAGAACGCAGAGGAGCCTACTTTGGCAGGCTTCCTGGAGGAGATTGCCCTGTACACAGACATTGAGCAGTACGACCCGACTGCAGACGCGGCAGTGATGATGACGATGCACAGCGCCAAGGGCCTGGAGTTCCCCCAGGTGTTTCTGGTTGGTTTGGAGGAGGGGCTGTTTCCCGGAATGCGGGCCATTGGAGAGCCGGAGGAAATGGAGGAGGAGCGCCGCCTTTGCTATGTGGCCATCACCCGGGCCAGGGAGCGCCTGACCATCTCCTATGCCCATCAGCGGATGCTCTATGGCCGGACGAATGCCTGTATGCCCTCCCGGTTTTTGAAAGAGATTCCGGAAGAATGTGTGGAGCACCGGGGCGGATACCATCCAAAGCCAGCTCCCCAGGAGACCCATGGCGGACACACCTCGTCTTATTCCTATTCCAATCGAGGCTCCCGGACCAACCCGGCGGCGGAGCGGAGAAAAGCTCATATGAAACAGGCGGAGTATTCCGATTTTGCGGCAAAGGCCGTTGCGTCAGTTTCCATCGACTTTCACCAGGGGGACATGGTGAAGCACACCGCCTTTGGTAAGGGTATGGTGCTTTCCGTGATGAAAATGGGGGGAGATGCCCTGCTGGAGGTGGCCTTTGACGAGATCGGCACGAAAAAACTCATGGCGAAAACTGCTGCATCTCATATGAAGAAGGTATAAGCTTCCCCAGGCCGGCATACGCTGTCCGGGAGGGGATGGTATATGCGAAAACGGAAAGGACACCGGCTGCGCCGGGTTATGATTCTGTTGCTCATTTTGGCCCTTGGCGTGTTTTTCCTCATGCGGAGCCGGTTCAATCCCATCGCTCGGGATCTGGCGATCACCCAGGTGACGAATCAGACCTCTGACCTCATCAACGATGCCATTGCCGAGCAGATTGCCCGGGATAACATTCAGTATGATCGGATTATTTACTTTGAAAAAGACTTAAACGGCCGGATTACCGCCCTGAAGACAAACATGAGCGAGGTCAACCGGCTGAAGACGGACATTCTCAACCTCATCAACGACGAAATCCTGGCGCTGGACACCCATGACATTGGCATTCCCCTGGGCAGCATCTTCTTGCCGGAGCTCCTGTCCGGCAAGGGACCGGTGCTGCCGGTTCGGGTGATTTCCATCAGCAACTCGGACGCCCAATTTGTCAGCCATTTTTCCGAAGCCGGAATCAACCAGACCCTGCAGCAGCTGACCATGGAAGTGAGCGTAGATGTGACCATTCTGGTCCTCAGTGAGACCACCACCTTTCGCGTGACAAGCCAGGTGGTGGTGGCGGAGACCATCATTGTGGGTGCAGTGCCGGATACCTTCCTGCAAACGGGAAAACTATCATAAAGGAGAAGAGCCATGGAGGCAGCAAAGCAAATCCGGGAGCTTACAAAGCTTCTGGAAGAGGCAAATTATCAGTACTACGTTTTGGATGACCCCAAAATGGAAGATTATGAATACGACCGGCTGATGCGGCAGCTGGAGGAGCTGGAGACCCGGCATCCGGAGCTGGCATCCCCCTTGTCACCCACAAAACGGGTGGGGGGCCAGGCCATCAGCCAGTTTGAAAAGGTGGAGCACCCGGTGCCTCTGGAGAGCCTGCAGGACGTCTTCTCCATGGAGGAGCTGGGGGAATTCGAGGCCAGGGTACGAGAGGCCGCGCCGGACGGGGCGTACACCGTGGAGCCCAAGGTGGACGGCCTGTCTGTGGCGCTGGAGTATCTGGATGGGAAGTTCATTCGGGGCGCCACCCGGGGGGACGGACGGGTCGGGGAGGACGTCACAGAAAACCTGAAGACCATTCGTTCCATTCCCATGGTGCTGGAGGACGCGCCCAGGCGGCTCATTGTACGGGGTGAGGTGTTTATGCCCAAAAAGGTGTTCCAGGCCCTCAACGAGCAGCGGGAGGAGGCAGGGCAGCCACCTTTTGCCAATCCCCGAAACGCTGCCGCCGGGTCTCTGCGGCAGCTGGACCCCAAAATTGCGGCCCGGCGCAAGCTGGACATTTTGGTGTTTAATTTGCAGCTGGCAGAGGGGATTTCTTTTTCTACCCACGCCAAAACTCTGGACTATCTGCGGCAGAAGCGGTTTCATGTGATTCCCTATACCCTCTGCCGGGAGCCGGACCAGATTTCCCAGGCAGTTCGGGACATCGACATAGGCCGGTATGATCTGCCCTATGACATTGACGGTGCGGTGATCAAGCTCAATGACTTGGCCCAACGAACCAGTCTGGGAAGCACGGCCAAATTTCCCCGCTGGGCTGCTGCCTATAAATATCCGCCGGAAATTCGCTCTACGGTGGTGGAGGATATTCTAATCCAGGTGGGCCGCACCGGGGTACTGACGCCTAAGGCAGTGGTTCGCCCGGTCCGGCTGGCGGGCACCACCGTGACCAATGCCACCCTGCACAACCAGGATTTCATCTCGGAAAAGGACATTCGCATTGGCGACACGGTGAAAATCCGCAAGGCGGGGGAGATCATTCCGGAAATCCTGGAGGTGGAATTTGACAAGCGTCCGGCGGGTGCGGAGCCGTACCGGCTGCCTGAGGTTTGCCCGGTTTGCGGCGCGCCGGTGGTCCGGGATGAGGACGGTGCCTTCCTGCGGTGCACCGGGGCGGAATGTCCGGCGCAGCTCTCCCGGAACATTGCCCATTTTGTCTCCCGGGACGCCATGGACATTGAGGGGTTGGGCAGCGCCATTGTGGAGGGGCTCATTGAAAAGGGCTATATTTCCTCCCCGGCGGACATCTACTACCTGACCCTGGAGGAGCTGAAGGGCCTCTGGAAAAATGGAGAGGTAGCGGCCAAAAAGCTGCTGGCGGCCATTGAGGCCAGTAAGTCCCAGGATCTCAGCCGGTTGATTTTCGCCCTGGGCATCCGGCAGGTGGGAGCGAAAGCCGGCAAGACACTGGCGGCTGCTTTTGGCTCCATGGACGCCCTGATGGAGGCAGGTCTGGAGGACCTCACAGAGGTTCCGGACGTGGGAGAAATCACAGCCCTCAGCCTCCTGGACTGGTTTGCGCAGCCCCAGTCCCAGCATTTGATTCGCCGCCTCCGGGAGGCGGGGGTCAATTTCCAGTCCACCCGGCAGCTGCAGGACGACCGGTTTGCCGGAAAAACCTTTGTTCTCACCGGGGCGCTGTCTCTCTTCACCCGGGAGGAGGCCACGGAACGGATTGAGCTTTGCGGCGGCAAGGCCTCCGGTTCCGTCTCCAAAAAGACCAGCTATGTGGTAGCCGGTGAAAATGCCGGTTCCAAGCTGAAAAAAGCCAATGAGCTGGGAATTCCGGTTCTGTCGGAAGCGGAGTTTTTGGAAATGCTGAAATAACCCCACGATATGGAAGCCGGAGGCGGAGGCCTCCGGCTTTTTGCACATTTGGAAGGTTTTTATCATAAGCTGTCATGGTCCTTTGGGCCGACAGGAGGAATCACCATATGAGCATCATCCATTCTGACAAACGAATCAGTGCCAGCCAAATCCCCTGTGACGGCACGCTGAAGGTGACCATTTCTCTCACAGCCAAGCCGGATATTCAGGACCATCCGGCAGACGTTGTCCTGGTTCTGGACCGGTCCAGAAGTATGGCCGGCGCGCCCCTGGCCAGCATGAAGGCCGGAGCCAAGACCTTTATTGATATCCTGGCAGAGTCCACCGGGGGCAGCCAGGATGGGCAAATTGGAGGCGGCAGCCGGATCGCCGTCGTCAGCTTTGCCAGCACAGCCACGAAGGATACCCAGCTGATCACCTCAGTGGCGGCTCTGAAGGCGGCGGTAGACAGCCTCACAGCGGCTGGCTCTACCAACCACGCAGACGCCTTCACCAAAGCGGGGGAGCTGTTTGACCCCGGCTCCAGCGCCCAGAAAATCATTGTGCTCTTCACAGACGGCAAGACCACCATTGGTCCGCCGCCTGCGCCGGTTGCGGCGGCCTTACGCGACTCCGGCGTTGTCATTTACTGCATCGGGCTCACCGGCTCTGATGGAATCGACGTGGCAACTCTCCATGAATGGGCCACGGACCCGGACAGCGAGCATGTGGCCGTTACGCCGGACCCTGCCGAGCTGGAGGAGCTGTTTGCGGACATTGCCCAGTCCATTTCGAAGCCCGGCGCCACCGGCATTGTGGTGGATGAGGTGATCCATTCGGATTTCCAGATTACCAGCATCCTCACCCCCCAGAAGGGGGACGCCACGCTGATGGGACCGAATACCATCCGCTGGACCATTGAGGAGTTGGGGGCGACTGATGTGGAGACGGCGACCCTGGAATTTTATGTCCGCCACATTGGGGAAACCGGTGGGACAAAACCGGTCAATCAATCGATCACCTACACCGACCGGGAAAAGCAGGATGTTTCGTTCCCGGACCCCAAGGTGCTGGTGGATTGCGGCGTCGTGACGACACCGGAGGGCTGCCCGGAGCCGGTGGAAGTGACGATGGACGGGTGCCAGGACTTCGTATCGGTGGACCTGGGGGACACTTACCTGCAATCCCAGGGGAGAATTCTGGAGGTGCGGGCAACCCTTCACAATGTGTGCCCTGATAAGCGGGTGGCCCTGGCCGTGCTGCTTTCGGAGGTGGACGAAAAAGGGAAGGAGCATCCCCGGGGGATGAAAACTGTGACGGTTCCCGTGCACCATTGCCCGGCCTGCCGGAATGTTTTGGTGCGGGGTATCCGGTTCATTTTGCCCGAGGATCTGAATGTCTCCGGTACGCCGGGAAAGCTCTGCACCCCACGCAATCTCCGGGTGCGCCTCTTCAGCCATTATGTGGACTACGATTTCCAATGCTGCAATGTCACGGTGACCTGCAAGCAGTGAAGATGCAGAACTGTGATTTGACAGAAGCATAACGGCGCATTTACAAAGGACGCCGTGATGGGCAGCCTCGGCTCCATCACGGCGTACATGTATCATGGACTCTTTACTTTCCTACGAATTCGTACCAGCCTGTGAGGAAGTTCCGAATTTGCCGAAATGCTACAGATTGGGAAGCCTCCTGCCGCCGGTGCGTCCAGAAGGCCGCACCCTAGGCCTCGGGGACAGATGGGAGCCACGGTATGCCCCTGCAATGTCTCTGCACTACCTTGAGAAATTTGCGGAATGAGACTGAGCTGGCATAAGCGGCGTCATGACGCCGCTCTCCATTCGATGGACGGTGTGACACAGGTGGTCGATGTCTTCGCCGTGGTGGGAGGCCAGGAGGATGGTCACGCCGGAGGCAGCTTTTTCCAGGAAGAGGGCACGCATTTCTTCCACGCCGGACTGATCCAGGCCGTTGAAGGGCTCGTCCAGGAGCAGAAGCTCCGGCTCTTCCATCATGGCCTGGGCGATGCCCAGACGCTGCCGCATACCCATGGAGTATTTCCCCACATGCTTCCGGCTTTTGGGGTCCAGGCCGACCAGCTCCATCGCCGCTGCCACCTGCTCTTTGGAGATGGTACGGCGAATCTGGGCCAGGAGCCACAGGTTTTGGAATCCGGAATAGCGGGGCAGGAATCCCGGCTCTTCGATGATGATGCCCATGGGGGGCCGTGCCTTCCCCTTGCAGCCGGGGAAAAGAATTTCTCCCTGATCCTGGTAGGTCAAGCCGCAGATGCATTTCATCAGCACCGTTTTGCCGGAGCCGTTCCGGCCCACCAGGCCGTGAATTTTCCCCTTTTCAAAGGAGACGGACACGTCCTTCAGGACCGTCTGCTCTCCGTAGGATTTGGTCAGATTGCGGATTTCAATTTCGTTCATATACTTCACCGCCCCATCTCAGAATGTGTGACCTGGATGTCCATCCGGCGGCACCGGAGGACGATCAGGCAAAGGAGGACTCCGTTTAACCCCACGAGCATACTCAGGGCGTAAGTAACGGTTGGCCAGCCTGTGGTTCCCAGCTGGTTCAGGTTTGCCCAAGAGACTGGGGAGAGGTGCAGCAGCCATGGGGCGTCATGGAGGAAGAACAGGCTGAAGAAGTCCAGCACGCAAAACGCCCCTACGGCCAAAGTTCCCACCACAGGGGGCGCCAGGAGATTGCACAGGAAAAACAGCAGCCCCAGGAAGCAGAAAATCAAAGACGACAGCAGCATGGCCAGACCACAGGCGGCCAGAGGTGAATACAGCGCCAGGATACGGGTGGGTATGATGGACTTGCCCGCCACACTTTGCAGCACGCTTCCCCAACCAGTGGAGAAGGTGAGGGTGTCCATGCCCAGGAGCATCCCCATCAGGAAGATGGAGGCGGAGACCACCGCGCTGCTGGCCAGGAGGTACCCGGCGGTGCCCAGGGCCCAGTGTCCCCGGCCCGACCGGAGAATGAGGTAGGGCTGGTGCCGGTCCAGGAAGGGGGCGTCGCAGAACAGCACCATCACCGCCAGGCAAATGCACATCATCAGGTACCGGTCTGAGAACACGGCGGGATAAACCCAGGGGGTCACGGGGACGCCAGAGGTCCGGGAAAAGGTCAGCACATTCCAGTTGGCGTCATAGGCGAAGATCGCCAGGAAGATGAACACCGTGATCACCCGCAGGGAGGCCCGCCATTTCCGGAACTGCATGGCGCAGCATCGCAGACTAACCATGTTCGAACTCCTTTCTCACCCGCTCGTCGAAGAGCCATCCCATCAACAGGATCACCGCCAGGCAGAGTAGCAGGGTGTACGCCACGTTTCCGGCCATGTTCAGGCTGCTCAGAGGGGGGCGGTACATCATGACGGTGGGGCTTAAAAAATCAGGAATCAGGCCGAATACTGTCAGTTCGTTGATCGTATAGTACAGCACCAGCGGGACCGCCAAGGTGGCGATCATGTTCCGCAGGAAGGTGGACAGGTACAGGGCCACCACCGCAAAGGCGCTGCCCAGAGCGGCGGAAAGCAGGGATTTCACAAAGAAGTACAGGTAAGGACGCCCCATGGAGATGATGGCGTCATACCCGCTGTAGTCCACCCGGAAGTCGTTGTCCGCCGGGTATTGCAGCCGCAGAATGACCACAAAGAGAAAGGACCCGGCCAGGACCACCAGCGCGCCGGAGAGGGCCGTGACCAGAACCTTGGAGACGGAGTAGCGGGTGGAGCTGCACCGGGTCTGGAGGAACCGCCAGTAGCCGCTGAGCCGGTCCTCCAGGTAGCCGCAGCCATAGGGCAGCACGGCGCAGAGGTAAAACAGGATGTAAAACCCGGTTTTGTAGGAAAAGGCGAATTGGTAGGCGGCGCTGTCGTTCCAGGTCTCTGTGGCGCCCAGGCTCAACAGCACGCCATAGGCCAGGGCGACGAAAAGGGTCCTGGGGGAGAGCAGGGCCCGGCGCAGGTCATGACGCAGCATCGGTAGGCACCTCCTCCGGCGGATAGAGCTGGTGGCCGTCGTAGGCGTCCAGGAAGACCTGCTCTACCCGGATGTGGTCTGGGTCCTCTTGGTAAGGATATGTATACAGCTCCGCATGCCAGGCGGGGACCAGGGTGAAGCTCTTGCTCTCCTCGTGGTATATGGGAATGTAGCACAGCTCCAGCTTCTGCACCGCGTCCGGCTTTACAATGACCTGCCCGGCGTAGAGGGACGCCAGGGCCTCCCGGGCCTCCTGGAAGGTGAGGACGGCTTTGGGCTTCCCCTCGGCTTCGAAATTCAGGCATACTCCGGTACCAAGCCGCGCATAGGTGAAGCCGTCCTGCTCCAGCAGCAGGTGACAGATGGGCCCAGCCATTGTAAACGGGGAATTTTCGCTATCCATTTTGTCTACTGTGTAGCTGCTGGTACCGTCAGAAAGCCCTACCTCGTCGTCATAGAGGGGAATGCCCTCATAGGTAAACCGGACGACGATATAATAGCACTCATCCTTGTTCGTGTACTGTTTGTACATCACGGTGTGATCTTTGCCCTCCGGCCAGAAGGGATCGCCGATAGAGGGATCGATGAACCGGCCGGCGGCGTACATCTCATCAGCCACAGTTTGGAGGGTTTCCAGGTCAATGGTGTAGATGGTAAATTCCAGGTTGTCCACCGGCAGGCCGAGGTTCCCCAAAAATTCCTTTGTCTTTGCTTTCGCTTCCTCACAGCTGAGGAAATCCAGGTCCGCGCCTTGTTGGAAGCGATCTGAGGTATAGGCGTGGCTGGGGATTGTCTCCTTATCTGGCAAAACGAAGGTTTGGCGGATGTAGCTGTTTTCAAAAGTACTAAGAGAAAGGCCAAATGAAACGATGTTTCCTTCGCCATCCAGATTGAGGGAGTAGGATGCGTTTCCATCCTTTCCCGCTTGGTAAAGATGATCAGACCATGTAGTAAAAAAATGTGAGTCAGGAAAATCCCCGGTTTGCGGAGGGCTGGCAGTGTAGGTGAAATGCTTGCTTTCCATAAAGGTTTTTACGGCATTTTCTAATGCTGCTTCAGATATCTGAACCGGGTAAAACGATAAGATGGGTAATTCCTGCGTCTTGGGCATGGCTTCTGCAGGTGCCTGCCAATTCAGAACTGTGTCAACATCTACCGGCTGTATGCTTTTTTCTTCATGGTCACAGCCCCATAATGATAGTAAAATCATGCAGGCTAAAGCGATTCCGGACCATTTTTTCCTTTTTTTCATTTGGATACCTCAATTGATGCTAGGGCAGCTTACAAACATATTGCAAACTGCCCTAGTGAAATGTGTAAAATCTATGCAGGATCTAAGATTGGGGGTGGATCCGGATGCATCCTCACAGCCACAGATGGGGTAAGCGCGGGACATTGCAATGCATAGGCTGCAAGGACGGTGATCAACCCATCCGCCGCGTTGGTTTGCTCTGCAGCGCAAACATCCGCTTTGCATGAAGCTGATCCCAAGGGGAGGGCTTATTACGCTGAGACTTGGAATTCCGGCCAGAAATGATGCTGCGCATCATTTCTGTAGACAGAATAGCATATACCATTACATTTGTCAACAGGATTTTGAGCAAAATGCCAAAAAATAAAACCGGATGGGTTGTAAGAATATTTAACTGTAAGTATGGCCCAATGCCAACAGGTTAGGTGCGTAAAATATTTCACGATCACACTGGCGCGAGAGCGCCAGTGTCAAAAGCGAAGCTGTTCGTTTATCCTTAAGTTCGCGACATTGCCAAAATGCAGGATCGATGAAAATCAGTTAATCAGTTCGTGCGGTTGCCTTGACGGCCTTTTGATTGCTGCTGCATATTAGGCAAAAATAAAAAGGATCAACACATACGTAGCAAATGCCCATCTGCAGTGTCGGCATCTGCTGCATATGTTGTTGATCCTAAGGAATGGGGCTTACCGGGGAAAGGCGGCGGACTTAGTTGCAGTCAATCCAGTCGGTCAACCATCTGCTCTCTGTGACAGACCAAAGGCGCTTCTGGCATTTTCCGTTGTAGTTCCGATAATGCCATTCGAATTGAGGAGCTCTTGTAATTGGCACAATCAATCAACCTCCATTTCAACGATTTCATATGTGCAGTACGGTTCTGTTGTGATTTCTGCTGCAGTCAGAATATCACGCATGGTGCCATCCATGATCAGAGAGTATGTCCCGTCTGATTCATGTAAGATAAAGGAAGTTTCTGCTGGACCTGGAATGACCTGGCTTTTCCCCAGGTCCCCCGATGTGGGGTGGGAGGCCGGCTGTAGGATGAAACAATATGAAGCCAAAAATGCAAGAACACACAAGATTGCGATTAGAACCAATGCCTTCCTGGACAGGGCACATTGGGGATGCAGGGCAACCCGGAAGCGCTGCAGCAACATTTTTTTGGAAGTCCGTCCCACAAAGCCCATGGGGATTTTATCCCCGTTGGGGGAGCCAAGCTGGATCATTTTTTTGATGGCGTTCAGGTAGCTCAGCTGTTCGGCGCTGCTCAGATGCTGGCACACCAGCCGGTCACATTCCAGTTCCATCAGGTGCTCTCCCTTCCGGGCCATCAAATAGGCAGCGGGGTTCCACCAGAATAGGCAGCGCAGGGAGAGAAAACCAATCTTGCGCCACATGTCCCGCCGTTGGAAGTGGCAGATTTCGTGACACAGTGCGCCAAAAAGCTCCTCTTCAGACAGCTTGGCAGCATCCCCTGGCAGAAGAATCCAGGGGGACCGGAAGCCAATCATGACGAGTCTGTCGCACTGGGCGTTCGTGACCAGATGCAGGGCGCCCTCATATCCCATGCGTTGGGCCGCCGCCCTACAAATGGCCATAACCGGGTCACCCTCCGGGAGGGGAAGCGCCTTCAACCGGATTTGGTGCAGCCGCCAGATCTGGGCCGCCAACCCCACCAAAAACACGGTGGCTCCCACCGCCCAGACCTGGGCAAGGGCCTCCAACACCGTCAGGCCGGGGAGAAGCTCCAGGTTCCAGAGATCCCGGACCTGTGGGTACAGATTCCAACACTGCACCACGTGGCCATGCAGGATTTCCACAGGGAGCAGCGCCCGGGCTGCCCCCAAGAGAAAAACCAGGGCGACAATTTGGAATGTGCGCCCCTTCTCCTTGGAGAGCAGGCAACTGCCCAGGAATGTGACGCAGGTAAACCATACCATCCCCATCATGAGGGAGTATTTTGTGACAATCATCCCTCCTCTGGCGCCCCTTCCGCCAGAAGCTCCTTTCGCCGCGCTTCCAGCATCTGCTCCAGCTCGGCGATGGTGTCCGCATCAATTCCATCGCGGCAGACCAGGCACATGGCCAAATCCAGGGTGCGGTCCCGCTGGGTATTCCCTTTGGCCACCTCCTCTGCATACTGGGCAATGTATTCACACCGTGGCATGGTTGCGCCGTAGGTGCGGCCATACCGGACGGTCTGATCGGTGATGCGTAAGATCCCCTTGGACAACATGTTGTTGAGAACCAAATGAATGGAAGCCGGGTTCCAGCTCCGCCCGTCCGTCCCCTCCAGAATTTCCTGCCGGGACAAGGGTCGCCCGGCGCTCCAGATCAGCTCCATAATCGCCTGTTCATTGGGGGAGAGTCGAATTGCCACAAAAATTCCTCCTAAGTGAGATATTTGGCTGTATGCTGTGCTGCAAGTACTTTAAAAAATAAAGCACAGCATGACATTTATACATAACATACCATAAGCTGACAGGTTTGTCAACATAGCCTGCCATATTTTTAAATTATTGCATTCTGCCTGGCGCAGCCGCGCCCGACCTTCCCCCAGGGCGCTAGGGTGCGGCCTTCTGGACGCACCCTACCCGGGCTTTGCGTAACCAAAATCTGAAAAGCTGGGCTGTACGTTCCTGAGCTGTACACATATGCTCCCGGGGGAAGGCAAGGCGCTCCTGCGCCGGTGTGTTTTAAGTGGATGATATTGGATGTGAACCAAATGTGGTTACCGGACGTCGCCGCTGTCAAAGGGGTCGCCGCATTCCGGGCAAAACTTCGGGGGATGCTTTGGATCTTCCGGCTCCCAGCCGCACTTGTCGCAGCGGTACAGGGGTTCCCCGTTGGGCTTGGGCTTGCCGCACTCGGTGCAGAATTTGCCCCGGTTCACTGTGCCGCAGCTGCAAATCCAGCCGTTGGGCCGGGGTTTGCCGCATTCTGTGCAGAATTTTCCGGAGTTTTGCGCGCCGCAGGAACAAGACCAGGAGGGGGTGGAAGCAGGCTCCGAAGCCTGGGGACGGGCCCTCATTTGGTACAGCTGCTGGGGATTCATACCGCCAGCGGCAGAGGCCATGTTGAGGCCCATAAAGCCCAACATGGCGCCGCCTTCATTTTTGGCGGCGGACTTCATGGCCTCGCCCTGGGCGCCAACCAGGGTGGCAGCGGCCATGGTGGGGTCCCGCATGACGGCGGTGCGTTGCAGCTCTTTGATCATGGCTTCGTCCTCCGGGGAGGCGCTTGCGGAGTTGATGCCAAAGGAGGAGACGGTGAGCCCCCGGAGATTTTTCCATTTTTGAGACAAAGCCTGATTCAAAAAGCCGGCAATCTCCCCGGCATGTCCAGGCAGGGCGCTGTACCGCACACCCTGCTCCGAAATGGCGGCAAAGGCGGGCTGCAGCGCTGTGAGGAGCTCCGTCCGCAGCATGCTGTCGATCTCACTGCGCCGGTATACGTCGGCCACGTTGCCGCAGACGTTTTTGTAAAAGAGCAGGGGATCTGCAATCCGGTAGGAGAACTCGCCGTTGCAGCGGATGGCGATGTCCACGTCCAGGCCGATGTTCCGGTCCACCACACGGAAGGGAATGGGGTTGGTGGTGCCATATTTGTTGCCCACAATCTCCTTGGTGTTGAAATAATAAACCCGCTGATCCATGGCAGTGTCGCCGCCGAAGCCAAAGCGTTTTCCCAGGGTTGCAAAAGAGTTCAGCAGGCCCTTGCCCAGGCCGCCATAAAATACGGAGGGCTCTGTGCCGCTGTCATACAGGAATTCACCGGCTTCTGCGCAAACCTCCACAATTTTGCCCTGTTCCACAATTAACATGCACTGGCCTTCGTTCACGGCCAGGATAGAGCCGTTGGAGATGATGTTTTCATCTGCCTTGGTGTTGCTGGAGCGCCGGGAGGTGCGCTTTTTGCCCTTTGCAGCCAAAACACCGGCATCCAGGGCGTCACAATAGAAGTAATCTCTCCACTGGTCGGCCAGGACGCCGCCTAAGGCGCCTGCGCCTGCTTTCAATAAACCCATGTGATGTTCTCCTTACATTAAAATTTTCCGTGGCTCCCGCCGTGGCTGGAGCCGCTGCTGCTGCGGTGGGTGGAGGAGCCGCCGCCATGGAAGCTGTCTCCATTTTGTGTGGTTTGCCGCTTGACCCGGGTGGTACGGCTGTACAAATAAATGTCCCGCTGCAGGGTCAGCTGGAAGCTGCCGGGGACTGCGTAATCCCCTGCGTACCGCTGGGGCCGCGCGGTACGCATCTGCCGCCGCAGGATCAGCAGAACGGCGCCACCGGCCAGCCCACCCAAGAGGAGAGACCAAAGTAGGGTACGTAGAACCAGCTCCCAGGTGAACGTGGTTTTCTCCGGCAGGGGAGCGGACAAAATTTGGTCTAAGGCTTGTAAGTAGTTCTGGAATGCGGTGCTGTAGCGATTCTGCGCCAAGGAGGGGAGAAGGGTCTTCTCCAGCCGTTCCAGGTCCTGGTCCGTGACCCAGGTGATGGCCTGGCCACAGGTGCTGATGGCCCAGTCCCGGCTTTCTGTGGAAATGAGAAGCAAAATGCCACTGCGGTCGCTGCCAAGGCCGTATCCCCTTTGGTCATAGTAGTCATCTGCGTAGGATTCCGGGTCTTTCCCCTCCAGGGAGACAACCGTGAGAATGACGACATCCACCTGATACCGGTCCCCTATGGTCTCCGCCTGTTGGCTCAGGCTCTGGAGCTCATGGGAGGTGAGAAGATTCGCTTCGTCCACCACATGAGGGAGGGCCGCAGCAAAGGTCACAGGCAGAGAGATTGTCAGAAGGACCAGGAGAAGGAAGAAAGAAATCCATCGTCTCATTCCATCGCCTCCTTACAAAAGCCGGAACAGGAGACCGGCCAAGGTGGCGGCAGCTGTGACACCGCCGCAGACGGCTCCAAACCAGGCCCAGCTGCGCCCCCTGGAGATGGGAAGCTCCCCCACCAGCTTGCCGGTCTGGCCGTTCATCATAAAGGTATAGCTACGCCCATCATAGGTGGCGTGGAGCACCCAGACCGGCAGCAGCATATACTGCACCTGCCCGCCATGGACTTGCACAAACTTGCTTTCCGGTACCACCGTGGCAAAGCCAGGGGTGGTACCGGCCAGCATGGCCTCCGCCGTGGCCCGGACCCGGGCGTTGGCAATGGGCTGGCACGCCTCACTGGAGACGTCGTATTGATCCGCCAGGTAGCCGGAGAGATAGGCCATGTCAAAGGGAACTGCCTGGGTGTAATCGTAGGGCTCAATGGCTTCCATCCAGGTGTTGTCCATTTTTTGGGAGCCATCCACCGGCACGCCCCTGCATTGGAGGCCGCCGCCGCGCTGCAGAAGGAAATGGTCGGTTCTGGTGTAGCTGTACTGGGAATCTGCCCAGTGGCTGACCCGGGTGGCCCGGTAACGGGCCCTGGCCTCTACGCCGCAATCGAAGATCCAGAAGGGAACGTACATGCCGGTGACTTGCTCCAGCCGCTGGCTGGTCAAGAAGTGCTTGGGGAGCAGGCGCTTGCCGGTACAAAAGCGGAGGAAGGCCTCCTGAGCCTCCTCCCGCCGGAGCTGGAAGGGGATGATCCGGTCCGGGCGGAAGGACTCTGAAACCCGCCCGGGAAGAATGGCGGGGCTTCCGCAATAGGGGCAAAAGGTGGCTGCTGTGGTGGCTTCCGTCAAAAGCTCGCCTCCGCAGGAGGGGCAGTGAAAGGCCCGCATGGCTCCCTGCTCCTCTTGGCTCCAGCCGGCGGAGCTAGTGGACCAGTCAAAGGTATCTTGCTCCGGCTCGGAAGTCTGGCAGGCTTGCACGGCTTCCAGGGTGAAGGTATTTTCGCAGTATTCACAGCGCATTTGCTGGTCTTCCGCTCCAAATTTCAACGCTGCCCCACAACAGGGACATTTATATTCGGTTACATGCAAGGAAGGGTCCTCCTCTCTATGGGGATGTGGAAAGCTGTTCCTCCTGGCGCATCTGACGCAGCAGCTGCAGCTGCAAAGGGACCGCCAACAGGCAGGAGACGATGTCTGCAATGGGCTGGGCCAGCTGAATGCCCCAAATTCCGATCCATTGGGGCAGAAGCAGCACCACCGGGATCAGAAAGATTCCTTGACGGGCAATACCCAGAATCGAAGCCCGGACGGCCTTCCCCATGGTCTGCATCATCATGTTGCTGATGATGAGCCAGCCAAAGAAGGGAAAGGTCAAACACTGCAGCCGCAGGGCCCGTGCGCCGATTTCCACCACCTGTGGGTCACCCTTGCGGAAGAGCTCCACAAAGCCCGGCGCCAGAACCAGCTCTACGGCGGAAATCAGGACTAGGAATACGGTGGAGAATTGGACGCAAAACCAGAAGCCCTGGCGCACCCGCCCATAAAGCCGGGCCCCATAGTTGTAGCCGCAGACCGGCTGGAAGCCCTGACCAAAGCCTATGATGACCGAGTTGGTGAAATTCGCAATTCGGGAGACAATGGCCATGGCCGCAATGGCTGCGTCCCCATAAGGCTTGGCCGCCAGATTGAGGCAGATGGTGGCCAGACTGGCCACTCCCTGCCGCAGGAGGGAGGGGAGACCGCCGTTCACAATTTTCCGGTACAGGGTGCCGGAAATCCGAACATTGCGAAGGCGGATTTTCACGATGCCTGCATGATTGCACTGATAAAACAAGATCAAAAAGCCTACCAGCTGGCTGATGATGGTTGCCCAGGCAGCGCCGCTGATGCCCAGGCGGCACCCGAAGATCAGAATGGGGTCCAGAACGATGTTTAATATGCCACCACTGGTGAGGCCAAGCATGCCGTAAAAGGCGTTGCCCTGAAAGCGGAGCAAGTTGTTGAGCACCAGAGAGGCGGTCATGTAAGGCGCGCCCAAAAGAATGACGCGAATGTAGTCCATGGCGTAGGGGGCGATGGTTTCGGTAGAGCCCAGGAGCATGGTGAGCGGCCGGAGGAAGATGGAGCCGAATACCAGAATCAGAACGCCGCACAAAATCGCCGAGAAGAAGCCGGTGGCAGCCAGCTGCTCCGCCCGTTCCTTTTCATGATGTCCCAGCTCCCGGGACATGTTGTTTCCCGCACCCTGGCCAAAGAAAAATCCACAGGCCTGTATGACAGCCATGAGAGAAAAGGCAATCCCCACAGCGCCGGAGGCACTGGTGGAGTTCAGCTTCCCGATGAAGAAGGTGTCAGCCATATTGTAAATGGTGGTGATTAGCATGCTGATGATGGTGGGGACTGCCATTTTACAAATCAAAGGTCTGACCGGCGTCTGCGTCATTTGTTGAAACTTTTCTTCTGCACTGAGCTGCTTCATACAGCGTTCCACGACCTTTCTCGTTCTTTCTCCCGTATTATAGACCAAATTGTCCGGAATGTCCAGACTACCGTCAGAGGAGAGGTGGGACAACAGCCTTTCTTTTATCTGTACTGGCGAGGCAGCGTCATGGCTTCCCCGGGCGTTGCCGCGCTAGCATGGCATGGAGGCATACTCCAGCTGAAGCTTGTAACAGGCACATGAGCTGCCCTATGGGAATGGGGACCTTGCAGAGAAAAGACTTGCCCTTTAGAGATGTGTCTCGTATAATAGAAATCAAAACCGGCTTGCTCCTTTTGCTGGCAGGCTTCGGTGGAAAGGATGTGGGAGCTGTGGACTATGGGGCCTGTACCCTCTGCCCCCGGGCCTGTGGGGTGGACCGGAGGACGGGTCAGCTGGGATTTTGCCGGATGCCTGGGCAGATGCGGGTGGCCAAAGCCATGCGCCATTTTTGGGAGGAGCCCGCCCTGGCGGGGCCGGGGGGGAGTGGGGCCATTTTCTTCTCCGGCTGCACCTTGGGGTGCCTGTACTGCCAGAATGAGGAGATCAGCGCCGGGGGTCTTGGCCGGGAGTGGACTTCCCGGGACCTTCGCAGGGCGATGGAGGATTTGATTGCCCAAGGCGCAGAAAATATCGACCTGGTGACGCCCACCCACTTTCTGCCGGAGATTCTCCCGGCTCTGACGCCGAAGCTTCCGGTGCCGGTGGTGTATAACTGCGGCGGCTATGAATCCGTGGAAACCCTGAGGCATTTGGAGGGGCTGGTGGACATTTATCTGCCAGATCTGAAATATGCCTGTGGGGCGCTGAGTGCCAGGCTGTCCGGGGCAGGGGATTACTTTCCTGTGGCTGCCGCCGCCATTGGAGAGATGGTCCGACAGACGGGACCCTGTCAGATGGAGGGGGAGCGGCTCCGCCGGGGGGTCCTGATCCGCCACCTGATTCTTCCGGGGCAGGTGGAGAATTCTCTGCGGGTGCTGGATTGGATCGGGGAGACCTTCCCCAAGGGGACGGTGCTGGTGTCTCTCATGCGTCAGTATACGCCCATGCCCCGGGTGGCCGGGCTGCCGCCTCTGGACCGGCAGGTCACCCAGGAGGAGTATGAAGCGGTGCTTAGCTGGATGTACTTAAACGAGCTGGACGGCTTTGTCCAGGAGGAGGCGGCGGCCTCGGAGAAGTTTATCCCGAATTTTAAAAAAGAATAAACGTATGTTTGCATTTTGGGCAAAGATGTGATATACTAAAAGAAAAAGGGGGCGGCGTTATGCCAAGGACCAGCAATAAGCAGGAGGAAATCCTCCAATACATCGACCAGTTCGTGACGGAAAACGGATATCCACCGTCTGTGCGGGAGATCGGCGCAGCTGTAGGCCTTCGCTCCACCGCGTCGGTGAGTTACCATTTGAACCATCTGCAGGCCAAGGGGCTTGTTACATATGAAGCGGGAAAGAAGCGGGCTCTTTCCGTACCCAATACCAAAACCGGGCAGATTCCCATCATTGGTGTTGTGACGGCGGGCATTCCCATCCTGGCGGTGGAGAACCAGGAGGGGACCATGCCCTGGGATGGAGATCCCAACTGTTTTGCCCTCCGGGTGCGGGGGGACAGTATGACCGGTGCTGCCATTCTGGACGGGGACCTGGTGGTGGTCCGTCCCCAGCAGTCTGCCGACGACGGGCAGATTGTGGTGGCCCTTTTGGGGGATGAGGCCACAGTCAAGCGGTTTCGCCGCCAACGGGGGCGGGTTTGGCTCCAGCCGGAAAATCCCAACTATATGCCCATTGACGCTTCCTCAGCCAAGCTTTTGGGCTTAGTGAAGGCTGTGGTGCGGAACTACTGATCCAAAGCGGAATTCAAAGATGAAGCACCGGGAAGCGAGTGTGCTTTCCGGTGCTTTGACATGCAGACAGAAAAGGAGCGTGATAGAGGTGGATGTTTCCCTTGACATGTGGCTGGGGGAGTATATGGAGGCGGTGCAGGTCCAGTTTGGACCCCGGGTCTGGTTCATCGGCCTTCAGGGCAGCTTTGGCCGGGGCGAAGCCACGGCGGAGAGCGACCTGGATGTGGTGCTCATTTTGGACGCGGTGTCAGCGGCAGATCTCCGGGCCTACAGCGCCATGCTGGACCGGTTGCCGGAACGGGAACGGGTATGCGGGTTTGTGTCAGGAAAAGGGGAGCTCCTGGCCTGGGAGCCTGCGGACCTCTTTCAATTTTGCCATGATACCCGGCCCCTCCTGGGGACCCTGGATCAGGTGCTGGAGAAAATCACGGCGGGGGACGTCCACCGGGCGGTCTGGACAGGGGCTTGCAATGTGTACCACATGTGCGCCCACAATATGGTCCATGAAAAAAGCCCGGACATTCTGCGGGCGCTGTATCAATCTGCTGGATTTACCCTCCAGGCCATTGCCTACCTGCAAACGGGGCAATATGCCAGGAAGAAACAGGAGCTGTGCCTCCTGTTGCAGCCGGAGGACCGGCACATTCTGGAGGTGGGCATGGAGCTGAGGCAGACCCGGGAAGCGCCGGCGGAGTCCTTCCAAGGCTGGTCAGAGGATTTGCTGCGCTGGGCTTCTGCCTGGGTTCAGAAATCGGCCGGAGCCGAAGGAAAACTGGTCTAAGCTAAGGGATTTGGGGAGCCTTAGGGGGTCCCTGGATCTGTGTGGTTCTCTTGGGGCTCCGTCCGCACCGTGGCCCCCACCATCTGCTTCAGCAGCTCCAGATGCTCCGGTGTGGGATCTGTGAGGGGCAGGCGGCAGTGACCCACATCCAGACCGGAGAGGCGCAGAGCTGCCTTGATGGGGATGGGGTTGACCTCGCAGAACAGAGCGTCAATGGCGGGCATCAGGGCGGCCTGGAGATTGGCGGCCTCCCGGTACCGGCCGGCCATGCACAGGGCGGCCAGGCGCACCATGGTCTCTGGATAGAGGTTGGAGACGACGGAAATGATTCCGTGGCCGCCCAGGGCCATGACGGGGACAACCTGGTCATCGTTGCCGGACCAGACGGAAAATTCAGGGCCGCAGGCCTGACGAATGCGAGCAATTTTGACAATGTCTCCGCTGGCCTCTTTCACGCCGCAGAAATTGGGATGGTGGGACAGGGCCTGGTACACGGACACGGGGATGTTGACTCCGGTGCGGGATGGGACGTTGTAAACGATGCAGGGAAGGTGAACCTGGTCCCCAATGGCGGTGTAGTGGGCGATGAGCCCCGCTTCTGTGGCTTTGTTGTAATAGGGACTGACCAGGAGCAGGCCGTCTGCACCCAGCTTTTCCGCCTCCTTGCTGAGGGTAATGGCGTGGGTGGTGGCGTTGGAGCCGGTGCCGGCAATCACCTTGCAGCGGCCCCGGACGTAGTCCACGGTGTGGCCAATGAGGTCCAGCCGTTCGGTATCCGTCATGGTTGCGGATTCTCCTGTGGTGCCGCAGACCACCAGGGCGGTGACGCCTGCCCTCAGCTGCCGGTCCAGCAGCTGGTCATAGACCTCCAGGTGGACAAAGTCCAGCCGAAAGGGGGTGACCAGGGCGGTGCAGACTCCTTGAAACAATGGCTTCATGAAAATCCCTCCTTCAAATCTATGGTATGCGGCGGGGAGCGTTTTGTCAGTTGAAAAGCGGCGCAATTTATACTATAATACGAGGTATCCTGCACGTTTTACGGAAAGGTGTGGAGAAATTCTATGAAAACCCATGATTTTTGGTATGATCTGCCGGAGGAGCTGATTGCCCAGACGCCTCTGGAGCGGCGGGACAGCTCCCGGCTTTTGGTGCTGGACCGGAGAACCGGCGCGCTGGAGCACCGGCATTTTTATGATATCATCGACTATTTGAATCCGGGGGACTGCCTGGTGATGAATGACTCCCGGGTGCTGCCTGCCCGCCTTCTGGGCCAGCGGCCCACAGGCGGGGCTGTGGAGGTTCTGCTGTTGCGGGATCTGGGAGGCGGAGCCTGGGAGTGCCTGGTGAAGCCGGGCCGGAAAATGCAGCAGGGCCAGGCGGTGAGCTTCGGAGATGGAGCCCTCACCGCCACGGTGACCCAGGTGCAGGAGGACGGAAACCGGGTGGTGCAGTTTCATTATCAGGGAATTTTCCTGGAGATTCTGGAGCGCCTGGGCAAAATGCCGCTGCCGCCGTATATTCAGGAGGAGCTCCAGGACCAGGAGCGCTACCAGACGGTGTACTCCCGGTCCCTGGGTTCGGCAGCGGCCCCCACAGCGGGACTGCACTTCACCCGGGAGCTGCTGGATAGAATCCGGCAGAAGGGAATCAGCGAGGCCTTTGTCACCCTCCATGTGGGTCTGGGCACCTTCCGGCCGGTGAAGGCGGAGGAGGTGACGGAGCACCATATGCACAGCGAGCTGTGTATGCTCTCTCAGGAGACGGCGGACCTGCTGAATGCAACCAGGCAGCGGGGGGGCCGGATTGTCTGCGTGGGCACCACCTCCTGCCGGACCCTGGAGTCTCTGGTGGGGGAGGACGGCAGCTTCTGTCCAGGGAGCAAGTGGACGGACATCTTCATCTATCCCGGCTACCGCTTCCGGGCCATGGACGCTCTCATCACCAATTTTCACCTGCCGGAGAGCACCCTTGTGATGCTGGTCTCCGCCTTTGCAGGCCGGGAGCACGTCTTGACCGCCTACAGGGAGGCGGTCCGGGAGCGGTACCGGTTCTTTAGCTTCGGGGATGCGATGTTCATTGCAAATGAGGCGTAGCCTTCCGGTAAAGCAGTGAAAGCTGGTTCAGGCGTGGGCGGCCATTCATGAGGAGGAGCAATATATAGCGTGGAAGCAAGCGGTGCAAAATGCGCCCTTTTGCAAAGCAGATCAGACTGTATTCCATGGAGTCTACATCAATCACGGCGTGACGGTCTGGAACGATGGGGACACTGACCTCTCCCCCAAAATTCCGATATGACAATGCAGCCCAGTAGAAGACCTGGTATCATAGCCAAAAAGAAGGCAAAAGGTCCCTTAAGGGGCTTTTTTGCTAGATATTCCTTGTACGTGAACGAATGGGAATCCAGCGGAAACCAGAGACTGTCAGAAGGGTGGGAAGATATTATTTTTGCGGCTGACCAATACCAATTATAAGGGAGTTTACAGGAGGATAACATATGGATGCGCCCATAGATGTGACGAACATACGCATAGAGACTCCACGGCTGATTTTGCGCCCCTGGCGGATGGCGGATTTGGAGGATCTGTATGAATATGCCAGGGTGGATGGTGTGGGGCAGATGGCTGGATGGCAGCCCCATGGAAGCATAGAGGAATCCAGGGCCATTCTGGAGATGTTTATTCGGGAGAGGAAGACCCTTGCCTTGGAAAGCCGGGAAGACCGAAAGGTAATCGGCTCTTTGGGTCTGGAGCCATGTTACCCGGCTACCGGACTGGATGAAAGGCTGCAGGGGCGGGAGATCGGCTATGTGCTCAGCCGGGATTACTGGGGGCGCGGTCTGATGCCGGAGGCAGTGGAGGCGGTAATTGATTATTGCTTCCGGGAGCTGAATTGGGACTATTTGACTTGCGGCCATTACAACCGGAATGACCGCTCCCGGCGGGTCATAGAAAAGTGCGGCTTCCGGTACGACCGGAATTTTGCTTTTCAAACTCGCCTGGGTACAGTAGAGCCTGGAAAAATGTATGTGCAGTACAACTCCAGAAGGGGGAAGCCATGATTCTTTGGGTGAACGGCGCTTACGGCATTGGGAAGACCAGCGTCTGCAATGAGCTGCAAAACAGGCTCCCGGTCAGCCACCTGTTTGATCCGGAGGCTATTGGCGATGTGATTCGAAATGTGCTGCCACCGTCTCTGTGGAAGGATGATTTTCAGGATTACCCCTTCTGGCGCAGGGCCACGGCCTACCCATTGTAGGAGGAATGATATGTTTGAGCTGATTAAAACCGAAGGAAGCGCCCGCCGGGGTGTGTTCACCTGCGCCCATGGCACGGTCCAGACCCCGGTGTTTATGAATGTAGGGACCCAGGGGGCCATCAAAGGAGCCCTCAGCGCCAAGGATTTGCAGGACATTGGCTGCCAGGTGGAGTTGTCCAACACATACCACCTGCACCTGCGGCCCGGGGACCGGATTGTCCGGCAAATGGGGGGGCTCCATCGCTTTATGACCTGGGACCGGCCTATTCTCACAGATTCCGGCGGGTTTCAGGTATTTTCTCTGGCCTCCTTACGGAAAATTAAGGAGGAAGGGGTGTATTTTGCCTCCCACATTGACGGCCGCAGGATTTTTATGGGGCCGGAGGAGAGTATGCAAATTCAGTCCAACCTGGGCTCGGACATTTGTATGGCCTTCGATGAGTGCATTGAAAATCCTGCGCCCAGGGATTACGTGCACAGGAGTGTGGACCGGACCTACCGGTGGCTGGAGCGGTGCAAAGCAGAAAATGCCCGCCTGAACCAGCTGCCGGATGCGGTGAACCCCCATCAGATGCTTTGGGGCATCAACCAGGGAGGGACCTATGGGGACATTCGCGTGGAGCATATGAAGCGGATTGCAGACCTGGATTTGCCCGGCTATGCCATTGGCGGCCTGGCGGTGGGGGAGAGCACGGAGGTGATGTACGAGATCATCGAGACGGTGGAGCCTTACATGCCCAGGGAGAAAACCCGGTACCTCATGGGGGTCGGGACCCCCAGCAACATCATTGAAGCCGTGGCCCGGGGTGTGGATTTCTTCGACTGTGTCATGCCCGCCCGAAATGCCCGGCATGCCCGACTCTTTACCTGGGACGGTGCCATCAATCTGAAAAATGCCAAGTATGAGACGGATGCGCTCCCTATTGACCCCCAGTGTGACTGCCCAGTGTGCCGCCGGTACTCCCGGGCTTATCTGCGTCACCTGTTCAAGGCTGAGGAAATGCTGGCCATGCGGTTGAGCGTGATGCACAATCTGTATTTCTACAACCAGCTGATGCAGAAAATCCGGGATGCTCTGGATGGTGGGACGTTTGCCCAATTCCGGAGGGAATTTTCTGCCCGTCTGGACCGGAGAATTTGAAAATACCGCTTGCAAATCCTGCCTGGAATGGTATAATGGACAGGAATAAAACACGGAGGAATTGGAATGGGTTTGTTTTTGGAAACCACCGCCGCTGGCGGCGGTATGGGCAGCATGATTGTGATGATGCTGGCTGTTCTGGCAATCATGTATTTTCTCATGATCCGCCCGGAGAACAAGAAGAAAAAGGAAGCGGAGCAGATGCGCAGCGCCGTGAAGGTGGGGGATAAGATTACCACCATCGGCGGCGTGGTTGGTGTGGTGTGCGCCGTGAAAGACGACAAGATTGTGGTGGAGACCAGCGCGGACCGGGTCCGGGTGGAGTTCGCCAAATGGGCGATCTCTTCCAACGACACCGCCAACGAGGCCGCCAAGGCTGCCGCAGAGAAGGCCGCAGCCGCCAGAAAGCGGGCCAAGGAAGAAAAGAAGGCCTCCAAGGGCTAAAAGCAATCCTGAGATGGCAGTGGCCGGTGTTTCTCGTGGTGGAAACACCGGCTGTTGTTTTCACAGGATGTTTGCATATATTTGACAGAAATACCGCAGCATGTAAGGGAGCATGTGGTATCATAATACAAAGAGAGCAGGAAAGGCGGAATTGGAACCATGCCTTCGAACTATGCCCATCATCATTTTGGAAATTGTGTGTGGCGGTCTATGCCGCCAAAGCTGCGCCAGTATGCCCAGGCGGACCGGGCGCTGTTTGCCATTGGACAGCACGGGCCGGATATTTTGTTTTATTACATGGCCATGGGGCGCAATCCGGTGAATTCCGTGGGCTATGATACCCACGACAGAACCGGGACGGACTTTTTCACCTGTGCGGCGAGGGCCTGGGAGTCGGCTGGACAGCCGCCGGAGATGCTGGCGTATCTCTTGGGAGTGGTTTGTCACTTTACCCTGGATGCAGCCTGTCACGGGTATGTGGAGAGGAAAATCCAGGCCAGCGGCGAGAGCCACACCAAAATTGAGACGGAGTTTGACCGGTACCTGATGGTTGCCAACGGCCTGGACCCACTGCGCCACCGCCTCACCGGGCACATTCAGCCCAGCAATTTCCGCGCGGCCATGATTGCCCCGGTCTATCCCCCGGTAAAGCCGGAGGAGGTGCTCCACGCGTTGTGGGCGATGAAGTTCTATGACGGCCTGCTGACCGGGTCCAGCCGGTGCAAACGGGGGCTGCTGGACGCGGGGCTGCGGCTCACCGGCAACTATGAGAGCATGCACCATCTGATGATTGGGCGGAAGCCTGCCGCCACCCGGTATGGACTATGAAGAGTATTTGAAGGCCTTGGATGTGCTGGATGAGGAGGAGATCACCGAGGCCCTGCCGAAGCTGAACGCTTCCGCCCGGTACAGCGGTCTCACGGCTTCGGATCTGTACATAAACCTGAAAGCCCCCTTTGGCTTCTGCTACATTGACAAGGACCTGGATGTGACCCATGACAACGACAACCAGGGCGAGCACGGCTCCCATGTGGCAGGCATTGCATCTGCCAACCGCTACCTGAAGCGGGGCGAGGAGTATGTTTCTGCTGGGGACGCAGTCGGCGTAGTGGGCAATGCACCGGATGCCCAGCTGATTGTGATGAAGGTGTTCGGCAATGGCGGCGGCGCATACGACTCTGACTACATGGCTGCCATCGAGGACGCCATCATTCTGAACTGCGACTCCGTGAACCTGTCTTTGGGTTCTTCCAATGCCGGTATGACCACCAATAGCACGTACCAGAGCCTGCTGGACTCTTTGGTGGAGACCGACACGGTGGTCTGCATTTCCGCCGGCAACAACGGCTACTGGGCCGAGAACAGCCAGTCTGTGGCCGGTACGCTCTATGGTGACGATGTGAACTTCCACACCGGCGGTTCCCCCGGCACCTACACCAACTCCTTCACCGTTGCTTCTGTGGATAACGACGGCGCCATTGGCAACTGCTTCCGCGTAGCCGGTAAGGATTTTGTCTACAATGAGACTGACTACACGAACGAGCCCTTTACGAGCCTGGACACCTCTGCCGATGGAAGCGGTACGTCTCTGGACTATGTATTCATCACTGGCGTTGGCCAGGCGGAAGACTACACCGGAATTGACGTAGCCGGCAAGGTGGTTTTCTGCTCCCGTGGCACCACCTCCTTCTATGAGAAGGCGGAAATTGCCGTGGGTCTGGGGGCCATTGCCACTGTGGTCTGCAACAATCAGCCCGGCGTCATCAATATGGACCTGACAGATTATAAGCAGACCGCCCCCTGCGTTTCCATTACCCAGGCGAATGCTGCTTACATTAAGGAGCATTCCACAGAGGCTGTCACAGAAGGTGGCGTGACCTACTACACCGGGACTCTGACAGTCGATCAAAAGCTTGCGGTTTCCATCAACAATTCTCCTTACTACACCATGAGCGAGTTCAGCTCCTGGGGCGTGCCTGGCGACCTGAGCCTGAAGCCGGAAATCACCGCCCCTGGCGGCTCGATTTACTCGGTCAATGGTGCAACCAAGGAGACGGATCAGTACGAGCTCATGAGCGGTACTTCCATGGCGGCTCCCCAGATCTCCGGTATCACCGCTCTGGTGAAGCAGTACATCCGGGAGAACCAGCTCTCCCAGAGCGGCATCACAGACCGCGCGCTGGCTCAGAGCCTGATGATGTCCACCGCTGTTCCCATGAAGGACGAAGACGGCAATTACTACCCTGTGCTGCAGCAGGGCGCAGGCCTTGCCAACACGGCGGCTGCCACCTCTGCCGATTCCTACATTCTGGTGGATGGTCAGGACGACGGTAAGGTGAAGGCGGAGCTGGGTGAGGATGCCGGCCGGGATGGTGTCTATTCCTTCGGCTTCACCCTCAATAATTTGACCAGCGAAACCAAGGTCTTTGAGCTCTCCGCAGACCTCTTCACCCAGGATATGTTTGCCTACTATGCCAATGGCAATCAGGACATGTCCCAGCTGGCAAATTACCTGGATGTGGCGACCACTGCCCTGGAGGCCAATGTCTCTTGGACCGCCGACGGCCAGGTGGTCAACAGTGCCGGTGAAATGGCCAAGTGTGACTTCGATGGCGATGGCGATGTGGATACGGATGATGGACAAGCTCTGCTGGACTATGTGACCGGCGCGCGGGCTTCCATTTCCAGTGCGGACTTTGCCGACATCAATCACGATGGCCGGGTGGATACCTATGATGTACACCTGTTCCTTGGCAAGCTGGGTAAGGACACCGTTACGGTTCCGGCCAACGGATCTGTCAAGCTCACGGTGACCATGACGCTGACTGAGGAGCAGAAGGCGGAGCTGGACCGCTACTACACCAATGGCGCCTATGTGGAAGCTTACGTCTATGCCCATGCGCTGACCAATGTGGAAGGTGTGGAGGGCACCAGCCATTCCATCCCCGTGTTGGCTTTCTATGGCAGTTGGACGGACAGCTCCATGTTTGACGTTGGCACCTATATGGAGTATGCCACCGGTGAGGAATTCCGGGTTCCGTACCTGGGCAATGTCAATGCCAATGCCTTGGGCATTATCTATGGCGATGAGCCGGATTCCATGTACTACTTTGGCGGCAACCCCTTAGTTCCCGACGAGAAGTATATGCCTGAGCGGAACGCTGTCAACAGCGAGCGGGGCGACAAGTTTGGCAAGTGGACCTTCTCGGCGATTCGAAATGCCGGCGCCTCTCGTTTTACCGTAACCAACGCTGAAACGGGCGAGATTTTGGCCTCTGCCGAGCCCGGCGCTGTGAGCGCTGCGTATTACTACAGCCGGACAGCCTCCTGGCAGCAGACCGGCTACAACCTGAATCTGAACTGGTCTCCTGCCGGCCTGAAGGAAGGGGATGCCGTTGAGCTGGCCCTGACCCTGGCTCCGGAGCTGTATGTGCAGAAGGACGGCACTGTGGATTGGGATGCCCTGGGCAAAGGCGCCTCCCTGAAGATGCCGGCAGTCATCGATAACACGGCTCCTGTCCTGGAGGATGTTTCCCTCAGCCTCACTGGCGATACCATGACGGTGACTGCCAGCGATAACCGGTACCTGGCGGCTGCGGTCCTGTATAACGCAGGCGGCACCATGCCTCTGGCCTATGAGGGGACCACTGCCGATGCAAAGCCGGGCGAGACCCGCAGCTTCGTCCTGGATCTGAAGGGTGTGAACGGCAAGAAGTTCCTGCTGCAGGTTGCGGACTACGCCATGAATGTGGTCACCTACGAGGTGAACATCCAGATCGGCGAGCCTCTGCCTGCTCCGGACATGATTGCGTTTGATTCTTCCGCCAACTCCTGGATCGGCTTTGGCAGAAACGACGATTTGACAACTGCTCAGACTCTGTCCACTAGCAAGGAGACCTTCCTGGCTGCAACAGATGTGGACGGCATGATCTTTGCTTCCACTGCCGAAGGCGACCTGTATGTCCTGAATGAAGAAGATCCCTCTGAGGCCACTTATGTGACCAATCTGGGTGTCATCCTCACGGATATGGCCTACAATTCTGAAACGGGGATCCTGTATGGTGTGACCGATAACCAGCTGGTGACCGTGGACAAGCTCCTGGGTACCGTGGAGACTGTGGGCGAAATCGGCATCACCACCAACACCCTGGCTTGCGACAATGAGGGCAACTTCTATTGCGTGGCTTACGGCGACACCAACGAAGTCACCAACCGGGGCTTTGTGTACCGGTTCACCCTGGACACCATGGCTGAGCCCGTGGCCATTACCAGTGAGGTGCACAGCAACAACTATGTCCAGGCCCTGGAGTTAAATCCCAATAACGGCAAGCTGTATTGGAACTCCTTCTACTACTTTGACTTCTACGGATTCTTCCAGATCATCTATGCAGAGCTGTATGAAATCGACCCGGCCACCGGTGAAGTGGTGACCCTGAAGGACTTCGAGCACGAAATCACGGCTCTGTGCATCCCCCTGAAGTCTTCCGGCGGCGGTTGGTCTCAGCCCACCGACGAGGTGTCCGCTGTGAATCTGTCGGACACGAGCCTCAGCATTCTGCGGGGCAACAAAGCCCAGTTGTCTGCTTCCGTTCTGCCCTGGACGGCTACCAACCGGGATGTGACCTGGACCTCCTCCAATGAGGCGGTTGCAACGGTGGACGCCAGCGGCGTCGTGACCGGCTTGGAGGTTGGTCAGAGCGTCATCACGGCGACCTCTGTTCTGGATCCTACGGTGTATGCTTCCTGCATGGTGACGGTGGAAACGGTCAACACCACTCTGGACGGCGTCCTGCAGGACAAGGACGGCAATCCCATGTTCTTCCAGTGGAATCTGGAAACGGATGCGACCTGGACTGGCGGCGCTGCGGTGGACACAAGCCTCACCTCTGCTACCTACGATCCCAAGAACAATGTCATGTACATCATGGACGCTGCGGAGAACACTTGGGCCATGCACAAGGTGTCCATGGAAGGCAAGACTCTGGAGAATTCCGGCGCGAATGCCGCGGGCGTCCCCCTGTGGGATCAGGCATACAGCGAAGTGTTCTCCACAGATGAGACCGCCATGGTTGGCAGTATCTACTATTACTACTTCCTGGCGCCCAAGAACCCCATGGCTCTTGATACCAGTGCCTTTAACCTGAGCAGCCGCCTGAGCACTGCCGGGGCCGAATACCTGGTGGCAATCACTTCTCTCGGCTACGAGGAGTTCTGGGACGAAGAGGATGAGGTGATGCTGGATACCGAGCACTTCATCCTGCTGGACAACGGCGGCAATCTCTGGCATTTCTGGACCTACGCCACAGACGATGGATACAGCGCATGGCTGAGTATGTTTGCCAGCGATCTGGCTCTGGAGTTCCCCGGCGATGACAGTGGCAACAATATGTACACCTCCATGGTTGCCGGTGACGACGGCGCGCTGTACCTGTCGGCATTTACCGGAGAGACCAATGAGATTTACCGCCTGGTACTGGACGAAGCCAACGAAATTTACAATGCCACTCGCCTGGGCGATGTGGGCGACAGCGTGTGGCCCGCAGCTCTGTATCGGGCGAAGGCCAACGCCAGCAATGACGGCAACGCTTCTTGGAATGTCCTGACTGCAAATGCAGAGAACATCACAGCGGAGCTGGTCTCCGAGGATGACCTGGCTGCAGCACCTGGAAAGGCCAGTGTCAACCGGACCGCCAAGATTGGTCAGCTCCGTCCCCAGGCGGAGCAGACCAGTGCAGGTAGCCTGAACGCAGTGCTGACCGGCTCCGTGAACAAGGCCAAGGCCAACAAGCTGCCTCTGGAACTGCTGAGTGTTGGTACAGACACAGACTGCACCGAGAAGACTGTGACTCTGACCCTGACGGCGGACGATGTGACCACCAATGGCCGCATTACCGTGGCCTACGATGCTGCCAAGCTGACCTTGACTGACAAGTCCGGTAAGGCCCAGTACAACAGCTTCAGCGAGAAGGACGGTCTGGTGACCTTTGGCTACGCTTACAAGGAAAGCGCTCCCGCCGGGACGGTTCTGGCTACCTTGACCTTTGCCGCTGCGGAAGACACAGAGGCTACCTTCACGGTTACCACTGTGGAAGATGGCGCCAATCCCCTTGGCACGGTGGAGAACATCACCATGACGGTTCCCGAGCATGACTATATGATCACCGTGGTGGAAGCGACCTGCACCGAGGACGGCTATACCCTGTACACCTGCCGGAATTGCGGCCACAACTACCGGGACAACCTGGTGGAGGCTTTGGGCCACAGCTGGGGTGCCTGGACTGTAACCAAGGCTCCCGACTGCGAGCATGAAGGCGTGGAGACCCGGATCTGCAGCCGCTGCGGCGAGTCTGAGACCCGTCCTGTGGAGGCTGTGGGCCATACCTACACCGTCACAATTGTGGAGCCCACCTGCACCGAGGATGGCTACACCCTGTACACCTGCGAGGATTGCGGCTACAGCTATCGCGACAACGTGGTCAAGGCCACGGGCCACAGTTGGGGAGACTGGACTGTGACCAAGGAAGCCACCTGCGACCACGATGGGGTGGAGACTCGCACCTGTGCGGTATGTGGTGAGACCGAAACCCGTCCCGTCGAGGCTCTGGGCCACGATTGGAGCGACTGGACTGTGACCAAGGAGCCCACCTGTGAACAGGCTGGTGAGGAATCCCGGACCTGCGCCGGCTGCGGCGAAGTGGAGACCCGTCCTGTGAACGCTTTGGGCCATAGCTATCGGGAGACTGTGGTTGCGCCCAACTGCACCGAGGGCGGATATACCCTCCATGCTTGTGAGGTCTGCGGCCATACCTACAAGACCGATGAGAAGAAGCCTCTGGGCCACGACTGGAGCGATTGGACTGTGACCGATCCTGCCGACTGCTTCCATGCCGGCAGCGAGACCCACACCTGCACCCGCTGCGATGCAACAGAAATCCGCACCATCCCTGCCAACAGCGATCACTGCCCGTCCAAGGGCTTTGAGGATGTGGATCTCAACAGATGGTATCACAAGGGCATTGACTTTGTGGTTTCCGAAAACCTCATGGTGGGTATGGGCAACAACCTGTTCCAGCCCAATGGCAGCCTGACCCGCGGACAGCTTGCGACCATCCTGTACCGCCTGGCCGGCAGCCCGGAAACCAGCGGCAAGTCCCCCTTCACAGATGTGGCGGAAGGCCGTTACTATTCCGATGCTGTGGCTTGGGCTGCAGAGAACGGTATTGTGACAGGTATCACCGATACCCTGTTTGCTCCGAACCAGCCTGTGACCAGAGAGCAGCTGGTGACCATGATTGGCCGCTATGCGGAAAAGAAGGGCATTGAGATTGTAGCCAAGGGCGACCTGAGCGCATATCCCGACGCCAGCAATGTGAGCAATTATGCAAAGGCTTACATGATCTGGGCTGTGGAAAACGGCATCGTCAACGGCGCCGGTGGCAAGCTGATGCCCAAGGATACGGCAAGCCGTGCCCAGATTGCAGCGATCATCATGCGGTACTGCGAGGCATTTGGCAAATAATAAAAAGAGTCTGACGCACATGCGGTAATTCATCCGAAAGCGCGCGGGGTTGTCTCAAAATTCGTTTTGAGGCAACCCCGTGTTGCAATTTCAGGGATATGATCTGGACTGACAAATATCCGCCCAGCCGGGCCCACAGATGGGAGCGGCTGGGCGGATGTGGAATTATTGGGGATCTTCTGTGTGGAGCAGGACCTCCTTTGCCAGGTAGACAGGGCGGTGCTTGGATTGCTCAAAAATTTTCCCGATGTACTCTCCAATCACCCCCAGGCAGAACAGTTGCAGGCCCCCCAGCAGGAGAATCAGGACAATGATGGTGGCGTATCCGGGTACGGCAATGCCCCAGATCAGCTTCTGCAAAATGACGATCAAAAGATAGATAAGAGAGGAAGCGGCAGCCATAAGACCCAGGTAAGTGGCGGCTCGCAGGGGAGCCGTGGAGAAGCCGATGATGCCATCAATGGCATAGCGGAACAGCTTTTTAAAGGACCATTTGGTGGTACCTGCGGCCCGCTCACAGGCGGTGTAGGGGATGAAGCAGGTTTCATATCCCACCCAGGCAAAGATCCCCTTGGAAAAACGGTGGTATTCCGGCAGAGACAGGATGCTTTCTGCAACCTTCCGGCGAAAGGTGCGGAAATCGCTGGCGTCCGGACGAAGCTTTACGGTGGACAGACGGTTGATGAGGCTGTAGAAGCCTTCTTTGAAGAAGGACAGCACCTTTCCGTCTCCCCGTTTGTCCTGGTAGGCGGCCACAATGTCATATTCCGGATGGGTGTCCAGAATCTCCACCATCTGCCGTACCAGCTCCGGCCGCTGCTGTAAATCCGCGTCAATGAGGCTGACATACGCCCCCGTGGCGTGCTCCAGGCCAGCGTACAGCCCGGCTTCCTTGCCAAAGTTCCTGGAAAAACTGATTACGCTCACTGGACATGCCTGCCTATGATACGCCGCTTCCAGCTGGGCAAGGGTCTTGTCGCTGCTGCCATCGTCTACAAAGATGATTTCGTAAGAGTAACCGCAGTCCCGAAAGGCGTCTATTACGGCTTGCTGGAAGGCGGCTATATTTTCTTCTTCGTTGTAGCATGGAACAACCAAAGACAGCTTCATTTTCTATTTCCATCCTTTTTTACAGATACGGCTATTATATGCCTGATTGTGTACACAGTCAAGAACTGTGAGCAAAATTCTACAGCAAACCCATGAAAGGGTGCCGCCCCCAGCCTTCCCCTGGGGCAGACGCGAAGCGCCATGGGATCTCATCACTTGCCGGTGACAAGTGAGTCCACAATTCCAGCTGGCACGGCGAAATCTAGCTGGTAGATATGCAGTTTCGTTAAAAAGGAACCATGTTGCGCCTGAACCGATCCTGCCTACCGGTCTGGAAAAAGGAAATGCTGCTGCCCTGTGCTGCAGCGTTGTTTTTATTGACATGAGCTGCCTTTTTCGCTATAATCAAGATATACAATGCAAGGAAGAGGAGTTTCCCACCGGAAAACCTCCCAGAGAGGGCGCGGCTGGTGTGAGCGTCTGTGGTTTTGGTGGGATTGTCGCCTTGGAGCAGCCGGGCTGAAGCAGTAAGCCCGGACGGCTAACTCCCGTTATGGAGTTTTGAGTGCCCGGCAGGCCGGGAATTCAGGTGGTACCGCGGAACGAGTTCGTTGCGCCCTGAGGAATTCAGGGCGCAATTTTTGTTTCCGTCCTGAGAAAAGGTTATTTTTCGAAAGGAGCTTTCAACGTATGGCAAAGGAACTGTCAAAGGTGTATGAGCCAAAGGAGGTGGAACGCCGCATCTACGAGATGTGGGAAACCGGCGGATACTTTCATGCAGAGAAGGACGAGAGCAAGAAGCCCTTCACCATTGTGATGCCCCCTCCCAATGTGACGGGCCAGCTGCATATGGGACACGCGATGGATGCGACCCTGCAGGACACGCTCATTCGCTTCAAGCGGATGCAGGGCTACAATGCCCTGTGGGTGCCCGGCGTGGATCATGCCGGCATTGCGACTCAGATCAAGGTGGAGGAGGAACTGCGGAAAGAAGGCCTGACCCGGTATGACCTGGGCCGGGAGAAGTTCCTGGAGCGGGTCTGGGACTGGAAGCGGCAGTACGGCAACCGGATTGTGGAGCAGCAGAAGAAGCTGGGCTCCTCTTGCGACTGGTCCCGTGCCCGGTTTACCATGGATGAGGGCTGCTCCAAGGCGGTCCGGGAGGTATTTGTCTCCCTGTATGAAAAGGGCCTCATTTACAAGGGCAGCCGGATCATCAACTGGTGCCCCCACTGCGTGACGGCGCTGTCTGACGCCGAGGTGGAGTACCAGGATAAGCCCGGCCACCTGTGGCACATCCGCTACCCCTTGGCCGATGGCTCCGGGGAAGTGATTGTGGCCACCACCCGCCCGGAGACCATGCTGGGCGACTCCGGCGTCTGCGTTAACCCCGCAGACGAGAGGTACAAGGGCATTGTGGGTAAGACTGTGATTCTGCCTTTGGTGGGTAAGGAAATCCCTGTGGTGGCGGACAGCTACGCCGAGATGGAATTCGGCACCGGCTGCGTGAAGATGACCCCGGCCCATGACCCCAACGACTTTGAGGTGGGCCTGCGGCACAATCTGGAGGTGATCCGGGTTCTGGATGACCATGGCAAGGTCAATGAAAACGGCGGGAAATATCAGGGACTGGACCGGTACGAGGCCCGGAGGGCCATTGTGGCGGACCTGGAGGCAGAGGGCTACCTGGTGAAGGTGGAGGACTATGCCCACAACGTAGGAACCTGCTACCGCTGCCACAATGATGTGGAGCCTATCATCTCTGCCCAGTGGTTCGTGAAGATGAAGCCTCTGGCCCAGGAGGCCATTCGGGTGGTCAAAGAGGGGGAGACCAGGTTTGTCCCCGAGCGCTTTACCAAGACCTACCTCAACTGGATGGAGAACGTCCGGGACTGGTGTATCTCCCGGCAGCTGTGGTGGGGCCATCAGATCCCGGCCTGGACCTGCGGTGACTGCGGCCACATCACCGTGTCCCGGGAGGACGCAGTTGTCTGTGAGAAGTGTGGCAGCCGCCACCTGGAGAGGGACCCGGATGTGCTGGACACCTGGTTCTCCTCTGCGCTCTGGCCCTTCGAGATCCTGGGCTGGCCGGAGCAGACGGAGGAGCTGGATTATTTCTATCCCACAGACGTATTGGTGACCGGCTACGACATCATTTTCTTCTGGGTGGCCCGGATGATTTTCTCTGCCTGCGAGCACACGGGGAAGCCCCCCTTCCACACGGTCCTCATTCACGGCCTGGTCCGGGATGACAAGGGCCGGAAGATGTCCAAGTCTTTGGGCAACGGCATCGATCCGTTGCAAATCATCGATCAGTTCGGCTGCGATGCTCTGCGGATGAATATGATTACCGGCAACTCTCCCGGAAACGATATGCGTTTCTATGTGGAGCGGTGCGAAGCCATGCGGAATTTCGCCAACAAGCTGTGGAATGCCAGCCGGTATGTACTCATGAATGTACCGGAGCATATGACCACCGGCCTTCCTGCCAAGGAGCAGCTTGAAATTGCGGATAAATGGGTTCTGTCCAAGCTGAACACCCTTATCTCTGAGGTGACGGAGAACCTGGAGCGGTATGAGCTGGGCATTGCTGTGCAGAAAATTTATGATTTCCTGTGGGACACCTACTGTGACTGGTATATTGAACTGACCAAGGCCCGTCTGTATGGGGAGAACGCAGAGAGCAAGGAGACGGCCATCCGGGTGCTCGTCTATGTGTTGGACCAGACCCTGCGGCTGCTTCATCCCTTCATGCCATTTATTACAGAGGAGATTTGGCAGTCCATTCCCCATGAGGGCGAGGCGCTGATTGTGGCCGCCTGGCCGGTGGCTCTGGAGGAACTGTCCTTCCCGGAGGAAGAGGCGCATATGGAGTCTGTGATGCAGGCCATCCGGGCCGTTCGGAACCGCCGTGCGGAGATGAATGTGCCGCCGTCCAAGAAGGCCACGCTCTATGTGGTCACTCAGAAGCAGGTTGCCTTCCAGGAGGGCGTTCCTTTCATTCTGCGCCTGGCTTATGCGGATAAGGTCTTGGTATCCGGGGAGGACCCAAAAGGCTATGAGGACATGGCTGGAGCCGTCACAGCCGATGCCAGACTGTATATGCCCATGAGCCAGCTGGTGGATGTGGCCAAGGAGCTGGACCGGATTTCCAAGGAGCTGGAGAAGGCCAGGAAGAATCTGGAGGCTACGGAAGGGAAGCTCTCCAACGAGAAGTTTACCGCACGGGCTCCGGAAGCCGTGGTAAACGCTGAGCGGGAGAAGGCGGAGAAGTTCCGCGCCCTTCTGGAGCAGCTGGCAGAGAGCAAGGCCAGGTTGGAAAAGCTGCAATAAATTTCAAGTGGCGGGAAAAGCTCCCCGTTTACGTTCTGCCCTGTCGATTTGGAAAAACGTCTGCGGTGTCTCAAAAAGTATAGAGACATCACTGAACGTCATATGAGCCAGAAACCTTGGATGAATTCATGCGACCTTGAAAGCAGCAGAAATTCACCCAAGGTTTTCTGTCATTCCGGTGTATCCAGCCAGACATGGGCACAGCGAAGACAAATACAATCTGGCCTTTCACACACCGGTTGTGCGGGACCAGGGTAGGGTGCGGCCTTCTGGACGCACCGGTAGAAGGGGCTGACTGGTTGCTGTGGGCCCGGACGAATTCCCAGGCTTTTCCCGACAGCACCCCCTGGCTACCCAGGCCAGACTCGCCTGCATTCCTGCAGTGAGCTCCTGTTTTTTTCCTCTTACCCTGGCTTCGACTGTATCTGCATGGCAGAAATTTTATACTAAATTCAGCAAAACCCGGGGCCGGCCGCCCCGAATGGAAAGACGGGGGACGTATCATGCATTTTACAAGCTATCTCCAGGACCGGCAGCTGACGGTTGCGTTAACTGGGGAGATTGACCATCACTGTGCAAAAGAGTACATGCAACACATTTCGGAGAAAATTGAATCCTACACGCCGTCGGTATGTGTGCTGGATTTCCAGGAAGTGACCTTTATGGATTCCTCCGGCATTGCCGTGGTGATTCATGCCCTGCGCCAGATGGCCCAGCTGGGGGGAAGGCTTCAGCTGCAGTCCATTGCAGAACAGCCTATGAAAGTGCTTCGCGCCGCTGGAATTGAAAAAATCGTAGAGATCAAGGAGGCAGTCCGATGAAATTTGAAAACTACATGACTCTGGAGTTTCCCAGCCGCTCCAGCAACGAGGCCTTTGCCCGGTCTGCGGTGGCCTGCTTTGCGGCCCAGCTGGACCCAACCTTGGAGGAGCTGGGGGACATTAAGACAGCGGTGTCTGAGGCGGTGACCAACTGTATCGTCCATGCCTACCCGGATGGTTTTGGCACCATTGTGCTTCGTTGCCGGATTTTGAAGGATCATGTGCTGGACATTGTGGTAAAGGACCGGGGAGTTGGCATTGCTGACATTGAAAAAGCTAGGAAGCCCATGTTTACCACCGGCGGCGCAGACCGGTCCGGTATGGGCTTTACCATCATGGAAAGCTTTATGACCTCTCTGCGCATTACCTCACAGCCGGGAAAAGGGACCACCGTACATATGCGGCGCCGCCTCCAGCGCCGGGGCGGCCAATGAGCCAGGGGCTGGAAGCGCTGATTGCCCGGAGCCGCGCTGGAGACCGGGCGGCAGGGGAGCAGCTGATTGTGGAGAATTCCGGTCTCATTTGGTCCATTGCCAGGCGGTACTTTGGCCGGGGAGTAGATCCGGATGACCTGTACCAGTTGGGTTGTCTGGGGTTTCTGAAAGCGGTGGAGGGCTATGACACCGCCTTTGGGACCCAGTTTTCCACCTACGCCGTGCCCAAAATTGCCGGGGAGATTCGGCGGTTTTTGCGGGACGACGGTTCCGTGAAGGTGAGCAGGGGACTGAAGGAGCGGTCGGCAGCCATCAAGATGACCCGCAGCCGCATGACGGCAGAGTTGGGCAGAGAACCGACCGTGGGGGAGCTCTCCAAGGAAATGGGCCTCAGTGTGGAGGAAATTGCCACGGCGGAGACTGCTACGGCTGCCACGGAATCGATCCAACGGGAGACAGGGGAAGATGGCTTCACCCTGGAAAACGTTCTGACGGATTCCGATACAGAGGAGCAGCTGGTGGAGCGGATTGCACTGCGGGAGGCCATTGGGAAGCTGCCGGAGCGGGAGGCGCTGGTGATCAATCTCCGCTATTTCCACGGCCTGACCCAGGAGCGGGTGGCACGGGTCCTGCAGGTCTCCCAAGTGCAGGTTTCCCGCATTGAGAAGAAAGCCTTGGGGCATTTGCGGGAGATGATGTAAACCAGGGGCGTGAAGCGGTGGATGCGCTGAAATTGGAGTAGAAAAAAACTCCGATTCGTGATACAATACCCACAAGGCAGCGGTTATACTTGCCGCCTGATCAGATACGGCTCAGGGATGCCACATCGCCTGGGCTCTCTGGTATTTGGTTTTGTCCCCGCCAGGACGGGGAAGAGGGGAGACCGTGTGGAACTGTCACAGAAGCGGATGCGGAAGCAGCTGGAGCGGATGAAGCCTTTGATTACCGGCTGCTCCATGGAGCTGGCCCGAAAGGGGCAGGACGCCTTGGGGGCTTTGCTCTCCCGGAGCTACCATAAGGAGGTTCGTGTGGAGGAGGTCTGCTTTCCTGGCTTCCCGGCCTGCCGGATTGTGCCCAGGGATCAAAGCCCCGTGGGACGGATGCTGTATCTCCATGGAGGCGGCTACGTTTGCGGGGATTTGGAGTATGCCAAGGGCTTTGGCTCAGTGCTGTCTGCTGTGACCGGGGCGGAGGTTTTATGCCCGGCCTACCGGCTGGCGCCGGAGCATCCATTTCCGGCGGGATTGGAAGATAGCTTTTCTGCCTATCAGTTTCTTCTGGAGCAGGAAGGTCCGGTGGTTCTCTGCGGAGAATCTGCCGGGGGCGGCATGATCTATGCCCTGTGCTTTCTGGCGAAGGAGAAGGGCCTGCCCCTGCCAGCGGGCCTCATTGGCATTTCGCCTTGGACGGATCTCACCGCCTCAGGCAGCTCATACGAAGAGAATCGGGAGCGGGACCCCTCCATGACCCGAGAGCGGCTGGACCTGTTTGCCAGCTGCTACACCGAATGCCGGGACAACCCTTTGGTCTCTCCCTTGTTTGGAGATTTGACTGGGTTTCCACCCAGCCTCCTGTTTGTGGGAGGGGATGAAATTATGCTGGATGATAGCCGGCGGCTTCATGAAAAGCTCCTGTCCTGTGGTTGCGCTTCTACCTTGGAGATTGCACCAGAGCTTTGGCACGCCTACGTCCTGTACTGCCTGAAAGAGCGGCGGACAGACCTGGACCGCATCGCCGCATTTTGCCACAGCTGCTTTTGCGGGGAAAATAATTTTCAGATTCCGAGAAAAAAGGCTTGACATTTTACACAGAATCGTGTAAGATAACCAAGCTGATTTGCGGGGCACCCCCATCAGCCTCTGCTGCCCGACCAGTGCAGTAGGGACAATTCCATGGAGAAGTCGCGTAGCTGGCCGAGCGCGCACGATTGGAAATCGTGTATACCCCAAAAGGGTATCGAGGGTTCAAATCCCTCCTTCTCCGCCATAAGTCCACCGTAATTTTGATAGAGTTACGGTGGATTTTTTATATCCTTTCTTGCGCTCTATTAAGTTTCATGATAAAATTAGTACAATAAGTCTAAGTTTAATATTGAGTAGAGGGCTTATTATGTGGTGTTTACCAGACGATGACTCAAAAGCGGTTATTACAGCAGTTGAGCAGATACATAGCGCACATCGTGAATGCCATTTACGTCTGCCAGAAACAGCGATTGTGTTTTTTATGAGCAAGGGGACGGATTACCTTGTGGGACATCCCTTCACTATTACGAATCTATTGAGGATTCCTTTCCAAATAAAGTTTTTAGTGTTGCGCATTATCTCGGATTAAGGGCAGTTGCGCTGCTGACGGTTTCCGATATACACCCCATAGAACAAGAAGCTCCCAAATGGGAATGGCATATGACAGAAGAAGCGTTTCTTTTTTCTGGGGCCAAGTGACTATGCATTCGGATGCCGCCGAATACAAGATACGGGGCAACGGCGAAGGTGCCTATGGTTTTGCCACAGCATGAAAAAGTGGAACCAAGCTGAGGGAGAATGCTCCCGGGCTTGGTTCCATTGTCTGTTCAGGAAGAGTATAGTGGTGTTTCCGTCGCTTTTCCGTACAGATCCAGAACGCACCGGACCTACAAAGATGAGTTGCAGCCCAACCAAACCCGGAGAGAGGGCGCGTCACGCGGGACTTGGGGCAGAAATTCCTTGAGATGTACAGAGAGGAAGGGACTTAACCTTCTTTGGACTCTTCCAACTTTTTTTTGTAACCCAGGACCATTGCCTCAAGTTCGTTCAAAATTCTAGCTGTTTCCGCTTCAACCTCTTCTGGTGAATGCGTGTAATAATAAGAGGGAGGGAATAATTGCCAACTTGATCCGCCATAAAAGTACCAAATGAAATCCATCCTCTCCAGTTTCAGCTTCCAACGTCTTTTCTCAATCCATTTTTTAAGCCATTTCATACTTTGACACTCCCCTCTTTAAAATGTACGTGGGTTCGTCGTCCGCATTTCCAGTATTTTCCTGTATTGCTTTGCGTACCTCTAAGCATTTTTAGTATATCACAAAAAGCATAAATGCGCAACAGAAAAGAGGAAAAAAATGCAAAAATAATAAACGGCATGAGAAAGGAAGATATATGACAAGTGACGATTTGTTTCGACAAGGCAGTTCAACAGCAAATGTGTTTTTCTGCTCTTGATGATTGATAAAACCAGAAGGGCAGTAGAACTAAGTTTTAAAAAAGAGATTGATTTTTTACGTGTGAGCTGCTTGTTTTTTGCACGTTCCGCTGCTTGGAAACAGAGTTATTCTTTCTGACCATGGGATTTAATCTAAAAAAAGCGCCCCACCAAAACGGTGGAGCCTGCGTAAGCATGCCCGAAATGTGAAAACTTTTCCACAATCAGAGCTCAAATTTTGCATTTGCCAAGGAAAAAAGCATAAAGGGGGCCTGCCGCAATTTTTGCATTTTTTGCAACAGGCCCCTGATTTTTTCCCTATTTCTTCATTAGTCCGGCACCCGCGTTCCATGCCTGTCCCACCTTTTCTCCGGTTACATAATAACCGTGCTGGAACTGGTCGAAGATAAGGGCATGGAGCTTTGCAGGGTCAACCTTTCCATTGTCGGAGAGCACCGCTTCTTCCGCTTTCACATTGACAATCCGGCCAACAATACCGGATACATATTTGGTATCCAGAATGTCCAGAAGCTCACATTCCATGACAACAGGGAACTCCTCAATGACCGGAGCATGGACTTTGTCACTTTTGACTGCCGTGTAGCCGGTGCGCTCAAATTTATCGCTTATTTTATTGCCGGATGCGATTCCAAAGAAATCGGCGACGTCCATGTGCGCTTCGTCGGCAAGCGCAACAGTAAAGGCTCTGCTTGCCTTAATATTGAGCCATGTTTTCTTCCCTTCACCGATAAAAAGGATGATCTTATCCCCATCACATATCTGCCCCCATGCAACGTTCATGACATTGACCTTTTCATTCTCGTCATAAGCTGCTACCATCAACACAGGCATGGGGTAAACTGCCTGCACAATTCCCAAATCTTTTTTCATTATGTCATACCTCCCGGCATTCTTTTTTCAGCAATAGGAATTGACATCCCCGTCTGCCGATACTATAATTATACGAAAACCCAGAGAAAAATCAAGTACCCACTTTATGGATAGGTACTATCCTGGAGGAAAGCAAAATGAGCAAACACTGCATTGAAGATGCTGATTTTGAGAAAACCGGATACAGCTACACGCTCTCTCTAATCGCAGGAAAATATAAACCGGTGATTCTTTACTGCCTGATGGAATATGAGCCTGTTCGGTTCAATGAAATGCAGCGCTATCTGAAGAAGATTACGGATAAAACACTGAGCCAGCATCTGAAAGAACTGGAAGCTGACGGCCTCATCGTGCGCAAAGTATACCCACAGATACCTCCCAAAGTTGAATATTCGCTGACTGACCGTGGGCATTCCCTTATGGAAGTTTTAGATAAGCTCTGTGACTGGGGAAATGAAAATCGGCTTCCATAAATCAATGATTCATGATCGGCAAAATTCCGGGAATCAAGCGAAGCCCTCCTCTTGCCGGGGAGGGCTGTTTTGGGCGATCACGCCTATACAGACAGTTCTCATCACACCACGCTTTCATGCAATCAAGGACAGATAAGAAACTTTCCCCTAATTCTGTCAGAGTATACTCTACCCGCGGCGGAGCCTCACAAAAATCATGGCAAGGAACACGATGGGCGTTGAGTCTGCCGTGTTCCAAAGCGTTCGCAAGAACGCGCAGCCAGCTCTAAGGGGACCCCACGCAAGCCCAGCAAAGCGGGTTGCGTGGGGAGAGGACGAGCAACAAAGTGAGTGAGCCTTGCCTCTTGCAGCGAGGCGAAGGATACGAGGTTTGCGAGGACGAAGGAGCTGTTCAAAAGGGGCTTAGGGGTGGGGGTTGCCAGTGGCGACCGCTGAACGGCGAAGGCGTTCAGCAGCACTGACCGAGCCGAAGGCGAGACCCCCAACAAGCAGCGTTTGGGAGCCTGCGGCTATCCAAAGGCATTCCTTGCCGGCTGCTTTTCGTCCCTCCCAAAATAAAAACTCCGGTACATCCCAAACGGCTGCATCGGAGCTTACCTACTTTTCGTTGTGACGACACTTGACAACGTAAGGCAATTGTGATAAGCTAATTGCGTTAGCTAACGTGACCAACAAAGCAGAGTGAAAGGAGTGACAAAATGCCGCGAGATAAGACTGCAAGCCATGAAAAGATCGTAGATGCGGCTATGCGGGAGTTCCAGGAGAAGGGCTATGAGCAAGCTTCTATGAAAGCAGTGGCCGATGCGGTGGGGATGACTTCGGCTGCCCTCTACCGTCACTTTGAAAATAAGCAGGATATGTTCGCGGCCCTGGTGCAGCCGGCTTTGGATGAGTTGGAAAGCTGGAAGGAAAAGCACATCGCCTCCAGTTACGACCTGCTAAAACAAAAGCGATCCGATGTAATGTGGGATTTTAACGCCGACATGAATGACGCTCGAATGGTGATGGATGTTATGTACCGGCAGCCGGAGGTCTTCCGCCTGCTGCTCTGCTGCTCAGCAGGGACTCCTTATGAGAGCTTTGCCCATGACATGGTGGAGCAAGCCACGGATCGGATGATGGACTTTCTTCGGGACTGCAAAGCCCAAGGATACCCGGCGCGGGAGATGCAGCGCGATGAGATGCATATGTTGATCAGCGGCTACTGTGCCGCATTGATCCAACCCATCGAGCATGGATATGACAAGGCAGATGCCGAACGCTATTTGAAAACCATCATCGACTTTTTCACGCCGGGCTGGCGGGTGATCACCGGTCTGTAAACACGGTATGCAAGAGGGGACGTGGTTCCCCTTTTGTTAAGAAAAACAGTTAGCATTAACTAACTTAAAAGGAGGAACTGATATGAACAAGAAAGCCGGACAGAAGCGTTCGCCGGTCTCCTGGCTGATGGAGCTGGCGGCCCCCCGCAGATGGGAGTACCTGTTCAGCGTACTGACTGCCCTGGCGGGGGTGGCCTGCTCTCTGACGCCATACCTGATTATGATTGAGCTGATCCACGCCCTGCTGAACGGCACGGCGGAGCAAGCCTGGTGCCTGAACCGCTGTTTGGTCATGGGGGCATGGTGGGTGCTGCGCTACGTGCTGCACGCCGTCTCCACCACCCTGTCCCACCACGCCACCTTTCATGTGCTGGCGAACATCCGGATGCGGTTGCTGAATAAGCTGGCAACCTTGCCCCTGGGGACGGTGCTGGAAAAGCCCTCCGGCTCCTATAAGAATGTCATCGTAGAGCGGGTGGACTCTGTTGAAACCACCCTGGCCCATATCGTGCCGGAAATGACCTCCAACATCGTGGGAGCCATTGCCGTGCTGGTGCTGCTGTTTGCTGTGGACTGGCGTATGGGGCTGTCCATGCTGGTCGTGTTGCCGCTGGGGATTCTGTGCTTTATGACCATGTTCAACGGCTATGAGGCCAAATTCCATCGGGCGGTCACCGCCACCAAAAACCTGAACGACACGGCGGTGGAGTACATCAACGGCATCGAGGTCATCAAAGCCTTCGGGCAATCCAAGACCAGCTATGCCAGGTTCGTATCGGCGGCCAAGGAGGGCGCGGACTGCTTCATCGATTGGATGCGCAGCTGCATCTTCGGCCAGTCGGCCGGCATGGCCATTTTCCCCTCCACACTGGTGGGCATCCTGCCCATCGGCTGTCTGCTGTCCATGAACGGCAGCCTGGCGGCGGACCAATTGATTTCGGTGATTGTGCTCTCCTTCGGCGTCATGCAGCCCCTGATCACCGCCTATTCCTATACGGACGATCTGGCCCAGTTGGGTACCATCGTCGGCGAGGTGGCGGACATTCTGGAGCAGGAGGATCTGCACCGCCCCGGAACTGCCGCCTCCCTGCCAAAGGACAACTCCATCCAGCTGAAGGACGTCCGCTTTGCCTATGGTGAAAAAGAAGCGCTCCACGGGGTCAGCCTGCGCATTGAACCGGGTACGGTAAACGCTCTGGTGGGGCCCAGCGGCAGCGGCAAATCCACCATTGCCCGGTTGGTGGCTTCCCTGTGGGATGTGGATAGCGGCAGCATCCTGCTGGGCGGCGTGGATATCCGCGCCCTGCCCCTGCAGGAGTGCACCAGCCGCATTGCCTATGTATCTCAGGACAATTACCTGTTTGACCTGTCCGTCATGGACAACATCCGCATGGGCCGCAAGGGGGCTACAGACGAGCAGGTCATCGCCGCGGCGAAGAAATGCGGTTGCCATGAATTTATCATGAGCCTGGAGCACGGCTATCAAACTATCTGCGGCGCTTCCGGCGGACATCTCTCCGGCGGCGAACGCCAGAGGATCTCCATTGCCCGGGCAATGCTAAAAGACGCGCCCATCATCATTCTAGATGAGGCCACCAGCTACACGGATCCGGAGAACGAGGCGGTGATTCAGTCGGCGCTGGCGCGGCTGATTCAGGGCAAAACGCTGCTGGTCATCGCCCATCGGCTGTCCACCGTGGCAGACGCCGACCGCATCTTTGTGGTGGAGGACGGCAAAATTGCCGCTCAGGGCACCCAGGCGGAGCTGCTGGAGGGCTGCCCGCTTTACCGGAACATGTGGGAAGCCCACATCAGTGTCAAAGACAATGACGGGGAGGTGGCGTAAATGCTGCAAACGCTGAAAAAATTCTTCAACTTCTGCGGAGAGGACAACCGCAAGCTGTTTATTGCGGCCATCTGGCTGGGCGTGCTCAGCGCCATATGCACCGCCATGCGCATCCCGGCTGCATACATTGTGATCGTGGCGCTGTTGGAAAACAACGTGACCACGACTACCCTGTGGAGCAGCCTTGCCATTGTGGTGGGATCGGTGCTGGTGAGCATCGCCATCAATATGAAGTCCACCATGCTCCAGACCCGGGGCGGATACCGAACCTGCGCTAATAAGCGTATTGAGATCGCCGAGCACCTGCGGTATCTTCCCATGGGTTGGTTCAACGCCAACAGCCTGGGGGAGGTGGCCTCCGTCACCACCAACACCATGGAGAACATGGCGAACATCGCCACCCGGGTGATCATGATGACCACCAAGGGCTTTCTCACCGCCGGCGTCATCGCCATGATGATGCTGATCTCCGACTGGCGGATGGGCTTGGTCACACTGGCCGGCCTGCTGGTGTTTTTTCTGGTCAACACCCTGATGCAGCGGAACGAGCAGGCTGTTTCCCAGCGTAAGTTCAACGCAGACGAGCGGCTGGTTGCCAAGGTGCTGGAGTATGTGCAGGGCATCGCGGAGGTCAAGAATTTTGATCTGACCAAGGACAGCACCACCCAGGTGGGCGATGCCGTGGACGAGTGCCGCAAGGCCGCCTTCGGCATGGAGGTGCCGTCGGTGATCTTCACTTTCCTGCAATTCCTGGCAAATAAATTCACAGGTGTGGCAGTGTGCGCCTCGGCGCTGGTCTTTTACTTCAACGGAACCATGCCTCTGGCCATGTGCCTGATGATGCTGATCTGCTCCTTTATCCTCTTTGAGCAACTGGACAGCGCGGGCAGCTACTCCACCTTGTTCCGCTCCATCGACATCGGCGTGGAAAAGGCCAACGCGATTTTGCATGTGCCGCCTATGGACATTGACGGGCAGGACATTCTCCCGGAGCGCTGTGACATTGCTCTGGAGCATGTGGATTTTTCCTATGATCAAAAGAAGATTCTGGACGATGTCTCTCTGACCATTCCCGAAAAGACCACAGTGGCCATTGTGGGCCCCAGCGGCAGCGGCAAGACCACCCTGTGCCACCTGATGGCCCGCTTCTGGGATGTGCAGGGCGGCAGGGTCACCCTGGGAGGCCGGGACGTCCGGGCGTACAGCTACGACAGCCTGATGCGCAACTTCTCCTTTGTGTTCCAGCGCACCTACCTGTTTTCCGACACGATTGCCAACAACATCCGGTTCGGCAAGCCGGATGCCTCTATGGAGGAAGTCATTGCCGCCGCGAAAAAGGCCCGGTGCCACGACTTCATCAAGGCCCTGCCGAAAGGCTATGACACGGTGATCGGCGAGGGCGGGGCGTCTATCTCTGGCGGTGAGCGTCAGCGCATTACCATTGCCCGGGCCATTATGAAGGACGCGCCCATCATCATTTTAGACGAGGCCACTGCCAATGTGGATCCCGAGAACGAGAAAGATCTGGTAGAGGCCATTCAGGAGCTGACCCACGATAAGACGGTGATCATGATCGCCCATCGGCTGAAAACCGTTCGTAATGCTGACTGTATTTTCGTAGTAGACGGCGGAAAAATCGTTCAGCGGGGCACTCACGAGGAGCTGGTGGGACAGGACGGTATCTACCGCCGGTTCGTGGTGGAGCGCCGTCAGGCTTCCGGGTGGAAGGTGTAACGTTTCCCATACACACCATTGCGCAGAAAATGCCTGGAAAGCAGAAGTAATCCAGGCATTTTTACATGAGTTATCTCTTATCATTGCCCGCTCTGTACCGTAGCCAGGCGGTAAAACAGTCCCCATATGCCATAGAATGCATCCAATTCCCCATGAAGCCACTCAACTGGAAGGCTCCCAAAATCTGTAACTCATCATTGACAAACCTACATATAGCACACAGAAAAACGACATTGCGTTCTTGACACAGAGAAAACGTATCGTTATAATAAAAAGAAGATTGGCCAAACCCTTTGGGGCGCAAGCGTTTGGGGGCGGAAAATGAGATGTGCCGCTCTGCGGAGCGGTCAATTCTAAGGATAAAAGTTAGTTATTGCTAACCTATTTTTGAAAAGAGAAGAGCGGCGTGAAATTTTATTTATTTGGAAATTCTCAAAAGCCTGTGCTTTTCCTGCTGCCGGGGGCATGCTGCCACTGGAAGCGCAACTTCGGGTCGGTGGTACCGTTGTTAGCACGAGACTTTCGTGTGGTCTGCGTATCCTATGACGGCTTTGATGAGACGGAACAGACGGTATTTCAGGACATATTGACGGAAACCGCAAAAATCGAGGATTACATACAGGCGCACTTTGGCGGGCATATCCGAGCGGCCTACGGCTGCTCCATGGGCGGCGCCTTTGTCGGTCTGCTGCTCCAGCGCGGGAATATTCAGATTGATCACGCCATTCTGGGCAGCTCTGATTTGGCCCAGAGCGGCGGACTGTCCGCGCGGCTCCGGGCCAAACTGGTCTCCCATGTGCTGTACCGTATTTTCCAGAAGGGGAAGCTACCTGGCTGGATGCAGAAGCGCCTGGAAAAGAAGCCCCAGGAGGAACGTGCGTACATGGATCGGATGCTGGAGATGTTTGGTGTCGGTGCGGAGAATATGAAGTTTGTCCGGAAGGAAAGCATTTTCAATCAGTTCTATTCCGATTTGGTGACGCCGCTGGAAGACGGCATTTCCGTTTCTGGCACCACAGTACATATCTTTTACGCTGTGAAGATGGGTACGCAATATGAAGCGCGCTACCTTCAGCACTTCAAAAGCTCCGACATCCGCCGCCATGATATGCAGCACGAGGAACTGCTGATTTGCTATCCAGAGAAATGGGCCGATGAAGTACGAAGCTGTTGTGAAATGGAGAAAGAATAGAGGATGTGCTTTATGTATGAATCCAAAATCGGGGATGCCAGATGGATCGCCTATGACCTGCCCGGAAATGCCGGTTGGATTGCCTTTCTGGCAGGGCTGATTCTGTGCGCCGTCAAACGACCGGAGATTACAGGAAACAACGCAATTTCAGCATTTCTCATTTTGAATTTGCTCTGCGCTGCTGCCATGGTGGTCGGGGTTATTGAACTGATTAGTGAGCGGATTCAGAAGCTGGATCGTGTGCTGCCCCGAAGGCGTTTATATCGCGGTTTTGGTGCGCTGACCTTCGGAGGGCTTGCAGGGGCGGTCTTTTCCTTGCTTGCCCTGGCGATTGCGTTGATGAAAGACCTGCGTGGAACATGCTATCTTGGCCTTTTGTGCGGCGGCGGGTTGCTGTGCTTTGTGTTCGGCGGGTTGTTGCTCCGGGAATACAAGAAACAGTGAAAAGTAATGTGCTATAGTGGGAGTTTAAAATGCTTATTAAAACATATGTCGCCCTGATAAAACAAATTGACTATAGTCCTGGTGCTGCTATGTAGATGATGGGAGAAATGAAAATGAAAAAAGTGTATTACAGCGTGGAAAAGGAGGGCTTCTATGGGGCCTATTTTGAAAGCAAAGATCCTTTAAACCGGTGCATGATTGCTATGCTGGGGGATGCCATTGATGACCGCATGGCGGTATCTGCCGTGAAGTGGCTCCATCACCGGGGGTGCAATGTTATGACGATGTCTCCAGCCAAAAAGGATTACGGTCACCATAACTATCCGCTGGAGCGGATCGAACGAGCCATTGAGGCAATCAAATCCATAGGAAACCGAAAGATCGGCATTGTTGGCGCATCCACCACGGGGATGCTGGCCTTGGTGGCGGCCTCTTATTATAAAGATATCTCCCTTACTATCGCTATGACGCCCTGTGACTTTGTTATGGAGGGCTTCTATCAGGATGGGAAGGACGGTGCAAGGGAGTATCCCGGCAATGGGGAGTCCACCCTTTCCTATCGGGGAAAACCGCTTCCATACCTGCCCTACGCCTACCGCCACCCCCAGTATTGGCAGATGATCCGAAAGGAGTCCAAGGAAGGCGGCGATATGATCGCAAGCCGCAGGATGTTCGAGGAGTCCGAGCGGAGACATCCGGTGCGGGAAGCAGAGAAGATCAAAATTGAGAGCATCCGGGGTAAAATCGTTTTTGTAGGTGCCGAGGACGATGTGCTCTGGGACACCTGCAAATACATCCGCCGGATGGACGAACGACTGAAATCACTTCCCCATGAGAGTGAATATGAAATGCTGCTGTACCGGCACGGAACGCACTTTGTGTTTCCGGAGGAAATGATAAAGCGTATGTTTCCCGTGGGGTCCAGTCTTTTGATAAAAATCGCGTTTCGCGCCGCCCGACAGTTCCCAAAGGAATGCAGGGCCACACGGATCGACATTGACGAAAAATTGAGCCATATTCTTGCGGCTTGGTAAAAAAGAGACCTTTTGTATCTGTGATTTTGCCACGCCGGAGGTTTATGGTGCAAGCTGTTGGAAAGGAGACAAGTGCATGAAATACAATGGTTTCTACTTCCAGCTGTTCCGTGGAACGATGAAAAAAGTCCTAATTGAGCGATACGGTCAGGACTTTGCCCAAGACACAATGAAGAAGGCGCGCAACCTGTATAAAAAACTCGTCTTGGATGCCGATGACATCGGAGCTGGAAATCCCATGGCCTATAACGAGTTATTTGCGCTTGCCTTTGTAGCGCCTTACATTGTAAGTGGCAAGAGGATTGTGCCGGAGATCGTTCAGGAGATGATGCGCCGGAGCTTGTACCGTGTGAAGTTTTATTTCTCCATGGTGGATCTGAACACGCCGCAGGGCAAGCTGTCCAACCAGAAGAGCATTTTGAAGTATGTGAAATGGTACACGCCGGAGCGGGAGCGGCGGTATCCCAATTCTTTCAAAGTGGATTTTGTGGGTAAGCCTTACGAGGAGGCCTGTTATTACCGCATCACCCGCTGCCCCATTTGCGCCTATTGTAAAAGGCTGGGTGTGGAGGAGCTGATGCCCCTGCTGTGTGAGCTGGACAAGGTGATGATCGGCTTTCAGCATGGCGTCCTGCACCGGGAACAGACCATCGCCTCCGGCGGGGGCTGCTGTGACTATTTCATTACGGGAGACCGGGAACAATTGAAACCAGAAGATAAGAATTGACGGCAGGACGGCGGCTAAGCGGGGTTGACCGCACGGCCGTCAGAGGGGGGAAATGACAAATGAGCCAGCACGATGAAATTAAAACCGCCTATAGGATGTTAGGCAATGAGGCCACATTCTACGACGGCATGATCACCTGCTCCACTCTGTCGGGAAAAGTTGTGTGCGGACTGGTCTGGAATATGGACAAGGAGAAAAACGATCGCTATCTGGAGCGGGCGCTCTCCGGCATCCCGGAGCATTTTTCCGGGCGGCTGCTGGAGGTGCCAGTGGGCACCGGCGTGCTGACCATGCTGGTCTACCGGACGCTGCCCGATGCCGGTATTACGTGCCTGGACTACTCCCCGGACATGATGGCGCGGGCAAAGCGCCGTGCGCCGAAGAACGTGACTTTCGTGCAGGGGGATGTGGGGAAACTTACCTTTGCCGATGGTAGCTTCGATTTGGTGCTGTCCCTGAACGGCTTTCACGCCTTCCCAGACAAGAAGGCAGCTTACCGAGAGATCTTTCGGGTGTTAAAGCCCGGCGGCACCTTCTGTGGCTGCTTCTACATCAAAGGCGAGAACCGTCGAACAGATTGGTTCATCGACAAAATCTACACCCCAAAGGGATTTTTCACCCCACCCTTTGAGACGGCGGACAGTCTGCGCCAGCGGCTGGAGGAACTGTACGCGGAGGTAACGCTGGAAACGGTGGAATCCATGGCCTGCTTCCGGTGCAAAAAAGGAGCGTGACGAAACCATGCTGAATCAAATCTTACAGAACACGAGAAAACCTCAGGGCTTCTGGGGGGAGGTGATGCTGTTTGGCATGAACAACGGGCATAAGCGCCTGTCTGACTGGGCCATGCCCCATCTGCCGCTGTCGGAGGACGCCTATGTGCTGGATGTGGGCTGCGGGGGCGGCGCGAATTTTGCCGTTCTGCTGAAGCGCTCCCCGAAGGGCAAGGCCGATGGTCTGGATCATTCCGCCGAAAGCGTGGCGGCCAGCCAGAAGAAAAATGAAAAAGACCTGGGGCTTTTTTGGCAGATTTTTGGCCATGCTGTACCTGATGAAGGCCTTTGATATTATTTGTTTCGACTGGTTTCTGCTGACAAAGTCCCACTTTTCCAGCATTTTTACCCAGAAACAGAAGGATGCGCGGGCAACAGCCAGCTTGGCTTTAATCGCAAGGAGCAGCTTGCGAGAATTATTATTTTTCCGTTTCTTGCCGCGCTGCTTGCGTGGATCTGTACAATTTTATAACCAGTCAGGAGGGGAAGCAACCTATGTCCAAACAGGCGTCTGAATTTCAGAAAAGGTTTATGTCCCGCATGTTCCGGGAAAAGGAGATGGCACACTGGTTTTACTTGACAGTGTTAATGAATCATATGGAAGAAAAATGGCTGGTGGCACTGCATGGACCGGCATATAAGGATTACTGCGGGCGGGCCAACCGCTGTATTCCGTGGTTTCCGGGAAGGAAGGGGCGAGACAGATGACAACACCCACAATGGATGGCAGAAAAACCGTTGCCGCGCTGGCGTGCGGCATCCTGGGCTGCATTTGCTTCGGCGCCGGGGATTGGCTGATGATTTATGGGGACACGGCGCATATGGGAAGCATATCCTGGCTGACGTCGGGCGTGGCAGACATCGCGCCCTGGCGGAACGCCCTTGCCATGGCGCTGGCGTTTCCCGGCATCCTGTTCTATGGCATCGCCCTGTTTGCCATCGCGGACTTTCTGAAAGAAGAGAGACAGCGAAACACATATCGCTATCTGACGGCGTTCAGTCTGACGCCCTGGCTGTGCCTACACCTGTTTTACATCATGATTTTGTACGGGTTTGCCTGGATGTCCGGAAACGGGTATGCCGCCGCTGCCGTCCCCGTATCGGAGGCGCTGTTTGCCCACCTGTCCTGGCTCGTGATCGTCAGTGAGGTGCTGATGCTTCCGCCCTATCTCGATTGGTTTTGGATATTGGCCCGGGGAAAGAGCGTTTTCCCAAGGGGCATGGCTTTGTCCAATCCGTTGATCTTCTATCTTCTGTTGAAGCTGATCACCCTGCTGATGCCGGACTGCCCCTTTCGGCTGGCCTTTACCAACGGACTGATGAGCGAGAGTATGATGATCTGGTTTGCTGTTATGGCCTTGTGGAGCGCCCGGTGCCCAGCCAGGAGGAATGACGCGAGATGGAAAAAGTAAATATTCAAGGGGTTCCGGAGACCATGCTGCAGCCCCTGTTTGCCCGGGCCGCCCATTCTCAGAAGAAGGGGCATCGGTTTTACGACGGGAAAGCCATAGAGATGGTGCAACAGCTGGACTATGACTTCTCCAAAGCGGAGAAGGACACCGCCCACCGTGTGTTGATTTTTGTAACATCACAACACTATAGATGCCGTTGTTTCCAGGTCTGTACCAAAAGCCAAATCGAAGCCCAGCGAAGTGGGTTCAATTTGGAAAGGAGGAGCAGCGGCATGAGCGCGCTCTGACTTTTAAAAAAAGTCGGAGCAAGCGATATAGAGCTTGCTCCGACGTGGTGCCGGTGGCCGGACTCGAACCGGCACGCCATCGCTGGCGGTGGATTTTGAGTCCACTACGTCTACCAATTCCATCACACCGGCATATTGTGGGAACCGGATCCCAAACATGTTTTCACTCGCGAGGGAACCGGCAACATGCATATTATAGTACACCCGGGGCAAATTGGCAAGAACTTTTTTTGCGTTCCCATGGAAATTTTCCGAAATCGGAGGGGGAATGGGGGCGACTTTACGGGAGGGCTTTCCAGGTAAGGGCGTCATATAGGAATTGAGAGGGGGCACCGCAGCAACCAGCTGTTGCGGTACCCCCTGAGGATCAGAGAAATATTTGGATGTGCCAGCTGACGGAGTCAGCCCAACGCGATTGGCTAGATCCCCTGCTCGGCCAGCATGTGACAGAGGGCTTCTGCCTGCTCTGGGCAGCTCTTGCGGACTGCTTGACACAGCTCCGTCAAGGCAAAGCGGCAGCCATGGAGGGCGCGCTCCAGGGCCGGAGCAATCTCCCAGTCCATAGCGTCGGAATAGACCTGGATTTTTTGAACAAGGCCGCCTTCTACCAGGAGCTGAAGCTGAATGCCGCCCCAGGGGAATTGCCCTTGGCAACTAAAGGTGAAAGGAAGCTGCTTGCCGTAATTCCATTCCCAGCTACAGTTGCGCCGGTAGATTGCCTCCAGCGTGGCGCTATCCAGTTCTTGGGGCATGATCTGACTGCAGGGCAAACCATAAACCTGCTGGAACGCATTTGCCATTTCTTCCTTGAGCCGGTCTGTCGTCATTTCAGACGCCAGCTCTTTGAGATTTACCACCCGGGAGCGGACAGAGTCCACACCCTTGGCTTCCAGCTTGGCTTTGGATGGGTTCAAATACCGGCTCATGCGGGCCATGTCCACGTCTACCAGCAGGGTGCCGTGGTGGTAAGAGCGGTCACCGCTTCGATAGAAGGCATTCCCAGAGAACTTGCGACCGCCTGCCAGAATGTCGTTCCGTCCCGACCGCTCCGATTCGATGCCAAAGCTCCGGCAGGCCAGCTGGATGACAGACAGCTGCTTTTCCAGGTCATAGCAGTCTGTGGGAACCAGGAAGGTGAAATTCAGGTTCCCCAGATCATGAAACACGGCTCCGCCGCCGGACAGACGCCGGGCCAGGTGGCCGCCCTCTTCTTCCAGAAGGGTGGTGCGGCACTCTTTCCAGGCGTTTTGGTTCCTGCCAATGACCACGGTATTCTGGTTTTGCCACAAATAAAGAATACAGCAGTCGGGCTCCACGGTCTGCAGCAGGCACTCTTCTACAGCTAAATTGTAATGGGGGTCAAAACTTTGCCCCTCATATAATTTCAGCTGCTGGATCATGGCTTTTCATACCGCAGCACGGGATTCCGGGCAGCGCGGACCTCATCGGGCCGGCCAATTTGGGCGTTGTGAGGTGCGCCATGCATCCAGTCCGGATCTGTGTGAGCCAAATCGTACAGCTTGCGGTACACCTCGGCAGCCCAGTCCAGAGTTTCCCGGCTTTCTGTTTCCGTGGGCTCCAGCATCAGGGCCTCGTGGACAATAAGGGGGAAGTACATTGTGGGCGGATGCATGCCGTAGTCAATGAGGGACTTGGCCACATCCAGGGCGGATACACCGGTCTCCTTCTTGAACTCCGACAGATCCAGGACAAATTCGTGCATGCAGATCCGGTCAAAGGCAGGGGTGAAGGTGCCCTTGATTTTCTGCATGAGGTAGTTGGCGTTGAGTACCGCGTTGCAGGCGGCTTCCGGCACGCCCTCCCGGCCCAGGGTCATGAGATAGGCCAGGGCCCGGACCACCACCAGGAAGTTGCCGGCAAAGCTCCGGACCTGCTTTCTGCCAGGGCCGTCCAGGGTGACGGACTGGGGCAGATAGGCTGCCAGGAAATCCTTGCAACCCACGGCGCCTGCGCCGGGTCCGCCGCCGCCGTGGGGGGTGGCGAAGGTCTTGTGCAGGTTCAGGTGGATGCAGTCAAATCCCATGTCGCCAGGGCGGACCACACCCATCACGGCGTTGAGGTTGGCACCGTCGTAGTAGCACAGGCCACCGGCCTCGTGAACCAGGCGGGTGATTTCCAGAATGTTCTCATCAAAGATGCCAACGGTGTTGGGGTTGGTGAGCATCAGACCGGCAGTGTCATCCCCCAGGACCTTCCGAAGGGCCTCCAAATCCACGCAGCCGTTGGGGGCGGAGGGGATGTTCACCACCTGATAGCCGCACATGGCTGCAGTGGCGGGGTTGGTGCCGTGGGCAGAGTCCGGGACGATGATCTTGGTGCGGCGGTGGTCGCCCCGGGCCTCATGGTACTGCTTGATGAGCAGAACGCCAGTGAACTCGCCATGGGCGCCAGCGGCGGGCTGGAAGGTCATATCCGCCATGCCTGTGATTTCACACAGATACCGTTTGGCGGTCTCCAGCACCTCCTGACAGCCAGCAGCAGCGTGCTTGGGCGTCAGGGGGTGCATGCCGGCAAAGCCGGGCAGGGCTGCCATTTCTTCGTCAATCCGGGGATTGTACTTCATGGTGCAGGAGCCAAGGGGGTAGAAACCGCAGTTTACGCCGTGGACCTTCCGGCACAGCTCGCTGTAGTGACGGGAAATGTCGGTTTCGCTCATCTCCGGCAGGGACGGTGCCTCTGTCCGGGCAAAGCCCTCCGGCAGCTCCACAGGGTCTACATCGCAGGCAGGCAGTATGGCACAGCGACGGCCGGCCACGCTTTTCTCAAAAATCAGCTTCATTGGGCCAGCACCTCCTTCACAATGGCAATGGTCTGATCCAGCGCTTCCTTGGAGGCCTTTTCAGTGGCGCACCACAGGATGCCGCCTTCCACCGGCAGGCCGCCCAGGATGCCAACCTGCTCCAGGGCTGCCAGCACCTGCTCGCCCCTGGGCAGGTCTGTGAGGAACTCGTGGAAGAAAGGACCGCTGTACCGCAGGGTGACGCCTTCTATGGCGCACAGACCCTTGGCCAGGTAGTGGGCCTTGGCCATGGACTGCCGGGCAACCTCAGCCATGCCCTGGGGACCCATGGTAGCCATGTAGATGCTGGCCGTAAGGGCGCACAGGGCCTCATTGGAGCAGATGTTGCTGCTGGCCTTCTCCCGGCGGATGTGCTGTTCCCGGGCCTGGAGAGACAGAACGTAGGCGGTTTCGCCCTTGCTGTCTACCGTTTCGCCCACAATACGCCCTGGCAGCTTCCGCATGTGCTTGCTGGTGGTGGCCATATAGCCCAGGTAGGGGCCGCCATAGCCCAGGGGCAGACCCAAAGGCTGGCCTTCACCCACGGCCACATCGGCGCCGCAGTCCCTGGGGGTTTTCATAATGGCCAGGGCAATGGGGTTACAACCCATGATATACATGGCGCCCGCCTCATGAACCAGCTGGCCCAGAGCTTCCGCGTCCTCCAGCTGGCCGAAGAAATTGGGCTGCTGAACATAGAAAGAGGCTACGTCGGCGGTGAGCAGCTCCCGGATGGCCTCCGGGTCGGTTTTGCCGTCTTTGACAGGAACCAAGCGCATTTCGTCGCCGGTGCCGTAGCAATAGGTGGCAATGGTATTGATCACGTCCGGATGGGCCGCAGCGGACACCAAAGTCACCCGGCGCTTCCGCTCCCGGCACATGGCGGCTGCTTCTGCGGCGGCGGTGGCGCCGTCGTACACCGAGGCGTTGGATACGTCCATGCCGGTCAGCTGGCAGATCATGGTCTGATATTCAAAAATGGACTGCAGAAGGCCCTGACTCATTTCCGCCTGGTAGGGGGTATAGGCGGTGAGGAATTCCTCCTTGGCGGGGATATATTTGACGATGCTGGGAATGTAGTGGTCATAGGCCCCTGCACCCCGCAAGATGGTAGAAAACACCTGATTTTTCGCCGCCATGGCCTGAAGGGCCCGGCCCACTTCCAGCTCGCTCATGCCGGCGGGAATGTCCAGAGGGCGATCCAGGTACATGGACTCCGGTACATCCCGGTACAGCTCCCGGAAATGCTGGAGGCCAATGGCCTCCAGCATTTCCCGCTGCTCCGCCGGTGCGGCAGGTATATAGCTCCCCATAGAATTACGCCTCAGCGCAGAAGGCTTCGTAATCGCTGGCATCCAGCAGCTCTTCTGACTCGGTGACGTTTTCCACCTTCATGATCCATGCGCCGTAGGGATCGCTGTTGAGCATTTCCGGAGCATCCAGCAGCTCTTCGTTGATGGCAGCAACCACGCCGGTAACCGGGCTCACCAGGTCACTGACGGCCTTCACGGATTCCACATCGCCAAAGGCCTCACCAGCGGTGACTTGGTCGCCCTCACCGGGCAGATTGATGAACACCACATCGCCCAAGGCGTCCTGGGCAAAGTCAGAAATACCTACCAGGGTGAGACCGTTTTCAGTCTTGACCCACTCATGGGATTTGGAATACTTCAGGTCGTTAGGATAGTTCATAATGTTATTCCTCCTAAAATGTGTGTGATATAGATACCTGCCAAGAGGCGGGCATTTGATTAGAGAACAGGGCGGACGTAGGGCGGCAGATCCTGACGGATATGGCGTGTGGTGAGCTTGGCCTTGAGCCGCTTGCCGCGCACGTCAATTTCCACCGTGTCGTCCTTGGTGATGGCGCTGGAGATATAGGCAAAGCCGATGGAGCGTTTGCCGGTGGCGTCTGTAGGCGTGGCCTCGGGGCCATCGCCGTTGAACTGATAATAGGGAACCATGGTGCCGCTGGTGACCCAGCCCACATCCTGGCCGTGGCAATAGACCTGCATACCGGCCCGCATAACGCCTCGATCCACCAGGGCGATGGGCACGATGCGCTTGGGAAGGACGGCGATATCACAGAAGTCCTTGGCGACAATCCGCTGATACGTAGCGAATTGCTCTTCCAGTGCCTTACGGCCCACAAAATCACCCTTCTCCGGCAGGAAACTCACAGCGAACTTGGCCAGGGACACGGCGAAAACGGGAATGGCCTTGCTCTCGGGGTCCAGGCCCATCTCATGACCGTACAGAGGCAGAGATGCTTCCAGACGCAGAGTATCCCGGGCGCCCAAGCCAGTGGGCATGGCGCCCAGTTCCACAAGCCGGTTCCACAGCCACACCACATTCTCGTTGCTCAAAAACAGCTCATACCCTATGGGCTCACCGGTGTAGCCGGTTCTGGAAATCTGAACGGTGCGGCCTTCCACCTGCAGGGTATTGAGGTCGTTTCTCTTCGGTCCGGTGATGAAGCTGCAGCCGGAGAGGGTTTGCAGAAGCTGTTCGCTGTCAGGTCCCTGGAGGGCGATGGAGGCGGAGGCGCCGGTGATGTCCGTGACGGTGCATTGGTACGCCGGTGCGATTGTGGCAAAATGGGCCAGGTCCTTGTCTGTATTGGAGGCGTTTACCACCAGCAGGTACCGGTCTTCTTCAAAGCGGTACAGATACGCATCGTCCACGGCGCTTCCGTCAGGAGCGGGGATGATGCAATACTGGGCACGGCCAACTGCCAGAGCCTCCACATTGCTGGAAAGCACCTTTTGCAGGAATGCTACCCGGTCAGGGCCTTCAATGATCAGGCGGCCCATGTGGGACACGTCGAAGATCCCGCAATTCCGGCGGGTATTCAGATGCTCGGCCACAATGCCACTGGGGTACTGGATGGGCATTTCCCATCCGCCAAAGTCCACCATGGTGGCGCCTGCCGCTACATGGGTGTCATGTAATGGTGTGAGCTTGAGTTCACTCATAAGGTTATATCTCCTATGTATTGCAAAGTATTACAGGCCAATCTGACCGGCCAGCTCGCTGAGTGCGTTGTCAAATTCCTGACCAGAGAAGCAGTAGCCCATCTCCGGGTGCTCCGCCCGCAGGCGTGCCACATCCTGAGACACGTCCCGGTTGCGCAGGATGCAGTCAGCCATCAGCTCGGCCAGCTGAGCAAACTCCTTCTGACCGAAGCCGAACCGGGTCATTTCGGAGACACCCATACGCAGTGCGCCGGAGGCGGTGAAGCCCTCTTCGTCGGGAGTGGCCTGGTAGTTGACAATGATATTGTTCTGCTCCAGCCGCTGAGCCACTTGAGGACCGGTGCCATAACCCACGGAGACAATGACCTGGTGGGTCTCGGTGTAATCTATGGCGGGGTCGCCGGCTACATCCAGGCCCTGTGCCTTCAGGCACTTGGCAAAATACTTGGCGTTTTCTACAATGGCCTTCTGGTAGCTGTCCTTGAACTGGTTCATTTCATAGGCAGCCATCAGGAGGGCCAGCTGGGTGCCCAGATGGTGGTTAGAGACGCTGCCGGGGAAGACGCGGGATTCAATGGTCTCCCAGAGGCCGTACTTCAGATCTTCCTTTTTGTAGTTGACGCCGATCACGCCCCGCTGGGGACCGAAGAAGGTCTTGTGAGTGGAGCCGGTGACAATTTCGGCGCCCTCTTCAAAGGGCTTCTGGAAGTGATCGCCCACGAGACCCAGGACATGGGCCATATCGTACATAATGGTGGTGGGGATCTTCTCCTGATCCACAAACTGCCGGATGGCGGCCACAGGCTCACGATGGAGCACCATGCTCTTGCCGAAGATGATGAGCTCCGGCCGGTACTGGGCGATGACCTTTTTGGTCTCCTCCACATCGATTTTGTAAATATTGTCCTTGCAGACGGGGAAGTTCACCACGGCGTGGCGCTCAGTCACGGGGTCAATGGCCACATAATCGTGGAGAGCGCCCATGGGCTGTGCGGACAGGTGGCCGCCCTTGATGATGTGGTTGTTGAGGATATAGCCCAGACGCTTAGGGTCGTGCTTCCGGTCCAGCCGGTTCTTCCAGTCCATGAGGGCGGAGAAGGTGGCCATATTGGACATCTGGCCGCTGATGGCCCGGGTTTCCACCTCGGTGCAGCCCAGATACTGACGCATCTGCTCCACCAGCAGCTGCTCCACCCGGTCAATGAACTCGGTGCCCTGATAATAGAAGACGTCTTTGTCGTAGAAGGATTTAATTTTTTTATGCTCGGCGTACCGGAAAGCGGGATCAGAGGCACACAGCAGCTGTACGGCCCGGCTGGGGGTATTCTCCGAGGGAATCAGGTTGATGCACTGCTTCTGCCGCCACACATGGTTCTCGGCTGCCCGATGGAGCAGATCCGTTGCGTCGGCAACCCGGTTGCCGGTGCCGGTAGCGGTAGTCAGATGATCCAGGCCGTAGAGAATGGGCCGGGCATAGGGCGGGGTATCCACACGCATATGGTAGGGGGGAATCACTGCCTTGAGCCGCTTACCGCGGATGTCCACTTCCACCTGGTCGTCTTCCAGCACGTCGCTGTCAATGTAGCACAGTCCGATGGCCCGCTTGGCGGTTTCGTCCAGAATGACAGTTTGCAGGCCTTCCCCCTCGGCGCGGTAGTAAGGGACCATGGTGCCGCTGGTGACCCAGCCGATTTGGCGGTCGCCCCGGTAGACGGGCATACCGGCCCGCATCACGCCCCGGTCCAGCAGTGTGATGGGCTGAATGCGCCGGGGCAGGTCAGCCATGTCGGTGAAGTCCCGATTCATGACCCGGCGGAAGGCGGCATATTGCTGCTCCAGGGCAGCCCGGCCGATGTAGTCTCCCTTTTGGGGAGCAAAGCTGACAGCAAATTTGGCCAGGGGCACAGCAAAGATGGGCATGGGAGCACCCTCGGGGTCAGCACCCATTTCGTGACCGTACAGGGGCAGAGCGGCTTCCAGACGCAGAGTGTCCCGGGCGCCCAGTCCTGCGGGCTTTGCGCCCAGCTCCACCAGCCGGTTCCACAGCCAGGCAGCTTCGGCGCTTTCAATGTACACCTCGTAGCCCAGAGGCTCGCCAGTGTAGCCGGTCTTGGCTACCCGCACGGTGCGGCCCTCAAAGGTCAGGGTGTTCAAAGCGTTTTTCATGGGCTCCGTAATTGCCACGCCGCCGGAGAGAATCTGAAGCAGCTCTTTGCTCTTGGGGCCCTGGACGGCAATGGCAGCATATTTGGTTGTGATGTTGGTGAGGGTGCAGTCAAACTTCTGCCGGGCGGCCTCCAGGTGGGCCAGGTCTTTGTCGGTGTTGGCGGCGTTGACCACCAGCAGATACCGCTCTTCCTCAAAGCGGTACAGATATGCGTCATCCACGGCGCTGCCGTCGGGGGCGGGTATGATGCAGTATTGCGCCATGTTCAGGTCCAGCCCGGCTACATTGCTGGTGAGAACATGCTGCAAAAAGGCCAGCCGGTCCGGTCCTTCCACCAGCAGCCGGCCCATGTGGGACACGTCGAATAGGCTGCAGGCGTGACGTGTATACAGGTGCTCGGATACAATGCCGCTGGGATACTGGATGGGCATTTCCCAGCCCCCGAAATCTACCATGGTGGCGCCGGCCTGCACATGGACGTCGTAGAGCTGGGTGCGTTTGAGTTCGCTCATGAAATGATCCTCCTTCTTTTTTATGGCAGCATAAGAGCTTGTTCAGAAAGGAAAAAAGGCACAAAGCACCCCGACAGATACTTTGCGCCTCCGTTCTGATACCTGAGAGATTCCCTGGCGGCATGGCCATCAGGTTGCACCTTCGGCGCGCGAAAACCGCGCTTTTCGGAGCATCGTCATGGCCCGATCCTTTTGCCTGAGAGCTTTTGCATTCCCCTTCGGCTCCGCCCACAACCGGGCGAACTCTCCCGGGCCACTCATCCGATACCGATATTCGGTTGCAAAAGCGGGGAAGTACCGGATTTTCCCTCCACTTCCAAGGGTAGATTACCATAGCGGAAAGGGGATTGTCAAGTGGAATTTAAAAAAGTCAGGTCTGCCGGAGGGAAGACGGTACAGGAGTCCCTGAAGAGCGGACACAACGGACGCCGCGTCTGGAACAAAACTGCACCTTGCCGCGCCAGTGCATAGTTTTCGGCGTTCCTGGCCTTTGGTTGTACGCACGTGCCTCTGGGGAAAGCGCGCAGCGCCATGGGGTCTCATCACCGCCCTCCGGAAAATGATGAGATTCTGTTATAGATCGTCGGCATCCTGGACCGGAACCTCGTCCGGGTCGGCAGGAACGCCGGTCCAGCTGCCCTGAGGATCGGTTTTGGCTGCTTGGAAGTTCGCCAGGGGATCCGTTTGAACAGGCTGCTTTCTGTGCTTGGTCATGGGGTTTCATACCTCCTGTGTGCAGTTGATTTTTCAGGGAGAAGCTCAGTCATCGCCACGCAGGAGATTTTCCGCGTAGTCCTTCAAGCTTTCCAGGGAGTTGACGCCCTGGGCGCGGGTTTCCATTTGCTCCCGGATATAGTCGGGCAGGGTGTCAAAATATGCCTGAGCCTCCGGCTCATCTGCCAGCAGAGCATACATATCAGGGTACTTCAAAGTCATCACCTCAGGCCTAGTATACCCGAAGACAAACGAAAGTTGCATTTGTGCCGGGATATCTGGGTTACCGGAAATTTTTTGAGCAATTTTCCAGAAACTAAAAAAAAGGCTTGCTTTTTTGCGCCCCCTGTGCTATGATATCCAGGCACTTGAGGTGCGCATGCGCCAGTAGCTCAGCTGGATAGAGTGACTGACTACGAATCAGTAGGTCGGGGGTTCGAGTCCCTTCTGGCGTACCAT
>OGXX01000083.1_pt1 | contig 87397 bp, 76 predicted proteins | sample 1576301 | NCBI WGS metagenome assembly OGXX01 (sample SAMEA3541469, study PRJEB24748) | human gut metagenome | biome: human gut; feature: human-associated habitat; material: faeces | place: China | collected 2012
GAGCGGAGCAGGGATCCCGGCCGGTACGGCCGGAGCAAAAGCTCGTTGTTGAAAGCCCGCGGCAAGCAGTCCGCTTGTCCGTCGAACTTGTAAAAATTTTTATACCCCTTTCCCGGCCTTGTCAACGATTCTTTAAAAAAAACAATAGGTTACATAGAATTACCTATATTTATTTTTATATATAACCCGGCATGCGCACGCCCCGTGCTGACTGGGTACCCCTGCCAAACGCAACATCCTGCGCCCCAAATACAACAAAGCCCCGCCGGAGCGGGGCTGGAGAGCGGGAGCTGCTGCGCCGCAGCAAAAAATTTCAGGCCAGACAGGGAGAGGCCACAGGAAAGGCAGGCATTCTGCCTGCTGCCCGGGGGGCAGCGACAGCGTTGGAGAAAGCGCCCCCCTTCCCCGGCTGGAGTCCCCCGGGCACAAGGCGGGGAAGGACCGCAACCGGCGCAGGGGGCAAAGCCTTTTCACCGGCAGGGCGGGCGCAGCGCCCCTCTTGGCCAAAGACAGGGAACGCCCGTTCCCCCAACGCAAAAAGCCCCGCCGAAGCGGGGCTGGAAGACCGGGGGGCCGGAGCCCCCACGGTCGAACTTCTCAAGCCGAAGCTTAGAAGGAGTACACGAAGGACAGGTTCACGTTCCAAGCATCATACACGCCGTTGCGGTCACCGGCGAAGCCAGCCATGGGGTTCTTGCCCCAGGTGCTGCGGCTGTCGTCCAGCCACATGGCGATGTAGGCAGCGTCCAGCATGACGGTGAAGTTGTCGTACATCTTGTAGGTGTTGGTCAGACCCACTTCCAGGGCGTAGTCTTCGGTGGTCAGGTAGATGGGATCGAAGGCATCAGCACCCATGTGCAGGTAGTCGGCATTCATGCCGCGCTTGCCAGCGGTCAGGTCGTTGTAACCCACATACTTGGCCATCTTGGGAGCATTGGTGCCGCCCATGAAGTTCACACGCAGGGTGTGCTTCAGGTCTTCCAGGAAGCTCACGTCCTTCAGGCGAACACCCACACCCCAGGTACCCACCATGGTGGAACCCAGGACGCATTCACGGGCGATGTAGGGGTTGCCGTTGAAGGCGAAGTTGGAGAAGTCGTTGTTGCCGTTGGCGCTCACCGTAGGCATGCGCTCGGAACCGTTGCGGGGGTTGCTGTCGTCACCGGAGGAATACCAGCCGTAGATGCCGGGAGTACCCCAATCCAGCTTGTATTCCAGCAGCAGGCTGGCCAGCCAGCCTTCACGGTTCATCTTCTGGTCTTCATAGGCAACGGAACCGTAGTTCACATCCCAGGCGATGCGGAAGGGATCCCAGTAGGTCACTTCGCCGGTGATGCCGGCCCAGAAAGCATTGCCGTAAGAATCGTTCCAGTCGGTACCCTGGAAGCCGGAAACCATACCGGTGCTGGCACGTCCCCAAGCAGAACCATAGCTCTTGGTACCATCACCAAACATGCCGGGGCCCATGGCAGCGTACATGACCCAGGGGGTCACCTTCACGCCGTCGAAGGTCAGGGGCAGCAGCACGGCGAACATGTCCATGTTGTCCATGTAGTTCTGGTAACCGGCATCCTTGCCGTTCCACTTGTAGCCGTTGTTATCGTTGTACGGACGGGCCCAGAAAGCGGTCAGGCCCACGTTTTCGTTGAACTGGTAGTTCAGGCTGACGGCGGCCACGTCATCGTCGAGGATCTGGGAAGCATTGGTGGTAAAGGCAGGCAGAGCCAGGCCCTGGATACCCATGCGGACCTTCAGGTCGGTCTGGGGAACCATCCAGTCGATGTAGGCGCGCTTCAGTTCCACCACGCTGTTGTTGTCAGCACCCAAGGCGCCGCCGGTGTCATTCTGGCCCCAGACCTGGTCGCCGATTTCGAAGAACACGGTACCGGACAGGGCTTCAGAAGCCACGGCGTCCAACTGCAGGCGGACACGCTGGCGGGCTTCGAATTCGTCTTCGTTGCCCTTGCTATTCGTGTAACCAGAGTTACGGGCGGCCTTGCTCTTGGCAAAATCACCGTGCATGCCGTAGTCGAACGACATGATCCACTGGCCCTTGGCCTTGAAGTCGATAGCGTTGGCGCCGGTAGCGGCACCCAGCATCATAGCGGCAGCCAGAGCGAGAGTCATAAGCTTCTTCATGATATACCTTCCTTCATTACTTCCGCATCTTTCGATCCCGCCCTCTGCGGGATCTTTTTCCCTTGCGGGACCCCATCCCTGCCCTGTGCGGAGCGGAGCAGGGATCCCGGCCGGTACGGCCGGAGCAAAAGCTCGTTGTTGAAAGTCCGCGGCACGCAAGCCTGCTTGCCCGTCGAACTTGTAAAAATTTTTAAACCCCTTTTATCTGTTTGTCAATATTATTATGGAAAAACGATATCACCGATGCGGAACGCTCTTCTCCATATTAGAAAAAATCAAATTTTTTAATGAGATACACAGGAATATCCGTACAAAAATATGATGTGAAAACCCATAAAAAATCACGAAAACACGGGGTCCGTGCCCGCCCCCGCCCTGTCGCCGGAACAGGGCACGGCAGCCGGAGCCACGCCCCCGGGCTCTTCCCCGGCCGGGAAAGCCCCGCCACGGGAAGGCATGCCCCGTCGCCCCGGCATCGACCAGAGCTCCCGTAACGGCTTTTGTCCGATCCCCAGCCGGGAATCCCGGCACAGTCGTCTGCCACGTCGCCGCCCTCCGTCTGCCGTCCCGTGCGTGCCGGAAGGGAGCCCGCCATACGAACCGGCCTTCCTTCCGGGGGCACGCGGCAGAGCCGCGGCTTCCATCCTTATATAATATTCATCAATGTTCATCCTTCGCGCTCCTGCCCGTGGAAAGCCGGGCGGCGCCGCCCCTTCAGAGGCATGTCCGGCGTCGCGGTCCCCGCACCGCCAGTGGCCTTTCGGGAACGGGACATGCCGTATACCGGTCAGCTTTCTCCCGCGTCCCGTGTTCCGTAAAGATTTTTGCCAGCTGCCGCGACCGTTCCGGCCCTTTTCTTGCATTGACATGGACACGAGGAACGTATATGATTGTATATTAAATTTTGTTGAACAATTCCAGCACATTACGAGGCAAATATGTTCACCAATCGCGGCAAGGCCCTGACTTTTGACGATATTTTGCTTGTCCCCAGCTTTTCGGAAGTGACTCCCGACGCCGTGGACATCTCCACCTGGCTCACTCCTTCCATCGAACTGCGCATCCCCCTGCTCTCCGCCGCCATGGACACGGTCACCGAATCGGCCATGGCCATCAGCATGGCGCGCATGGGCGGCATCGGCATCATCCACAAGAACATGCCCATCGAACGCCAGCGCCTGGAAGTGGAACGCGTCAAGAAGAGCGAAAGCGGCATGATCCTTGACCCCGTTACCGTGTCTTCCCGCAACTCCGTGCAGGAAGCCCTGGACCTGATGGCGGATTTCCGCGTGTCCGGGCTGCCCGTCGTGGACGACGGCAAGCTGGTGGGCATCCTCACCAACCGTGACGTGCGCTTCATCGAGGACGCCTCCGCCATCCGCGTGGGCGAAGTGATGACCAGCAAGAACCTGGTCACCGTGCCCATGGGCACCTCCCTGGAAGAAGCCAAGCGCCACCTGCACGAACACCGTATCGAAAAGCTCCTCGTGGTGGACGAGAATGCCCGCCTGCGCGGCCTCATCACCATGAAGGACATCGACAAAGTCCAGAAATATCCCAATGCCTGCAAGGACAGCGCCGGCCGTCTGCGCGTGGGCGCCGCCATCGGCATCGGCCGCGACTGTGACGAGCGTTCCGAACAGCTCATCCAGGCCGGTGTGGACGTGCTCGTCCTGGACTCCGCCCACGGCCACTCCCTGAACGTGCTCAAGGCCATCCGCAAGGTCAAGACCGCCTACCCCAACTGCCAGCTGGTGGCCGGCAACGTGGCCACCTACGAAGGGGCCCGTGCCGTGCTCGAAGCCGGTGCCGACGCCGTCAAGGTGGGCATCGGTCCCGGCTCCATCTGCACCACCCGCATCGTGGCCGGTGTGGGCGTGCCGCAGGTGAGCGCCGTCATGGACGGCAGCCGCGCCGCCCGCGAGATGGACCGCTGCTGCATCGCCGACGGCGGCATCAAGTTCTCCGGGGATATCGTCAAGGCCCTCGTGGTGGGCGCCCACTCCGTGATGATCGGCTCCCTCTTCGCCGGTACCGAAGAAAGCCCGGGCGAAACCATCCTCTACCAGGGCCGTACCTACAAGATCTACCGCGGCATGGGCTCCATCGACGCCATGAAGGACGGCAGCTCCGACCGCTACTTCCAGGAACGCAGCAAGAAGCTGGTGCCCGAAGGCATCGTGGGCCGCGTGCCCTACCGCGGTCACGTGATGGAGGCCATCTACCAGCTCATGGGCGGCCTGCGCTCCGGCATGGGCTATGTGGGGGCCCGCACCCTCGACGACCTGTTCAACAACACCACCTTCTGCGAGATCTCGGCGGCGGGCCTGCGTGAAAGCCACGTGCACGACGTCATCATCACCAAGGAAGCCCCCAACTATCGCATCGACAACTAGTCTCCGACCCGCGGGCGATCGCTGCAGCGACCGCCCGCAGCCGTCTGATGCCCGCATCCCGTTTTCCGGCAGCCAGGCTGCCCGTTCATGACACTACAAAAGGACGCCGTCCCTTCCGGGCGGCGTCCGCATACATTGCAAGGAACACTCATGGCGCACAGCAAGGTCATCATCATTGACTACGGTTCGCAGGTCACCCAGCTCATCGCACGGCGCGTGCGTGAAGCCGGCGTGTATTCCGAAATCCATGCCTGCAACGTCACCGCCGCCGAAGTGGCCGCTATGGCTCCTTCGGCCATCATCCTTTCCGGCGGTCCTGCCAGCGTGGGCGAAGCCGATGCCCCCACTCTGGACAAGGGCTTCCTGGAACTGGGCGTGCCGGTGCTGGGCATCTGCTACGGCATGCAGCTGCTGGCCCAGAACCTGGGCGGCGAACTGGCCCAGTCCCTGACGCGCGAATACGGCCCGGCCGACCTGACCCTGAAAGCCCCCTGCGCCCTGTGGGACGGCCTGGACAGCTCCAAGGCCAGCCGCGTGTGGATGAGCCACGGCGACAAGGTCAAGACCCCCCCGCCCGGCTTTGCGATCACCGGCAGCACCCCCACCCTCGAAGTGGCCGCCATGGCCGATGAAAGCCGCAAGATCTACGCCGTGCAGTTCCATCCCGAAGTGCACCACAGCGTGGACGGCGACGCCATGCTGCGCAACTTCCTGTTCAAGGTCTGCAAGATCGTGCCCGACTGGAGCATGTCCAGCTTCGTGGAGCGCGTGGTCAGGGAAATGGCCGAAAAGATCGGCGACAAGCACGTGGTCTGCGCCCTTTCCGGCGGCATCGACTCCACCGTGGTGGCCGTGCTGCTGCACAAGGCCATCGGCCATCGCCTGCACTGCATCTTCGTGGACAACGGCCTGCTGCGCCTCAACGAAGGCGAGGAAGTGGTCAGCTACCTGCGTGAGCACTTTGACCTGAACCTCAACTTCGTCCAGGCCCAGAAGCGCTTCCTCGACCTGCTCAAGGGCGTGGAAGATCCCGAAAAGAAGCGCAAGATCATCGGCCACACCTTCATCGACATCTTCGACGAAGAAGCCAAAAAGCTGCCCGAAGTGGAATACCTGGCCCAGGGCACCCTGTACCCCGACGTCATCGAATCCGTGTCCCACAAGGGTCCCAGCGCCGTCATCAAGAGCCACCACAACGTGGGCGGCCTGCCCGAGACCATGAAGCTCAAGCTGGTGGAACCCCTGCGCGAACTCTTCAAGGATGAAGTGCGCAAGGTGGCCGCCGAACTGGGCATGCCCGATTCCATCGTCTGGCGTCATCCCTTCCCCGGTCCCGGCCTGGCCATCCGCGTGCTGGGCGAGATCACCGAAGAGCGCCTGAACATCCTGCGCCAGGCCGACAAGATCGTGCAGGAAGAACTGCGCGAGTCCGGCTGGTACCGCAAGGTCTGGCAGGGCTTTGCCGTGCTGCTGCCGCTGAAGACCGTGGGCGTCATGGGCGACGGCCGTACTTATGAGCACGTCATCGCCCTGCGCGTGGTGGACAGCGTGGACGCCATGACCGCCGACTGGGCCCGCCTGCCCGCCGACCTCATCGCCCGCATGTCCGGCCGCATCATCAACGAAGTCAAGGGCGTCAACCGCGTGGTCTACGACGTCTCCTCCAAGCCCCCGAGCACCATCGAGTGGGAATAAGGCCCGGGACGGCAGGCGCCTTGCCCTGCTCCCGGCCACAGTCCGGCGCACTGTGAAGACAGCATAAAAAAAGAGCTGACAGATTATCTGTCAGCTCTTTTTTTATCATGGCGCTGCAACGCTATGCCAGCTCGTCTTCCTCCACATCACGCAGCGCCTTGTTCCCCGCCGTTTTCCACTCCGTCCGGCCATTGGCGTTCCTGCCCAGGACCACAGAGGCCGCCAGAGAAGGGCTGGTGAAAATATGGTCTTTCACAAAATGGAAGTCCGCATCGACGATCCCTTTTTCGAGCAGACTGTCACGCAGACGGCGCAAGCTCTCTGCCATGCTGGGGACCACGGGCGAAGCGATGGTCGAGCCCTTGAGCACGGCAAAACCATCCGCCACGACAAGCCCTTTGGCGGCGGCCCCCCTGGCAGCGTTGATGAAAAAGCAGGTCGGCTCATCCTGTTGTCCCACACTGCTTTCTTCCAGGGTATCGAAAAGCTTGTAGCCCAGCGTATTGACGAGCAGACGGGCGTTGCCGATGAACTCCTGCAACATGGCCTCGTCATATTCCGAGATCGAGGAGCATGTGGGGACCGTGCTGTTGAGGATGACCGCTCTTCCCGAATCCTGGGCCAGGCAATAGAACCTGTTCTCAAGATATTTCACATGCGCCTTGTTGAGCAGATCGTCCTTGCTGATGACGACGATGGCATCGCTCCAGTAGTCCGCATCATGCAGATGCTGTTTCAGGCGTGTGCAGACCTTTTCCGCCTCACCGATGTAGACGGTATCCGTATTGTTCTCATCCTTCCCCAGCAGGAAGTAGACGCCGGTGTTCCCGGCATCGGCCCTCTGGGAAAAGACGGAAAGTTCATTGCGCGAGACCTTGTAGATACGGCCGTTCCAGTTGGAGAGCTCGCACATGATGCGACCATTGGGATTGCCGTCAAAAATATACATCTGTATCGTCTTGCTGAATGCCACAGCCGGTCCCCCTCGTGATGGCAGGTGCTTTCAGGATATTTTTTACCATGACAGTCTATCCTTCCCGGCCGCGGCATTCAACAGCTGCGGCATCTGCCCGGCCAGGGGCAGCGGCCTGCACAGCCGCCGGAGGAAGGCCCCGCCGAAGAGTGGATGCGGCAGGCGGCCAGCGTACTTTACAAGGCCTGCGGGCTCAGGTAATTTTGCGTTTTAGCATTTCCGCGTCCCTGACGCACAGGACTAAAAAGCAGAGGAAGATATGTTCGGTATCGGCAGTACGGAATTTCTGGTTATCCTTCTTGTGGCCCTCGTGGTGCTGGGGCCCAAGAGCCTGGCAAGTGTTTCCCGCACCCTCGGCAAGGCCATGGGAGAATTCCGCCGCGTCTCCACCGATTTTCAGCGCACGCTGAATGCCGAAGTGGAGCAGGAGGAGCATCTCAAGCGCAAGCAGGAAGCTGAAAAGGAATTTTTCAGCCCCGAAGCCCGTGCCGAACATGCGGCCCAGACAGCCGCCCAGGCGCAGGCAGCCGCACAACCCGCGGCCCCCCAGACGCAGGCGGCTCCCACAGCTGGCGCCGCGCCTGCCGCCACGGAGACCGCGGCCGCCCGTCCTGCTGCCCAGCCGGAAGTCGTCCCCACTGCCGCGCCCGTACCGCCTGCGGAAAGCCCCCTGGCCCAGGCCCTTGCCAAGGCCCAGGCCGAAGCCGGCAGCCCTGCCACGGCGGCCCCGGCTGCCGCCACTCCTGCCAGCGGAGCAAAAGCATGAGCACCATCCAGGACAAGCAGGATCTGGCCGTCACGGTCACGCCTTCCCCGCAGGACGCGCCCGTCTCTTCCGAGGCCCCGCAAACAGCGGCGGGCGAAGATCTGCCCGAAGCCGCCGCGGACAGGGCCGCTCCTGCCGCGACTTCCGGTACAGGGCCTGAACCGGCATCCGGCGTGGACGCGCCGGCGCCCGCATCCATGACAGCCCCTGCGCAGGAGACACAGACCGCCGCCCCTGACGCCGCGGCCGGAGAAGCGGCCGACGGCGTGCCCGAACCTCCGGCGGACAGCCCTCTGGCCCAGGCCCTTGCCAAGGCCCGGGCTGAAGCCGAGGAAGCCCCCGCCCCTGTGGAGCAGCCTGCTGCCCCCACTCCCGAAGCCCGCCTCCGCGGCTGCGGAAGCTTCTGCCGAACCTCTGCCGGATACGGCCGCCCCGGCTCCTGATGCCGTGGCCGCTCCCGCGCCGCACGGCGGGGATGACGCGGGCCAGCCCCCCGTCCCGCCCGCCACGGCCGCTGCCGGCGCCGGCGGGACGCCCGAGCCCGAGGAAAAGACCATGGGCCTCATGGATCACCTCAACGAGCTGCGCTGGCGCCTGGTGCGCTGCTTCATCGCCGCCGGTGTGGGCTTCCTGCTCTGCTGGGCTGTGGTCGAGCCCATCTTCGACTTCATCACGGCCCCGCTGCTCAGTGCTCTGCCCGAACACGGCACGGCCATGTACACCACCCTGCCCGAACCCTTCTTCGTGCGCATGTTCGTGGCCTTCGTGACCGGCCTTTTCGTGACCAGTCCGTACATCTTCTATCAGATCTGGGCCTTCATCTCCCCCGGCCTGTACGAGGAAGAGAAAAAGGGCCTGCTGCCCATCGCCCTGCTCTCGGCCGTCTTCTTCATCGGCGGCGGCGTGTTCTGCTACTTCATCGTCTTCCCCTATGCCTTCAACTTCTTCCTGGGGTTCTCGTCCGCACAGATCCAGGCCATGCCCCGCATCACGGACTACCTTGATTTCGTCATCAAGCTGCTCCTGGCGTTCGGCCTCATCTTCGAGATGCCCCTGTTCTCCTTCTTCCTCTCCCGCATGGGGGTCATCACGGCCCAGATGATGCGCAAGGCGCGCCGCTATGCCGTCCTGTGCATCTTCATCGTGGCCGCCATCCTGACGCCGCCGGACGTGGTCTCCCAGCTGCTCATGGCCATGCCCATGCTGCTGCTCTACGAGATCAGCATCCTGGTGGCCGCGGCCTTTGGCCGCAAGAAGAAGGAAAAGAAGGAAGAGAAAGACGGCACGCCCGGCGACCCTGCGCCTGCGGATCCCGCGCCCGCGTCCCCCGCTCCCGAGGGCCCGGACGGCACGACGGTGGCTGCCGCCACGATGACTGCCATGAGCGATGACGACGCCCAGCGCATGCCGCCCGAAGAAGAGGAAACGCCCGCTCCCGCCACGGAGCCGGACGAGGCCACCACGGACGGGACATCTGCACCGGAGGAACAGGACACGGCAGAGCTTTCCGAAACGCCGCAGGAAAGTCCCGCGGCGGAGGAAGCCACCACGGACGGTGATACCGCCGCGGCGACGCCCGCGGCACAGCAGGACGACACCGCTGCCGTGGCAGGAATCCCTGCCGCTGACGACGAGCCCGCAACGCCCGCCAAGGACAAGGAATGATGATGGAAACTGCACTGCCCCAGCGCTCGGCCCGGCACGCCCGCAAAAGCGCCGAGACCGACATCAGCCTGAGCCTCACCCTGGACGGCTCGGGCACGACCGATATCCAGACCGGCTTCGGCATGCTGGATCACATGCTGACCCTGACGGCCTTCTGGGCCGGCATGGACCTGCACCTGCGCTGCCGGGGCGACCTGCACATCGACGCCCACCACAGTGCCGAGGACATCGGCCTGGTCCTGGGCCAGGCCGTGCTGGAGGCCCTGGGGGACCGCGTGGGCATCGCCCGTGTGGGCTACGGCCGCGTCCCCATGGATGAGGCCCTGAGCGATGTCACCATCGACCTTTCCGGGCGCCCCTGGCTGGAATGGCGCGGTGACGAGCTCCTGCCCCCGGTCATCGCCGGTGAGGAAAAAGACCTCTGGCGGGAGTTTTACAAGGCCTTTGCCAGCAGCGCCCGCTGCAACCTGCATGTGACCATGCACTACGGCAAAAATGGTCACCACCTTCTGGAATCCGTCGCCAAAAGCCTGGGACTGGCGCTTGCCCAGGCTGTCCGGCGTAGCGGGAACGTCATCCGCAGCACCAAGGGAGGGCTGGATTGATGAAGAACCGTTTCCTGTGGATAGTGTGTGCGCTTTTGTCCCTGCTGCTCCTGGCGGGCGGCTGCAACCGCAAACCTGCCAGCACGGCGGACGTGCCGCGCTCGCTGTCCCATCAGTACAAGATCGCGGTGGCCCCCTTCACCCAGCCCCGCGACACCAGCCAGCTCATCATGGGCCAGATCCCCCAGCCTCAGGGGCTGGCCGCCCGTGACGTGCTCATGGCCCAGGACCGCCAGCTGCGTGACGTTTTGTACACCACGACCAAACGTTCCTACGACTTCCTGCCCCGCACCCGTCCCCTGCCGGACCTCAAGCGTTTCCATACCTCGGAGCGGCCCCAGGCCCTGCCCCTGTGGGTGGAATACGCCCGCAAGACGTCGGCGGACATCCTGTTCATCCCGCAGGTCCTCACCTGGCGGGACCGTCAGGGCTCGGCGGCCGGTGTCACCGAACCCGCCCATGTGCGGCTGGAGTTCTTCCTGCTGAACATCAAGGAAGGCACCATCATCGGTCACTCCGTCTACGAGGTGGAGCAGCAGGGACTGACGGAAAACCTGCTCAACGTGGGCGACTTCTTCAAACGCCAGGGCAAGTGGGTCACTGCTGAGGAGCTGGCCCGCGAAGCCATGATCAAGGCCGTAAAGGATCTGAAGTTATGATTATCTTTCCCGCTGTCGACATCCAGGACGGCAAGGCCGTCCGCCTGAAACAGGGCCGTGCCCACGAAAGCACCGTGTTTTCCCCCGATCCTGTGGCCGCCTCCGTGGCCTGGCGGGACAAGGGCGCCCGCTGGCTGCATGTGGTGGATCTGGACGGCGCTTTCGACGGGCTGCCCAAAAGCCGGGACATCGTGCGCGCTATCTGCCGCGAGCTGGATATCCCCGTGCAGCTGGGCGGCGGCATCCGTGACGAGCAGACGGCCCGCGCCTATCTTGAAGCCGGGGTGCAGCGCCTGATCATCGGCACCATGGCCCTGGAGCAGCCCGAGGCCTTTGCTGCCCTCTGCAAGACCTTTCCCGGCCGGATCGGGGTCTCCCTTGATGCCGAAGGCGGACGCCTCAAGACCAAGGGCTGGGTGGCCGATGCCGGCCTGAGCGTGGACGACGTCCTGCCCCGCCTGCAGGAAGACGGCGCGGCCTTCATCATCTATACGGACATCGAACGTGACGGCATGCAGTGCGGCGTCAACCTGACGGCCCTGCGCCATCTGGCCGAGACCTCCACCGTGCCGGTCATCGCTGCCGGGGGCGTGGCCACGCTGGCCGATGTGCAGGCCCTGTACCCGCTCAGCACGCAGGCAAACCTGCAGGGCGCCATCAGCGGCCGTGCCCTGTACGAGGGCACGCTCGACCTTGTGGAAGCCAACGCCTGGATCGCCGCCCAGCAATAACCCCCGGATACGGCAAACAGCACAGGGAAGGAGCTCACGTCTCCTTCCCTTTTTTGATGCCTCCGGCATCCCTGGAACAGGCGGTGAGGCCGGACTCCGGCGGGTTCCGCTCCCGGCATCCGCCGTCAGCATCCCCCTTCCCGGGCCTGCCGTCCTTCACAGGGCCTGCTCCGCATGCGGCACATGCCTCTTTCCGGCCTGCCCAAAAAGGACGCCTTCCCGGCATGGGCCCTCCGGCACCTTTGCGCGGTGCGGGCCCATCGCCCCGTATCAGCGTTCCACGCCTTCAGTCCCCGTCCCGCTCCTGTCCGGGGCGGCGGTGAGCTTGCTTCACGCCATCTTCTGGCCTATCATATACTGATGCAACATCCTCTGCCCATCCTCTCACGGCTTTTCTTCGCCGTCATGGCAGAGCGACACTGGCGCAGCCACCTGTAATCCCGATGCCCCTTGCCGCCAGGCCGCTCCGGCCCGGCACGTCTGCTGCAGCTCCGCAATACCCTTGCGGGGCCCTTTGCGTTCGACCGTGTATCCTGGAAGGTGCATCATGAATCCCGCACGTCCCTACCACTGGCTTTGCCTGCTGGCGGCCATTCTTTTCGAGGTCGCCGGTACGACCGTCATGAAGCTGTCCTTTGGCTGGCGCTTTGCCCACGCGGCCCTTGCCGGCCTTGTCCTCATGTGGATCGCCATCGGCCTTTCCTACTACTCCCTTGCCAAAGCCACCACCGGTCTGCCCGTGGGCGTGGCCTTTGCCTTCTGGGAAGCCCTGGGTCTGGCCCTCATCACGCTCTCCAGCACCTGCATCCTTGGCGAGCCCTTTTCCCTGCAACGCCTGGCCGGTCTGCTCTGCGCCCTGGGCGGCGCCCTGCTGGTCCATCACGGCACTGTCCAGGATCAGGATCCCGCCCATGCCGGCCGCGATGCCGGATAAGGGGGCCGCCATGAGCACAGAAACGCTGCATCTCCTTCTTTCCGCCGGTCTGGTGGCCGGGGCCGCGGCGCTGGACGTGGCGGCCAACCTCATGCTGGCCCGCTCCGACGGCTTCAAAAAACGCCTGACCGGCATCGGCGCGCTGGCGCTGGTCGGTCTGGCCTTCTACTGCCTCTCGCTGGCCGTCCAGTACATGGATCTGGCCGTAGCCTATGCCATGTGGGGCAGCCTCGGCATTCTGGGCACCTCGCTGTGCGGCTGGCTCTTCCTGCGCCAGCGTCTCAGGCCCTGCGCCTTTGCCGGCATGGGCCTGCTCATCATCGGCATGATCCTGTTGCGCACGAGTTAGCCTGGAGTCTTCTCCCGGAGCCCCCCTGCCCCGTGCGGCCGGGGATGCCGGGAGAAGACCAACGGCTGCTGGCCGGCACGGCGGAAATCTCGTCCAGATGACGCGGAACCGCCAGATCGACGCCGCACTGCACGCCGTCACGCCCGGTGTCCGTATGGATGATGAAGGCCGCGCCGTCTTCCCGCAGGCGGGACAGACATCGCCCCCAGGCCGACATCGGTCACCCGGCCCCTGGTCTTGAGGCGTCCGCTTCGCCACCGCCATGACGACAGACAGCCCCCTTTCCCCGCCATCCGGCCGAGGCATGCGGCAACAGCGGGACACGCCCTCCGGGACTGCCGCCGGCAGGCCGTCTTTTCCTGCGACAAAAAAAGCCTGCACAAGGCAGGCGTTTTGACAGGAGGGCTGCCACACCAGCCACCGTCGCACAACGATGGGGACCGGCATGCAGCCCTGAAAAAAGTTTTTTCGGGGTTGGATGGGGGCCTGGGGGAAGGAAGGGGGAGTTCTTACAAAAAACGCCCCTTCCCCCTGCCGGGCCCCCGCTAAAAATCACGCCTCCACGGGGCGCAGGGCTTCGATGGCGGCCCTGTCCAGGACACGCTGGTTGGAGCTGCCGCGAAAGTCCAGCTCCAGATCGCGCAGGGCCTCCACATAGGGGCCGTCCACCAGCACGTCCACCTTGTCCAGCAGCTGTCCCACGGCCGGGATCTTCCGGGCAAGGCCGTAGAGCTCCTCGCAGGTATAGCCGCTGTAGGCATAGACGTTCTTGCCCGCGGCGTGCACGGCATCGGCCAGGTGGCACAGGGGCCCGGCCTGGACGAAGGGTTCACCGCCGGAAAAGGTCATGCCCGCCAACAGGGGATTTTCCATGAACTGGCGCAGGATGTCGTCCGTGTCCCGGAATTCTCCACCGTCGAAATCATGGGTCTGCGGATTGTGACAGCCCGGGCAATGATGGGGACAGCCCTGGGTGAAGACCACATAGCGCAGGCCGGGGCCGTCCACGATGGACTCTTCCACGATGCCGCTGATGCGGAGCCTAGGCATGCTTGACGCGGTCGCGTTCTTCGGCACGCTTGGCGTTGTTGAAACGGTCAAGCGTCCCCACCAGATAGCCGGTGATGCGGCGCACGCGCTCAAAGGGCACGCCTTCGCCCACCATCTTCACTTCGGCTTTGGTCTCGGTCAGTTCAGATTTCATCAGCATGGTCCAGGCTCCTCCTCTTGGGGTAAAAAGTGACGGAAACTAACGGCAGCAGCGGGGCATGTGCGGATACTTGCGGCGCAGCAGCTTGAGCGTTTCCTGACTCACGGCCTCGCCCTCCTTGCGCCCGCAGCGGGGGCACTGGCCGTTGATGACGCCCACATAGCCGCACACGGGGTCGCGGTCCAGCGGATGGTTGATGGATCCGTAGCCCACGCCCTTGTCGTGCATGAAACGGATGATGGTCTCGAAGGCTTCCAGGTTCTTGCAGGTATCGCCGTCCAGCTCCACATAGGTGATGTGACCGGCATTGGTGAAGCTGTGGTAGGGCGCTTCCAGCTCGATCTTGCGGAAGGCCTTGATGGGGAAATACACGGGCACATGGAAGGAGTTGGTGTAGTACTCCCGGTCCGTGACGCCCTTGATGACGCCGTACTTCTTGCGGTCCAGGGCCACGAAGCGGCCGCTCAGGCCCTCGGCAGGCGTGGCGATCAGGGTGAAGTTGAGATGCGTCTTGGCGGCTTCGTCATCGCAGCGCTTGCGCATGTGCTCCACGATGCGCAGGCCCAGCTTCTGGGACTCTTCGCTCTCGCCGTGATGCTTGCCGGTCAGGGCCACCAGGGTCTCGGCCAGGCCGATGAAGCCCACGGTCAGGGTGCCGTGCCTGAGCACTTCGGCCACGCTCTCGTCCCAGTCCAGCTTTTCGGAATCCAGCCAGATGCCGTTGCCCATCAGGAAGGGATAGTTGCGCACCTTCTTGGAGCACTGGATGTCGAAGCGGTGCAGCAGCTGGCGGAACACCAGGTCGATCTGGTCATCCAGCAGCTGGAAGAAGCGGTCCAGGTCGCCCCTGGCCTCGATGCCCAGGCGGGGCAGGTTGATGGACGTGAAGCTCAGGTTGCCGCGGCCGCAGGTCACCTGGCGGTCGGGGTCGTACACGTTGCCCAGCACGCGGGTGCGGCAGCCCATGTAGGCCACTTCGCTGTTGTAGTCGCCGGGCTTGTAGTACTGTAGGTTGAACGGCGCATCCAGGAAGCTGAAATTGGGGAACAGGCGCATGGCCGAGGTCTTGATGGCCATCTTGAACAGGTCGTAGTTGGGGTCGCCTTCGTTGTAGTTGACGCCTTCCTTGACCTTGAAGATCTGCACCGGGAAGATGGAGGTCTCGCCGCTGCCCAGGCCGGCCTGGGTGGCCAGCAGCAGGTTGCGCACCACCATGCGGCCCTCGGCGGAGGTATCGGTGCCGTAGTTGACGGAGCTGAAGGGCACCTGTGCGCCGGCGCGGGAATTCATGGTGTTCAGGTTGTGCACAAAGGCTTCCATGGCCTGATAGGTGCGGCGGTCGGTGATGCGCAGGGCTTCCTCGGCGGCGTAGGCATGGGCGGCACGCACCAGCTCGCGCTCGTTCCCGGCCACCAGGCCTTCCAGGCGCTTGCCCAGTTCGTCCACATCGGCCATGCGGATGGCGGGCATCACGGGCAGCAGAATCTGCTGGCTGAACTCCTCGGCCCGGGCGGCATCCATGCCCGTCCTGATGCGCACGAAGGCGGTGAAGGCATGGCGGTATTCCTTGCGGAAGGTCTTGGCCACGCCGCCGGCCATGGCGTAATCGAAATGCGGCACGCTCTGGCCGCCGTGCATCTCGTTCTGGTTGGCCTGGATGGCGATGCAGGCCAGGGCGGAATAGCTCTCGATGGAATTGGGCTCGCGCAGATGGCCGTGACCGGTGGAGAAGCCGTTGCGGAACAGCGGGATCAGGTCGATCTGGCAACAGGTCTCGGTGAGCATGTAGAAATCCTTGTCATGGATGTGGATGTCACCGTTGATGTGCGCGGCCGAGGCGTCCTTGGGCAGGACGTAGTTGTCGGTGAAATATTTGGCCCCTTCGGAACCGTACTTGAGCATGGTGCCCATGGCCGTATCGCCGTCGATGTTGGCGTTCTCGCGCTTGATGTCTTCCTCGATGGCGGGCGCGTAGGTCAGGGTCTTGTAGATCTCCATCAGGTACGATTCCGCGTTGCGGCGCTTGGTGTGCTCGGCCCGGTACAGGATGTAGGCCTTGGCGGTCTTGGCGTAATCGTACTGGATCAGGGTCTCTTCCACCACGTCCTGGATCTCTTCCACATGGCGGAGGTTCTGGGCTTCGAGCTTGCGGCAGACCTTTTCGGTGACGAACAGGAGATCCGTGGGGGACATGTCCTCGCCGGACGCCTTGTTGGCCTTGGTGATGGCATTGAGAATCTTGACGGAATCGAAGGCGACCTCGGTCCCGTCCCGCTTGATGATGCTCGCAAGCATGTTTTCCTGCTCCAGATCCAAGATGGTTGTTGTTGCGGCCCGTTTTAGGGTCAACACAAAAGACCCTCCCTGTGCGGGAGGTCCCGGGCCCTGAAAAATCACGAAAAAAGGTGGAAAAAAGATGCGGACGTCCGGCGGCCGATACGGCGACAGACTGTCATGACGTCCCTTCCCAGCGGCAAAAACCCGTTGCCGTGAGGCTGTCCCCATGGACAAGCGGCAGAAGCAGGTCTTCCGGCTCGTCACCCTGCTCCCGGCCTTCCCGGCGGCTGCCAGTGGCCCACGGGGGGAGCAGGTTCTGCGACTTACGGCGGCGGGTCCGCTCCCGGATCTCACGGGATTCCCGATGAAGCTCGTAGCAGCGCTTCTGCCCGCTCAAGATGGCAAAAGGTGCCTCAAGTGTCAACACAGGTTTTTTGTAAGTATTTTTTAACAACTTGAAATACTTGTAAAAAATCGCAACTCTGCGCCAAGACAGGCAATTTGCCAAAGCCCGCGCCAGCTCTGGGCTGGCGGGATTTCCGGCTTTGCAGGCCGCGCTGCCTGCGCTGTTTTTCACAGCTTCCCGGCCGGCCGGGCGTCCCCTTCCGGCGGGGGGGGAACAGGCCTCCCCCGGAAAAACAGGGCAGGGAAAACGGCACGGCCCCGGGCACGGATGGCGTACCGCCCGGGCCGCGCCATCCGGCCGGAAGCCCTCCTGTCCCTGACGCGGGCACCCCGGGGATGCCCGCGCCGGCCTGGTGCCGCTAGACCGCCAGCTTGGGCAGGGTCGAGGCGCCGTGCGGCATGATGGTGGTGCGCACGTCCAGCTCCTGCCCCAGGAAATGGCGGGCCATGTCCAGGGCCTCGTCCAGGGTGTGGCAGACGTGCAGCTTCGTCTTGCCGAACAGGGCGGCATCCATGTCCGTCACCAGGATGAGGTTGTGTTTCTCGGCCGCCTCGGCGAACAGGAAGCCCACATAGCTGCCGATGGAGAACGTATCGCGCAGGGCCTTCTCGCGGGCCTGCATGTCGCTGTAGGCACAGATCTGCCTCTCCGTGTCGGGGTTGCCGAAGCCTTCGGAACAGCGGGAAAGCAGGATCAGGGTCCCGCCCGGCTGCACGGCGCTCAGGGCGTTGCTCAGCAGCTTGATGGTCTGGTACAGGTTGATGTCCTTGGGATAGCCGCCCGCGCTGGCCACCACCAGGGGCGTGCGCTCGTGGATGGTCACGCCCTCCATGCTGTCCACCAGACGGCAGGCCGCCGCATGGGACTGGACCCAGTCGCCGGCGAAGGCCTTGAGGATGCGGTAGTCGTCATTGACCACCACATTGAGGCCGAAGCAGGGGCGGGCCATGGCCGCGGCCTCGAAGATGTCGGCATGGAAGATGTTGCTGTCCGCCATGTTGGCGCTGCGCACGTCGGCATTGGTGCCGTTGCCGAAACCGGGGTTCAGGGCCTGCTTGTGGTGGCGCTGGATGGTCTCGTACCCGGCGATGCCGGGCAGCAGCATCTTGCCGCCGCCACCGAAGCCAGCCAGGAAGTGATAGACCACGCCGCAGGTGATGATGATCTTGTCGCAGGCCATGGCGTAGCTGTTGAACCACACCGGCGTGCCGCGGCTGGTATCGCCCACATGCACCAGATGGGCCGTATCGCGGCAGTCGTGGTCGATGACGCGGATGCGGCGGCAAATGTCCTCGCCCAGCAGGCGGGCCTGTTCGTCGCCCACATGGGCACGGTGCGTGCCCGTGGCCGTGACGATGAGGATGTCACTGTCGGGGATGCCGCAGGCATTGAGCTCTTCCACCATCACATGGACGTAGACCGCGGGGGACTGCCACAAACGGGTCACATCGGGCACCAGCAGGCAGATCTTCTCGCCGGGGCTGACGATGTCCTTCAGGCAGGGCGAGCCGATGGGATGGCGCAGGGCCTCGCGCACGGCCTGATCCGGTTCCATGACCGGCAAGGATACAGGATTGGACTCCAGCACGGCCACCAGGTTCTTGTCGGCCACCGGCATGGTCCAGGAAATATCACCATAGTGCAGCGTATGTTCTGACATGACGCACCTCGTTCCCTCAAAGGACAGAATACAGCGGAACAGCTCCGCAGAGGTCAGCGACTATAGGCTCCCCGCCCGCAGGCCGCAAGCCCAAAATCGGGGGAACTCCCCGGTTTTATTTTATAAAATATCACATACGGCATTTTGCCTTGCTCTTATGGCCGCCGGTGCCGCGCGCACCGGCACCGCATCCCTGTGCCCCCGGATGGCGCCCTGCCGTATCCGCCCCGGCAGGACGCGGCACGCGCGCTCCTTCGGCCTGCCGCCCCGCATGGACCGGGCTGCCCTGCGCCCAGGGCACTCCCTTCTCCGGCGCATCGCCCTGGCCGATGCTGCCGGGTACCAGCCTGCCTTTTTTCCCTGCCATCCTTGATATGGACAACTGCCCTGCCTGCTCCCTCTCCAGCCAGCGACGGGGACCGGCAGACAGACCTGGACAAACGTTTTTTCAGGGGTGGATGGGCGTCCGGGGGAAGGCGGGGACAGTTTTTACAAAAAACGCCCCCGCCTTCCCCCGGCATACCATGCCCGCTCTCCAGGCATGCACGGATGCCTTTCCCTTCCTGCTTCCCTCCCGGCGGACAGCCCGGGCGGGAACGGAAAAAGGGCGGGATGCCCCGCCCTTGTCGTCTGCCCTTCTGCCGCCCCGACGGCGGGAAGGGCATCACGTCAAAAAAACAGCATCACGGTGCCACAGGGTTCAGGTCCAGCTCGGCCGGTGCGCTGACGTTCACGCCGTGGCTGATGCTGCGGCTCTCGCCCGCGGGCACCTCCACCTTCCAGAACAGGCTGTGGTCCCCCCCCTTCTGCGGCCGGGTACCGTCCAGCGACACATCCACGGACTTGTTGACCGGCAGGGGCTCGGGGCGCTCCACGCGCACCGTCACGGCCCGGGCACGCGCATTGTGCACCGTATAGGTCCAGTTCCAGCTCCAGGTCTGGCGCTTGCCGATGATCCCGGTCTCGCCACGGCGCTTGTCGTCCGTGGTGGTGGTCACCGACACCCGGGGGTCCACCCCGAAATAAAGGCGCACCCTGTTGCCCTCGGGCACGAAACGCCCAGAGCCCACCGGCAGGCCGTCCACGGAGAACTCGGCCTGCGCCGAAGGCCAGGGGGTGCTGTCCAGCACCCGTTCCACCATCAGCCACACCGGGCTGCCCTGCCCGTCGGGCCGGGCCACCCACTGCAGGGGGGCCTTCCATTCCTCCTGCCGCAAAACGAGGTGTTCCTGTCCCTGCGGCAGGGTCACGCGGCCCAGGTCCCAGCGGGCATAGGTGCCCTTGTCCAGTACCGGCACGGGCGCGGCGGGAGCGCCGGCCGCGCTGTCGGCCAGCATCACGGGCGCGGACTTGAATTCCGCGGCGGCCCGGGCATAGGGACGCGGCACCGGGCCCTCGTCCACCCGCCAGACCGGCAGGGCGGGCGCATCCAGCGGCCGGGCGTCCTGCCAGACGATGGAAAGGTCGCAACCGCGCCAGTCCATGCCCGAGTTCTGGCGCAGCCGGGCCGCCAGGAGCACGCGCACGATCCCTTCTTCCGGCCGTGCGTCCAGGTCATAGACGGGATCCCAGCCGCTGTTGTCCAGCGTGTAGGCATAGCGCACGCGGACCTTCCCGGCCGGCATGCCGTCCAGCAGCAGGATCACCAGCTGGCCGCTCTCCGTCTCGCGCGGCAGGCTGACCAGCACGCTGCTGAGGGTCTTCAGCTCCCGCTGCAGGGCGCCCTGGCGCTCACGCAGCCGGGGGATGACTTCGGCCATGCGGGCATCCAGCTTTTCCAGGGCCTCAAGGCTCCGTTCCCCGGCGTGGGCCGTCCACAGGCCCAGACGGGCCGAGACGGCCTCCAGCTCGCCTTCCACGGCGCGCTTGCGGGCCAGCAGGTCCTGGCGGCGGCGGGCGTCACCATCGCCCACGGCGGCCGGAGCCACCCGGCTGCGCCAGCTGGCAAGACGCACGTCCCCCAGATCGAACTGCAGGTTGCGGGCGCCCTCGGGCACAAAAAGTTCCACACGCCCCACGCCGTCCCGCACACGGACCTCCAGCTCTTCTTCCCCCTGCACCAGCGCATGGGTGGGGAAGAGGGAAACATGTCCGGGACGCAGGAAGGTGTGCGGCGCTTCGTCCACCAGGCCGAACGTGGCCGCGGTGGCGCCCTCGCGGGCCCAGACCGGCCCGGATACGGGGACAAGACTCATGCCCGCCAGCAGGAGCGAGGCCCCCAGCAGGCGGAAAGGGATACGACGGTGTCCGGTTGTCTTTTGCTTCATCATCCTGTTCCTGACTTTCCAAGTCAGTGATGTCGTCCTGTCCGGGACCGGCAGGCGGCCCGGGTCCAGACCGGGGAAGGAAAACGGGATACCCGGGACGGACGCCCCGGACAGGAATGCGGCGGAAAAGGCCGGGAAGGGTGCCCCGGCCGGGACGGGGACGCGGCACCATGCCGCGCCTCCGGGGAGGCCCTGCCTGCCGGCATGTCCCGGCGGCAAGGGCCGGGCTGCCCCGAGGCGGACGTGCCGGCAGGGGCACGGAGCAACGGGGCAGCCGCGGCGGGCATCAGCGGGTCAGCTTGCGGAACTTGGGCCGGTGCGGGGTCTCCGCCTCCTTGCCCAGGCGCTTCTTGCGGTCTTCCTCGTATTCGCTGAAGTTGCCCTCGAAAAAGATGACGCTGGAGTCGCCCTCGAAAGCCATGATGTGCGTGGCGATGCGGTCCAGGAACCAGCGGTCGTGGCTCACCACCAGCACGCAGCCGGCGAAGTTGTCCAGGGCGTCTTCCAGGGCGCGCATGGTATTGACGTCGATATCGTTGGTGGGTTCGTCCAGCAGCAGCACGTTGGCGCCGGATTTCAGCATCCGGGCCAGGTGCAGGCGGTTGCGCTCGCCACCGGAAAGCACGTCCACCTTCTTCTGCTGGTCGGCACCGTGGAAGTTGAAACGCGTGCAGTAGGCACGGGCGTTGACTTCGCGGCTGCCCAGCCTGATGGTGTCGTGGCCTTCGCTGATGATGTCGTACACGCTCTTGCCCGGCTCCAGGGACTCGCGGCCCTGGTCCACATAGGCGAACTGCACGGTATCGCCCACCTTGACGGTGCCGGTATCGGGCTGTTCCTGGCCCACCAGCATCCTGAAGAGCGTGGTCTTGCCCGCGCCGTTGGGACCGATGATGCCCACGATGGCACCGGCCGGGATGATGGCGTTGACATCTTCCATGAGCACACGGTCGCCCATGCTCTTGCTGACGCCGGCGAGTTCGATGACGCTCTTGCCCAGACGCGGTCCCGGCGGGATGTAGATCTCCAGATCCGGGGCGCGCTTCTCGCTCTCGTGGGAGAGCATGGCTTCGTACGCGTTGATGCGGGCCTTGCCCTTGGCGTGGCGGCCCTTGGGCGACATGCGGATCCACTCCAGTTCGCGGGCCAGGGTCTTCTGGCGGTCGGCTTCGGCCTTTTCCTCACCGGCCAGGCGCTTCTGCTTCTGTTCCAGCCAGGAGGAGTAGTTGCCCTTCCACGGGATGCCCCGGCCGCGGTCCAGCTCCAGGATCCAGCCGGCCACGTTGTCCAGGAAGTAGCGGTCATGGGTCACTGCGATGACCGTTCCGGGGAAGGTGGAGAGGTAACGCTCCAGCCAGGCCACGGACTCGGCATCCAGATGGTTGGTGGGTTCGTCCAGCAGCAGGATGTCCGGGGCCTGCAGCAGCAGGCGGCACAGGGCCACGCGGCGGCGCTCGCCGCCGGAGATTTTGTCCACGGGCATGTCGGCCGGCGGGCAGCGCAGGGCGTCCATGGCCATTTCCAGCCGGGCATCCAGATCCCACACGCCCTTGTGGTCCATCAGTTCCTGCACCTGGGCCTGGCGCTCGATGAGGGCGTCCATCTCCTCAGGTTCCATGGGTTCGGCGAAACGGGCATTGATTTCCTCGAACTCCCTGGCGATGGCCATGAGTTCGCTCACGCCCTCTTCCACCACCTCGCGCACGGTGCGGGTCTCCCCGGCCAGGGGTTCCTGCTCCAGATAGCCGATGGTGTAGCCGGGAGCCAGCACGGTCTTGCCGTCAAAGGCTTCGTCCACACCGGCCAGGATCTTCAGCAGGCTGGACTTGCCCGCGCCGTTGAGGCCCAGGACGCCGATCTTGGCCCCGTAGAAGTACGAGAGGGAGATGTCCTTCAGCACTTCTTTCTGGCCGTGGCGCTTGGACACGCGGATCATGGAATAAATGATCTTGTCCGGTTCGTTGCTCATAGTATCCTCAAAAGTGATGTGTGCCGGCCAGGCCGGCAGGGCGTACAGTCTAGCCGGGCTTGCGCCACATTTCAAGCACGCGCCGCAGGCACGGGCACACGCCCGGCGGCCGGAGAGCGCGGGCGGCCTTTGTGCCGCATCCCCGGCCGGAGGCCCGCCTGTTCCCGCAGCCGGATGAACGGCTTGATTTGCCGCCCTGACTCTGCCAAGATGCATGGTTCATCCTGTCCGCAAAGGAGGAGGCCGCATGCTGTCGGTTCTGCGCAGGCTCAGTGTCGCCCTGACCCGCTTCATGGGTGGCATCATCATCGCCTTCTCGGCGCTGGCCCTGTGGCAGCCCTGGATCTTTTCCTGGGTGGCGCCGCATATTTCCGCCATGCTGGGCATCATCATGCTGGGCATGGGCATGACCCTGCACTGGCAGGACTTCAGCCATGTGCTGCGGCACCCCCGTGACCTGGGGCTGGGCCTGGTGGTGCAGTTCGGCTGCATGCCGCTGTTGGCCTTCGGTCTGTGCCATGTGTTCGCCCTGCCGCCGGAACTGGCCATGGGCATGATCCTGGTGGGCACGGCCCCGGGCGGGACGGCCTCCAACGTGCTGACCTTCATCGCCCGCGGCGATGTGGCGTTTTCCGTGGCCATGACGGCGGCGGCCACCCTGGTCTCGCTGCTGCTGACCCCGCCGCTGACCTGGCTGCTGGGCGGCGTCTGGGTGCCGGTGGACATGGGCGGCCTGTTCTGGTCCATCGTCAAGATCGTGCTGGTGCCCGTGCTGCTGGGCCTGCTGCTGCACCATTTCCAGCGCGGCCTGGTGGACAGGCTCATGCCCTTCCTGCCGCTGGCCTCGGCCCTGGTCATCACCCTGGTCATCGCCGGCATCATCGCCGTCAATGCGCGGAACATCCTTTCGGCCGGGCCCGCCATCTTCGCGGCGGTCATCGCCCATAACGGCCTTGGCCTGGCCGTGGGCTGGTTCGCCGCCTGCCGGCTGCGTTTTTCGCCGCCGCGCCGCCGCGCCCTGGCCATAGAGATAGGCACCCAGAATTCCGGGCTGGCCACAGCCCTGGCGCTGGCGCACTTCACGCCTGCCGCCGCCATTGCCGGCGCCCTGTTCAGCGTCTGGCAGAACATTTCCGGCGCGCTGCTCTCCAACTTCTGGGCAACGCGTCCCGTAACGTCTGATTCCGGGGAGAAGGATTCATGAAGTTCATTTTCGGTGAGGGTTTCCAACGCACTCTGGGCGGTTCCATGATGGTGGCCGGTACGGCCATCGGCGCGGGCATGCTGGCCCTGCCCATGACCTCGGCCGGCATGTGGTTCAACTGGTCCATGGTGCTCATGCTGCTCTCGTGGTTCTGCATGCTGCGCGCCAGCCAGGCCATTCTTGAAGTCAACCTGCTCTTCGAGCCCGGCGACAGCCTGCACACCCTGGTGCAGAACACCCTGGGCTCCTTCTGGAGCGTGCTCAACGGCTTTTCCGTGGCCTTCGTGCTCTACACGCTGGTCTATGCCTACGTCAGCAGCGGCGGCTCCGTGGTCCAGCATGCCCTGCAGTCCAGCTGGGGCATCACGCCGCCCCGCGTCCTCACCAGCCTGATCTTCACCATCCTGCTCACGGCCTGCGTCTGGTGGAGCTCCAGGGCGGTGGACCGCCTGTCCGCCATCCTCATGGGCGGCATGGTCATCACCTTCCTGCTGTCCATCGGCGGCATGATCGGCCAGGCCCGCCTGGATGCCATGCTGGGCCTGGATGGCCAGAGCGGCGAATTCATCTTCATCTTCGGCGCGGCCTCCACCTATCTGACCTCCTTCTGCTTCCACGCCTCGGTGCCCAGCCTCATCAAATATCTGGGCAAGGACGCCCGCACCATCAACAGCTGCCTGCGCATCGGCACGGTCATCGCCCTGCTCTGCTATGTGGTCTGGATCGCCGCCGCCGACGGCATCATCCCGCGCGAGGACTTCACGCACATCACCAACGTGGGCGACCTGGTGGCCGCTTCCGGCACCAGCCTGGGCGGCATCATCCTCAAGATGCTGGAGGCCTTCGCCCTGTTCGCCATCGCCACGTCCTTCCTGGGCGCGGGCCTTGGCCTGTTCGACTACATGGCCGACCTGTGCGGCTTCGACAACAGCCGCCTGGGCCGCACCAAGACCATGCTCATCACCTTCGTGCCGCCCATGATCGGCGGCATCATCTGGCCCGACGGCTTCCTGCCCGCCATCGGCTGGGCCGGTCTGGCGGCCTCCATCTGGTCGGTCATCGTGCCCGCCCTGCTGCTGCGCGCCAGCCGCCGCAAGTTCCAGGCCAGCCTGTACCGCGTGCCCGGCGGCTCCACCACCGTGCCCCTGCTGCTGGTCTACGGCATCATCGTGGCCGTCTGCCACACCCTGTACGTCTTCAACCTGCTGCCTGTCTTCAAGTAGCAGCAACATCCAAGGAGTTCCCCATGAACAAGGACGTCATCAGCACCCCCAACGCTCCCGCCGCCGTGGGCCCCTACAGCCAGGGCATCCGCGTGGGCGACATCTTCTTCCTTTCCGGCCAGATCCCGCTGGACCCCGCCACCGGCAAGCTGGTGGAAGGCGACATCTGCGCCCAGGCCGAGCAGTGCTGCAAGAACGTGGTGGCCCTGCTGGAATCCCAGGGCCTGACCACCGCCCATGTGGTCAAGACCACCGTGTTCATCGCCGACATGAACGACTTCCCCAAGGTCAACGAAGTCTACAAGAAGTACTTCCGCGAACCCTTCCCCGCCCGTTCCTGCGTGGCCATCAAGAGCCTGCCGCTGGGCGCCCAGGTGGAAGTGGAAGCCATCGCCGCCCGTTAGGCCCCTTCGGGAGGGGCGTCCCCCGGGGATGCCCCTCCTTCCCCCATCCGGCCCCGGCGTTCCCCAGGCGCTCTCCCTGCCGCCTGTCCCGGAGCCTCGCCCTCCCCGCTCCGCTTCGTCCCTGCCTATGCTCAAGATCGTCACGACCCTCCTTTGCGTCTACATGCTGGTCCGCTGCGTGCTGCCCCTGCGCTGCACGCGGCCGCTCAAGATGCTGCTGGCCCTGCTGGTACTGCTGGTGGGCTTCCGGCTGCACATCTTTTCCCTGCTCTACGCCACCTTCAACCCCGAGCTGCCGCGCTGGGTCCTGGTCAGCACGGGCGTGCCGCATGTGCTCTTCTTCCTGCTGGCCCTGCTCTCGCTGCTCCGGGACGGAGCCTGCCTTGTCTGGTGGCTGGCACGCCGCCTGCGTCCGGGCCTTCCGGCCCTGCCCGGCAGCAACCGGCAGATGGCCGTCCTGCTGCTGGTGGCCCTGGTGATGACGGCCCTGGCCGTGCCCGCGGCCCTGCGCATCCCCGAGGTCCGCACGCAGGAGATCGTCCTGCCCGGTCTGCCCCCCGCCCTGGACGGCCTGCGCGTGGCCCATCTCACGGACCTGCACATCAGCCGCAACTTTCCCGCCGCATGGACCCGGGCCGTGGTGGACAGGACCAATGCCCTCAGGCCGGACCTCATCCTGCTCACGGGCGACCTCATGGACGGCAGCCCCGCCCTGCGGCGCGGGGATTTCGCTCCCATGGCCGACCTGCGGGCGCCGCTGGGCGTCTTCGCCTGCCCGGGCAACCATGAATATTATTCCGGCCTGCCCGCCTGGCGGCCTGTGCTGCGCGCCCACGGCATCACCCTGCTGGAGAACGGGGCCGTGGTGCTGCCGGTGCGGGGCAGCCACCTGACCGTGGCCGGTGTCACCGACAATGCGGCCGGACGCTTCGGCCTGCCCGGCCCCGATCCGCACACGGCCCTGGAAGGGACGCCCCGGCCGCGCATCCTCATGGCCCACAAGCCGGAGCTCTTCCACCAGACGGCCCCGGACATCGATCTGCAGCTTTCCGGCCATACCCACGGCGGGCTGGCCCTGCTGCTGGATCAGGGCGTGGCCCTGTTCAACGGCGGCTTCGTGCGCGGCTGGTATGCCCGGGACAAGGCCCGGCTGTATGTGGGCCCCGGCAGCGGCCTGTGGGGCGGTTTTCCCCTGCGCCTGGGCGTGCCTTCCGAGATCCTGCTGCTGGTCCTGCGCGCGCCGCAGCCAGACGTCGCCCCCTGAGCCGTATCCACCGGCCCCTCTTTCCCGCTCCCGCAGGCCCGCTCCCCCTGCGGGAGCGGGGACGCATCCCGCAGCCCCCTTGCCTGACCCTCCGGCAGGCCCTACAGTAACAGGACAGAGAACCCCCACCAAGGAGCCCGCATGCCCCTCCAGCCCCCACACCCGTTCCACCAGCACATCGCCCTGCCGGAAAGGACAGCCCTGCTGCTCTCCATGCTGGCCCCCTGGCCGCGCCGGGGCAGGGAACTGCTGGTGGCCGGCTGCGGCGCGGGGCATATCCTGCCCCCGCTCTGGCAGGGCGGCTTCGACCTGAGCGCCTGCGAGCCCTCTCCGGCCCTGCGGGAACAGGCCCGTCACCGGGCCCCGCAAGGCGTGGAGATCGAAGCCGCGGCCCCGGACTGGCTGCCCTTTGACGACAACAGCTTCGACTGGGTGCTGCTGCGGGCCGACGAACTGCCGCCCGCCGCCCTGCCCGCGGCACTGGGCGAAGCCTGTCGCGTGGCGGCCTGCGGTCTGGTCATCACCTTCTGGAACAGCGCCTCGCTGCCCTGGCTGGCCTGGCGGCTGCACGGGCGTCGCCATGCCTGGCCCGGGCATTCCCTGCCCTTCTGGACGGTCTGGCGCCTGCTGGCCGCCCGTCCGGGACGGCTGCACGCGGCAAGCTGCCTCTGGCGGCCCGCCTGCCGCTGGCATCACGGGACGAAGGTGCGCGCCGCGGCCCTCTCCCGCCTGCCCTTCGGGGCCTGGTGCGTCCTGCGCCTGGACATGGCGCCCCGCCGTACGGGCACGCCCCTGCCCCTGCGCCTGCGTCCCCGTCTGGACACCTCCCGCCCCGTCATGGAATGCGACGCCCTGCGCACCAGCGGACACCCGCCGGCACAAAAGCAGCATCCCTGAATCACAGGAAAAATTTTTTCTGTTCCCGGACAGCGCAGGGCAGGGGATTCGCGGCCTTCCCGCCCCCCAGATATCCCCGGACAGGCCTCTGGGGGCTTGCCGCCGGCACCGGCCTGCATTATGGTGGTACGTCCTGAAGGAAATGCCAGCAACACGGGCGGCATCCCGCGCCGCGCCGTTTTTATTGCACAGTCCATAATAAGGAGACCACCATGAAAGCGCGCAGCAGATCCATCCATCTTTCCGTGCATATCCATAAAGATCCTGCCGCCATGGCCGAGCGCGCCGCCCATATCCTGGCCGCCGCCTGTGAGGAAGCCGTGGCCGAGCGCGGCGTGTTCCGCATCGCCCTTTCCGGCGGACAGACGCCCATCCCCCTGTTCCGTCTGCTGGCGGCCAGAGACTGGGCCGACCGCCTGCCCTGGGACAAGATGACCTTTTTCTGGGTGGACGAACGCTGCGTGGGCCCCGAACACCCGGACAGCAACTACGGCCTTGCCCGCCGCGAGCTGCTGAGCCATGTGCCCGCCACCCACTTCTACCGCATGCGCGGCGACATCGACCCTGTGGAAGCCGCCGTCAAATACGAGCAGCAGATCCGCCAGGACTTCAACATCGGGCCCAACGACCTGCCCCGCTTCGACTTCATGATCCTGGGCATGGGCGATGACGGCCACACCGGCTCCATCTTCCCCAACTCCCCTGCCCTGGCCGAGCGCAAACGCCTGGTCATCGACCAGTATGTGCCCGAACGCAAGGCCGACCGCCTGACCCTGACCCTGCCGGTCATCAACAACTCCCGTTGCTGCATGTTCCTGGTCACGGGCAAGGAAAAGCATCAGGTGCTGAGCCAGGTGCTGGACCTGCTGGCCGAACCCACCCTGCCCGCCCAGATGGTGCGCCCCGGCGTGGGCGACCTGATCTGGGTCGTGGACGAGGCCGCGGCCACCGGCCAGGACTAGCCTGTCCTGCCATGATGACGACAAAGGAGGGGCCCCGCGGGACCCCTCCTTTTTTTGCGGATGCTTTCTGCGCCGCCGTCTCACGCCCCAGGTCATCCCCGGGCCGCTGCCCTGCCGGGGAGCGGCCCGCGGGGATACGCGCCCTTCAGCTGTTATTGCCTTCCGTCCGGGACAGGGCAGGCGGCTTTCCCGCCATCCCTGCCGGGCCCGCCCGGGGCGCCTTCAAGCCCGCTCCCGCCCGCCGCCTCCAGCTGGTGCAGCAGCCGGGCCTTGGCCATGATCTCGGGCCGGTATTCGAAGTGCATCAGATCATATTCGTGCCATTTGCCGCCCCAGATGAAGCCCTCGGCCTCGAAGGCCCGGACGATCTCGCTGTCGTAGGACTGCTGCAGGGGATGCCGCTCCACCCTGGCCCAGCGCCAGTACGGCGCCCGCTGCGGGCTCAGGTCGATGGCGATACCGAAGGAATGCGGGCTCAGGCGCTGCTCCCCGGCGATGGGGCGCCACAAAAAGCCTCCGGCCGAGACCAGCCAGGGCCTGAGCTCCGGCCGCCGCCGCACGGCCTCGCGCAAACGGCCATCCACAGCGGCCAGCGCCCGCACGGCGGCCCCGCTCATCCGCACCTTGCGGCCCTGCAGGGAGGTCCCGCCCAGCCCCCGGCGGACCGCGGCCGCGTCCGCGCCGTACAGGGCCTTCAAAAAGGCATAGCTGCGCCAGCGACCGGGCGAATAGCCCAGCGGCGTGGCCGCCCGTTCCGGGTCCGGCAGATAGGGCAGGTGCATGCTGGCGCGCAGCGAGACATCCATGCGTGCGGGATCGAGACGCCGGGCCAGGCGCTGCTCCCTGTCCAGCAGGGTCGCATCCTCATAAGGATGGGCGGCCAGTTCCGCTGCCGAGGCATAGAGCACCCGCCGCTCCCCTTCCAGGCGCAGCCAGATGCCCTCGGGCCCGGATTCCACGGCCCTTATCTGCGGATAGGCCGAACGCAGGCAAAGCAGGTTGATGCGGTCCTCGGCGGACAGGCCGGACAGCACCCCGCCCTTTTCACCGCCATCCGTCTCCGCCATACAGCACAGCGGCAGCAGCCACAGCCACAGCAGCAGCCCGCCCCAGCGGGAGGGATGCCGCCACACACGTCCTTTCATCGTCCATCTCCAGCGGGTCCCGGCCGCCTCTTGTCAAGGGGACGGCCTTTGCCCTACATAGCAGCCATGCAAGCATGGAAATTCTTCTTCATTACCTTTGGCTGTAAGGTGAACCAGTACGAAACGCAATCCCTGCGCGAGGCCTGGCAGGCCCGTGGCGGTGTGGAATGCGACGACCCCGCCCGGGCGGATGTGGTCTGCGTCAACAGCTGCGCCATCACGGCCCGGGGCGAACGCGATGCCCGCAATGCCGTGTTCCGTCTGCGCCGTGCGGCCCCTGCCGCCCGCCTCATCCTGACCGGCTGCGCGGCCCGCCTGTTCGAGGACTTCCGCCGGCACGGCCACGAGGACTGTGTGCAGCCGGACCTCGTCCTGCCCCAGGGCGACAAGCGCCTGCTGCTGGCCGGGCCCTGGACGGAAGAAGCCCGGGCTCCGGCGGAAGAAACGCGGGCCCCCTCCTACCCGCCCTTTGCCATCAGCGGCTTCCGGCGCGCCCGCCCCGTGCTCAAGGTACAGGACGGCTGCCAGCACCGCTGCACCTACTGCATCGTGCCCCTCACCCGCGGCCGCTGCCTGAGCCGTTCGCCGGAAGACGTCATCGCCGAGGCCCGGCGCCTGCTGCTGGCCGGACATGCCGAGATCATGATCTCGGGCATCAATCTGCGCCAGTATGGCCGGGACCATGCCGCTTTCGGGGATTTCTGGAGCCTGCTCCGCCGCCTGGATGCCGCCCTGGCCCCGGAATTCGCCGGGCGCGGCCGCTTCCGCATCAGCTCCCTGGAGCCTTCACAGCTTGATGATGAAGGGGTGGAGACCCTCATGTCCTGCCGCATGCTCTGCCCGCAGCTGCACATCTCGCTGCAGCATGCCAGCCAGCCCGTGCTGCGCCGCATGGGGCGCGGCCACTACACGGCGGCCATGCTCCAGCGCGCCGTGGAACGCCTGCGCGCCCACTGGCCCGTCATGGGCCTGGGGGCGGACATCATCGCGGGCTTCCCCGGCGAACGTGAGGAAGATGTGGCCTGCCTGCTGGATTTCGTGCGCGAGACGCCCTTCAGCTATGCCCACGTCTTCCCCTATTCCCGCCGCCCCGGCACCGCCGCCGACCGTTTCGACGGGCACCTGCCCCAGCAGGTCAAGCAGGAGCGGGCCGCCCGTGTCCGCGCCGCCGTGGAGGAGCGCCGTCAGGCTTTCTGGCAGGCCCAGCTGGCCCTGCCGCGCATGCTGCTGGCCGCCGACAGCCCCGCCCCCGGCCAGGTCCCTGCCCGCCGTCGCAAGGCCGTCAAGGGCGTCAATGAATTCTATGTGCCCTGCATCCTGCCCGCCGGGGCCCATCCCGGTCGCGACCTGCTGGCCGTGCGTCCCCTTTCCGTCACGGACAAGGGCCTGCTGGTGGAACCGCTGGCGGACTAGGCCTCGTTGCCGGGGGGCTCCAGGGAGGGCCCTCGCCGCAGTGCCGCTGCCGATGCCGCAGGGAGCGGACGGACACGCTGACGGGCCCGCCCCGCAGGCCAGCGCTGGGCATCGGCAGCAGCGATGCGCCCTTCCCCGCTCCCCGTCCTCTCAGCGGCATGCGGGAGAAAAAGTGGGAAAACGGCCGTAAAGATCTTGATAAAAATTCCTATTCCTGAAATAAAAATACATAACAAGGGCATCTCCCTGTCCCGGGCCGGGCAGGAACGCCCCTGCTCCCGCCACAAAGTCTGCCTGCCAGCGTTCCGCACCACGCCCGCGAACCGGCGGAGCTCCCTCGCTTCTTTCCTTTCCGGCCGCGTCCCCTGCAACCATAAGAGGAAATGCCATGTCCTGCCGCTATGCTCTCTCCGCCCTTTTGGGCCTCATCCTGCTGACATCCGGCTGTGCCGGCGGTTTTTCCCGTCATTATCAGGCAGCGGACGACCATGCTCGCCCTGCGGATGCCCTTGAATCCTGTACTGCCCCCCGCGTGGAACAGATCCCGGCATCCGTCATGGAAGAACGCCTTGCCGCGGCCCTTGCCGACGGCTATGTCCGTCTGGGCCGGGCCACCTGGGAAAGTGCCGTCCCCGCGTCCACCGGCGATGCCGCCGCCCAGGCGGGACGTGTGGGCGCCTGCCTCGTGCTCCAGAGCGTGACGCCCATCCCCCAGCAGCCGGAAAAGCCCCACTACCAGGCGCATCCCGGTTTCGTCTCGCGCATCGGCCAGCGCGGCATCTTTGCCGAGGACAACAGCGGGAACCTGGGCGGCCCGTCCATGCAGCCTGCCGTACGTTACCGCAACGATGCCGTTTTTCTTGCCCGCACGAGGTAGGCACGCTTTTCCGCAGAGGGGCCCCTATCTACCGCCTTGTCTGCCCGCACGGGGCAGGCAAGGATCTTTCCCGCCCCCCAAGGCGAACAGGTCCGTACCGGCAGGGCGGCCTCCCTGCCCGGGACCGGTTCCGGCAGGGAGCGGCTGGTCCGCATACCGCTGTGTCTGCCCCACACGGCCCGCGCGGGCCCGCCCCCGCATGGCGGGTGGAGTGCAGTCTCGCGCCCGGGCGCTCAACCGGCCAGCGCCAGATGCCAAAAGAGGGAGCCGTGCCGCAAGGCAGGGCTCCCTCTTTTCCCGTCAGGGGATATTTACCGGCTAGATGCTGATCTGGGCGCCCAGCAGCTTGACGAAGGCGGCGATCCAGGCCGGATGCGCGGGCCAGGCCGGAGCCGTGACCAGGTTGCCGTCCACCACCGCGTTGCTGGCCGTGGCGTTGAAGTCATGCCAGGTGGCGCCCGCGGCCACCACATCGGGCTTGACCGCCGCATAGCAGGTGCAGGTGCGGCCCTTGAGGATGCCCGCGCTCACCAGCAGCTGGGGGCCGTGGCAGATGGCGGCGATGGGTTTGCCGGCGGCGTCGAATTCACGCACGATCTCCAGCACGCGCTCGTTGAGGCGCAGGTATTCGGGCGCGCGCCCGCCGGGCACCACCAGACCGGCATAATCGGCCACATCGACCTTGTCGAAGTCATGGTTGATGGCGAAGTTGTGGCCGCGCTTCTCGCTGTAGGTCTGGTCGCCCTCGAAGTCATGGACGGCCGTGCGCACGAAGTCGCCGGCCTTTTTGCCCGGGCAGACGGCGTGGACTTCGTAGCCCAGCATCAGCAGCATCTGGAAAGGCACCATCACTTCATAATCTTCCACATAGTCGCCGGCCAGCAGCAGAATCTTTTTCATCGTGACACTCCTGTGCGGCAAGGCGTCCCGCCCCGACAAAGAAGCCGGGCCCGCTCTTGCCATCGTTCATATGCTGCTTATATAAGCAGCGGAACGTTACAGACAAGAGGCAGGCCGGAGCTTTTCCGTCCCGGCTGCCTGGCCGATACACCTCACTGTCCCGCGGCCCCGGTCGCGGCCCCAAACATGGCAAGGAGTGCTCCATGCCCCTGTATGATTTTGTCTGCCCCGCCTGCGGGGCCCGGTTCGAGGAGCTGGCGTTCGGCGACGAAACGCCCGCCTGTCCCCAGTGCGGCCATGCCGAGACCCAGCGCCAGATGAGCGTGCCCAGCCCGCTCAAGACCGGCGCCTTCCCCTTCAAGCCCGGCCCGGTGCATCCGCTGGCCTCCAGGATGGGCAAGGGCCTTGCCGGTTGCGGTCAGGCCGGCGGCTGCGGCAGCGCGCCCGCCGCGCCCGGCTCCGGTTCCGCCTGCGGCGGCAACGGCAAGTTCTCCTGAGCCTAGGCTCCGCGTCTCCTGTCAGGAGGCGTCCATCGTTGGAACGCGCCTTCCGCGGCATGTATCCGGCCGCGCGGGCGCGTTCCTTGCATTATGGAGCTGCTTGGCCTATTCTTTCGGAATATTTTCACTTCAGGGGGATATTATGCTGCGCAGTATGACCGGCTTCGGCCGCTGCCTGGTAGAGAGCGAAGGCTTTACCCAGCAATGGGAAGTCAAAAGCGTCAACAGCCGCCATCTGGACCTCAAATGGCGCCTGCCCATGAGCGTGCGCAGCCTTGAGCCGCGCCTGGAAAAAGTGGTGCGCCGCTTCGCCTCCCGCGGCCGCGTGGACATCAGCCTGACCCTCCAGTACACCGGCGGCACCGGCCCGGCGCCGCGCTTCGACGCCATGCAGGCCGACGCCATGCTGGACAGCCTGAAAGAACTGGCCGCCCGCCGCGGCGAGACCTTCACCCCCGACTACAACGCCCTGCTCGCCCTGCCCGCTCTGTGGGGCGATGCCGGTGACGAAGTGGACGAGGGCCTGACCCTAGCCCTGGAAGAAGGTCTTTCCCTGGCCCTGGAGGACTGGAACGACGCCCGCGCCGCCGAGGGCCGCGCCCTGGCCCGCGACATGCATTCCCGCATCCTGCGCATGGAGGAATGGACCGGCCTCATCGCCGAGCGCGCGCCCGAGATCAAGGAAGAGCGCGCCGCCGTCATGCGCGAACGCCTCAACGAGGCGCTGGAAGCCGTCAACGGCCTGGACGAGAACCGCTTCCTGCAGGAGGTCACCATCCTGGCCGACCGTCTGGACGTCACCGAGGAGCTGACCCGCCTGCATACCCACCTTGCCCGTCTGCACGAGCTGCTGGATGCCGGCAAGGATGCCGGCCGCCGCCTGGACTTCACGCTGCAGGAATGCTTCCGCGAGATCAACACCTGCGGCAACAAGATCCCCGACGTGCAGCTTTCGCGCATGGTGGTCGATTTCAAGAACGAACTGGAAAAGTGCCGCGAGCAGGTCCAGAACCTCGAATAGCCGGCGGTATGCCGTCACGGTCGTCCGACACTGAGCTCCGCGGGCCCCGCCTGCGGAAGGAGATTTTGACATCATGAACAGACTCGGCATCGCGCTGGTCATCAGCGCGCCCTCCGGGACAGGGAAGACCACGCTCATCAAGCGCCTGCGCAAGGAATTCCCCACCTTCGGCTATTCCGTCTCCTGCACCACCCGCGCCCCCCGCGACGGCGAAGTGGACGGCAGGGACTACCATTTCCTGAGCCGCGAGCGCTTCGTGGAGCTGCGCGACCAGGGCCATTTTGCCGAATGGGCCGAAGTGCACGGCAACTTCTACGGTACGCCCCTGCCCCCCGTGCGCGAGATGCTGGCCAAAGGCCAGGACATCCTGTTCGACATCGACGTGCAGGGCGCCGCCCAGCTGCGCAAGAACATGCCCGACGCCCGCTTCCTCTTCATCCTGCCGCCCTCCGTGGAAGAGCTGGAACGCCGTCTGCGCGGCCGCGGCCTGGACAGCGAGGAAGTCATCCTGCGCCGCCTGGCCAACGCCCGTGCCGAGATGCAGGAAGCGCCCCACTATGATGCCCTCATCGTCAATGACGACCTGGACACGGCTTACGACCACCTGCGCGCCGCCTACCTGGCCGCGACCCTGGCCCCCCGCTGCCGCCCCGGACTGGTGGAGGCCCTGAACAACGGACACCTCCTTTAAGGAAGAAGAACGATGGCTGCCCAACTCATTGTCGCTCTGGATCTGCCCCGCAAGGAAGACGCTCTCGTCCTGGCCCGCGAACTGCAAGGCGCCGTGCCCTGGTGCAAGGTGGGCATGGAACTGTTCACCCTGGCCGGCCCGGACATCATCCGCGAACTGCACGACCTCGGCTTCCATGTCTTCCTGGACATGAAATTCTACGACATCCCCCACACCGTGGCCCAGGCCGTCAAGGCCGCCGCCGCCGCCGGTGCGGAACTGCTGACCCTGCACTGCCAAGGCGGCGAGCGCATGTGCAGCGAGGCCCGTATTGCCGCCGACAGTTACGGCAGCAAGGCTCCCCGGCTTTTCGGCGTCACGGCCCTGACCAGCTTCGGCCCCGGCGAGATGCCCGGCATCAGCGCCGATCCCTCGGACTTTGCCTTGGAGCTGGCCGGCAAGGCCCGCGGCTGGGGCCTGGACGGCGTGGTCTGTTCCGGCCATGAGGCCGCCCGCATCAAGGCCTCCTGTCAGGGGCTGCGCTGCCTGTGCCCCGGCATCCGTCCCGCGGGCGCCGATACCGACGACCAGCAGCGCATCATGACGCCCGCCCGTGCCGTGCAGGCCGGCGCCGACTTCCTGGTGGTGGGACGTCCCATCCTCAAGGCCCCCTCGCCCGCCGGGGCCGCCCGTGCCATCCAGGCCGAGATGCAAGCCGCCGTCTAAAGGAGACAGCATGACAGCCAGCCCCCTTCCTGCCCTCTTCCGCACCCCAGTCACGTCCCGTCGCCGCGGCATGCGGCGTCGTGCGTCCGTCGTGGAGGTGGCGGCATGAAGCGCTGGCTGTTCCGTGAGCCCCCCGCCGGTTCGCCGCCGCGCGGTCTGGCCCGTGAGCTCTCCATCTCGCCCCTGCTGCTGGACATCCTCTGGCGGCGCGGCCTGGACAGCCCCGAGGAGCTGGACGCCTATCTTTCCGCGCGTCTGCCCGATCTGGTGCCGCCGTCCCGCTGGCCCCAGTTCCCGCAGGCGGCCGAGGTCATCAGCAAAGCCCTGCTGGACGGCAAGAAGCTGGCCGTCTGGGGCGACTATGACGTGGACGGCATCACGTCCTCCACGCTGGTGCTGGACGTGCTGGAAGCCCACGGTCTGGAAACCCTGTGGCATGTGCCCGACCGCCGCAGCGAAGGCTACGGCCTGAACGTCCCGGCCATCGAGGCACTGGCCGCCCAGGGCTGCGGCATCCTGCTCACCGTGGACTGCGGCATCTCCGATGTGGCCGCCGTGGCCCGCGCCCGCGAGCTGGGCATGACCGTGGTCGTCTCCGACCATCACCTGCCGCCGCCGGAACTGCCCCCGGCCGACGCCATCTGCAACCCCCGCCTGGGCCCGGAAGACGACATGCCCTGCCCCCATCTGGCCGGTGTGGGCGTGGCCTTCTTCCTCATGGCCGCCGTCAACGCGGCCCTGGCCCCGCACACGGGCCGCCGCTTCAAGATGGACAGGGTGCTGGACCTGGTGGCCCTGGGCACGCTGGCCGACGTCATGCGCCTGGGCGGGCAGAACCGCATCCTCGTGCGCGGCGGGCTGGACAAGCTGGCCGAGGCCGCCCGTCCCGGCATCGCCGCCCTCAAGACCGTGAGCGGTTCCGACGCGGCCGCCCGCCTCAACGCCGGACAGGTGGTCTTCCGTCTGGCGCCGCGCATCAATGCCGCCGGACGCATGGGCGCGGCCGATACCGCCCTCCGGCTGCTGCGCAGCAAGGATCATGTGGAGGCCCTCCGCCTGGCCCGGCATCTGGATGCCCTCAACACCCAGCGCCGCGAGGAGGAGGAACGCATCTGGGCCGCCGCCCGCGAGCAGGCCCGCCGCCAGCTGGAGCAGCGCCAGCGCCCGGCCCTGGTGCTCTACGGCGGGGACTGGCACCCCGGCATCGTGGGCATCGTGGCCTCGCGCATCGTGGAAGAATTCTACCGGCCCACCATCATCCTCTGCGACGACAACAATATGATGAAGGGCTCGGGCCGCTCCATCCGCGAGTTCGACCTGTACGCCGGGCTCCAGAAGACGGCCCATGTGCTGGCGGGCTTCGGCGGTCACAAGCTGGCCGCGGGCGTGCGCCTGGAACCCAACCAGCTGGAGCGTTTCCGCGAGGCTTTCGAACAGGTCGTGGCGGACGAACTGGGCGGGCAGCCCCTGACCCCGGCCCTGCTGCTGGAATGCGAGCTGGATTTCCAGCAGGCCTCGGATTCCGCCTTTTTGCAGGAGCTGGAACTCATGCAGCCCTTTGGGGCGGGCAATGCCGAGCCGGTCTTCGCCTCCCCGGAACTCACCGTGGTGGACCGCAGCCCCCTGGGCTACAGCGGCGACCACGTGCGCCTGCGCCTGAAGGACAGCGCCAGCGGCATCACCCTCATGGCCAAGGGCTGGAACATGGCCACGGCCTTCCCGCCCTCTTCCGTGGGCTCGCGCATCCGTGTGGCCTACACGCCGCGCCTGGACTACTACCGGGGCGTGGCTTCCATCGATGTGGGCATCAAGGACTGGCAGCCCGTGGCCGACTAGCACGCGCCCACCATAGTGCCGAAGGGCCTTCTTCCCCTGCGGAAGGGGCCTTTTTCGTTGCTGCTCCCGGGTAGCGCGTCCACCGCCCCCCTCTTCCCCTCTGCCGCGGCTCCCCACGGGCTGCGTGTCACGGGCAGCTGCGGCCCTCCCGGGCTGCCGCCCCGGCCCCGCCTCCGCGACATCGCCGCCAGCGTGCGCAGGCGCCCTTCCCCCTCCCGGACGGAACTCGCCCCTGCCCTGTGCATGTCTGCCCGCTGCCATGAAATCCCCGGAAATTTCCTTCCGCATCCTTCACAGAATCCATTTGAGGCTTACCCTTTGAACACGGCAGCCCCAACGGCAGACCAGGGAACGCCTCCCGTGCCCGGGCATCGCCGTTGCGGCCCGGCCCTCCCGCCTGACCACCTGTTCCGGCAGGCAGTCAGGGACAGGCAGCACGGCCGCCCGCGGCACCGTCCGTCCCGCGAGACACGGGGGCCGCGCCGTACCTTCAACAGATGACACGCCGGGATCGCCCGGCTTTTCAGGAGTTCGTCATGATGCAGCCCGAAGAGCTGTCCGCGTACAAGGAAAGCGTCCTGCAGGACATCGCCCAGGCCCAGCGCGTGGGCGCCGACGAGAACGCCATCACCGCCCTCATCAGCCAGTACCCGCTGGACCAGGCCCTGGCCGCCCGTCTGGCCCGCTGCTACGGCCCCAAGGGACTGGAGAATTTCAATCTGGACGGCATCGATGTGGCCGCCCTGCCCTCACAGCAGAAGCACGTCAAGGAACCCGACCAGAGCGTGCTGCAGCAGGTCTGGGAAGAGCATGTGGCCCTGGTCATGGATCAGGTCTGCCGCATGTCGCCCGAATATCTCGATCTGGAACGGGAGACCCGTCTGGACATCCTGCTGCTGGAACAGGCCCGCGCCGGGAACAACCTCCAGGCCATGCTGGGGCTGGAGATCCTGCATGTGGCCGAAGACCTGAACCTGGCCATGCAGGAGGCCGAGGCCGCCGAAGCCGGTCATGCCGCCGGGCAGCCCGGGGCCTGCAAGATGGCCGCCTTTGCCCGCAAAATCATCCACAGTCTGGAACGCCAGCGCGAGAGCCTGGAACAGGCCGCCGAGCTCCTGCCCCTGGTCTGTGATGCCCAGGCCTATGCCGCCGCTGCCCAGACCTATGCCCGGAACAAAAAAGACAAGGACGGCCTGCCCGAAGACGGTTTCCGCCAGACCATGCAGGCCCAGCGCCAGTCGCTGGAAGCCGCCGCGCGGGACTGCACCACGCCCTGCCTGGGCGATCTGTTCACCGCCCGCCACCGCAACCTGGCCACGGCGGAAGAGATCTACATCCGCATGCAGCGTCAGGCCCTCAACGGTCTTTCTTCGGTGACCCGGGCCGAGGCCCTGGCCGACAGCCTCTTCCCCTGGCTGGCCGCTACCCTGGAAGACATCATGGGCAACGAGCTCCACGCCGGTCTCAAGGACACGGCCGCCGCCCGTCTGGACGGCATCCGCCAGCTGCTGGCCGATATGGAAGCCGAAGAGCTGCAATAAAGGGATGCGGAGGAAGGAGCCCCTTTTTGAAAAGGTCTCTCCTTCCCCCTCAAACTCCCCCATCCCTGCCAAAAACTTTTGGCCGGATCACTGGCAAGGTCCCGCGTTGCGCAGGCTGTGCGCGACTCACCGTCCCCCGGCATGATGCGGGAAGGGGAGGAACGTTGCCCGGCATGATGGCAAGAAGGGCTGCTCCCCGGCACGAGGCGCCTTGCCGCCGCGCATGCGATGCGCCAGGCGACAGGATCAGACAGCCCGATACGGGGCGCCCTCCGGCGCGCATACGAGATGCCGGTGCGCCACCCTTTTTTTGATTGCTCATGAAACAGGGCCTGCCTCCCCGGGAAAGGGAGGCAGGCCCTGTTTTTTTATCCATCTGACTCCAGCTGCGGCATACTGTCTTGCCGCAGGATGGTGGCGGGCGGGAAAAGGTCTACGGCTTGGGATACTGGCGGATGTGCGAGAAGATGCTGCCGTCCCGCTCCAGCCCCTGCCGGGCAGCCTTGGCATACCAGAGGGCGGACTCCGCGGCATCCTGCGGCACGCCGAAGCCCACTTCATAACAGGCGCCCAGGAAGCGTTGGGCCTGGCCATTGCCCTGTTCGGCGGCACGCTTGGCCCAGTCGAAGCTCTGTTCAGGGTCCTTGGTCACCAGTTCGCCGTCGGCGCAGATCAGCGCCATGTTGAACTGGGCCTCGGCATAGCCGCTTTGGGCCGCGCGCTGCATCCACTGCAGATAGCCGCTGGTGTCGCGCGGCACGCCCGCACCGGAGCGCAGCATGTAGGCCACCAGGGTCTGGGCTTCGGCATCGTTCTGCTCCGCCGCCAGCATGTACCATTTGAAGGCCGTGGCCAGATCCTGGGGGACGCCCAGGCCGTTCTCGTAGCAGCGGCCCAGCAGCACCTGCGAGCGGGCATCGCCTTCCGTGGCCAGGGGCTGCAGCAGGCGCAGCGTTTTCTTGTACTGGCCGATATTGTAGGCCGTCCAGGCCTCCTGCCAGGTCTTGTCCGCCTTGCTGTCCGCGGCCACGGCAGGGAGAGCGCTCACCAGGGCAAGGCCCAGCAGGCCTGTTGCGAGTATCTTGTTCATGATTTCTCCTTGCGTGCCGTTTCCTTTGCCGGCATCAGGCCGGGGCACGCGTGCAGGCCAGCATACGCCGCCCCCCGGCGGGACACAAGCGTCCCGTCCTGTCATCCCCCTGCCCTTGACGACTGGCCCGGCAAGATGCATTTTTGTCATGATGCACAAAGGATTCTGCCCCCTCGTCGTCATCCGGGGCGCCGGAGACATGGGCACCGGCGTGGCCCTGGAGCTGTGGCACGCGGGCCTGCACGGGCTCGTGCTGCTGGAGTGCGCCCGGCCGCGCGCCATCCGCCGTTTCGTGGTCTTTTCCGAGGCGGTCTTCGAAGGCGCGGCCCGGGTGGAAGGGCTTGAGGCCCGTCTGTGTCCCGATGTGGCCGCCTGCCGCGCCCTGCGGCAGAGCGGGGAGGCCCTGCCCCTGCTGGTGGACGAGGACGGCACGAGCCTGCGCGAGCTTCGCCCCCAGGTCTTCGTGGATGCCACCATGAGCAAGAAGGCCCGCGGCCTTTCCCCGGACATGGCGGATCTGGTCATCGCCCTGGGGCCTGGCATCGAAGCCGGGCGGGACGTCCACTGCATCATCGAAAGTTTCGGCCCGGACACGGGACGCTGCCTCTGGCAGGGACAGGCCCTTGCCGATACCGGCATCCCCTGCGAGAACGGCCGCCCCGAACAGCGCGTGGGCCGTGCCCCGTGTGCCGGTGTCTTCGCAAGCCCCCTGCCCCTGGGCGGCCATGTCCTCCGGGGGCAGGAAGTGGGCCGGGTGGACGGTGTCCCCGTCCCGGCGCCCCTGTCCGGCCGTTTGCGCGGCCTGCTGCGCTCCGGCCTTCCGGTGCGCGCCGGGGCCAAGGTATGCGACATCGAACCGCTGGACCACGTGCCCCTGGACAAGGTGTCCCCACGGGCCCGCTGCCTGGGCAGGGGCGTGCTGCGGGCCATCGCCGCCCGCTTTAACCTTCCTACCTGATACAGGAGCATCATGTCCCCCTACAATCCCGATCCCCAGAACAGATACCCCTCTCCCCGGGACGGCAACGGCCAGTCCCGCGATGGTGAGCGCGTCATCGAGGCCGAGATCATCCATGACGGCTGTGACGGCGGCAGGGACCAGGGCCCTTACGGCCACTCCTGCCGGGGCGGTTACGGCCGGGAACAGTTCCGCGGCAGCCGCAGCCCCTGGAACGGCGGCCTGCATTTCCAGACCATCTGGACCTCGGGCGGCAGCCGGCAGGCGGGCCTTGCGCCTGGCATCACCCTGGCCCTGATCATCATCGCCGGCATCCAGTTCGGCCTGCTGGCCAGCATCGGCTTCATGGTCTTCCATGCCATCGGCTCCGTTCTCAACTCCATGCGCGAGATGCGCTCCCTGCTGGCGGGCAACCCTCCCAACCCCTGGCCCGGCCGCATCCTCAGCTGGACCATCAGCTTCGTGCTGGTAGGCTGGCTTTCCGGTGGCTTCCAGTGATGCCAGATGGCATGTCTACCTGTTGCGCTGCGCCGATGGTACCCTGTACTGCGGCGTGACCACCGACCTTGACCGGCGCCTGGCCCAGCATAACGGCCGGCTGGCCGGCGGGGCCCGCTACACACGCCCGCGCAGGCCGGTGGCCCTGCTGCTCGCCCGGGCCTGCACCTCCCGGCGGGAGGCCCTGCGCCTGGAACATCACATCAAACGACTGCCCCGCTCCCGCAAGGAACAGGCTCTGAAAGAGTTTTCCCCATGCTGCCCCTGGATACCGTCCTGACCTTTTTCGCCACCGCCCTCCTGCTGGCCCTTGCCCCGGGACCGGACATCATCTTCGTCCTCACCCAGTCCGCCCTCTACGGCATGCGGGCCGGTGTGGCCACCACCCTGGGGCTCCTCTCCGGCCTGTGCTTCCATACAACAATAGTAGCCGTGGGCGTGGCGGGCCTGCTCATGGCCTCGCCCCTGGCCTTCGGCCTGCTGACCCTCGTCGGCGCGGCCTACCTGCTTTACCTGGCCTGGCTCTCCTTCCGGGCCGGGGCCAGCATGGCCCATCTGCAGGAAAGCCGCTTTCTGGGGTACGGGGCCCTGTACCGGCGCGGCGTGTTCATGAATATCACCAACCCCAAGGTAACGCTCTTCTTCCTGGCCTTCCTGCCGCAGTTCTGTGTGCCGGAACGCGGCAGCGTGGCCCTGCAGGTCATGGAGCTGGGGCTGCTCTTCATGCTGGCGGCCTTCCTCGTCTTCACGGCCGTCTCGGCCCTGGGCGGCCGTCTGGCGCTCTGGTTCAACAGTTCGCCGCGCGGCCAGATGCTCATGCACCGTGTGGCCGGCCTGGTCTTCGTGGTCCTGGCCGTGATGCTGGTCGTCTCCTGGCTGGCCTGAGCCGCGCAAAGCCCTGTGCCGCCGCCCCGCCGGGCTTGACACGGGCTTGAGCCCCGAGTAAGAAGGCCGCATTGAGGTGACCATGCAGAACTATCGTATCCCGCTCAGTGAGATTCCCCCTTCCGGCAAGGATATGACGCTGGACGATCCCGCCATCTGGCAGGGACCGCTGGCCGAGTTCCAGATGGACTGCCGCATCGTCGCTCCCCTGAAGGCCGAGCTCGGCATCATGCCCCTGGAAGGCGGCTATCTGGTGCGCGGGAGCATCACCGGTACCGTGGTGCTGCCCTGCAACCGTTGCGCCGAAGACGTGACCGTGACCGTGGATGCGCATTTTGAAAATTTTGAGGAGACCGCCGCCGAGCCCGAGGACGAAGAGGCCGCGACCACCGGCGAAGACCTGCTGGAAAGCCGCGTCGTCACGGAGAACGGCGTGTCGTATCTCGATCTGGGCGCCATCTGCTGGGAAGAGTTCGTCCTGGCCCTGCCGGTCAATCCCCTGTGCCGCCCTGACTGCAAGGGCCTGTGCCCCCAGTGCGGCGCCAACCTCAATGACGGCCCCTGCCGGTGCGCCCCCGAAGAGGGCGATCCGCGCATGGCCGTCCTGCGCGGGTTGAAATTGCGCAAAAACTAGACATCAAAAATTTTTTCTGCTAGGCTCTTGCCTCTTGAGCTTGGCCCATAGGGTCACTCACGCCCAAAAGCATATCATTTCCGATCTCTCGGAGAAGGAGAACATCATGGCTGTCCAGCAAAACAAAAAGTCCCGTTCCCGCAAGGGCATGCGCCGTTCCCACGACCGCGTGGCCACCCCCACCGTCATCTACTGCTCCTGCGGCGAGCCCACCGTGCCCCATAGCGTGTGCCCCAACTGCGGCGCTTACAAGGGCCGTCAGGTGATCGCCAAGACCGAAGCCGAGTAATGAACGCGCGCCCCATCATAGCCGTTGATGCCATGGGGGGGGATTTTGGCCCCTCCGTGGTCGTTCCTGGCGCCATCGATGCCGCCAGGCTTCATGACTTGCACGTCCTCCTTGTGGGGGATACCCCCAAGGTAGAAGCGGAACTCGCCAAGCTCGACCTTGCCAACGTGCATTTCGACATCGTCCAGGCTGATGATGTGGTGCACATGAATGAAAAGCCTTCGGACATCCTTCGCCGCAAAAAAAACGCTTCCATCCAGGTGGCCTGCCGTCTCGTCAAGGACGGCAAGGCCGATGCCGTGGTCAGTGCCGGTCATTCCGGCGCCACGGTCGCGTGCGGCATGTTCATCATGGGTCGGCTGCCGGGCGTCGAACGCCCGGCGCTGGCTGCCCTGCTGCCCACGGAAAAGAACCCCGTGGTCGTGCTGGACGCCGGCGCCAATGTGGATTGCCGGCCCTATCATCTTTTCCAGTTCGGGCTCATGGGCGATGCCTTCGCACGAGACCTGCTGGGCTATGCGGCCCCGCGTGTCAGCCTGCTGAGCATCGGCGAAGAGGAAGGCAAGGGCAACAGCCAGGTCAAGGAAGCCTACGAGCTGCTCAAACTGGCCCAGAACCTCAACTTCGTGGGCAATGCCGAAGGCCGCGACATCTTTACGGGCGATATCGATGTCGTGGTCTGTGACGGTTTTGTGGGCAACGTGGTGGTCAAGATGAGCGAAGGCCTGGCCTCGGCCCTGGTCCGCATGCTCAAGCGCCTGTTCACCTCCGGTTTCCTGCCCGCCCTGGGCGGCATGCTGGCCAAGGGCGCTTTCAAAAAGTTCGCCACCACCATCGACTACGCCGAATACGGCGGTGCCCCCCTCCTGGGCCTGCAGGGCCTGGCCATCGTCTGCCACGGCCGTTCCAGCGCCCGCGCCATGCAGAACGCCATCAAGATGGCCGGTACCTTCGTGCGCAAGGGCACCAACGACCGTCTTGCCGAAACCATCCTGGCCAACGAGGAACTCACCCGCTTCTCACGCGCCATCTAAGCCACGGGTATTTCTATGAAGCCAAACTGCTACCTGCACGCCCTCAGCAGCCATGTTCCCGCCGAGGTCCTGACCAACGACGACCTGAGCAAACTGGTGGAGACCAACGACGAGTGGATCACCACCCGTACCGGCATCAAGCGTCGCCACCGGCTTTCCGGGGAGGAGAACGCCTCCGACCTCGGGACCCATGCCGCCCGCAAGGCTCTGGAAAATGCCGGCCTCGACGCCGCCAGGCTGACCCACATCCTCACGGCCACCTGTACGCCGGACCATCTCAGCCCCTCGCTTTCCTGCATCATCGGCGGCAACATCGGTGCCGGTCCGGCCATGTCCTTCGATTTCGGCTCCGCCTGCTCCGGTTTCCTCTACGGTCTGCATCTGGCGGACGCCCTGCTCTGCCAGGACCCGGCTTCCCAGATCCTCTTCATCTGCACCGAGGCCCTGACCCGCCGCGTCAACTGGAGCGACCGCAGCACCTGTGTGCTCTTCGGTGACGGCGCCGGTGCCTGCATCCTCAACAGCGATCCCGAAAATGCCCTGGCCCGCGTGCAGGACAGCATCTGCAAAAGCGACGGCAGCCTGCACGACCTCATCATCGTGGGCGGCGGCACCAGCTGCCGCTACATGCCCGGCGATCCCGTGGGCGACGACTTTTTCATCACCATGCAGGGCCGCGAGGTCTACAAGCATGCCGTGCGCCAGATGTCCGGCGTCTGCCAGGAACTGCTGGCGCGCAACGGCCTCACGGCCGCCGACGTGGATCTTTTCGTGCCCCACCAGGCCAACATGCGCATCATCGAGGCCGTGGGCAGCCGCCTGAAGATCGATCTGGATCATGTGTTCACCAATGTGGCCGAATACGGCAACACCTCTTCCGCCTCCGTGCCGCTGGCCCTGGTGGAAGCCCTGGCCCAGGGCCGCATCAAGGCCGGGGACCGTGTGCTGGTGACCGCCTTCGGCAGCGGCCTGACCTGGGGCGCGGCCCTGCTGCAGTTCTAGGCTGCCGCGGCGTTGAACTCGGCCCTTTTCTGCTATATCATACAATCCATTGAGGCAGCATCATGAGTACCCTTGATCCCACCACCCCCACCGCGCTGGTTACCGGCGGTTCCCGGGGCATCGGCCGTGCCGTTGCCCTGACCCTGGCCCGTGACGGCCATCAGGTCATCCTCACCTATGTGAGCCGTCCCGAGGAAGCCGACAAGACCGTGGCGGAGATCGAAGCTGCCGGCGGCCGGGCCCTGGCCCTACCCCTCAATGTGGGCGACGGCGAGGCCGTGGCCGCCTTCTTTGCCGAGCACATCAAGGGCAAGGTCAATCTGGCCGTGCTGGTCAACAACGCCGGCATCACCAAGGACGGCTTCCTGGTCCGCATGAAGGATGACGATTTCGACCGCGTCATCACCATCAACCTGCGCGGCGCCTTCATCTGCACCCGCGAGGCCGCCAAGATCATGACCAAGGCCCGTCACGGCCGCATCGTGAACATCTCTTCCGTCGTGGGCCAGATGGGCAATGCCGGCCAGGCCAACTACAGCGCCGCCAAGGCCGGCCTGCTGGGCCTGACCAAGTCCTGCGCCAAGGAGCTGGCCGCACGCCAGATCACGGTCAATGCCGTGGCCCCCGGATTTATCGAAACCGACATGACCGCCGCCCTGAGCGACGAGGTGCGCGCCTCCTACGAGGCCGCCATCCCGCTGAAGCGCATGGGCACCGCCCAGGAGATCGCCGACGCCGTGGCCTTCCTGGCTTCGGACAGGGCAGCCTACATCACCGGCCAGGTGCTGGCCGTCAACGGCGGCATGTACTGCTGACAAACGGCGGCCGCGCATGCTGCCGCTCCCACTACCTGAAAACACAAAGCGAGTTGGAGGATAACCATGTCTGAAGTTGCAGCCAAAGTGACCAAAATCATCGTGGACCAGCTGGGCGTGAGCGCTGAAGAAGTGAAGCCCGAAGCTTCCTTCGTGGAAGACCTGGGCGCTGACTCCCTGGACCTGACCGAACTGATCATGGCCATGGAAGAAGAATTCGACATCGAGATCGCCGATGACGACGCCCAGAAGATCCTGAAGGTGCAGGACGCCATCAGCTACATCGAAAGCAAGCAGGGCTAAGTTTTCCCTGTCTGCCGGAAAAATTGGAACGCACCGGGCTTGCCCGGTGCGTTTTCCCCTTCCGGCCGGTCAACACGAGTATTTTTTCCCAGGCACAAGACCCCGCCTGTCCAAGGAGTATCCATGAATCGTCCGCGCGTTGTCATCACCGGTCTTTCCGCCATCACCCCCCTGGGCAATGACCTTGAAACCACCTGGAAGCGCCTGCTTGCCGGCGAATCCGGTATCGCCCCCATCACCCTTTTCGATGCCACCGACTATGACTCGCGCGTTGCCGGCGAAGTGAAAGACTTCGTTGCCGAAGATTTCATCCCTGCCAAACAGGCCCGCCGCATGGACCGCTTCACCCAGTTCGCCGTGGTGGCCGCCCAGCAGCTGCTGAAAGACTCCGGCCTGGTCATCAATGACGACAACGCCTACGACGTGGGCGTCATCCTGGGCATCGGCCTGGGGGGCCTGAAGACCATCGAGACCTATCACGCCAAGCTGCTGCAGGGTGGCCCCGGCAAGGTCTCGCCCTTCCTGATCCCCATGCTCATCTCCAACATGGGGCCCGGCCAGATCGCCATCTTCACCGGCGCCAAGGGCCCCAACATCGTGACCACCACGGCCTGTGCCTCCGCCATCCACGGCATCGGCACCGCTTTCAGCGAGATCCTGCTGGGCCGTATCAGCACGGCCATCACCGGCGGCGTGGAAGCCACCGTGACCCCCCTGGGCGTGGCCGGTTTCACGGCCCTGAAGGCCCTGTCCACCCATTACAATGATGAACCCGCCAGGGCTTCCCGCCCCTTCGACGCCAACCGCGACGGCTTCGTCATCGGTGAAGGCGCCGGCCTGCTGCAGCTGGAAGAACTGGAACATGCCAGGGCCCGCGGCGCCAGGATCTATGCCGAAGTGGTGGGCTATGGCGCTTCCGACGACGCTTTCCACATGACCGCTCCCGCCGACTCCGGCGAAGGCATGGCCCGCGCCATGCAGAACGCCCTGCGCGACGCCGGTCTGCCCCCTGAGGCCATCGGGCACATCAATGCCCATGCCACCTCCACCCAGCTCAACGACAAGACCGAGACCAAGGGCATCAAGCTGGTGTTCGGCGAGCACGCTTCCAGGATCAAGATCTCCGCCACCAAGTCCATGACCGGCCACCTGCTGGGTGCCGCCGGCGGTGTGGAGACCGTGTTCACCGCCATGGCCCTGCACACCGGCTGGCTGCCCGGCACCATCAATCTGGAAAATCCCGATCCCAACTGCGATCTGGATTACATGGCCGGCGGCTCCGCCCACATCCCCTGTGAATACGCCATGTGCAACTCCTTCGGTTTCGGCGGCACCAATGCCAGCCTGATCCTGAAGAAGTGGAACCACTAGCCCAAAGGAAGAGCGGTAGAATGGACGAAATCTTGCTTCAGGACCCGGAACTGGCCCGTGCCATCACCCTGGAATCCCAGCGCCAGGTCACCAAACTGGAACTGATCGCTTCGGAAAACTTCGTTTCTCCGGCCGTGCGGGAAGCCCAGGGCAGCGTGCTGACCCACAAGTATGCCGAAGGCTATCCGGGCAAGCGCTATTACGGCGGCTGCGAATATGTCGACATGGTCGAGGACCTGGCCATCGAACGCGCCAGGAAGCTCTTCGGCTGCGAATACGTCAACGTGCAGCCCCACTCCGGTTCCCAGGCCAACATGGGCGCCTATTTCTCCTTCCTCAAGCCCGGCGACACCATCCTGGGCATGGATCTGACCCACGGCGGCCATCTGACCCACGGCAGCCCCGTCAACTTTTCGGGCAAGCTGTTCAGCAACGTCTTCTACGGCGTGAGCCGCGAGACCGGCTGCATCGACTATGACGAAGTGGCCCGCATCGCCCGCGAGCACAAGCCCGCCGCCATCGTGGCCGGCGCCAGCGCCTATCCCCGCAAGATCGACTTCGCCCGCTTCCGGGCCATCGCCGATGAGGTGGGTGCCGTCCTCGTGGTGGACATGGCCCACATCGCGGGCCTGGTGGCCGCCGGTCTGCACGAGAGCCCCATCCCGTACGCCCACATCACCACCACCACCACGCACAAGACCCTGCGCGGCCCCCGCGGCGGCATGATCCTTTCCGACGCGACCCGCGGCAAGGGCCTCAACAGCCAGATCTTCCCCGGCATCCAGGGCGGCCCGCTGATGCATGTCATCGCGGCCAAGGCCGTGGCCTTTGGCGAGGCCCTGCGCCCCGCTTTCAAGACCTATGCCCGGCAGATCGTCAAGAACGCCGCCGTGCTGGCCGACTGCCTGACCGCCGCCGGCTTCAATCTGGTGTCCGGCGGTACGGACAACCACCTCATGCTGGTGGACCTGACCAACAAGGACGTGACCGGCAAGGATGCCGAACACGCCCTGGATGCCGCCGGCATCACGGTCAACAAGAATACCGTCCCCTTCGAGACCCGCTCGCCCTTCGTGACCTCCGGCGTGCGTCTGGGCACTGCCGCCCTGACCACCCGCGGCATGAAGGAAGACGAGATGCGCCAGGTGGCGGCCTTCATCGTGGAGGCCATCGAAAAGCGCGACGAGCCCGCCTCCCTGGCCGCCATCCGCGGCCGCGTGGAGGAGTTCGCCCGCGCCTACCCGCTGTTCACCTGGTAACGGCGCACCACAGGGGAAAGGCCGCCGCTGTCCCGCACGGGACGCCGCCCCTCCCCTTTTTCCCGCCGTGCCCGCCGGCGGCCCCGACCTGCCGGTCGTCGCTGCGTGGCGGGCGCCCCACGGAACGCCCCTCTTTGTGAAAAGGCCGCCTCTGGCGGCCTTTTCCGTCCGTGGTCCTGCCGCCGGCGGGCTTGGCTTTTGCCCCGGCTGCGTGTAAGGTAGTCCAACTTTTTATTGCGAGTACTGTCATGCAACGAATGCCCTGGCCCGATTACTTCATGAACATCACCTATCTGGTGCGTGAGCGTTCCACCTGCCTGCGCCGCAAGGTGGGCGCCATCGCCGTCAAGGACAGGCACATCCTGGCCACCGGTTACAACGGCGCGCCCTCCGGCGTGCGCCACTGCCTGGAGACGGGCTGCCTGCGCGAGCAGATGGGCATCCCTTCCGGGCAGCGCCACGAGATCTGCCGCGGCCTGCACGCGGAGCAGAACGTCATCATCCAGGCCGCCGTGCACGGCGTGAGCATCGCCGGGGCGGAGCTCTATTGCACCACCTTCCCCTGCGCCATGTGCAGCAAGATGCTCATCAACTGCGGCATCAGGCATATCTGGTACAGCGAGCACTATCCCGACGAACTGGGGCTGGCCATGCTCAGCGAGGCCGGCGTGACCTTTGAGCAGATCCCCTTCCCGCCCGACATGCCCAGAGGACCGCAGCATGTCTGAGTCCCTTTTTGCCCCTTTCATGCGTGAGGCCCTGGCCCTGGCCGAGAACGGCCGCTGGAGCGCCTGCCCCAACCCCACGGTGGGCGCCGTGCTGGTGCGCGACGGCCGGGTGGTGGCGCGCGGCTGGCACCATGCCGCCGGGCAGCCCCACGCCGAGGTGGAATGCCTGCGCGACGCGCAGCGTCAGGGCATCGATCCCGCCCAGTGCACCCTGGTGGTCACGCTGGAGCCCTGCAACCATTACGGCAAGACCCCGCCCTGCAGCGAAGCCGTGCTGGCCGCGGGCATCCGGCGGGTGGTCATCGGCCTGCACGATCCCACCCCCAAGGCGGCGGGCGGCGCCGAACGCCTGCGCGCCGCCGGTGTGGACGTCATCGGCCCGGTCTGCGAGCAGGAATGCCGCGACCAGGTGGCCGACTTCCTGGCCTGGCAGCAGGGCCGCCCCTATGTGATCCTCAAGCTGGCCGCCACCATGGACGGGCGCATCGCCACCCGTACCGGCCACTCCCGCTGGATCAGCAGCGAGGGGTCGCGCGCCCTGGTGCATCGCCTGCGTGCCGGCATCGGCCGTGCCGGGGGCGCCGTGCTGGTGGGCGGCGGCACCTTCCGGGCCGACAATCCCTGCCTCACGGCCCGCATCCCCGGCGAGACGGTGGAGCGGCAGCCCCTGGCCTGCGTGCTGACCTCGCGCCTGCCCAATCCGGCGGGCGACATCCATCTGCTCAAGGAGCGTCCCGGTCAGGCCGTCTTCCTCTGCTCGCCTGCTGCGGCGGCTTCCACGGCGGCCCACGCCCTGCGCCAGATGGGCGTGCGGGTGCTGGCCCTGGGCCCCGGGCAGCGCGGCTGTCCTGATTTCGCGGCCATGTTCCGCATGCTGTACGAGGACCTGCACTGTCCTTATGTGCTTTGCGAAGGCGGCGGGCATCTGGCCCTGTCGCTGCTGGAAGCGGGCTTTGCCGACGAATTCCTGCTGCATCTGGCGCCGCGCATCCTGGGCGACAACGAGGCCGCTCCCCTGTTCGACGGCCGCAGCCCCCTCACCATGGCCGAGGCCCTGGAACTGCGCGTCTGCCGCACCTCCCTGTGTGACGGCGATGTGCACCTGCAGCTGCGCCCGGCCATTCCTCAGGAGTAGACCATGTTTACCGGCATCATCCAGGGACAGGGCGAGATCGTGGGCCTGCGCCGCAGCGGCCAGGAATGCCGCATGGACGTGCGCCCCCTCTTCCCCCTGGAAAACATCGTGGACGGGGAATCCATCGCCCACAACGGCGCCTGCCTGTCCGTGGAACGGCACAGCGGCGCCACCTTCACCGTCTATGCCTCGGGCGAGAGCCTGTCCCGCACCACCCTGGGCGATCTGCGCAAGGGCGACCTGGTCAACCTGGAACGGGCCCTGGCCCTGGGCGACCGTCTGGGCGGGCACCTGGTCAGCGGCCATGTGGACTGCGTGGCCACGGTGCGTTCCGTGGAACAGGCCGGCTCCTCCCTGCGCTGCACGCTGGCCTTCCCGCCGGCCTTCGCGGCGGAAGTCATCGAAAAGGGCTCCGTCACCCTGGACGGCATCAGCCTGACCATCAATGCCTGCGGCAAGGATTTCCTCACCGTCAACGTCATCCCGGACACCCAGAAACGCACCACCATGCTGCACTGGCGCCCGGGCAGCCGCGTGAACATGGAGACGGACCTCATCGGCAAGTACGTGCGCCGCATCATGCAGTGCCAGGCCGACGGGCCCGCCGCGCCGCAGAGGAGCAGCGGCATCAACAAGGAATTTTTACTGCAAAACGGTTTTCTTTAGGAGCAGACCATGAGCAATCCCACTACCATCAGCGGCGTGCTTGATGCCAAAGGCCTCAAGATCGCCATCCTGGCCACCCGTTTCAACGATTTCATCGTGGACCGCCTGACCGGCGGCGCCCTGGACTATCTGGAACGCCACGGCCTCGATGCCAAGAACATCACCATCGTGCGCATCCCCGGTGCGTTCGAGATGCCCCTGGTCTGCCAGAAGCTGGCCACCAGCGGCAAGTATGACGGCATCGTGGCCCTGGGCGCCGTGATCCGCGGCGCCACCCCCCACTTCGACTATGTGTGCAGCGAAGCCAGCAAGGGCATCGCCCAGGTGATGCTGCAGTCCAAGACCCCCATCGGCTTCGGCCTGCTGACCTGCGACAGCATCGAGCAGGCCATCGAACGCGCCGGTTCCAAAGGCGGCAACAAGGGCGTGGAAGCTGCCGCCGCCATGCTGGAAACCATCCGCGTGCTGGAGCAGCTGTAATCCATGAGCAAGGGTAAATCCGCCAGCCGCCGGGGCGAACGCGCCCAGGCTTTTCAGGTTCTGTACGGGCTGTCCTTCGCTGACGCCACCTCGCCGGAAGACGTGCGCCGCGCCTTCCTGCAGTCCCCTGACCATCAGGAGAGCGAAGAGGACGGGCTGCCTTCCGGTTTCGCCTGGGATCTGGTGCAGGGCGTGTGGAGCAGGCGCGACGAACTGGACAAGACCATCAGCCGCTTCTCGCGCAACTGGCGCGTGGACCGCATGGGCCGCGTGGAGCTGACCCTGCTGCGCCTGGCCATGTACGAGCTGCTGTACCGCCAGGACGTGCCCGCCAAGGTGGCCATCAACGAGGCCCTGGAGCTGACCCGCCAGTTCGGCGAAGACAATGCCACCAGTTTTGTCAACGGTATTCTGGACGCCGCCGCCAAGGCTCTGGAAAAGGGTTCCCTCTCCGCCGGAGAGGATTCCACCAACTAAAAGCAGACAAGTACCATGACGCAAGAACGTTACTCCCCGCAGGACATCGAACAGAAATGGCAGGAGCGCTGGCAGCAGCAGGATGCCTTTGCCTGCGACCATCACAGCGACAAACCCAAATACTATGTGCTGGAGATGTTCCCCTACCCCTCGGGCAACATCCACATGGGCCATGTGCGCAACTATTCCATCGGTGACGTGGTGGCCCGCTGCAAGCGCATGCAGGGCTTCAACGTGCTGCACCCCATGGGCTGGGACGCCTTCGGCCTGCCCGCGGAAAATGCCGCCATCAAGCACAACACCCATCCGGCCAGATGGACCTATGCCAACATAGACAACATGCGCGCGCAGCTGCGCCGCCTGGGCTATTCCTATGACTGGTCCCGCGAAGTGGCCACCTGCCGTCCCGAATATTACCGCTGGGAGCAGGGCTTCTTCCTGCGCCTGCTGGAAAAGGGCCTGGTCTACCGCAAGAAGGCGCCCCAGAACTGGTGCCCCTCCTGCCATACCGTGCTGGCCAACGAACAGGTCATCGACGGCCTGTGCTGGCGCTGTGACAGCCATGTGGAGCAGAAGGACCTGACCCAGTGGTTCCTGCGCATCACCGCCTACGGTGACGAACTGCTGCAGGACCTGCAGAAGCTGGAAGGCGGCTGGCCCGACCGCGTGCTCTCCATGCAGCGCAACTGGATCGGCAAGTCCACCGGCGCGGCCGTGCGCTTCGGCCTGCCCGCCCCCCTGGACGGCGTCGACCATCTGGAGGTCTTCACCACCCGTCCCGACACCGTGTTCGGCGTGACCTTCCTGACCCTGGCCCCCGAGCATCCGCTGGTGGAAAAGCTCATCGAAGGCTACGAAAAGGCCGACGAAGTACGCGCCTTCGTGACCCGCATCCGCAACATGGACCGTCTGGAGCGCCAGTCCGACAATCTGGAAAAAGAAGGCATCTTCACCGGCGCCTATGTGACCCATCCCTTCACCGGCCGGCAGGTGCCCGTGTGGCTGGGCAACTTCGTCCTGGCCGACTACGGTACCGGCGCCGTCATGGGCGTGCCCGCCCACGACCAGCGCGACTTCGAATTCGCCCGCAAGTACGGCCTGCCCGTCAAGGTGGTCATCAGCCCCGAAGGCCAGGTCCTCGACCCCGCCAGCATGGAGGCCGCCTTCACCGCCGAAGGCGTGATGGTCAACTCCGGCGATTTCGACGGCATGCCCAACACCGACGGCAAGAAGGCCGTGGCCGAACGCCTGGAGAAGGAAGGCAAGGGCAAGGCCACCACGCAGTTCCGCCTGCGTGACTGGAACATCTCGCGCCAGCGGTACTGGGGCGCCCCCATCCCGGTCATCTACTGCGAAAAGTGCGGCGTGGTGCCCGAGAAGGAAGAGAACCTGCCCGTGCTCCTGCCCCTGGATGCCCATGTGCGCGAGGACGGCCGCTCCCCCCTGCCCGAGACCGATTCCTTCGTGCGCTGCACCTGCCCCGTCTGCGGCGGCGAGGCCCGTCGCGAGACCGATACCCTGGACACCTTCGTGGAGTCCTCCTGGTACTTCGCCCGCTACACCGCCGCCCGCAACACCGCGAGCGCCTTCGATATGGACGCCCTCAAGTACTGGCTGCCCGTGGACCAGTACATCGGCGGTGTGGAACACGCCATCCTGCACCTGCTCTACGCCCGCTTCTTCACCAAGGTCCTGCGCGACCTGGGCTTCTACCCCGAAGGTCTGGACGAGCCCTTCACCAACCTGCTCACCCAGGGCATGGTGCTCAAGGACGGCAGCAAGATGTCCAAGTCCAAGGGCAACGTGGTGGACCCCACGGCCATGATCGCCAAGTACGGCGCGGATACCGTGCGCCTGTTCTGTCTCTTCGCCGCGCCGCCGGAGCGTGACTTCGACTGGTCCGACAGCGGCATCGAAGGCTCCTCCCGCTTCCTGCACCGCGTCTGGCGCCTGTTCATGGACGAGGCCGGACGCCTGTCCGCGGTCAAGGCCTGCGGCGCCGGCGCCGGCGACGTGACCACGCCCGAAGCCCGCGACCTGCGCCGTCGCGAACACCTGACGGTCAGGAAGGTCACCGAGGACATGGGCAACCGCTTCCAGTTCAACACCGCCATCTCCGCGGTCATGGAACTGGTCAACGCCATGTACCTGTCCCGCGAGAAGCTGGGCAAGAGCGACGCCGAGAACCGCGTCTTCTCTTCGGCCATGGCCACGGTGCTGACCTTGCTCTCGCCCATCACCCCGCATCTGTGCGAGGAACTGTGGCAGCGCATGGGGCACACCTCCTCCCTGCAGGAAGAAGCCTGGCCCGTATGCGAGGAAAGCGCCCTGGTGCAGGATACCGTCACCATCGCCCTGCAGGTCAACGGCAAGCTGCGCGGCACCATCGAAGTGCCCGCCGGTGCCGACAAGGCCCGGATGGAAGAAGTGGCCCTGGCCGACGCCGCCGTGCAGCGCCACACCAGCGGCCTGACCATCCGCAAGGTCGTGGTGGTGCCCGGCAAGCTGGTCAACGTGGTGGCCAACTAGCCCGCAGGGAGCCCCGCTCCACCCCATGAACCCAACTGTTGCGGGGGAAGAAGGCCCGGACATGCCGTCCGCCTTTTTTCCCCGCAACGTCGTTTTTCCCTCCCGAACCCAGGACGTACCATGCCCAGACCCGGTTTTTCCTTTCTCGTCTGCCCGGACAGCCGCCTTTTGCAGGCCCGTCTGGAAGCTCTCGTGAGCGCCCAGGGCGGCAGCAGCCGCTGGGAACGGCACGTCCACTGGGGGGACGAGGAGCCCTCCCCGCGCTTCTGGGAACAGCTCACCCTCCAGGGCCTGTTCGGCACGCCGCGCCTGCTGGTGGTGCGACAGGCCCATCTCTGGCCCGCCGCGGTATGGAAAAAGATCTCCGCCGCCCTGGCCCGGCCCTCGGAACAGTGCTGGCCCTTCTTCTGTCTGGAAGTGCCCTGGGAAAAAGGCCAGCCCAAGATCCCGGCCCACATCGCCAAGCTGCGCTGCCTGGGCTTTGCCGACCAGCAGGGCTGGATCTGGCGCAGCGAAGGCCTGAGCGAGCGCAGCCTCAAGAAATATGTCCGCGACCGGGCCCAGGCCCTGGGCATCCCTTTCGAGGCCGACGCCTTCGAACAGTTCTGCACCTCCGTGCCCCCCGATGCCCAGGCCGTGGAGAACGAGCTGGCAAAACTCCTGCTCCTGCGTCCGGCGGCTGACGGGCAGGCCATGCCCTGGTCCGTCACCACGGACATGCTGGCCACCAGTTCCTGGGCCCCGGAATGCAACATCTTCGCCTGCATCCGCCATATGGAAGCCGGCAACCTGGCCGCTGTCTGGAAAGAGCTGGCCCGGGGCCGCAAGGACGTGGAAGGCCTGCTCTTCCCCCTGCTCTCCCTGCTGGCCCGCGAGTTCCGCCAGCTCTGGCAGGCCTGCGCGGGCGAGAAGGTCCGCTTCCATCCCTCCGAGGCCAGTGCCAAGCAGCAGCTGGCCCGCCGTCTGGGCCCCGCCGCCCTGGCCCGCTGCCTGGGCATGGTCATGGACGCCGAACTGGCCGTCAAGAGCGGCCGCTGCACGCCTGAACAAAGCCTGGACAAGCTGGCCACCGATCTTGTGGCCCTCTTCGCCGCTGCCCGGCGCTAGATTTTTTTGGGGAACCCGCTGATTTTTTTGGGGGGGAAGGGCCCCCTTCCGCTGTCGATGCCGCAGGTCTCCTGTGGCGCCGGCGGGCGCGGCCTGCGGCGCTTTTTTGGGGGAAGGGACCCCCTTTTGCTCGCGCGAAAAGGGGGTCCCTTCCCCCAAACCCCCATCCTCCCCCAAACGCGCTTTCTTCTGAAAAATTTTTGCATGACGGTCAGACCTTCGGCTCAAAAGGGCCGTGTCTTCCAGAAAAGCATGAGACACGGCTGGCCCCAATTCTCCAACCATGCTTTATGCTAACAAATCGTCGATAACGGTCATGGAACTCTCTGCCACAGTGGGGAAAGGACTGCATCATCAGCTCGTTCGACCTTATGACTGTCACGAAGCCAGAGAGGGCGCTGGGGAAGGGGGAGTTTGAGGGGGACCCCCCTCTCGCGCCAGCAGCGACCGAAGGCGGCCGCAGGCCGTGCCCGTTGGCGACGAAGGAGCTTTACGGGCATCGACAGCAGAGATGAGGGGTTCCCCCCCAAAAGATACCCTCCCCCCCTTGCGCTTGCCAAAATGCATCTTACTTTATGACCGCAATGCCCGTATCCTCTGCCTCTCCCCATAGCGGCCACCGCAGCCGCCTGCGTCAGCGACTGGCTCGCGAGCCTCTGGCCGTGGCCGATTATGAGGTCCTGGAACTGTTGCTGGGCTACGGACAGCCGCGCAAGGATACCAAGCCGCTGGCCCGGGAACTGCTGCTGCGTTTCCACAATATCCGCGGCGTGCTGGACGCGCCGCCGGAACAGCTGCTGGCCGTGCCGGGCTTCGGCCCCGGTCTGCTCTCCCTGTGGCAGGTGCTGCGCGAAGTGCTGGCCCGCCATGCGGCTGCCCCCCTGCTGCAGGGGGTGGAAATGGCGACGCCCCAGGCCGTGGCCGAAATGGCCCGGGCCCGTCTGGCCGGCAGCCAGCAGGAAGAATGCTGGCTGGCCATGGTCAATGCGGGCAACCGCCTCGTGGCCTGGGAACGCCTGCGCCAGGGCAATGTGGAAAGTGTCCCCCTGCTGCCCCGTGACGTGCTGGAACCCGCCCTGCGCTACAAGGCCAGCGGCATCATCCTGGTGCACAACCATCCGGGCGGCCAGACGCGGCCCTCCCGTCCCGACCTCGTCTTCACCAATACCGTGCGGGAGCTGGCCGTCAACATGGGGCTGCGCTTTCTGGACCATGTGATCGTCACCGACAATGGCTGCTACAGCATCTGCCAGTGCAGACATCTGTAGGCAGTCCGGGAGTATATATGTCTGATCAGAAAAAGAACGACCATCCACTGGAAGACATGCTGTCCCAGTTGCAGGATGCCCTGAGCCAGGCGACGGAAGCCGCCGGCCGGGACCAGGGGACCACCGGCGACGAACAGGCAGCGGCCCCCGGCGAACAGCAGATCTCCGACCTGCTGCCGGTGCTGCCCGTTCGGGATGTCGTAGTGTTCAACTACATGATCCTGCCGCTGTTCATCGGTCGCGAAAAATCCGTCAGGGCCGTGGAGGCCGCCCTCAAGAAGGGCCGCCATCTGCTGGTCTGCACCCAGAAGGAAGAATCCACCGAAGATCCCGGCCCCAATGACCTCTACACCGCCGGTACGGTGGTGCAGGTCATGCGCATGCTCAAGATGCCCGACGGCCGCATCAAGATCCTGGTGCAGGGCGCCAGCCGCGCCCGGGTGGAGGGCTACCACCGCGTGGAACCCTATCTGGAGGCCCGCATCACCGTCCTGCAGGAAGAGACGCCCCCGCGCGATGCCAAGATAGAAGCCCTGCTGCGCTCCGCCCGCGAACAGAGCGAAAAGGTGCTCCAGCTGCGCGGCGTGGCCTCCCCGGACATCCTGGCCGTGCTCCAGGGCGTGGACGAGCCGGGCCGTCTGGCCGACCTCATCGCCGCCAACCTGCGCATGAAGACCGCCGATGCCCAGCGCATCCTCGAAGCCGTGAACCCCGTGGAACGCCTGATGCTGGTCAACATCCAGCTCGAACGCGAGGTGGAAGTGGCCACCATGCAGGCCCACATCCAGAGCACGGCCCGCGAAGGCATGGACAAGGCGCAGAAGGAATACTTCCTGCGCGAACAGATCAAGGCCATCCGCCACGAGCTGGGCGACGCGGCCTCCGAAGGCGAAGAAGAGCTGGACGAGCTGCGCAAGGCCCTGGACAAGGCCGGCCTGCCCAAAGAGGTGCGCAAGGAAGCCGACAAGCAGTTGCGCCGCCTGTCCGGCATGCACGCCGACTCCTCCGAGGCCAACGTGGTGCGCACCTATCTGGACTGGCTGGTGGAACTGCCGTGGAAGAAGCTTTCCCGCGACCGCCTGGACATCGCCCATGCCAAGGCCATCCTGGACGAGGACCATTACGGTCTGGACAAGATCAAGGACCGCATCCTGGAATTCCTCAGCGTGCGCAAGCTCAATCCCCAGTCCAAGGGCCCCATCCTCTGCTTCGCCGGCCCTCCAGGCGTGGGCAAGACCTCGCTGGGCCGCTCCATCGCCCGGGCCCTGGGCCGTCATTTCCAGCGCCTGTCCCTGGGCGGCATGCATGACGAGGCCGAGATCCGCGGCCACCGCCGCACCTATATCGGCGCCATGCCCGGCCGCATCATCCAGGCCATCAAGCAGGCCGGGACCCGCAACCCGGTCATCGTGCTGGACGAGGTGGACAAGCTGGGCTCCGATTTCCGGGGCGATCCCTCGTCCGCCCTGCTGGAAGTGCTGGACCCCGAACAGAACCACACCTTCAGCGACCACTACCTGAACGTGCCCTTCGATCTTTCCAGGGTCATGTTCCTGTGCACGGCCAACCATCTGGAGACCATCCCGGCCCCCCTGCGCGACCGCATGGAGGTCATCAGCCTGCCCGGCTACACCATGCAGGAAAAGGTGGAGATCGCCAAACGTCACCTGCTGCCCAAGAAGGTGGCGGAGAACGGCCTGCAGGCGGGGGACGTGGTCATGGACGACACCGCCATCACCACCGTCATCCGCGGCTATACCCGCGAAGCCGGGCTGCGCAATCTGGAACGGGAGCTGGGCGCCATCTGCCGCAAGCTGGCCCGCCAGCGTGCCGAAGGCAAGAAGGGCAGCTTTACCGTGGACAGCGCCGCGGTGGAAAAGCTGCTGGGCGCGCCGCGCTTCATCGAGGACGAGAAGGACAAGCGCCTCATGCCCGGCATGGCCCTGGGCCTGGCCTGGACCCCGGCCGGCGGCGAGGTGCTGACCATCGAATGCGCCTGCATGAAGGGCAAGGGCAACCTGCAGCTCACGGGCCAGCTGGGCGACGTCATGAAGGAAAGCGCCCGCATCGCCATGAGCTACATCCGCAGCCGGGCCGACAGCCTGGGCATCGACGCGGACTTCAGCGACACGCAGGACATCCACATCCATGTGCCTGCCGGTGCCGTGCCCAAGGACGGCCCCTCCGCCGGTGTCACCCTGACCTCGGCCCTGATCTCGGCCCTGAGCGGCCGCATCGTGCGGGCCGATACCTGCATGACCGGCGAGATCACCCTGCAGGGCCGGGTGCTGCCCGTGGGCGGCATCAAGGAAAAGATCCTGGCCGGTGTGGCACGCGGGCTCAAGCATGTCATCATCCCCGGCCAGAACGTCAAGGATCTGGAAGAGGTCCCCAAAGAACTGCTGAAAAAGATCAAGGTCCACCCCGCGCACACCTATGACGATGTGCTGGCCCTGGCCTTCGAACCTGTCAAAAAGACGGCCGCGCGCGCCAAAAAAGCCGCTCCGGCCGCGGAAACGAAATAACGCCGCTGCCGCCCCGGAAGGTGGAGACGCGGACGGCCCGGGGCGACAAGGCGTTGCCCCGGGCCTTTTTTGTGTTGCCCAGCCGCGCAGAGGACAAGGATATGACCCTTCAGGAACTGCTGACCCCGCTGATCCGTGACCTGCAGGCCGCAGGTACGGACGCTCCCGCGCTGGAGGCCCGCCTGCTGGCAGGCCATGTGCTGCGCCTGGACCGCATCGGCCTGATGCTGGCCATGCCCGCCCCTGTGGCGGAGGACGCGGCCGCCGCCATCCGCGGCCTGACCGCCCGCCGCTGTACCGGAGAACCGCTGGCCCACATCACGGGGCGGCGCGAATTCTTCGGCCGGGACTTCGAGGTCAGCCCGCAGACCCTCATCCCCCGGCCGGAGACCGAACTGCTGCTGGAGATCGTGCTGCGGGAATGCGCAGGCCCCGGGGAGGTGCGCTTTGCGGATCTGGGCACGGGCACGGGCTGCATCGGCATCACGCTGGCCCTGGAGCTGCCGCACAGCCGGGGCCTGCTGCTGGAATACAGCGCCGGGGCCCTGCCCGTGGCGGCCCGCAACATCCGCAGCCTGCACGCCGCGGACCGTCTGGCCCTGGTGCGGGGGGACATGTTCATGCCGCCGCTCATGCCGCGCGGGCTGGACGTGCTGGTCAGCAACCCGCCCTACATCGCCGCCGCGGAAGAAGGCGAGGTCATGGCGGAAGTCCTGCGCCACGAACCGCACAGCGCGCTCTTTTCCGGGCAGGATGGTCTGCGGCACCTGCGGGCCGTCATCCGCGCCGGGCGGCAGGCCCTGAAACCGGGCGGCCTCATCGTCATGGAACACGGCTACCGCCAGGGCGGGGCCGTGCGCCGCCTGCTGGCGGAAGCCGGTTACCGTGCGCCCCGCACCGAGCAGGATCTGGCCGGGCTGGACCGCTGCACCTGGGCCCGCCGGGCCTGATCCGCCGGGAGGAAAATCCGTAAGGGCGGCGGACGCCCTGTCGGTTCGCACCGGCGGGAACGGCCCGGGGGCTGCCTTCCGCTCCCCCTGCGGCACACGCCATCGTGGACGCGGACAGGCCCTGCGATCTGTGCCGCCCGTGAGCTGCGTCCATCTTTATAACATTTTTCCACCTCCGCTCCCCGCAGCGGCCTGTACGGGAAGGACGGGACCGGCCTTCCGGCCCGCCGCATATTCCGCCGGGCACGCCGCACGCCCCAAGGCCGGACACGGGCGAAAAAATTCCCTTCTTCCCGGCTAGGCCCGGAAGACACTCTTTGCTATAGCAAGGCAACGGTGTTCGTCATGGGAAGATACGCAGACCCCACGGAAAAAGCCATCCGCTGCCCGCTCAAGGGGCATCAGCGGCCCCTGCTGGCCTGTCTGGCCTGCCGGCATTTCCCCTGTCGCGCCATGACGGAAGAACGGCTGGCCCTGCTGCGCACGTCGCCCTTTGTCCAGCTGGACACGAAAAACTCCAAACTGCTGCCACGGAGGCACGTCATGTATATTTTCAGGATGACTTCTGGAGAACTGCGGGACGCTCCCGACGATTTCAGCCCCGATGCCCCGGATTTCGACCAGCTGGCCGATGTGGAAGAAGTGCTGGTCATCGGCAAGGTGCTGGTCAAGCAGCTGCGCCTGGTGGCCAAGCCCCGGGAGGAGCGCGACCGCATCCGCGAACAGCTCTCCACGCCCGACCTGCCCGAGGAAGTGGAAGAAGAAAAGCCCCGCCGCAGACGCCGCAGCAGCGTCCGTGACGAGGACTGATGCCTTTGGGGGACGGCCATCCGCGCGGTCCCTTTTTTGTTTTCCCCTTCCGGGGCCGGTCCCTGCCCCTTCCGGCGTCGTTGCCTGGCGCGGGGCTGCGCTGTCCTGCCTGCCCTTCCGCTCCGGCCATGTCTTTTTTGCGGCGCCCGCCGCCGCTGCTCCCGCCCCGTATCGCCCGCCCTCCCCGTGCGCGCTGCGCCCTGCCCCTGACGGGCGGGCACATCCTCCTCTGCCGCCTGGCCGTCCCGCCCTCCCCCTGCCTGACCGGCAGGCGGCGGGTATCGGTGACAGCGGCCCGCGGGAGTTGAGAAATCCTTCCCAATCAATTCCGGCATGGACATTTTTCCCGTTACGATTTAATGTCATAGATGCATGGATAAATTGCCGACAACCATGACGGGAAAGGTACGGCGGCGCCGCCGTACCGGACAGGCGGCAGTCTCCTCCTTCCATGCCCATCCCCTCCGGGACGAGACCCGGGCAGGATGCGGAGGGGAGACTGTTTTTTTGCGACGGTATGGATGCAGCCTGTTCACTCATGCGTGAATCCCGCACGGCTGCCGGATGTGCAACACCATCACTTCATATTCGACATGCCTTGCCAGACGACGGACGGACACAGGGCTCCTCTTGCCGGATGACATGCAGGCCGGATAGCCTGAGGGGGAAACCATGGAAGAATTGACGAAACTTGTCTCCAACATCAACAGCTTCATCTGGGGCATGTACTGCCTTATCCCGCTGCTGTGTGGTGTGGGCATATACTTCACCATCCGGCTGCGGTTCATCCAGGTCCGCAAATTCGGACAGGCCGTGCGCATGCTCTTCGGTGACCTTTCCCTGAAGGGCAAGCGCGCCGACAAGCACGGCATGAGCTCCTTCCAGTCCGTGGCCACCGCCATCGCCGCCCAGGTGGGCACCGGCAACCTGGCCGGTGCGGCCACCGCCATCGCCATGGGCGGGCCCGGCGCCATCTTCTGGATGTGGATCGCCGCCTTCTTCGGCATGGCCACCATCTTTGCCGAAGCCGTGCTGGCCCAGGTCTACCGCACCCGCGACGACGCCGGCCACATCACCGGCGGCCCCGCCTACTACATCTCCAACGGTCTCGGCAGCCACAAGCTGGCCGTGTTCTTCTCCGTGTCCATCATCATCGCCCTGGGCTGCATCGGCAACATGGTGCAGTCCAACTCCATCGCCGATGCCTTCAGGACCGCCTTTGACGTGCCGCCCCTGGTCATGGGCGTGATCATCGCCGCCTGCGGCGCCTTCGTCTTCTTCGGCGGCATCGGCCGCATCGCTGCCGTGACCGAAAAAATGGTGCCCCTCATGGCCCTGCTCTATGTCATCGGCGGCCTGTTCGTGGTCCTCAGCAATGCCGACCAGATCATCCCCGCCTTCAAGATGATCTTCGTGGGCGCCTTCGATCCTTCGGCCGCCACCGGCGGCATCATTGGTGCCGGTGTCAAGGAGGCCATCCGTTACGGCGTGGCCCGCGGCCTGTTCTCCAATGAAGCCGGCATGGGCTCCACCCCCCATGCCCACGCCGTGGCCAAGGTGAAGTATCCTGCCCAGCAGGGCCTGATGGGCATCGTCAGCGTGTTCATCGATACCTTCATCGTGCTCAACATGACCGCTCTGGTCATCTTCGTCACCGGCGCCCTGGACGGCACCACCACCGGCATCGCCCTGACCCAGAAGGCCTTCTCCACCGGTCTGGGGGCCTTCGGCATCAAGTTCGTGGCCATCTGCCTGCTCTTCTTCGCCTTCTCCACCATCGTGGGCTGGTACTTCTTCGGTGAGCAGAACGTCAAGTACCTGTTCGGGACCCGCGGCGTGACCCCCTACCGCCTGGTGGTGATGTGCTTCATCGTCATGGGTTCCCTGCTGCAGGTGAACCTGGTGTGGGAACTGGCCGACATGTTCAACGGCCTCATGGCCTTCCCCAACCTTATCGCCCTCATCGGCCTGGCCAAGGTCGTGAGCAAGGCCCTGGACGAATTCGAGCAGGCCAACCTGGCCGAAAACAAGTAGATGTGAACACCATCTGAAGCCCGAAGTCCCCTGCCCGTCCCGGACAGGGGACTTTTTCCATGCCCCCGGCACCTCACGGGCTGCCGCCGGGCCCGGCAGCAAACCAAGCACACAGGCCCCGAGGAACCCCGAACAAAAAAGCCCTCACGGAGATTTCCGTGAGGGCTTTTTGCTTTTTCCTGGAGCTGGTGAAGGGACTTGAACCCATAACCTGCAGATTACAAATCAGCTGCTCTACCGATTGAGCCACACCAGCATCTCTCCCCTTTTAGATGAATCCTGACCGCTTGGCAAGGCCTTTCACCGCAGGGGCCGCCCCGGGCAGCAGCGGCATCATCCCTGTGCATGTGCCGTCCTCCTGCCCCTTTTTCCCCGGCGCCCTCAGGACCGCATCTGCCTCGCGGGGCTGCCCCTTGGCAAGCCCTCGCTTTACTGGCACTATGCCTGGAAGAATCGTGCATCGACCGTTTTCCCGACGACGTTTACCCGGCCCGTTCCCGGGCAGGAGGGCATTATGAAGACAGCACTGTCCGCCCCTTCCGAAGACAGGCTCCGCAGCAGGCGCCGCGCGCTCCTGGCCGGTCTGGCCGCCACGGGCCTGATCTACGCGACACCGGTCCTGCTCTGCGTCAATGAGGCCGAGGCCCATTCCCGGCCCTCGCACCGCCGGCGCAGCCGGTACAGCCACGGCAGCCGGTATTCCCGCCGCAGCCGCTACTCCAGGCGCAGCCGCCGCAGCCGTCCCTCGCGGAACTATGATTACCATGACCGCTATGATGACCGTTACGACGGCCGCTATGACGAGGGCTGGCGACGCGAGGCCGGGGACCGCCTGCGCGACACCATCCAGGACACGCTGGGAGGAGGCTTCCGGCCGGACCGCTAGGCATGACCTGCCGGGACATTTTTTTCGCCGGTGTGCCGGGGGCCGTGCGCCTGCACGACTGCGAGGGACTGTTGCCCGCTCTGGGCGAATTTTTCCGTTTCTGGCCGCATGCCCCGCAGCCTGAAGGGCTCCCCGCCATCCCCGGCACGCCTCCGTCCGCCCGGCGCGGGCCCAGGCCGCTGCTGGCGATATTTCCGCAGGGGCGGGGCTACCGCCTGCGCTCTCCCTGGTTGCCCGCTCCCCGCCACGAGCCGTCCGGGGCCTGCCTGCTGTGCAGTCTGGCCATAGAGCTGGCGGCCGCCTGCTGCCACGCCTGCCCCGGTCTGGCGTCCCTCCATGCCGCGGCCGTACGCCTGCACGGCCGCACCCTGCTTTTCTGCGGTGACAACCGCGCCGGCAAGAGCACGCTGGTCGCCCGCCTCATGGCCGATACGGCACGAGGCCTCGGTGACGACATGCTGGCCCTCCATCAGGGCAGGGTCTTCTCCTTCGGCGTGCCTCCCCGGCTGCGCCTGCCCCTGCCCGCCTCTCCCGTCCTGCGCCGCTTCGCTGCCGCCTTTCCGGGCATACGGGACCGCCACTACGGCTACCTGGCGACAGGCCCGGACAGGCTGGCCCCCTGGGGGGAAAGGAACCGCCCGGACGCCGTGATCCTGCTGGAACGCACGCCCCGCAGCCGGGCCGCCCTGCTGCCCGCGCCTGCCGCCACCGGCATGGACAGCGTGCTGGCCCGTTTCCTGATCCCTGGCGGCGGCGCACCGGGGATCCTCGGGCTGGGCACACAGCTGCTGGATTCCCTGCCCTGCCGCATCCTCCGCTATGATGACCTGGACGAGGCCGCAGGGCTCGTGGCGCAGCAGGCCCTCCTGCTGCCGCCGGCCGCGCCCCTGGCCGACGCCCCGCCCCCGATGCCGGAACGCCCAATCCCCGAAGGCCGGCCCCCTTCCCTCCCTCCGCGGGAGGACGACGGGGACAGCAGCACGCTGTGGCGGCAGCGGCCGGGCCTGGCCTGCCGGCAGGCCGGACAAAGCCTTTTCCTCAGTGACGGCCCCGGCAACCGCATCTTCCGGCTCGACGGCACCGGGGCCGCGGTCTGGCATCTGCTGGCCTCCCCGCTTTCGCGGGACGAGGCCGCCTCCCTGCTGGCCGAGACCTTCCCCCGCGTCCCTGAAGGACGCATCCGGCACGAGCTCCACCAGCTTTTCCGGGCCCTTTCCGAGGCCCGCCTGATCGAAAAAGCCGCTGACAGGCCCGGGGGCAGGCAGGAAAGGCGTCCGCAATGAAAAGGCAATATATTGATATTGTTTATTTTTTATTTTCAGAAGAAAAAAAATCGAAAAAACACGAAAAAGTGCTTGCCAAAGGGGCCGGTTTTCCGTAAACACATCCTTGCTGCTGACGAATGCCTCACGAAAGCGAAAGCCGGACGGGGCAGCAGGGCACCGGAAAACAACGCCGGACAAGCCCACGCCAGACTGAAAATCTTGCAAGCCGACATCGCTTGCAACTCAGAGTGGAGGGGTTCCCGAGTGGCCAAAGGGAACAGACTGTAAATCTGTCGTCGTAAGACTTCGGTGGTTCAAATCCACCCCCCTCCACCACTTCTGAACAAGAAGTGTGGCACATGCTAACAACTGCCTTGGCTGTAGGAGACAGGTTGACTGTCGGGAACTACGGTGCAGTACCGGGCATGCCGATGCCCGGGGGTCAGCAAGGCTGGCCTGCGACAACGCGCCTCGAAAGTGCGGGAATAGCTCAACGGCTAGAGCATCAGCCTTCCAAGCTGAGGGTTGCGGGTTCGAATCCCGTTTCCCGCTCCATTCCTGCATTTTTCCCTTCCAGTCATCCTTTTCCTGTCAAAGCACGTTCCCTGGGCAACAACACAGGGACTTATGCGGGCAGTGGCAAGAAACCGGGAGCAGGCGTTCGAAACCATGCTCAAGGTTGAAAGTACAGTAACCGCAACAAATTTTATCCTCAGGGAGACGTACAATGGGCAAGGAAAAATACGAACGCAAAAAGCCCCACGTTAACATCGGTACCATCGGCCACATCGACCATGGCAAGACCACGCTGACCGCCGCCATCACCAAGATCGCCGGTCTGAAGGGCGAAGGCAGCTTCGTTTCTTACGACGAGATCGACAAGGCTCCCGAAGAAAAGGAACGCGGCATCACCATCGCCACCGCCCACGTGGAATATGAAACCGACAAGCGTCACTACGCTCACGTGGACTGCCCCGGCCACGCCGACTACATCAAGAACATGATCACCGGCGCCGCCCAGATGGACGGCGGCATCCTGGTGGTGGCCGCCACCGACGGCCCCATGCCCCAGACCCGTGAGCACATCCTGCTCGCCCGTCAGGTGGGTGTGCCCCAGCTGGTCGTGTTCCTGAACAAGTGCGACCTGGTGGACGACGAAGAACTGCTGGAACTGGTGGAACTGGAAGTGCGCGAACTGCTGTCTTCCTACGACTTCCCCGGTGATGACGTGCCCGTCATCCGCGGCTCCGCCCTGAAGGCCCTGGAATGCGAAAGCGCCGACGCCCCTGAAGCCAAGTGCATCATCGACCTGCTGCAGGCCTGCGACGACTTCATCCCCGATCCCGAACGCGACATCGACAAGCCCTTCCTGATGCCCATCGAAGACGTGTTCTCCATCTCCGGCCGCGGCACCGTGGTCACCGGTCGTGTGGAACGCGGCGTCATCAAGGTCGGCGATGTGGTGGAAATCGTGGGTATCAAGCCCACCGCCCAGACCACCTGCACCGGCGTGGAAATGTTCCGCAAGCTGCTGGATCAGGGCCAGGCCGGCGACAACATCGGCGTGCTGCTGCGCGGCACCAAGCGTGACGAAGTGGAACGCGGCCAGGTGCTCGCTGCTCCCAAGTCCATCACGCCCCACAAGAAGTTCAAGGCTGAAGTGTACGTCCTGTCCAAGGAAGAAGGTGGCCGTCACACCCCGTTCTTCTCCGGCTATCGTCCTCAGTTCTACTTCCGCACCACTGACATCACTGGCGTGATCAATCTGCCCGAAGGCGTGGAAATGGTCATGCCCGGCGACAACAGCCAGTTCCTGGTGGAACTGATCGCCCCCATCGCCATGGAAGCCGGCCTGCGCTTCGCCATCCGTGAAGGTGGCCGCACCGTGGGCTCCGGCGTGGTGACCGAAATCATCGAGTAGTACCATGAGAGTGAACATCATCCTTGCCTGCACTGAGTGCAAGCGTCGCAACTACAGCACCCGGAAGAACAAGAAGAACACCACCGGGCGTCTGGAAATGAAAAAATATTGTCCCTGGGACAAGAAGCACACGCTTCACAGAGAAACCAGGTAACAATACTTCCGCCGGGGGGAGTCCCCTCCCCCCGGACGGTACGCAGGGCAGTAGCTCTAACGGCTAGAGCGGCGGTCTCCAAAACCGCAAGTTGGGGGTTCGAATCCCTCCTGCCCTGCCATTTTTTATCTTGTGGGAAGCACCATGGTAAAGAAATCCGCGCAAGCCGACTCCAAGACCGAACAGACCCCCAACCCCATCTCCCGTCTGGCGCAATATATCGAAGATTCTCGCGGCGAACTGCGTAAGGTTACGTGGCCCACGCTCAAGGAAACGCGCAAAGCGACGTTCGCGGTTCTGGGCTTTGTTGCCGTCATGGCGGTCGTGCTCGGCCTCGTGGATCTGGGGCTTTCGGCCATCATCAAGAGCATCCTCTCCTGAAGGCACATATGAACACTCCCGTTATCGACGAGAACTCCGAACTGGGGAAGAAGTCTCGCTGGTATATCGTGCACACCTACTCCGGTTTTGAGCAGCGCGTGCAGAAGACCATCAAGGCGATGATGGATTCCGGCGAGGACAATGGCCTCATCCAGGAAGTGGTCGTGCCTACCGAAAAGGTCATCGAACCTTCCAAGAACGGTTCGCAGCCTCGCACCACTACCCGCAAATTCTACCCCGGCTATGTGATGATCCGCATGATTATGACGGATCTTTCCTGCCATCTGGTGCAGTCCATCCCCAAGGTCACCGGTTTTGTGGGGGGGAAAAACCGCCCCACTCCCATGAGCGAAAGCGATGCCGCGCGCATCCTCTCGCTGATGGAAAGTCGCCAGGAGACCCCCCGGCCCAAGTTCAACTTCGAACGCGGCGACGACGTTCGGGTTATCGAGGGCCCCTTCGAGGGCTTCAATGGCGTCGTGGACGATGTCAACTACGAAAAGGGCAAGCTGCGCGTGTCCGTTTCCATCTTCGGAAGACAGACCCCGGTGGAACTGGATTTCGTGCAGGTTTCCAAGGGCTAGCATCGGAGCAGCGCCGCAGGGCGCTGTTCCAGTCATAAGGATAGAACATCATGGCCAAAAAAGAAGTTGCCAAAATCAAACTGCAGATCCCGGCCGGCGCCGCCAACCCCTCCCCGCCGGTGGGTCCCGCCCTGGGTCAGCATGGCCTGAACATCATGGGCTTCTGCAAGGAATTCAATGCCCGTACCCAGGACCAGAAGGGCATGATCATCCCTGTGGTCATCACGGTCTACGCTGACCGCTCCTTCACCTTCATCACCAAGACCCCCCCGGCCGCGGTGCTGATCATGAAGGCCGCCAAGATCGAAAAGGGCTCCGGTGAACCCAACCGTAACAAGGTCGGCAGCCTGACCATGGCCCAGGTGGAAGAAATCGCCAAGCTGAAGCTGCCCGATCTCAACGCCGCCACCCTTGAGTCCGCTGTGAAGTCCATCGCCGGCACCGCCCGCAGCATGGGCATCGAAATCAAGTAGGGACCGGTTTACCGGATGACGGCAGCCTGGCTGCCCCTCGTTGATCAATTGTACTGCCAGACCTGGAGCAGTCCATGTGTGGCAGGAGATAAAACGAAAGGATAAAGACATGCCCAAGCATGGCAAAAATTTCCGTAAAGCTCTCGAAGGCGTGAACCTGCAGGAACGCCTGAGCGTTGAAGACGCTGTGAGCAAATCCCTGGGCGCTTCCTTCGCCAAGTTCGACGAAACCGTCGACGTGGCCATCCGCCTGGGTGTTGACCCCAAGTACTCCGACCAGATGGTGCGCGGCGCCGTGACCCTGCCCCACGGCTTGGGCAAGACCGTCCGCGTGGCCGTTTTCTGCAAGGGTGAAAAGCAGGCCGAAGCCACCGCCGCCGGCGCCGATTTCGTGGGTGCCGAAGACCTGGTGGCCAAGATCAAGGAAGGCTGGCTGGACTTCGACGCCGCCGTGGCCACCCCTGACGTCATGGCCCTGGTGGGCCAGATCGGCCGTCTGCTCGGCCCCCGCGGCCTGATGCCCAACGCCAAGACCGGTTCCGTCACCTTCGACGTGACCAAGGCCGTCAACGAACTGAAGGCCGGGCGCGTGGACTTCAAGGTCGACAAGGCCGGTGTTCTGCACGCTCCTCTGGGCAAGGTTTCCTTCGGTCCCGAAAAGATCCTGGGCAACCTCAAGGCCCTGCTGGAAACCGTGAATCGTCTGAAGCCCTCCGGCGCCAAGGGCACCTACATGCTCTCCATGGCGGTGTCCACCACCATGGGCCCCGGCTTCAAGATCGACATGTCCCAGGTGAAAAAATTCCTGGAAGGCTAAGCCCGTTTTTTAGTTGACATCGTGCGGGGATTGCAGTAATAGCAATCCCCGCATTTGATTTACTGGCTAAGGCAAGGGAATTCGAGTCGAAGACGGCAGGCAGGCCGCATGGCCTTTAATTTACCTGTCCAGACTTATCTTTGGCTCGGCATTCCACCCGGCAACCCCGAACGTGAGAGGTATCACGTGACCAGGTCTGAAAAAGCAGCCGTCATCGAAGCGATCAAAGCCAATGCTGAACGCGCTTCCTTTGCGGTGCTGACCGAGTTCAAGGGCATGACGGTGGAAGAGCTGACGAACCTCCGTGTGAACCTGCGCAAGGCTGGCGGCGAATTCTACGTCGTCAAGAACACGTTGGCCCGTATCGCTTTTACCGGTGGCACGCATGACGTTGTCAAGGACAAGTTCCATGACAACAGCGCCATTGCCCTTGGTTTCGACGACCCCGTGGCGGTGGCCAAGGCGTTGAGTGATTTCGCCAAGCAGAGCAAGCTGTTCCAGCTGCGCTGCGGCAGCCTGGAAGGCAAGGAAATGTCTGCCGAACAGGTCGAAGCCCTGGCCAAGCTGCCGTCCAAGGAACAGCTCCTTGGTCAGCTGCTCGGCACCATGAACGCCGTGCCCACCAATTTTGTTTCGCTGTTCGCCAACGTTCTCCGCGGCCTGCTCTATGCGCTCAAGGCCATCGAAGAAAAGAAGGGCGAAGCCGCCTAAGGCTTTCGCAGCAGAAAAAAGCAATCAACCAAATTTTAGCCAAAGAGCTAGGAGTTTACCATGTCCGTGACCAAAGAACAGGTTGTTGAGTTCATCTCCAACATGACCGTCCTGGAACTGTCTGAATTCATCAAGGAACTGGAAGAAAAGTTCGGCGTGTCCGCTGCCGCTCCCGCCGCTGCCATGGTGATGGCCGCCCCCGCTGACGGTGGCGCCGCTGCCGCCGCCGAAGAAAAGACCGAATTCGACGTCATCCTGAAGGAAGCCGGCGCCAACAAGATCGGCGTCATCAAGGTCGTGCGCGCTCTGACCAGCCTGGGCCTGAAGGAAGCCAAGGAAAAGGTCGACGGCTGCCCCTCCACCCTGAAGGAAGGCGTGAGCAAGGAAGAAGCCGAAGAAGCCAAGAAGCAGCTGACCGAAGCCGGCGCTGTCGTCGAAGTGAAGTAAGTTCGGTTTTTCCGATCGTTTTGAAGGCGGGGTGTGAACCCCGCCTTTTTTTTGTTGCCCGTACGCCGCCTGCGGCGCATCACGGCTGCCGCTTTTGTGTCTTTTTGGATGCCGTCTGCTTTTTTCCATTGACGCCCCGCCGTTTTCCATACACAAAAGACGGAGATGCCCTGGCAGCCCCGCCCCGCGGCGCGGCATGCCGCAGGCCCGGGCGCCTCCTGCCCCTTCCGCTCCCCTTCTGACGGGAGCTGCCGGATCGCGGAAAAAGTTCTTGCAAAAACCATGCTTCTGCGGTATCTCTCTTCGTTCCAAAACTGTTGTGGGAGAAGTATCTGGTTTTTCTGGTAGACAACACCCGACGCGCATAGCCTTTTCTTTCAAGACAAGCGGCCTCACCCCTGCCGGTAACGCGGGGAAGTGTCGTTTGTCCTTTTTGCGCGTTGTGAAAACCGGATCCCACTGAGAGATATAGATTGTACGCTTCGGATCGCGGCATGACTGGCGTTTTGGCAGTCTGTCCACAGCGGTCTGCACGGGCAGAATGCCGACCGGACGTTCCGGTGCAACGCCGGCAGCCGAAGCGCAACCGCTACCTACCTTGAGGTATCGCATGGGCCAGCTTACCAAACAGTTCGGCAAAATCAACGTTACTCTCCCCATTCCGCACCTCCTCAATCTTCAGATCGACTCCTACAGCAAGTTCCTGCAGGAAGGCGTTGCCGAAGCCGATCGGAACAAGGAGGAAGGTCTGGAAGGCGTGTTCCACACCGTCTTCCCCATCGAAGATTTCAACAAGACCGCCAGCCTGGAATTCGTCAGCTACGAAATCCGCGAGCCCAAGTACGACCAGGCCGAGTGCATCTCCAAGGGCCTGACCTACGAGGCCCCGGTGCACATCAAGGTGCGCCTGGTGGTCTATGACACCGATGAAGCCACGGGCAACCGCACCATCCGCGACATCAAGGAACAGGGCATCTACTTCGGCACCCTGCCCCTGATGACGGAAAAGGGCACGTTCATCATCAACGGCACCGAGCGCGTCATCGTCAACCAGCTGCAGCGTTCTCCCGGCATCATCTTTGAACACGACGGCGGCAAGACCCACACCAGCCGCAAGGTGCTCTATTCCTGCCGAGTCATCCCCATGCGTGGCTCCTGGCTGGACTTCGACTTCGACCACAAGGACATCCTGTATGTCCGCATCGACCGTCGCCGCAAGATGCCCGCCACCATCCTGTTCAAGGCCATGGGCATGAGCAAGATGGACATCCTGGAGTACTTCTACACCCGCGAGCACTACCTGCTGAAGCCGCACAACACCCTGATGTGGGAAGTGGAAAAGTCCCTGTACCGCAAGGACAACGCCTACTCCGACATCGTCACCGAAGACGGCACGGTGCTCATCAAGGCCGGCAAGCCCATCACCAAGCGCGGCTGGCGCCAGGTGTGTGAAGCGGGCATCAAGGCCATCGAAGTGCGTCCCGACACCCTGGACGGCATGTTCCTGGCCGAAGACGTCATCGCCCCCGGCAGCGGCGAAGTGCTGGCCGAAGCCGCCGATGAGATCACGCCCGGCCTGCTGGAGCGCATGCGCGAAGCCGGCATCGAGCGCATCGCCGTGCTGCACACCAAGGGCACCGACACCTCTTCCTCCATCCGCGACACCCTGATGCAGGACCGCATCCCCGATCAGGAAAAGGCACAGGAAGAGATCTACCGTCGTCTGCGTCCTTCCAGCCCGCCCACCGCCGAGATCGCCGCCAGCTTCTTCGACAACCTGTTCCGCAGCCCGGACTACTATGACCTGTCGCCGGTGGGCCGGTACAAGCTCAACCAGCGCCTGGGCCTGCCCGACACCGAAGATTCCCGTACCCTGACCGACAACGACATCCTCACCGCCATCAAGGTGCTGGTGCAGTTGAAGGACAGCCACGGCCCGGCCGACGATATCGACCATCTGGGCAACCGCCGCGTGCGCCTGGTGGGCGAACTGGTGGAAAACCAGTACCGCATCGGTCTGGTGCGCATGGAGCGCGCCATCAAGGAACGCATGAGCATCCAGGAGATCTCCACGCTCATGCCCCACGACCTGATCAATCCCAAGCCTGTGGCCGCGGTGCTCAAGGAATTCTTCGGCACCTCCCAGCTGTCGCAGTTCATGGACCAGACCAACTCCCTGTCCGAAGTGACCCACAAGCGCCGTCTGTCGGCCCTGGGCCCCGGCGGTCTGACCCGTGAGCGCGCCGGCTTCGAAGTGCGCGACGTGCACACCTCCCACTATGGCCGCATCTGCCCCATCGAAACGCCCGAAGGTCCCAACATCGGTCTGATCGTGTCGCTGACCACCTTCGCCAAGGTCAACGACTTCGGTTTCATCGAGACCCCGTACCGCGTGGTGCGCAATGGCCGCATGACCGACGAGATCGTGCATCTGGACGCCTCCCGCGAAGGCGACCAGGTGGTGGCCCAGGCCAACGCCCGCGTGGACGCCGACGGCAACTTCCTGGACGAGTTCGTGACCGTGCGCGTCAAGGGCGAAGTGGAAATGCGCTCCCGTGACGAGGTGACCCTCATGGACATCTCGCCCAGCCAGATGGTCTCCATCTCGGCCGCGCTCATCCCCTTCCTGGAACACGACGACGCCAACCGCGCCCTCATGGGTTCCAACATGCAGCGCCAGGCCGTGCCGCTGCTGCGCAGCGAAAAGCCCCTGGTGGGCACCGGCATGGAAATCGACGTGGCCCGCGACTCCGGCGCCTGCATCGTGGCCCAGGCCGACGGCAAGGTGGAATACGCCGACGCCGACCGCATCGTGGTCTCCTACGAAGGCGACCTGTACAAGAAACAGGGCGGCGTGCGTGCCTATGACCTGCTGAAGTTCCACAAGTCCAACCAGAACTCCTGCTTCGGCCAGAAGCCCACCTGCTACCCCGGCCAGGTGTTCAAGAAGGGCGAGATCCTCGCCGACGGTCCCGGCATCGACGAAGGCCAGCTGGCCCTGGGCAAGAACCTGGTGGTGGCCTTCATGCCCTGGTGCGGCTACAACTACGAAGACTCCATCCTCATTTCCGAACGTACTGTGAAAGAGGACATCTTCACCTCCATCCACATCGAAGAATTCGAAGTGGTGGCCCGCGACACCAAGCTCGGACCCGAAGAGATCACCCGCGACATCCCCAACGTCAGCGAAGACATGCTGCGCAACCTGGACGACAGCGGCATCATCCGCATCGGCGCGGCCGTGAAGCCCGACGACATCCTGGTCGGCAAGATCACCCCCAAGGGCGAGACCCAGCTGACCCCGGAAGAAAAGCTGTTGCGCGCCATCTTCGGCGAGAAGGCCCGCGACGTGAAGAACACCTCCCTCAAGGTGCCCCCGGGAGTGGAAGGCACGGTCATCGACGTCAAGGTGTTCAACCGCCGCTCCGGTGAGAAGGACGACCGCACCCTGGCCATCGAGGCCCACGACACCGCCGTGCTGGACCAGAAGGAAGCCGACCACATGCGCGCCCTGGGCAACCGCACCCGCCAGGTGCTGGCCCCCCATGTACTGGGCAAGCTGACCGCCGTCAGCGTCCCCGGCAGCAAGAAGGGCGAAGTGCTGGTGGAAGCCGGTGCCGCCCTGACCCGCGAGCAGCTGGACGCCATCCCGGTGAAGAAGCTGCAGGGCCTGTTCGAGAGCAAGGAAGTCAACGACATCGTGGCCGACCAGCTCAGGGACTACGACCATCAGGTGGATTACCTGCACGCCATCTATGACTCCAAGCGCGAGAAGGTCACCGAAGGGGACGACCTGCCTCCCGGCGTCATCAAGATGGTCAAGGTCCACATCGCCATCAAGCGCAAGCTCTCGGTGGGCGACAAGATGGCCGGCCGTCACGGCAACAAGGGTGTGGTCTCCTGCATCCTGCCCGAAGAAGATATGCCCTTCTTCGCCGACGGTCGCCCCGTGGACATCGTGCTCAACCCCCTGGGCGTGCCTTCGCGTATGAACATCGGCCAGATCATGGAGACCCACCTGGGCTGGGGCGCCAAGGAACTTGGCCGCCAGCTGGCCGAACTGCTGGATTCCGGCGCGGCCCTGCAGGTGGTGCGTGACGAGGTCAAGGACGTCTTCGACTCCCCGGCCATCAGCGAGCTGGTGGACAAGATGGACGACGAGGAGTTCATCGCCTCGGTCAAGAAGCTGCGCAACGGCATCGTGACCAAGACCCCGGTCTTCGACGGCGCCACCGAAGAAGAGATCTGGGGCTGGATGGAAAAGGCCGGCAAGGACAGCGACGGCAAGACCATCCTGTACGACGGCCGCACCGGCGTGCCCTTCAAGAACCGCGTGACCACCGGTGTCATGTACATCCTGAAGCTGCACCACCTGGTCGACGAAAAGATCCACGCCCGTTCCACCGGCCCCTACAGCCTGGTCACCCAGCAGCCGCTGGGCGGCAAGGCGCAGTTCGGTGGCCAGCGTCTGGGCGAAATGGAAGTCTGGGCTCTGGAAGCCTACGGCGCCGCCTATCTCCTGCAGGAATTCCTCACCGTCAAGTCCGACGACGTGACCGGACGTGTGAAGATGTACGAGAAGATCGTCAAGGGCGACAACTTCCTGGAAGCCGGTCTGCCCGAATCCTTCAACGTTCTGGTCAAGGAACTCATGAGCCTGGGCCTCGACGTGACCCTGCATCAGGAAGACGGCAAGAAAAAGCCCAAGCGTATCGGCTTCATGCGCGACCAGGAACCCGAGGAATAGTTCATGGATGCGCCGGGCATCACGCCAGCGCGCGGTGCCCGGCCGCGCCATTCCCCGGGACGGAGCGTCAACCATACGCCACAACGACTGTAACGAGCTTTTGACAAGCAAGGTAGATATATGAGCCTGGACGATCTCTTCACTGCACGCGGCACGTCGGCCAATGTGACCAACATCCGCAACCTGAAAGCCATCCAGATTTCCATCGCCTCGCCCGAAGCCATCCGCGAATGGTCCTACGGTGAGGTCAAGAAACCGGAAACCATCAACTACCGTACCTTCAAGCCGGAGCGCGACGGCCTGTTCTGCGCCAAGATCTTCGGCCCCGTGAAGGACTACGAGTGCAACTGCGGCAAGTACAAGCGCATGAAGCACCGCGGCATCGTCTGCGAAAAGTGCGGCGTTGAAGTCATTGCCTCCAAGGTGCGCCGCGAACGCATGGGCCACATCGAACTGGCCGCGCCCGTGGCCCACATCTGGTTCCTCAAGACCCTGCCCTCCAAGATCGGTACCCTGCTCGACATGACCATGGCCGATCTGGAAAAGGTCCTGTACTTCGATTCCTACATCGTGCTCGATCCCGGCCAGACCAATCTGCAGCGCCGCCAGGTCATCTCCGAAGACCAGTACCTGCAGATCCTGGACCACTACGGCACCGAAGACGCCCTGACCGTGGGCATGGGCGCCGAAGCCGTGCGTTCCCTTCTGGAAGAGCTGGATCTGGAAAAGCTGCGCACCGAACTGCGCGAAGAAAGCGAGACCACCAAGAGCCAGACCAAAAAGAAGAAGCTCACCAAGCGTCTGAAGATCGTCGAGGCCTTCCTAGAGTCCAACAACAAGCCCGAATGGATGATCATGGAAGTCATTCCCGTCATCCCGCCGGAGCTGCGTCCCCTGGTGCCCCTGGACGGCGGCCGTTTCGCCACCTCCGACCTCAACGACCTGTACCGCCGCGTCATCAACCGCAACAACCGTCTGAAGCGCCTCATCGAACTGGGCGCTCCCGACATCATCATCCGCAACGAAAAGCGCATGCTGCAGGAAGCCGTGGACGCCCTGTTCGACAACGGCCGCCGCGGTCGCGCCATCGCCGGTACCAACGGTCGTCCGCTCAAGTCCCTGTCCGACATGATCAAGGGCAAGCAGGGCCGCTTCCGCCAGAACCTGCTGGGCAAGCGCGTGGACTACTCCGGCCGTTCCGTCATCACCGTGGGCCCCTACCTCAAGCTGCACCAGTGCGGCCTGCCCAAGAAGATGGCCCTGGAGCTGTTCAAGCCCTTCATCTATTCGGAGCTGGAAAAGCGCGGCTACGCCTCCACCATCAAGAGCGCCAAGAAGATGGTGGAGCGTGAGGAGCTGGTGGTCTGGGACATCCTCTCGGAAGTGGTGCGCGAATACCCCATCATGCTCAACCGTGCCCCTACCCTGCACCGCCTGGGCATCCAGGCCTTTGAGCCCCTGCTGGTGGAAGGCAAGGCCATCCGTCTGCATCCCCTGGTCTGCTCGGCCTACAACGCCGACTTCGACGGTGACCAGATGGCCGTGCACATCCCGCTTTCCGTGGAAGCGCAGATCGAATGCCGCGTGCTCATGATGAGCACCAACAACATCCTCTCGCCCGCCAACGGCGGTCCTGTCATCGTGCCTTCCCAGGACATCGTTCTGGGCCTGTACTACATGACCTCCGAGCGCAGCTTCGAGAAGGGCGAGGGCATGACCTTCTGCGGTCCCTGGGAAGTGGAGGCCGCCTATGACGCCGATGCCGTGTCCCTGCACGCCCGCATCAACGTGCGCATGCCCGACGGCAAGAAGTACCGCACCACGCCCGGCCGCGTGCTGGTGAGCAACATCCTGCCCAAGGAAATGTCCTTCGAGAACGTCAACCTGGTGCTGACCAAGAAGATGATCGCCAAGCTGGTGGAAAACTGCTATCGCCAGTGCGGCATCAAGGCCACGGTCATCCTCTGCGACAACCTGAAGAACATGGGCTATGAGTTCGCCACCCGCGCCGGTGTCAGTATCGGTGTGAAGGACCTCATCATCCCGGCCCGCAAGAAGGACATCCTGGCTGCTTCCCAGGCCGAGGTGGACGACATCGAACGCCAGTACCGCGACGGTATCATCACCCGTACCGAAAAGTACAACAAGGTCGTCGATGTGTGGACCAAGGCCACCCAGGACGTCTCCACGGAAATGATCAAGGAGATCTCGTACGATATCCTGAAGGATCCCAAGACCGGCCGTGAAGAGAAGAACCAGAGCTTCAACTCCATCTTCATGATGTCCACCTCCGGTGCCCGAGGCAACCAGGACCAGATGCGCCAGCTGGCCGGTATGCGCGGTCTGATGGCCAAGCCTTCCGGTGAGATCATCGAAACGCCCATCACCTCGTCCTTCCGCGAAGGCCTGTCGGTGCTGCAGTACTTCACCTCCACCCACGGCGCCCGCAAGGGTCTGGCCGACACCGCCCTGAAGACGGCCAACTCCGGTTACCTGACCCGCCGTCTGGTGGACGTGGTGCAGGACGTGATCGTCTCCGAACACGACTGCGGCACGGTGGACGGCATCGAGCTGACCCACCTGCGCGAAGGCGGCGACATCAAGACCCCGGTGTGGGAACGCGCCATGGGCCGTGTGCTGCTCTACCCCGTCTACGATCCCGAAGACGCGGAAAAGGTGCTGCTGCCCGAGAACACCCTCATCGACGAGGCCGAGGCCGCTGTGCTGCGTGAACACGGCGTCAGCTCCATCACGGTGCGCTCGCCCCTCACCTGCCAGGCCGAGCGCGGCATCTGCGCCCTGTGCTACGGCCGCGACCTGGCCCGCGGGCACCTGGTCAACACCGGCGAGACCGTGGGCATCATCGCCGCCCAGTCCATCGGTGAACCCGGCACCCAGCTGACCATGCGTACCTTCCACATCGGCGGTACCGCATCCAGCACCATCGAAAAGAACAAGTTCGAAGCCCAGAACACCGGCCGCGTCATCCTCAACCGCGTGCGCGCCGTCACCAACCGCGACGGCATCCAGCTGGTGCTGGGCAAGAGCGGCCAGCTGACCATCGTGGATCCGCAGGGCCGCGAACGCGAAAAGTACATCCTGCCCAACGGCGCCCGCCTGCATGTGACCGACGGTCAGGAAGTGACCAAGGGCACCGTGCTGGCCGAGTGGGACCCCTTCAACGAACCCTTCGTGTCCGAGGAAGAGGGCATCATCCGCTTCACCGACATCGTGGACGGCAAGACCGTGCAGGAAAAGGTGGACGACGTGACGCGTCAGGCCTCCCTGACCATCATGGAATACCGCACCACCAACTACCGCCCGTCCATCTCGGTCTGCGACGAGAACGGTAACGTCAAGCAGCGTCCGCACAGCGTGGCGTCCGCCGTGTACAGCCTGCCCGTGGGCTCCATCATCATGGTCAAGGACGGCGAGGCCATCCAGGCCGGCGACATCATCGCCCGCAAGCCCCGCGAAACGTCCAAGACCAAGGACATCGTGGGTGGTCTTCCCCGCGTGGCCGAGCTCTTCGAAGTCCGCAAGCCCAAGGACATGGCCGTGGTCTCCGAGATCTCCGGCACCGTGTCCTACGCCGGCGAATCCAAGGGCAAGCGCAAGCTTGTGGTGACCCCCGAGATCGGTGACGCCAAGGAATACCTGGTGCCCAAGGGCAAGCACATCACCGTGGCCGACGGCGACTTTGTGGAAGCCGGCGATCCGCTGACCGAAGGTTCGCCCGAGCTGCACGACATCCTGCGCACCCGCGGTGAAAAGTACCTGGCCCGCTACCTCGTGGACGAGATCCAGGAAGTGTACCGCTTCCAGGGCGTGGGCATCGACGACAAGCACATCGAAGTCATCGTGCGCCAGATGCTCAAGAAGGTCACCGTGCTGGATTCCGGCGGCACCAGCTTCCTGGTGGGCGAGCAGGTGGACAAGGCCGAGTTCAAGGCCGAGAACCACAAGGCCATCATCGAAGGCCGCCAGCCCGCCACCGCCGAACCGCTGGTGCTGGGCATCACCCAGGCCTCGCTGACCACCTCGTCCTTCATCTCGGCGGCTTCCTTCCAGGAAACCACCAAGGTGCTCACCGAGGCTTCCCTCAAGGGCAAGATGGACTACCTGCGCGGCCTCAAGGAAAACGTCATCGTGGGCCGTCTCATCCCCGCCGGTACGGGCTATCGCGAATATGTCCACGGCGACATCACCGTGCCCGACCAGAAGGAACGCCCGGACAAGTTCCTGGAGGATCTGGAAGAGAACCCCGTGCTGGTGGATCTGGGCCAGTAGGCCTTCCCCCGCTTCCTATCAGGGCGACCGTCATTGGCGGTCGCCCTTTTTTTCCGCCCGCTGCGCGCCCGTCATGGCGGCCCGTGCCCGTAGCCGTCTCCGCCGCCTTCCGGCCCCCTGCCGCGCCCTCCCCCGGGGACGGCCTGCCGGCGGCGCTGGCCGCCCCGTCTGCCGCAAAATGCGGGGCGCCCCTTCCTACCTTTCTTTTTGTGATTAATTCCTGATAAGAAAGAAAGGACTCCTTCCGGCAAAACCGGGAGGGCCTGCCGGCAAAGACGCATCCCCCTCTGCCGGAGCCGCCGTGCCATGCAAAGGAGGTCAAAAAATTTTTCATGCGCCGAAAAAGGCTTCGTTTACTGCAACGCAATAAAATAATTGTATAAATTAAAAAACATAGCCAAGACGGAGTATTTTGGGAATCTGCGTGCCATCTTTGCAATTCTTGCATTTTACGGTAGAAGGCAGGAATTGTTCCGCGCCTGAGACCAGGCGGCGGCGGATCATGCCCCGGCACGGTCCGCCCCGACGGCTCCCGGCGCATCGTTCTGGAGAGGTTGGTTCCTGGTGCGCAGCACCTCTTGCTCATGACCGGATCTGGCTCGGCCATGCGCAGAAACCACGATGCCGCAGGCATCTCGACTCATGGGAGAAAACGCATGACAACTCTGTTCTACATCCTGGCCTACCTTGCAGTAATCGGCTTTGTGGCGACTGCCGCCATCAAGGTGAAAGGCTACCTGGCTGCCAGCCCCCTGCACGCCCGCTGGGAGCTCTACCCCGTGCCGCATGAAGGCCCCAAAGGCTCCTATGGCGGCAGCTTCATGGAAGAGACCGACTGGTGGACCAAGCCCCGTCACGTGGATCACCTGGGCGACATCAAGGCCCTGCTGGAAGAAGTGCTCTTCCTGCACGCCACCTTCACCCACAACCTCAAGCTGTGGTTCCGCACCTACCCCTTCCACCTGGGCCTGTACATGCTGATGGGCGGCACCATCATCCTGGTCATCGCCGCCTTCCTGCGCCTGTTCGGCATGAACCCTGACGGCGGCTTCCTGACCTTCGTGCACAACGTCATCAATGCCATCAGCCTGCTGGGCATGTTCGGCATCATCGGTGGCGGCATCGGCCTGATCTGCCGCCGCCTGCACGACGAAGGCCTGCGCAAGTACACCACCCCCGAACACTTCTTCAACCTGGGCGTGTTCATCGTCTTCGCCCTGGTGGGTCTGGTGGCCTGGGCCTTCAATCCTTCCTTCGCCCGCCTGTCCGGTGACTTCATCTACAACCTGCTCACCTTCAACTTTGCCGAGATCAACAGCAGCACCTTCATGCTGCACATGCTGCTGGGCTTCTTCGTGCTGATCTGGATCCCCATGACCCACATGGGCCACCTGATCTTCAAGTACTTCACCTACCATGACATCCGCTGGGGCGACACCCCCACCGATTTCAGCCAGAAGAACAACGAAAAGATGAAGCAGGCCCTGCAGTTCAAGGTGAGCTGGGCTGCCGACCACATCAACGGTCAGGGCACCAAGACCTGGCTGGACATCGCTACCGAATCCCCCAAGAAGGACTAGGGAGTACATCATGAAAGATACGCTGCGTTTGACTGATATTTCCACGGCCGAAGGCCAGATGGTCAGCATCGACCTCAAGGACATCCCCGATGTGGAAGGCCTTGACCTCGTCAAGATGCCCTGGAAGCCCGTTACCGACGAGCAGAAGGCCAAGGTGGCCTGCATCCTGGACGAAGTCTGCGTGCTGAACATCCCCAAGCCCCAGACCCCCCAGGAAGAAGAAGAGCTGGTCAACCGTTTCCTGGACGGCATGCGCAAACTGTTCAGCAAGGAGAACAACTGGACCTTCCTGCCCATGCTGGAAACCAGCATGGACTACTGCGCCCAGTGCAACTCCTGTTCCGACGCCTGCCATCTGTACGAGATGTCCGGCCACAACGAGATGTACCGCCCCAACTTCCGCTCCGAGATCTTCCGCCGCATCTACAAGCAGTATGTGAAGAAGGAGCCTCTGGCCAAATGGCGTTACGGTGACATGGGCCTGAACTGGAAGACCGTTGCCCGCCTGGGCGAACTGGCCTACCGCTGCAACCTCTGCCGCCGCTGCGCCCAGACCTGCCCCATCGGCGTGGACAATGGCCTCATCGCCCGCGAGATCCGCAAGCTGTTCAGCCAGGAACTGGGCTTCTCGCCCCGCGAGCTGCATGAAAAGGGCACCATCAACCAGATGAAGGTGGGCTCCTCCACCGGCATGACCCCCGATGTGGTGAAGGAAAACGTGGAGTTCATCGACGAGGACTACACCGAAATCACCGGCGTGGGCATCCACACCCCCTTCGACGTGAAGGGCGCCGACATCCTGCTGATCCACAACGCCGGCGAAGTCATGGCCTGGCCCGAGAACATCGCCAGCTTCTCCCTGATCTTCCAGGAAGCCGGCCTGTCCTGGACCCTGTCCAGCAAGGCTGTGGCCTATGACGGCGTGAACTACGGCGTGTTCTACGACGATGCCCAGACCGCCCGCATCGCCCTGCAGCACATGCAGGCCGCCAAGGAACTGGGCGTCAAGAAGATCGTCATCGGTGAATGCGGCCACGCCCACAAGGCCATGACCGTCATCGCCGACCGCGTCATCCCCTACGAATACCAGGTGCCCCGCGAATCCTGCTACGTGACCCTGCGCGACATCGTCATGTCCGGCCGCCTGAAGCTGGATCCCTCGCGCAACAACTTCCCCGTCACCCTGCACGACCCCTGCAACGCCGTGCGCCTGATGGGCATCGTGCAGCCCCAGCGCGAGATCCTGCACAAGATCGCCCCGCAGTTCCGCGAAATGCCCTGCCACGGCGTGGACAACTACTGCTGCGGCGGTGGTTCCGGCTTCGCCATCATGACCCGTCAGAACATCGACGAATGGCGCGGCAACATCTCCGGCCGTAAAAAGATGTGGCAGATCGCCCAGGCCTTCAAGGACTGCCTTGGCCCCGAGACCAAGAAGTACATCTGCGCTCCCTGCTCCAACTGCAAGGGCCAGATCCGTGAAATGCTGGAACACAGCGACCTGTACACCAAGAACAGCTTCGCCTACGGCGGCCTGGTGGAACTGATCGTCAACGCCATGGTCAACGTCAATCCCGGCTTCATCAAGTGGGAAGGCGACGAAGAGTAATCTTCGACCATTGCAGCCTTTTGGGGGGAGCAGTCATGCTCCCCCTTTTTTTGTGCCCGCAGAACGGGAGAAGCGGCACCACCTCCGCCGGCAGCAGCGTTTTCCCTGTGCCCCGCGCGGGGGAGGCTTCCCTGTGATGCGCCAAAGGTGCGTCCTCCCCCTCGCACTCCCCTCCTCTCCCAAAAACGTTCTTCCGGGTCTGCCCCTCTGTCCCGCGGTTGCCTTGTGCCACCTGGAAAGCCCCTGGACGATCGGAAGAACACATCCGGCGCCCTCGCCATCCACGGCTGCGGATCATGTCATGCAGCGCACATACAGGGATCGCGAGGAGCCGCCGGTCATCTGCCCGGATCCCTGCTCCTGAAGGCATCATCAAAATCATCCGTCATGCGTTTTTTCGTTCTCACGTTGTGGCACGCCCCGCTAACGCCCTGAACTAACCCCATAATAGAAAAGGCCGCGGGATGTTTTCCCGCAGCCTTTCTCTGTATTACCGGTCCTTCCGTTGTGTCAGGGCTCATCCACGGCCGTAACGGTCGTCGAACCGTTCGATATCGTCTTCTCCCAGGTAATCCCCGGTCTGGACCTCCACGATCTCCAGCGGCTGCGCCGAAGCATTGCTCAGCCGGTGCATGGTCTTCTGGGGGATGTAGACAGACTGGTCTACATGCAGGTGCATCTCTTCGTCCCCCACGCGCACCAGGCCTTCCCCGGCGATGACGACCCAGTGCTCGGCCCGCTGCCGGTGCCGCTGCAGGGAAAGCGCGGCACCGGGATTGACCTGGATGCGCTTGACCTGGAAACGCTCGCCCAGGGCCAGGGTCTCATACCAGCCCCAGGGCCGGTAGACGCGCAGATGGATATCCTGCTCGTGGCGCCCCTGGGCGGCAAGACGGGCCACCAGGGCCTTGACCTCCTGGCTGCGGGCCCTGTCGGCCACCAGGACGGCATCGCCGGTCTCCACCACCACAAGATCCTCCACCCCCAGGGTCGTCACCAGGCGGCTGGCGGCATGGATGTAACATCCCCGGCTGTCCTGGGCCAGCACGTCGCCCACGCAGGCATTGCCTTCCGCATCCCTGGCGCTGTTCTCGTAAACGGCTTCCCACGAGCCCAGATCGCTCCAGCGGCACGGCAGCGGCACCATGGCCACACGGGCGCTTTTTTCCATCAGGGCATAGTCCACAGAGTCGGAGGGGCAGCGGGCAAAGGATTCGCCATGCAGGCGGATGAAGTCGTAATCGGTCCGGCGCAGGGCCCAGGCCTTGCGCACCGCGGCCATGATGGCCGGTGCCTGGACCTCCAGCTCGGCCAGGTACTGGGAGGCACGGAACACGAACATGCCGCTGTTCCAGAAATAGCCGCCCTGCGCCAGCATGGCTTCGGCAGCCTCCCGCACGGGCTTTTCCACAAAACGGCGGACAGCGAAACCGGAGGCCAGGGCATCGCCCTTTTCGATATAGCCGTAGCCGGTCTCGGGCCGGTCGGGCGTGACGCCGAAGGTGACCAGGGCCCCTTCGCGGGCGCAGTCCACCGCCCGGCTGACAGCGGCGGCAAAGGCCGGCAGATCTTCCAGCACATGGTCCGAAGGCAGGACCAGCAGGACAGGGTCGCCGTCTTCCACATCGCAGGCGGCCGTCACGGCCAGGGCGGCAGCGGCGATGGCCGGTGCCGTATTGCGCGGTTCCGGTTCCAGCAGGATCCGGCCCTCCAGGCCCTGCCGCTGCAAGGCAGCGGCGGCCAGGAAGCGCTGCTCCTCATTGCAGATGACCACGGGCGCGGCCAGACCGGGCAGCGCGGCCAGGCGCTGCAGCGTGTCCCCGAACAGCGTATGACCGCCCAGGTCCATGAATTGCTTGGGATATTTACGGCGTGACAGGGGCCACAGGCGTGTGCCGGCGCCCCCGCAGAGGATGACGGGACAGATCTTCATGTCGTTTGCTCGCTGTGGTTGGAAGCGTGGATGGGAAGAGCCGCATCACCGGCAGAGGAAACGGCCGGAGGGATGCCCCTCCGGCCGGATGTCGATGCTTACAGATAGTCGGGATCGGCAGCGGCCTTGCCGTTGGCCAGCATGATGCGCACGTAATGCAGGCCGTGCTCGTCCACCGGGATGATGGGGAACTGCTTGCCGCAGCCGTCGCAGCGCACGTTGCGCGGCTCCACCGGATTGACCAGCGGCACATGGCGCAGGCAGTGGGGACAGCGGTAGAAGAACAGCAGCTCCATACCGTCAGGCGCCACGGGTTCCAGGGGTCTCTGGCTACCGGACATGGACTTCCTCCACCAGCGGCGTCCCTGTCATGACATCGGGCCGGGCGATGCCCCACATGCGCAGCAGGGTCGGGGCCACATCGGCCAGCTTGCCGTCATGCAGGCGCCATTCCCTGCCGGAGGCGTCCAGCAGGATGCAGGGCACGGGATTGGTGGTGTGGGCGGTCTGGGGCCTGCCCTGTCCGTCCTTCATGACCTCGCAGTTGCCGTGATCGGCGATGAGCAGCATCCGTCCTTTGCGGGCCTCCACGGCAGCCGCCATGCGGCCCACGCATTCGTCCACCACGGTGCAGGCTTCCACAGCGGCGGAAAGCACGCCCGTATGGCCCACCATGTCGCCATTGGCCAGATTGCAGACCACCAGATCGTACTGGCCGCTCTGCCAGGCTTCCACGAACTTGTCCGTGACCTCGCGGGCGCTCATGGCCGGTTTCTGGTCATAGGTCTGCACATCGCGCGGCGAAGGCACGAGGATGCGGTCTTCCAGCGGCAGGGGCTCTTCCACCCCGCCGTTGAAGAAATAGGTGACGTGCGCGTATTTTTCCGTTTCGGCCAGACGCAGCTGGTGCATGCCCTGCCGCGAGACCACCTCGCCCAGGCCCATGCTCACGGATTCCTTGGGAAAGGCCACCGGCAGGGGAAAGTGGGCGTCATAGGCCGTCATGGAGGCCACGGCGGCCAGCTGCGGCACCCGGCCCCGCTCGAATCCGGTGAAGTCCGCATCCACGAATGCCTGGGAAAGCTCGCGCATGCGGTCGGCGCGGAAATTGAAGAAGAACAGGCCGTCGCCGTCCTGCAGGGTGGAGGCGTCCCCGCCTTCCAGCAGCACGGGCTTGATGAATTCGTCGCTGACGCCCTCGGCATAGGAGTCTTCCACAGCCTGGACGGCATCCGCGGCATGGCGGCCCTTGCCGTGGACCATGAGGTCCCAGACCTCGGACACGCGCTCCCAGCGCTTGTCGCGGTCCATGGCGTAGAAGCGCCCCGCCAGGCTGGCCACGCGCACATCCTTCATGGGGACGATCTGTTCCAGGAGGCTGCGCACATAGGAGGCGCCGCTCCGGGGCGGGGTGTCGCGCCCGTCCATGAAGCAGTGGATGCGCACCGGCACCCCGGCGGCAAAGGCC
>OGXX01000084.1_pt1 | contig 86682 bp, 76 predicted proteins | sample 1576301 | NCBI WGS metagenome assembly OGXX01 (sample SAMEA3541469, study PRJEB24748) | human gut metagenome | biome: human gut; feature: human-associated habitat; material: faeces | place: China | collected 2012
CATCAGCGCATGTCCCAGAGGCCCACGGTGTACCAAAATGCACCGTGGGCCTTTTCTTTTCGCGGGGTTACAGTCCCTTGCTGTCCCGGTTTGTCCCTGTTTGTGTCATAGCAGCACACTTTATCTGGGGGTACATTTTGGGGTATATTTATCAATCCCCAAACAGGTACCCCCAGATGTACCCCAAAGATATCCCCGGGAGGCAAGCATGGCGCAGCTCACAGAGATGAAGATCAAGGCGATCAAGCCGGGCGCGAAGATGGCCCGCTATTATGATAGCGGGGGCCTCTATTTGCAGGTCAGCCCGACAGGGGGGAAATATTGGCGCTTCAAGTACCGTGTCGAGAAAAAGGAAAAACTGGTGGCCTTGGGTACATGGCCTCAGGTGAGCCTGAAAGAAGCCAGAGAGAAGCGCGACCAGTGCCGGCAGGAGATAGCAGCCGGAAACGATCCCATGCAGCTTAAAAAAGCGAGGGCCGAAGCGGCGTGTCCTGGTCGCACCTTTCAGGAGGTGGCAGAGGCCTGGCGCAACAATATGGAGAACGTCTGGTCGGAGAGCCATGCCAAGACGATCCGGGAGCGTCTAGCGCTGAACGTCTATCCTGTGCTGGGGAAGAAAGACATCGCGGACATACGGCCAACGGAGATCCTGGCCATGCTGCGCAAGATAGAAGCCCGGGGTGCCTACGAGACCGCCCAGCGCGTCCTGGGCATCTGCGGGCAGATCTTCCGCTATGGCGTCGCTGTCGGCTTGCTGGAATCGGATCCCAGCCGTGATCTTCGCGGGGCGCTTGTGCCACACCAGGGAAAGCAGCTGGCCGCGATCACGGATCCTGCGGAAGTGGGGGCGTTGCTCCTGTGCATGGATCAGTACAAAGGCGGGGTGGTGGTACGGGCTGCCCTGCAATTCAGCGCGCTGACCTTCTGCCGGCCAGGTGAGATCCGGCACGCAGAGTGGGGAGAGGTGGATTTTGAGGCGCGGGAATGGCGCATCCCGGCAGAGAAGATGAAGATGCGGAAGGAGCACCGCGTGCCGCTTTCCCGGCAGGCCATGCTGGTGCTTGAGGATATCCGCCAGTTTACCGGGGATGGACGCTATGTCTTCCCTGGGCTGTCCCGTTCCAGGCCCTTGAGCGAGAACGGAGTGACGTCCGCGCTGCGGCGGATGGGGTACAGCGGCGATCAGATGACGGCCCATGGTTTCCGGGCCATGGCCTCCACGCTGCTGAATGAGCTGGGCTTTCGGGGCGATGTTATAGAGGCCCAGCTTGCCCACACGGGAGGGGACAAGATCCGGGCCATCTATAACCGCGCAGAGTACATGAAGGAGCGCCGTCGCCTGATGCAGGCCTGGGCGGACTATCTGGATGAATTGCGGGCCAGGGCTCAGTCTGTTTCCGGGGTGGCGGAAAGGTTGGCATAGACGCCCCGCAAGTCTCCGAGCCTCCAGAAGGGGGTGCGACCCCGATACCGCGGCGCCGGGATGATGCCGCGCTTGATGTAGCGGTAAAAGGTGTTCCTGGAGATGTTGAGGTACTGCATGGCCTGCTGGGCTCGCAGTATCCGGCCGCTGTCCGCACAGATTTCCGGGGGAAGACTTGGGGTCTGCAGGATGTTTTCAGAGGGCATAGGGGTCTCCTTTTGTCTCGTGTTTTCGTTGCCGCCGGGCAATAAAAAAGGCCGCCCAAAGGGCGGCCTGTATTCATGCTTAATACGTTGCAACGCTCAAATGGCGATGTTCCTTAGTGGAGGCTGGCAGTCAGCCAGCCTTTTTTGATGAGGACGTCATGGGCCAGGGCGATCTGGCGGGCAGAAAACTGGCTTTTACACGAGTCCCACTGGTAAATGTAGCGAACGAGTTCGTTCATGTTTTGGGGGACGATTTTCTTCCCGCGTTCCCCTTGGGTGCATACCCAGTGGACCGTAGCCAGGAGTTCCAGCCCGAAGGGACTTTCAAAACCGGCCACAAGATCCGCTATCCTGTCGAATCGCTGGCGAGTCTCCGCCTGGTCTTCAAGAAATTTCCGTGCCTCATCGACCGCGCCCGGCACCAGCTCCAGGTGCTTCTGAGGAGAGTCTCCCCCATCCCCATAGCCCGAGATCATGTAGCCTTCTATGGAATGCAGAAGGTGTCGCAAATTATCGGCATAGGGGCCGTGGGCTGCGGGTTTGAAGCGGAGGCGCAGGGCCTCGCCGGAGACCTGCATGAAGTAGAGGAGCTTGTGGACTTCGAGCAAGGTGACAAACGGATCCAGCAGGCCACGCAGATAGCGCGCCATGAGGCTCACCAGAACAGCCCTTCCCGGCGTCATGGCCGGGACGTCACGACGATGCACCATCTTGTCAGCTTCCGGCGCACCGTTGGGCTCGTAGATAATGATGGAGACATCCGCCAGCGGCGCCAGCGCCGCTTCGATGCGGGAACGCACCACAGACCAGTCCAGCCCGCCCAAGCCGCTCCCCAGGGGAGGAATGGCGATGGAGCGGATGCCATAATGGCGAATGACGCTCACAAGGTCCTGCAAGCCGCTGTCGATATCTTCCAGACGGCTTTTGCCCCGCCAGTGACGCTTGGTAGGGAAATTGATGATGAAGTACGGCGTTGTGAGCGTCCCTGTGCGGTAGACGAACATTTTGCCGGGAAGCACTTCCTTTTTTTGGCAGGCGCGCGCGTAGGCGCCAAAATTTTCAGGGAAGGCGTTCTTGAACTGCAGCGCGATGCCCCGGCCCATGACGCCGACACAGTTCACTGTATTGACGAAAGCTTCGGCATCGGCCTTGAGGATATCACCAGAGGTGTAGCTTATCATGGGAACGCCCTTTTAATAATAGAAGTCCGGGCGGACTTCGATCAACGGCTTGTGGGGAACGGGAGCGAGAAGGGCTTCGACCTGTCGGCAAATACTCTCGGAATAGACGAAGATACGCTTGATGATCTCCCAGGGGCAGAAATTTTCCAGCAAAAATTCCGCCTGCTTTCCTTCCTTGATACTGAGCGGGACATCCCTGCCAGCCCATTTCTGGGCCTGGACGGCATCCCAGTTGATCCTGTCGAGTTGATCCCAGGAGCTGTAGTCATCAAAAAATTCCGACCCGGCATTGGTCGTTGTGAATGCCCAGCGTTTTGCTTGGGCCGCAGCCCAGTCCACAGCATCCCGGAGGTTCGCGGCAAGGTGGATGATGGGTTCCTGTCCCCCCTGGTACGTCAGATCGGGATGGTTGCCCTTCCAGATCAGATAAAGCATGACCGAGCGAGGGCAGAAATAGAACGGCACACAATCCCCGACATGAAGGTCGGGGTAGCTTGCCAGAGGATGCGCCAGTCGTCGCTCCTTGATCCCCGACATCCCGATGGTCGTCCCGGGCAAGGCATTACGGACCACATGGGCATCACAGTAGAGCCCCCCATCCTTCAGGATGGAGGCCAGCCGGTCCACATGGACGATATGGTATATTTTGGGATGCGGAGGTACTGCCATGCTTTTAACAAACGATGATGTCGTCTAAATTCGTACGATTTCGTTCATTCAGGCAATACGACATCTTCGCGCCAGAGGCAACTGCCTCCGCATCCCCTGACTTACCTTCCCAGTGCCACGGCCACGTTGAGGCTCAGGCGCAAGTGCAGGCTGGCGTCATCCAGTGCCTGGCGGAAGCGTTGCTCGGCTTCCGTGCGGCTCTGGAACAGGCTGTCCAGCAGGCACTGCGTGCTGAACATGGTATCGGCGTTGCGGCCCAGGTCGGACACGGCGTAGCTGAACAGGTCGCCGCGGCGGGCGTCCAGTTCCCGCAGCATGGCCATGAACTCTTGCCGGAGGCCGGCTTCACGCCGGCTCCAGTCCTGCCACAGCTCCAGCAGCGCGGCCTCCTGCGGGCCGGGGACGTGGCTCCGGTCGCGGTGCGGCGGGTAAAAACAGCCGTTGCGGTACAGGGGCAGGCGCTCCGGTTGCGGCGGCAGGGCCGGGGCTATCTCCATGCGAGTGAGGTAGGCCACGGCCTCGCTCATGCGGCATTGGGGCAATTGCTTGTAGCTGCCCAGACGGAAATGGTTGTTGAAGCGCGACCAGATCTGCGGATACAGGCCCTTGCTGCGGCGCTCTGCCGGGATGCCCTCCACCCTTGCCCGGACGATGGCCTGCAATGTACATTGCTGGTCAGGGGTGATGGCGGCTTCCGCCGTCTGCGGGGCCGGGCGTTCGGCACGGCCGTGCATCCAGTAGTTCCACAGGGCGTCGTCACTTTCGGCCTGGTAGAGCTCTATCTTTGCCCGCAGCTCCGACCGCACCTTCCTGGGGTTGATACTGTTGAGATAAGCAGGGAGCTTGCGGACGGGCATACAGAGCATTTCCCGCTCGTTGCCATCCTGGGCAACCGTCACGATGTTCGTGACGGTCCAGCGCTCTCTATTTGTACAGAGCTTTGCAGCTTGGGATTGCCAAGCAAGGCCCATATTTTCCACGATGGGACGCATGGGGGCGAATGGCTCGCCGTGGTAGTCGATGCAAAAAATGGTGTCGCCGTGGAAGGTGACGGAGAAAAGCTGGCACATGATGGCCTCCTTACGTTGGGGATTGCGGAGAAACAAAAAGGCGGCATGACGCTCCCCAGCCGTAAGAGCTGCCGGGTCCTCGCGGATACCGGACGTCATGCCGCCAAAATTTGCCAACAGGCAAAGTGGCTTTGTTGTTTCTCCATCTGCAAAGCCGTGCCTTGGGGGCAACGGCAGGCGGCAGACTATCGCCTCTTACGGTTGGGAAATTCAGGAGGCCATAGAATGCCGTCCTTGTCAATAAAAAAGGCCGGAATATCCGGCCTCGAAAAATGCGGAGTATTCGCAGAAAGCTGGTGTTCGCCATTCCCTTGAGGAAATGCCGGGCCTCAACTACCGACTAGGACGGCTGCTCTTATTCCCCCAAAAGGGTCTTGTATTGGGATCTATCGACTCGGCAAAATTTCTAATCATGTACAGATTTGTATTTCTCACAAATTCGTTTTAAATTTTTTACAAATAGGTTTGTATCCAAAAAATAGTTTGGATATGCCTTCTTAATATCCTTAATGTTGCCTGCTGATATCAGAACAACAGAGATGTTAGGGTTATCCTTTGTTGCCTGTTCGCGGCTGCGATAATAAAATTCAGCTTGATCAAGCTGTTTATCTGAAAATGGAATCAGTGAGACATTATTTTTTTCTATATCAAGCTCCATTAAGTGGTATCCACTTTGGGATGTAGCATCAATATGTCGCGCAGAAATAGCTAGTCCGCGAAGCTTTGATGTTATTTGTAACTCACTTTCAATATCAGCCAACATTTGAACAATAAGTGCTGGTTCAACATCTTTAAATTCATCAAGTATAGGTTTCTTCTCATCTAGAGAGAATAATGCGCTACTAAGTTTAAAAAACTGCTTAAATTGTTCGCTTCCTTCACCTGTTTTAAAAGAAGATTTTTCTACTATCCCAAGTGTCTCAACAGCAGTAGCCCAAGAGTGTTGGAGCTTTGTCCTGATTTGAATTTCTATTTTAAGAACATTGAGCTCTGGATGCTGTCGATTCATATAGCCAAAAACTTGATGAACGCTCCGATAGCCGTCTTTCTTTGGAGTCTCAATATAATCTTTCATAGTCATCGCTCTATGCTTAAACCGTTTTGATTTTATTAGCGCACTATGAAGAGAATATACATCTGATATTGAGTTTAAGATAACACGAATACCACCAATATCCTGCATTCTATCCATCTTCATATCAGGATAGCGTACAAGTTTATTTAAAATAGAACTAAATCGTTTTAATCTTTGTGCGACAATCGCAGTAGGGTATTCTCTTTTTGTCTTTCCTCGCAAATACGCTTGAAAAGTATTTATAGGATAAGTATGCAGTCTACGCCACTCGGAAAGGGTGATGAGCGCTTTCCAAATTTCATCGTGAGGGGCCGTTGGATCACGTAGAATTTCTCCCGCCCGACGGACAGCTTTTTTGCTTGGAACGGCTATCTGTGTAGAATCTTTGGCTTCCATGCGTATCATCTCCTAAACAAATGCGATACCAAGATGGTATACGTATAGCAAGTCTCTTTTGTTCTGAGAAAATTTCCTCAAGTGCTGTATGTGTCCCCGACGTGAAGATTTTTGAGAAAAGGTATATACTATATAGCTATTATCTTGACAATGTACACCTGTCAGACATATTTTTTATGAAAAAAGGACAGCATATGCCGACAACCAGCATGACCATTCGTATGGACAGCGCGGTCAAGCAGCAGGCCCAGGAGCTGTTTGCCGCGCTGGGCATGGACATGACCACGGCGGTCAACATCTTTTTGCGGCAGGCCATCCAGCGCCAGGGGCTTCCCTTTGAGGTGGCGCTGGCCCAGCCCAACCGTGAAAGCCTTGAGGCATTGGCCGAAGTCCGGGAGATGAAGCAGCATCCCGAGCGTTACAAGGGCTATACGGATGCCGAGGCCATGATGAAGGAGCTGCTCGCCTGATGCTCACCATAAAGCCCACCACCAAATTCCAGAAGGACGTGAAACGGGCGCAGAAGCGCGGCTATGACATGGCGCTGCTGACGGAGATCATCAAGCAACTGGCGGCAGGGGAGCCCCTGCCCGCAAAGAACCGGGATCATGCCCTGTCCGGCAACTTTGCCGGATGCCGTGAATGCCATATCACGCCGAACTGGCTGCTGGTGTACGAGATCGCGGATGAGGAGCTCGTCCTCTATCTGCTGCGGACAGGCACGCACAGCGATCTGTTCTGATATGCCCTGAATCAACGTGCCCAACAGGCCGTTGCCCCGCACGGTGCGAAGGCAACGGCCTGGGCGTTTCGCTTGATGGTAGGGACATAAATGTCCTTACCAAGACTAAGAGCCGCTTATCCCGAAGTGGACAGCAGACCGCACCCACCTTTTGCTGCCATTTGATTTGCAACAACCACGTTTGTTGCTCAAAAAACGGGCTTTGAGTTGACACAACGCTCGACGTTTATTTGCCAAACAGGCCGCTGCCCCGCACGACGCGAAGGCAACGACCTGTTTTCGTTGGTGATGCTCACTTGCCGGTAACTTTCCCGGCTAGGCGATGACATTCAGGCCGGACACAGCCTCCTGCATGAACTGCTTGATGTTGGCCATGGCCTCGCTGCGCCATGCGCCACCGTCGGATTCCACCAGCATGAAGTTCATCCCGTCCTTGTCCTGGGCGCGGAAGACAAAGCTGCTGGCGGGCTGCTCCACTTCCGTAAAAGTGCGGAAGGGACGCAGAGTAACGGGGTTGGGCATCGTGGTATTCTCCACGCTGACGAGGTTCTTGCGGACGGTGACGCCCTGGGTCACGCCATCATCGGACAGCGTGTTTTCCAACGTGGTCTTGACGTTGGCGGCGAATTTCAGGACAAGGCCTCGATCCGTGGGCTTGAGATCGTCATCCGTGAAGCAGGCCTGCATGGCGATACAGAATTTTTCGGACGGGATCCATTCGTTCACCGGAAGTTTGAGCTGGTCGAGCTTGGCAATGATGTAGGTCTTGCGGTCTTCATGGTCGCCCACAAGGGCGGACTTGATGCTCACGGTATCAGGGGATTCGACGTGGCAGATGAGCTTGTCCAGGGGAAGTTCGTCCACATTGCGGATCAGGAAGTCCACCAGGGACGACAGGTTCTTCACCGTGATCGCTTCGGGCCTGGGTTCATGCACAGGCTTCAGGTCGCTGGTGGAATATTTTTTGCCGTTGACTTCGATGACGACGGGCTTCGCGTCCTTGCGGATGGCGTTATACAGGGCTTCCAGCATAGTATTTCCTCCTTCGGCTAGTTGCCGGTACTGGCGGTTTTGGCATCAGGGAAACGGGTGATTTTTCCGGGCATGTGTTCCTGCGCTCCTGGCAGGAGATTCTGGTCGGGATTCTCGCCGCTGGTGATCTCCGACGCGGCGACTTCGCCTGTCCGGGGGTCGTTTCCGATGTAGATGCTGGTTTCCAGCGGTTCCGGCGGGCAGAGGGTGGACGAAGTGTTGACGACGACTTCAGCCATATTGCGCTGCTCGTTGGGCCTGACCACGATCTCCAGCTTGATCTTGCGGGCCTTCTTGGCCGGAGTGTTGGGGTCGCAGATGTTGGCGATGACGCGCTGAATCTCTTCCTGGAGCCGTTCAACGGCTCCGCCGCCGTACAGGGTTTCGATTTTCAGAGGAATCATGCATGTCTCCTTGATAAAAAAAGGCCGTCCTCAAGATGAGAGCGGCCTGTATTTGTTGGATGGCTGCCGGGTACGAGGCCCCCGGCGGGGCTCTTGGGGAGGATGGCTGGCTGGGAATCACGCATCCGCTGCCGGGGCGTCATCGTGTGCCGGGCAGCCTGTGCGGTGCTTGCAGTCGTAGCAGTCGTCTTCCGTGACCTGGGCGCCGTTGTGGGGACAGGTGAACGTCTGGTACGGCGGGACGAAGGCCTGTTCCGGTTCCGGCGCTGTGTCGGCGCTTCCGGCCTGCGTGGAGTCAGGGGCGGGGGATTCCCTGATCTGCGGTGCTTCCGGCTGTTCCTGCACTGCGGCAGATGCCCTGGCGACGGCTTCCTTGATGATGCGCTTGCAGTCGGTCTTGCTCCAGGCTTCGGGCTGTCTGCTACCGGCCAGGAAGCAGGCGGCCTCCAGTGTGAGGCCCGCATCCTCCCAGGTCGCAAGGGCCTCATGGCGCAAGTCCTCAAGCTCCTGTTGCGCCTTCCTTCGGGCCTCTGCCTTGTCCTGTGCGCTGGTGTCGGATGTGGCATCTTCCTGCCCCCTGTCGGCAGGGGAGGCGCTTTCCCTGATCGTTTCGACGGACGTGGAAGGCGTGGCCTCCTCCACACCGCAGCGCCCTGGCCTTTGGCACGGAAGGCAGCGAATGGACGCTGGAGCCTTCCGAGGGCGTGGCCCTGACCCCGGCCACGGCGTCCTTCCAGCTCCAGACCACCAACGGCGGCAGCGATGCCGTGGCGGCCCTCTCCGTGGGGGGCAGCGTGCTCTATGTGCAGCGCGGCGCCGGGGCCATACGGGAGTTCGCCTACAACTACAGCGCCGACAAATACCTGGGGCAGGACCTGAACATCCTGGCCCGGCACATGCTCAGGGACGTGGACGTGGTGGCCTGGAGCTGGCAGCAGGAGCCTTATGCCGTGCTCTGGAGCGTCCTTTCCGACGGTACGCTGGCCGGGCTCACCTACATGAAGGAACAGGAGATCGTGGGCTGGCACCGCCACACCACGGCGGGGAGCTTTGTGGACGTGGCCGGCATCCCCGGCACGCCCGACGACCAGGTGTGGTTCCTCGTGCGGCGGGGCGGGCAGGTCTTCGTGGAGCGGCTGGAGCCCTTTTTCGACAGCGACGACCTGGCCGAGGCCTACTATCTGGACAGTGCCCTGGACTATCAGGGCGAGGCGGCCGCGCGCTTCGACGGCCTTGCCCACCTGGCCGGACAGGCCGTGCAGGTCTTTGCCGACGGCGGCACCATCGACGGGCTGGAGGTCTCGGCCGACGGCAGCCTGACCCTGGGGCAGGCCGCCACGTCCGTCCATGTGGGGCTGCCCTACCTCTCGCGCGTGGTGCCCAACCTGCCCGAGATCCAGACGCAGCAGGGATGGAGCCTGATGCATGACCGCAAGATCCTTGCCGTACGGGCGCGGGTCTACCGCAGCATGTCCTTCCTGGCGGGGGCGGGCGACAGCCTGGCCCCCATCATCGACCGCGACATCACCGGCGGCCTGTTCGCCACCACACCGTTCTTCAGCGAAGGAACCGATCTTGACCTCGATACCTGTGCCGGCTGGTCGGCGGCCTCTCCCTTGGTGTTCCAGGTGCAGAGCGCCACGCCCCTGACCATCCTGGCGCTGGTCACCACCCTGGAGATTTCTCCCTATACCGGAGGAGGGACGTTCTGATGGGAGCCATGACCCTGGCCCTGACCATGGGCGGCCTGTCGGCGCTGAGCAGCATCGCCAGTACCAGCCAGCAGAACCGGCAGGCCCGGTACAACAAGAAGATGGCCGAGGCCCAGGCCCAGGCCGCACGCAACCAGGCCAAGGTCACGGCGGAGAAAGGCCGTATCGAGGCCGAGAACCTTGACCGCGAGCGTAACTCCCTGACACGGCAATATGCCGACCTGCAGGCCGGGAACGTGGCCAGCTTCGGCGCCCTGGGCGTGGACATGAGCAGCGGCAGCGCCCTGGACGTGCTTTCCGGCAATGCATCCCGCTATGCCGGGGACGTGGGCCTGAACCGCTACCAGAAGGCCGTCAACCAGTGGGAGACGGACGAGAACGTCAAAGCCAGCCTGACCAACGCCGCCAACTACGACGCGGTCGCCAGCTGGTACGGCAATTCGGTGAAGGGGCTGGGCAGCACCCTGCTGACGGCCGGTCTTTCCGGCCTGGCCAGCGGCATCGGTGCCTACGCCACGGCGGGGGGCTTTGGGGGCGAAGGCGGTTTCTTTGGTGACCTGTTCGATGATCCGGTCAAGGACGCGCTGGAGTTCTCGAAGAAGGCTCGCGGCACGGTGTGGAAATAGGGGGAGACATGGCCATCAGGGTACAGACCTACGACTCCGGCCCCCGGCGCATCCAGGCGGGCCCCATAGACCCCGGCGCGCCGCGTGGAGCCCTCCGGGACGTGCGCGGCACGGCGCAGGACAGCCTTTGGGCGGACGTGCTGGCGGCGGGGAAACAGCTCACCGGTATCGCCATCCAGGAATACGTCAAGGACGAGACCACGCGCGTCAGTCAGTCCTTGCTGGGGATGCAGCAGGAACTCAATGCGGAGCGCGACCGCTACATGGCCGAAAACAAGGGGCAGGATGCCATCGAGGCCGGGCAGCATTTCGAGCAGTTCGCCCGTGCGGCCGTGCAGCGTCGCCTGCAGGATGACAAGTTTTCCGGCCGCTTTGCGGAGATGTTCATGAAACAGGCGTCCGGGGCGGCCCTGCACTTCACCGAACAGGGACAGGCCTACGGCCGGCAGCAGAAAAGCGCCTGGGAAGAATCCGTGCTGCAGGGCGATATGGAGGAGTTCCAGAAACTCGTGGCGCAGAACTACGACAACCAGGAACTGATCGAGTTCAACCGGGACGCCCTGCGCCAGCGCATCGAAGGGATGCGGCCGGGCATGGACAACCGGGCGCTGTTCTCCCGCCTGGACAGCCAGACGGCGGACAGCATCATCGAAGGCTATCTTGCTCACGATGACATCAGCGGTGCCCGCGGGGCGCTGGATAAATATCGAGACCTGCTGGGCGGGGAGGTGAACCGGGTCGAGGCATCCATCGCTTCCCATGCCAGGGCACTGGAGAGCCGGGCGCGGGCCGAGGCGGAACGTGCCAGGGCCGAGGCCGTCACCAACAGGGTCGGGCAGTGGATCGCCGAGACAAAAGGGCTTGCGCCTGAAGAGCGAACGGCGGAACTGTACAGCCGCCTTGACGGCATTGCGGACATGAAAGAGCGGGCGCAGATGGCTGGTCTGGTCAATAGCGAGCTGGCTTTTGAAAAAAGGCGGGATGATGCCAAGGTCATGGGAGAAGCATACGAGCTGGTGCAGGCCGGGAAACAGGCCGGGGAATCCCCGCTGGTGTTCCGGCAGCGGGTGCTGTCCTCTTCCGCCTCTGAAGCGGCCAGAAAGCAGGCATTGGAAGACTACAATGGGGAGCTGAAGACCAATGAGCTGAACATGCGCGCCCTGGATGACCTGCGTACGCAGATAGACACGCGGCAGACGCTGGGGGATCCCATGACGCGGGATGAGGTCTATGCCTTCGCCTATGACAGACGCATGACGACAGAACAGACGAACAAAGCTCTGACGTATCTTGAGGAAGGCGGCAATGCCGGACAGCTCAGGCAAACGTCGGTCAATGAAGCCTTCCTGACGCTGAATCCCGACAAAAAGAAAGCTGATGTCCCCGAATGGCTGTATGAGGCCGTGCGCATGCAGTTGCAGCAGGAGGGGGGAGGCAAAGCCCTGGCACCGGCCCTGATACGGCAGTATGTAGCCCGTGCCATGATGCAAGGTACGCTGAAAGGTGGAGGCTGGTTTGGTGCCTGGGACAGTGGCGGCGTCCGTTACGGCAAGGCGCTGACAGAAGGTACAGCCCAAAACTGGGAACTTCCTGTGGAAGGAGATGATGCATGAGCCAGACCATGCCCCCCGAGCTTTTTTCGTCGCATGGACCGTCCATCCGTGCTGCCCTGGAAGTGGCCGATGCCGACGGCGTGACCGCGCAGCGTGTGGCCTCCGCCCGCGCGACCGCCTTGCAGCTTGGCCTGCCCGACAGCGTGGTCGAGGCTGACCTGCAATACGCGCAACGCGAAGCCCGGGCCCGAAGGATAGAACAGAACAGCCCCTTTGCCCTGTGGGCCGCACGCTCCAAAGAGCGGGCCGCGCTTGCCCGTGACGATACGGACGGGCTGTCCGGGGTATTTGTGACGGCCAGGGCCTTTGGGGAATCCGTGGCGGAGTTCGGCGACAGGGCCATGCACTGGGCCACCTTTGAGGCCGCCGACGATGTGCGGGATATGGGCCGCTCTCTGGTCCACGGCGCCGCTGACTTCAACCGCTCGCTGCTGGGCGGGGCGCAGTCTTTGTCCGACAACCTGTTCGGGGTGGGGAGCGCGCCTTCGCGTATGCTTGCTTCCGCCCAGGAGTGGGTCAAGTGGGCGCGTCCTGAAGAAGTTCGGGCCGATACCAGGATCGGGCAGCTCGGCTATGATTTCATTCGTTCCGCACCGCAGCAGCTTGGCAACATCATGGCGGCAGCGGCCAACCCTGCCGTGGCGCTTTCGCTGATGGGCGTGCAGCTTGGCGGCGGGAGCTACGCGGAGTTGCGGGAACAGGGCGTGACACCGCAGCGGGCACTGGTTTCAGGCCTGGGCAACGCCGTTATGCAGGCCCCGCTGGAAAAGCTCTCGCTCGACCGCTTCATGGGCATCTTCAACTCCGCTTCTTTCAGGGACACCATCGGGCGCACCCTGGGGACGATGGGCTCCGAGTTCGTGACGGAATACCTGCAAAAGTACCCGGAACTGGTGACGAACCTCTGGGGACTTGCCGAAAAGCAGGGGACAGATCCGGCTGATCAGATAGCCTGGTTCGGGCGGACGCTGTTCGATGCCGATACCTTGGCACAGGCCAATCGTGAAGGGCTGTACGAAGGCCTGATCGGTGCCATGTGGGGAGGACTTGGCGGTGGTATCCGGTCGTTGGCCGTCCGTAACCTGGAACGGCAGCGCGCCCGGGATTTTGTCCGCCAAAATATCGAGTTGCACAGCGCCGTGGAAGCCAGCCAGACAAAGCAGATCGCTCCGGACTACATGGAAGACGCGCTGGACAATGCTGCCGGGGTGTTGTCCCAGTCCGTGTACATCCCGGCGCAGGCGGCCCTTGACTTGGCCGGGCAGGGACAGGACGTGCTCACGCCGCTGGGCATCAGCCAGGAAGCTGCCAGACAGGCGGCGGAAGCCGGTGTGGATCTTGAGGTCAAACTCTCCTCCCTGCATGCCCGTCTGGATGATGAAAGCATGGCGGCCGTGGCACCGCTGCTGCGGCAGACGGCTGATGCTTCCAATGCGCAGGAAGCGGAACGTGCGGACGATGCCGCCCGGGTGCAGGCCGTGGTCGAGGACGCACGACAGCGTCGTCGCAGGACGGATGCCGTACGGCATGAAGAGCAGCGTCTGGTACGGGAGATGGTGCCACTGGTGGGCAAGGAGGCCGCAGAGACCTACGGCAGGCTGAACACCGCGCAGGCCCGTGCTTTCGAGGCGGCCTACGGCGTGGATGCCGCCGGATTGATGCGGCGGAGAAGCGTAGGGCTGGCGAGTGAAGACGCGGATGGTGATGCCTTGAGGCAGGCCGCACTGTACGAACAGACGCCCATGGGGGATGCTGCCCGCGCCAGCCTGGAACGTGACGTCCATGATTTCGGTGTGGCCGTGGACAACATCGTGGCGGAGGGGAAACTTCCGTCCGATCCGGTAAAGATGCTGGGACAAACGCCGCTGGTCATGCAACTGCTGGGCAGGGATACCGTGACCGGCAAGGCCGCTGCCCAGGGCGGCATCTATGCCGCACCGCACGTTTTTGACGGCACGCATCCCAACATGACGCCGGAGATGTGGAAGCAGATCCCGGCGGCCATGGCTGACCCCATCGCCGTGTTCGATTCCGACAGCCCGGCGGGCAGGGCTAAGGGCGACCTGGTCTTCATGCTGGAACTCACCGACGCCAACGGGGCGACGGTAGTGGTGCCGGTGGCTCTGGATGTGGCGAGGGGGAGGAAGCAGGCGCATGTCAACATCGTAAAAAGTGCCTACAGCAAGGAAAGCTGCGGCGTACCTTCCAACCATTGGTTCATGCGGCAGCTCAAAAAAAATGCCCGTTATGTGAACGGGCAAAAAATGGAGCCTTGGCTGCGGGCCGCCGGGGCTGCTTCCCCTTTGGGGTCTTTGAAAGACGTAGCCGCAACCAATACTTCCGATAACAGGATATATACAGACGCCGATCTGGTCAATCTGCGTGAGGCGCAGCCGGCGCTGTATCAGCCGTCTGCGGAGGCGCGAGACCTCAAGCAGCGCTTTGGGGCCATGCCCCTGATCGAGGCCGACAGCACGCAGTGGTTCGGGCCGGGAAGGGCTATCGACGCCGCTCCCCTTGCTGAGACGCCCGAACAAGCCAAAACCTTGCGGGAAGCTGTAAAAGCATGGGCACGGGAGCGGTTCCCCAAGGGGACGACCACTAGAAATGTGGATACCGGCTGGGATGTACAGATCACGCCAAAGGGGGTGCGGGATTCTCTTTCCCATGGCTTCGACGCACTTTTGGCCCGATCCGTACCTTTCATCCCGCAGATCATCGAGAGCGGTATCCATGTCGACAGCATCAGGAAGACGCCTCAACTTCTGTCCCATATTTTCGCCAGCAAGATAAGGCTGGACGGGCAAGATTATGTGGTGGGTTTTGTCCTGCGTGAAGATGTCAACGGCAACCGTTGGACACCGGACCAATCGGGGCATTTCCTCCGACTGGCTTAAACCGGGACCCGCTCTCCAAGAAGGAAACGTTGTACACCAGACCAATCGGGGTGGTGTGATGAATATACTCCGGGAACGCCTGGGGGTCAATGACGGGACGGGGCAGGTATTGTTCCAGCCTGATACCGCCGGAAAAGATCGCGCCCAGGTCCAGCTCGATTCCCGGACGGCGGCCATCCGCATCTTCAAGGGCGCGGACATGTCGTCCATCCCGCACGAGACGGCCCATATCTTCGTGGATGATCTGCGGCGCGTGGCGGCGGATGACGGCAGCATCGCCCGTGATCGTCTCCGGGCCGACCTTGAGCAGTCCGGGCGCGATGCAACGCCCTTTGCCGCCATCCTGTCCGGTGAGGTGGACGCCGAAGGGGCCCGGGCCATGCTGCGGGATGTCCGTGAAGAGCTGGCGTCCCTGGAAGACAGCGAGGCCGGTCTGCGTGACGCTGCCGCGGCTGCCGGAAGGGGGGCTGACAGTGCCTCCATGCGTGAGGACATCGCCGTCGCACGCAAGCAGAACACGGAACGCCGACGCGAGCTGCTGCCCGTGGAGCGGATGCTGTCCGGCTATGTGCGTCATCTGGATGGTCTGGCGCAGGCCCGGCGGGATATGGCGACCTTGCGACGCTTTGCCGGTATGGCCGAAGACGGCGACCTGACCGCAGAACAGTGGCGCGAGGTACAGGAATACGCGGCACGCGGCTTTGAGCAGTATCTTGGGGAAGGCAGGGCCCCTGTGAAGGAGCTGGACGGCGTGTTCTCCCGCATGATGCGCTGGCTGAAAAATCTGTATGCCAGCTGGCGCCAGTATGTTGGCGCTGACCTCGACGACGACGTGCGCCGCGTGTTCGACCGTCTGCTGGCGACGGATGAGCAGATCCGCAACGATCCTTCGCTGCGGGCCGCCCTTGAGCTGGAACAGGAGTTCCTTGCGGATGCCGGTTTGACTGCCGCGGAGCGCCGGGAGCTTGAAGACCTGCGCGACAGGGCCGAAGCCGAAGTGACGGCCGGGATGGACAGGGCCGTGGCCCGGGAGCGCGGCAAGCGGTATCGTGCGGCGTTCGCGCAGGCGAAGGAGAGTTTGCAGGCCTCGCCTTTCTGGACGTTCATCCGGGAAGTGTCCCGCAGGGACAAGCCCCTGACGGACGGCGAAGCCGGCACAGGCGGCATCGACCGGGATTCCCTCGTGGAATACCTGGGCGAAGACATGGTAAAGGACATCGCCAGAAAGATGCCCAGGCTGGTGAATGCCAGGGGACGGGGGGATACGGTCGATTCTCTGGCCATGCAGTACCCCTTGACGGACGGTGATGCCGACGCTTTGGCGAACCTGATCTATGACGTCATCGTCGTGCAGGACGGCAGCGTGAACAAGCTGGCGGCGCGTCAGGCGGAACAGGCCCTGGCGGAGCAGGACCGTGCCGTATCGCCCGAGGACGGTCTGCTGGCCGGCGATGCTTACGGTCAGTACCTTGAGGCTGTGGAAAAGGCCATGCGCAGGCTGGGCAAAGACCGGCAGGCGCAGAACGAGCAGGCCGCGGCGCGGCGCATGGAGCAGGAGAGCCTGCCCGAGCGGTACTACAGGGACCTTGCCCGCCGGGAGGTGGCGGACATGGCTGTGGCCCAGCTCGATGCGCAGCGCTTCGTGTCCGCCCTGCGCCGGGCCCTCAACGAGCGTTCCCGTGCCGTGCAGCGTGGCAAGCCTGTTGACGCCGTGCGAGCCATGCAGCGGGCGCGCTTCGCCTTTGCCATGATGCAGGAAATGCGCAAGGTCCGCGAGCTGGTGGACACAGTGCAGAAGAAGGCGCGCAAGGCGGCCCGCGTCAAGCCGGGGACGTATCCTGCGGCCCAGACGGAAGCCATCCGCAAGCTTGTGTCCGCCTTTGGCCTGCCCGCGCCGCAACAGGCCTGGGATGCCCAGTCCGGCGATATGAAGCTGCGCGATCTTGTGCAGCAGAGCGTGGACGATACGGAAGCCATCGACCTCATGCCCCTGTTCCCGGACTGGCTGCTGGATCTGGCAAATCCTGATCTCGCGGCAGCCCGGCGCGGCATGGCGCCGGACTGGAAGGCGCTGCGTCCGCTGGAGGTGGAGCAGGTGGGCAATCTGCTGGATTTTCTGGTGCATTCCGGGCGTGAGCAGAGCCGCACCGGCAAGGAGAGCCTGCGTGCCCGTGTGCAGGCCATCGCCGATGAGGCGGCGGCATCCATGAGCGGCATGAAGACCAACTACGCCAGTCGCCGGGATTCCTTGGGCGACGATCTGGACAGGGGCTTTTCCTCCATCGACACCATCGAATGGCAATGCCGCAAGGCCGACGGGTTCCAGAACGTCATGGGCCGTGACGGCAGCACGGAAGGCATCATGGAGCGTGAAGTCTACGGGCCGTTGCGGGCGGCCACGGACCGTTATCATGCCCGTCTGAACAGCACGCACAAGGCTGTCATGCCGCATCTGGTGCGTCTGCTGCAAAGCGCCAGGGCCTGGGAAAAGAAATACGGCAGCAAGACCCTGAACGTCCGGGACGAGAAGGGGGACGCAGTGCCTGTGCCCGAGGCCGTCAGGCAGGCGGGCGATCCTGGGTGGACGGCGGAAATGGTCATCGGCATGGCTCTGAACATGGGCAATACCGGCAACCGGGAACGCCTGCGCTCCAGCTATGTCGATACAGACGGGAAGGGGGGGCTCACCTATGACATGGTGTCGCTGCTGCTGGGCGATGATGCGGCGGCCACGCTCTTTGAGCTGGACGCGGCGGCCATGGCGCAGATGACGGCCGGCAGGACGCGCCGGGACGGTATCCTTTCCGCCGCGGACTGGCAGGCCATCCAGGGCGTTTGGGACGTGCTGGGCAGCCAGTGGGCCGATACGCAGGCCGCGCACAAAAGGCTCTACGGTTTCGCCCCGCAGGGCATCGAGCCCGGGGCCTTCGTCGTGCGCGTGGGGGACGAGACCGTGCGGCTGCCCGGCGGCTATTATCCCATCAAGTACGATCCGCGCCTGGATATGAAGATGCGGGCGCAGGAAGGCAAGGAAGACGTGCTCGACCGTTCGGAAGGCATCTTCGGCATCCCGGCGGCCCGCAAGGGCTTCACCATGGGGCGTGTCACGCATACGGGCCGTTCCCTGCGGCTTGGCGTCCAAGCGCTGCAGAAGCATCTGGTGGATTCCGCCCGTTTCATCGAACTGGGATACGACGTGCGCATGGCGGACAGGATCATCAATAATCCGACGTTCGCTGCCGAATACCAGCGGGTGTTCGGCATGCAGGATTACGACCGGTTCCGGCCCAACCTCAAAGGCCTTGTCGTGGATGAAGCCGTGCCTGACAGCTCGCTGCTGAAGGCGGCTGAAAAGGCCCGCAAGCACCTGGTCTACTATGCGCTGTCCATGAACCTGAATACGGCCCTCATGCAGCTGACGGCTGTCTTCCCGGCCGTTGGCGACGTGGGGCTGGTCAACGTCTCGCGCGGACTGGCCCAGCTCGGTACACGGGGCATGGGCCTGGTGCGGGAGGTGTTCGCGGCCAGCCCCTACATGGAGCGTCGCTTCCGCAATATCGACGATGACCTGGCCCGCAAGGCCATGAAGTTCGAGCCGGGGCGGGGCATGACGCTGATCCGTGACGGCCAGGTCTATACCTGGGAGGACGTGGCGAACCTGGGCATGCTGCCCATCGCCGCGGCGGACTGTGCTGTCACCACGGCCATCTGGGCAGGGGCCTACCACAAAAAGATGAAAGAGCTGCGGGGCACGGCGGGCTGGAAGATGGACAGGGATTCCGAGTACCACAGCCAAGCCGTAGCCTATGCGGACAAAATCATCGCCCAGTCCAACCCGGACAACGACGCCCTGAGCAAGTCGGCCTTTGCCCGTGACAAGGGCATCGTCCGGCTGTTCAACGCCTTTTCCGGGGCCACGACGAAGTTTGCCCAGCGTACGCGCTACATGTGGCAGGGCGTGAAGCGGGGCCGGGTGACCAAGGCGGAATTTGCCCGCATGGAGCTGTACGACATGCTGCTGCCGGCCCTGGGCATGGTGGCCATCAAGGGGCTGGCGCAGGGTTTGTTCACCGGTGACGATGACGAAGACAAAGAACTGGCCAGGCTGGCGCTTTCCACGACCATGGGGCAGTTCGCCATGGCAGTGCCGGTGCTGGGCAATCCCGCTGCCGACATGCTTGTGGCTGCCATGGGCGCAGGCGGCGGGCGCCGGGCCGGTCTTTCCACAGCGCTGGATACGCCTCTGCAACTGGCGGGGAAGATCGCGGGGCAGGGCGGCAAGGCTGCCCGTGGCGGAGACCTTGACGGGGAAAAGCTGGTGATGTCCGCCCTTGATCTGGGCAGCTACCTCTCGAAGATCCCTGTCGGTCCGGTGACGCGCCGGGCACGCCGCGGCTATGAGCAATGGCAGGAAGGCGAAGGTACGCCGCTGTCCGTCATCATGCCTCGGGCCAACTAGGCACGCAAAAAAGCCCCCGTTCCGTGGTGGAGCGGGGGCTTGGGAATTATCTTCCTATAAGGTTAGGAGATCCCTTGGATTCCTTTGAAAGAGCTTGTCAACGCAGGTAGACAGCGAAGGCGAAACCTTCAGTAGTGGTAGCGGCACTGGAGGACGATCAGGGCCGCCCCCTGCTCGTCAAGGCGATACACGAGGCGGTCCTCCTGATTGATGCGGCGGGACCAGCATCCCGCAAGGTCAAAGCGGAGCGGCTCCGGCTTGCCAAGGCCTTCAAACGGATTGCGGAGCGCATCACGCAGCAGCTCATTGATGCGCTTCACTGTCCGTTTGTCGGTCACCTGCCAGTACAGATAATCTTCCCACGCTTGGGGCGTCCAGGTCAGCAGCATGGTCAGTCCTCAAGGTCATGCTGTACCGTCTTGCCCGCATCAGCGGCGTGCAATGCTTCCCGCAACCGGGCGGCATTGGCCGGGGAACGCAGCAGGTAGGCTGTTTCCATGATGGCGTTGTAGTCCTCCAGGGACATCAATACCACGGAGGGAGACTTCTGGCGCGTGATGATGACGGGTTCGTGGTGGTCACAGACCCGGTTCATGGTTTCCGCAAGGTTCTGCCGTGCCTCGGTGTAGGTGATGGCCTGCGACATATGCGCCTCCTTTTGTACAGATATAAGTACATATTTTGCCCATTCTGTCAACACGCCATGGGGAGTCTGTGCTTAAGGCGCTTTTGACCCGCAGAAGTCTCTTTTGGGAAATTTCCAGAACTAAAAAAAGTCCATTTCGCCACAGCGTTCCATATTTTCGTTCTAGGGAGTTTTTCGTATTTTTCCATACCACGTGCAGAAAAATTTTTTTATGGGCTTAAAATCAAAATTTGAGCGCTGAAAAAATTTTTTCGCTCATTTCGATCACAGTTTCTTCCTTCGAGGGGGGCAGGGGAGTTGAACCCGTATAGCGGGCAAAGAGACGGGGTACATTCGGGGGTATTGAATTCGAGATATTTTAAAGATATTCTTGTATTATAAATAGTTAAGTATGTTGTTCTATGTCCCCCGCCTCCACCATCAGCGCATGTCCCAGAGGCCCACGGTGTACCAAAATGCACCGTGGGCCTTTTTGTTTCCAGCAGTATTTGTGGTGCCCATACGGCTGACAGGCCTGGCGACAGGAAGACACGTCTGATGCGGGATGCCTCTGGGATCTTTGCTTTTCCTCTGCCATGCTGACAGCAGGTGCGGTTTCCCCTTGTGTGCTTTTGGCCCGTTTGGGGTATGAGCAGGCGATTCCGTCCTATGGAACGATCCTTGGGCAGATTGTTTGCGAAGAACGCATGGAGGTGATCTCATGACTATGACTGCAACGGAGGAAAACGTGAAGCACGATCAGTCGCTCGCGGACATCCTGGCAAGGTGCGTCATGCTCCTTGGCATCCTGGTAGCTCAGGGACAAAAGGGAGGCCCGTTGACGATGCGCGAATATGTTCAGGCTCAGCTGGATATGTTGCAGGTGGCGGAAAGGTCGTATGCAATGCATCAGGGCGGCAGGCCTCGCATGGAGCGGCCGCGCCGTTTGCAGCGTGCCACAGGTGGACGGAGCAAGCGGCACCTGCTGCGTAACGTGCCGGGCTCCCTGATATCCGGTTAGGAAAAGAGGGCAGGTTTCGTAGGATATCCCCCTTTGCCCAGGCTGACGAAGCGCAAGAAAAAAGCTATGCTCTTGCAAAACTCCAGGCACAGACAGTGCGTTGATTATCGGGAGTGCCGGGAACGTTTCGAAACTGCGTGTCCGCTTCCCGTGCAAACATCTTGAGCAAGGTTGGAGATACCATGTTTGAATCGGCAGCCCTCGGCAGATCATGCAGTAACAAGGAATTTGAAGAAAAAGCCCCCCAGCTGCGCATGCGCCTTTTCAATGCGCAGCTGCAGTGCATCGAGCGCAAGATCCCCGTCCTGATCACGGTGGCCGGTCTGGTCGGTTCCGGGCGGGGGGCCATCATCAACCTCCTGTCGGAATGGATGGACAGCAAGCATGTGCAGAACCATGTTTTCTGGCTGGTGACCGACGAAGAGAAGGCCCGTCCCTGGCCCTGGCGTTTCTGGCGGCAGCTTCCGGCTGCCGGACAGACGGCGGTCTTTTATGACGGCTGGTACGGTGAAGCCATGCGCCGGCGCTGCTGCAGGGATGTGGGGGAAAACGAGTTCACTGCCAGCATGCACCGCTGGCAGGCCCTGGAATCCGGGCTGGCAGAATCCGGGATGGCCATCATCAAGCTCTGGCTCCATCTCAACAAGAAGGACCATGCCCGTGCGCTCAAAGAACGGCAGGAAAATCGCTCCCTGGTGCATTTTTCGCCATCCGACAAAAAAATCGCCGCGGATTATGACGGCATGGTCAGTGCCGCGTCCCGGGCCATCATGCTGACAGACCGGGACAATGCGCCGTGGAGCATCATTGATGCCGCGGATCCCAATTTCCGCAACCTGTCTGTGGTGAAAGCCATCATCGCCGGCATCGAGCGGACCATCGCCGCGCAGGATGCCCGTGCCGCCCGCCTCAAGGTGCTGGAATCCGTGCCCGACGTGGAAGAAGATGCCCGCGAGTCCTTGGTCTCCACCCTGGATGCCATCGACCTTTCCAGCGTGCAGGCTCCCGAGCATTACCAGAAGGAACTGAAGCGCCTGCAGAAGGAGATCTATCAGCTCTCGTTCCGGGCGTACAAAAAAGGCATTTCGTCCACACTCATCTTTGAAGGCTGGGATGCTGCCGGCAAGGGGGGGGCCATCCGGCGCCTCACGGCCGGGACGGATGCCCGTATCACGCGCGTCATCCCCATCAGTGCGCCTTCGGACGAAGAGCTCGCCCACCATTATCTGTGGCGTTTCTGGCGGCACATCCCCCGCGCCGGTTTCATCACCATCTATGACCGCTCCTGGTACGGCCGTGTCCTGGTGGAACGCGTGGAAAAACTGACCCCCAAGGAAGACTGGGCCCGCGCCTATGCCGAGATCAATCATTTTGAGCATCAGCTGACCAGCAAGGGCAACATATTGCTCAAGTTCTGGCTGCACATCTCGCCGGAGGAACAGCTGCGGCGATTCCGGGAGCGTGAGGCCATCCCGTGGAAGCGCTACAAGATCACCGATGAGGATTGGCGGAATCGTGACAAATGGCCTGAATACGCCCGCGCAGCGGACGAGATGTTCCTGCGGACCAGTACGGAAGAGGCTCCCTGGCATGTGATCCCGGCGGAGAACAAGAAGTATGCCCGCCTGATGGTCCTGCGCATTTACAGGGATGCCCTGAAGCGCGCCCTGCGCTGATGGGCCCCCTGCAACAGAGCATGGATATGAAGAGCCGGAGAACATCCGGCTCTTTTTTTATGCCCGGCCGAGGCCCTGCGGCTGCTGCACGGCACGATGCTGCGGGAGGATAAGAGATATGCGGGATCGTGCGGGAGGGCAGCCATGCGGCCTTCAGGAGAGAGCACGGGACGGGACGTGTGGGAAGGGCCGAAGACTTTCGTGTACCGTTATGCACCGCCGCAAGTGGAGCTGAATTGTCACTTGGCGCTCATGGTGTTGACAAAAGGGCAGGGCAGCCTGAAAGCACATCCGGTCAGGAAGCAGGCCGGTGGCAAGATGCTGTCTTTTGCCCCTCCTTGCTCGATCCTGTCCGGCACCCAGCCCCTTTCAGGGAGGTGGCGCATGATTCCCTCATTTTGTCCTGTCAGTTGCAGTCGTTGTGGCCGTTCCTTCATTGCACCCGGGCCACGCGGCCATATCTGCCCCCAATGCCAGAAGGAACGCCGGATGAACCGGGAAAAAACGTCTGCCCGCGGAGTCCAGAAGGCCCCCCGGGCAGCGGATGCCCGGGATCGGCCGAACGTGGAGGCGCGTTCCTCCAGACCCGTGGAACCGGTGCGTGTGCCGGTGCAGCTTGTGGAATTACGCTGGCAGGATATGCTGGACCAGGGGATCCTGGCCACCTGTCCGCGCATGCATCTGACTGCCTCACGTCTCCCCTGCGGTGAGCGTTCCGAATGCTTTGGCCTTTCCCGCTGTCAGTTCGTCCCCCGGAACATGAACCGTCCCTTGCGGCGCACCTTCTTCTGATATGTTTGAAAGCATCATGTCCCAGCAGGGATTCACGCGTGTCACGACGGAAAAGATGATGACTGGCGGCCAGGATGTCCCGTCCCTGTGCCGGGCTCGCCCGGATTATGAACGTCAGTGCATCATTTGCGGGCATGGGCCCGTGGTCGATTTCTATACCATGGACGGGCATTTCGTGGACAGCTCAGATATGTGCGGCGTTTGCACCTTTGGGCGGCAGGAATGCCGTGACCCCGGTCACTGGTAGATGCAGCTGTTCCCATCCTCATGAAAACAAAAGGCATCCTTCCTCATCGGCAGGATGCCTTTTGCTTTTGGAAAAGGGGATGGAAGGCTGTCGAGCCCTCCCATTTTGCAAACGGTGACATAAACGCCGGCCTTTCATCACGGGCACGTCATCGTTTTGCCATGCGCGTTGCCCATTGTGAGCCAGTCAATTTCAACGGGAGCATTCGCATGATCCACATCAGCAATATCAATAAAACATTTGGCAGCAGCAAGGGGCTTTCCCATATCAACCTGCATGTGGCGCCGGGAGAGATGGTGGCCCTCATCGGCTCTTCCGGTTCCGGCAAATCCACGCTCATGCGCCATATCTGCGGCCTGACCGCCGGAGACAGGGGTGAGAGCCTGGTGCAGGTCGATAACGAGATCGTGCAGAAAAACGGCTGCATCAGCCGGGACATCCGCCGCATCCGCGCCGGTATCGGCATGATCTTCCAGCAGTTCAACCTGGTGGAGCGCATGAGCGTGGCCCGCAACGTCATGCTGGGGGCGCTGGCCCGCACCAGCCTGTGGCGCAGCCTGACCGGCGCTTTCCACGCTGATGACAGGGAGCTGGCCCTCAGGGCCCTGTCCCGTGTGGGGATCGGGGAAAAGGCCTGGCAGCGAACCGGTACCCTTTCCGGCGGGGAGCAGCAGCGGGCCGCCATCGCCCGCGCACTGGTGCAGCGGGCCCGTGTCCTGCTGGCCGACGAACCCATCGCCTCGCTGGATCCTGAATCGGCCCGCAATGTCATGCAGACCCTGCGCGACCTCAACCAGAAGGATGGTCTCACCGTCGTGGTGACCCTGCACCAGGTGGACTATGCCATGCGTTTCTGTCCCCGTACCGTGGCTCTGAAAAAAGGCGAGATCGTCTATGACGGTCCCACGGAACGTCTGACTCCCCGGTTCCTGGCGGAACTTTACGGTGCTGAAAGTGACGAGCTTTTTGCCGCCAGGACCGGCGTCCGGGAGGCGGCCCTGCCCGTCAGCCCTGTGTGCAAGACGTCCCGCGCTGCCTGATGTCTCTGGGATGTCCTCCATTGACCGCACAGATTGTTGCCCCGTCCCTTTATCCAAGGAGAAAATACATGTTTTTCCGTCTTCTTTCCGGCCTGCTGATCTCTGCCATGCTGCTGGGCAGCGCGCTGACTGCCCAGGCACAGCAGACCCTCAACTTCGGCATCATCTCCACCGAGGCCAGCCAGAACCTCAAGGTGCTCTGGGAGCCTTTCCTCAGGGACATGAGCAAGGCCCTGGGCATGGAAGTCAAGGCTTTCTTTGCCAGTGACTATGCGGGGATCATCGAAGGCATGCGCTTCAAGAAAGTCGACCTGAGCTGGATCGGCAACAAGGGCGCCATGGTGATGGTGGACCGCGCCGATGGAGAGGTCTTTGCCCAGACCACGGCCCCCGACGGCAGCAAGGGCTACTACTCCTGCCTGATCGTCAACAGGAAGAGCCCGCTCCAGAACCTTGACGACATGTTCGCCCAGGCCTCCAGGCTGAGCTTCAGCAATGGCGACCCCAATTCCACATCTGGATTCCTGGTGCCCGGCTACTACGTTTTTGCCAAAAACGGCAAGGATCCCCAGAAGATCTTCGCCCGCACCGTGTCTGCCAATCACGAGGCCAATGCGCTCTCCGTGGCCAATAACACCGTGGATGTGGCGACCTGCAACAATGAAGGACTGGCCCGTCTGGCCATCACCGCTCCCGAAAAGGCCAAGGAACTGCGCGTGATCTGGAAGTCCCCCCTGATTCCCAGCGATCCCCTGGTCTGGCGCAAGGATCTGTCCGACGAGACCAAGAAAAAGATCACGGACTTCATCTTCAGCTACGGCGTGAAGGGCGAGAATGTGGAGCAGGCCCGCAAGATCCTGACCGACCTGCAGTGGGGCCCCTTCATCAAATCCGACAACAGCCAGCTGATCCCTCTGCGCCAGCTGGAGCTGTTCCGCGCCAAGATGGTGCTGGAAAGCAACCAGGATATGGATGCCAAGGAAAAGGCCGACAAGATCGCCGGGATCGAGCGTAAGCTGGCCGAGCTCGGCAAGTAGCGGGGACAGGGCACAAGGAACGCATCGTTATGGAAGCTGAAATGAAAATGGCCCTGCAGCCGCCGCGTGATCTGCGTGCCAGGACCTTTCGCCTGGTCATCTGGGGCCTTGTCCTGGCCATGCTGGCCTGGGCCTGGCGCGGCGCCGAGATGAAGCCCGTAGCGCTGGTGGAGCAGGGCGGCAACATCCTTACCCTGATATCCGACTTCTTCCCGCCGGACTTCACGGACTGGCGCATGTACATGAAGGAGATGATCGTCACCCTGCATGTGGCGGTCTGGGGAACCCTGCTGGCGGTCATCTGCGCGGTGCCGCTGGGCATCATGTCTTCCGAGAATATCGCCCCCTGGTGGATCTGCCAGCCGGTGCGCCGCCTCATGGACGCGGCCCGCGCCATCAACGAGATGGTCTTCGCCATGATGTTCGTGGTCGCTGTGGGCCTGGGCCCCTTTGCCGGTGTGCTGGCCCTCTGGGTGCACACCACGGGCACGCTGGCCAAGCTCTTTTCCGAGGCGGTGGAGGCCATCGAGGTCTCGCCGGTGGAAGGTGTCCGCTCCACCGGGGCCAGCTTTCTGGAAGAGATCATCTTCGGGGTCATCCCCCAGGTGTTCCCCCTCTGGATATCGTACTCCCTGTACCGTTTCGAAGCCAATGTGCGCTCCGCCACCGTGGTGGGCATGGTCGGTGCCGGTGGTATAGGCATGGTGCTGTGGGAACTGTTCCGCAGCTTCAACTTCCGGCAGACCTGTGCGGTCATGGCCATCATCGTGCTGGTGGTGACCCTGTTCGACCTGCTTTCCCAGCGTCTGCGCAAGATGGTGCTGTAAGATGGCTGCCCGCTACGCTCTTTATTACGCCCCCCGCAGGGACGAGCCCCTGTACCGTCTGATAGCTCCCCTGTTCGGCCGGGACTGCCGGGACGGCCGCCGCCTGCCGGGAGGCCCCGTGGCCCCTGCGGGGGTGGAACACGATCTGTGGACATCCCTGGCCAGAACACCGGCCCATTACGGCCTGCATGCCACGCTCAAGGCGCCTTTTGAGCTGCGGTCCACTTCGGAGGGCATGGTTGCCGCCCTGAGGGAGGCCTGCCGGAAGGTGGCGGAGCGCCATGCACGCTGGCTGACGGCGCCGCTGGGACTGCAGCGGCTGCCCGCCCACTCGGGAGAGCGCCAGGCCTTTTTTCTGGCCCTGGTCCCCCGGCAGGGGGATGCCGCGTCGGAATCGGCCATGGCCGCTCTGGAGCGGGATTGCGTGACGGAACTGGATAGGTTCCGGGCTCCCCTTGACCAGGGGGACGTGGAGCGGCGGGAGCCCCTGAGCCGGGACGAACGGCGCAACCTCCTGCGCTGGGGCTACCACCATGTGCTGGACCTGTTCCGTTTCCACATCACCCTGACAGGCCCCTTGCCCCATGAAGGAGCGGATCGGGTGGAAGCGGCCCTGAACCAGTATCTGGAACCGGTGATCGACAAGCCCCTGGTCATGGATTCTGTGTGTCTTTTTTGCCAGACGGACCGGGCGCTGCCCTTTCGTCTGACGACCCGCTTCGCGCTGGCGCGGACCGGGAATGCCTAACACAATGACGATTGGAAGTATCATGAACATGAATTTGCGGCAGGAACGCATGCGCCTGCTGGCGCTTGCCCCGGAGACCTGCCTTGATGCGGCCCTGTCCGGGATCATTCTGCCTGGCTACCGTATCGTGCGTGGGCCCGAGACCGGGCTCGTGATGGCCCGGGGACGCGTCGGCAATACCGGTGATGTCTTCAACATAGGGGAAGTTCTGGTCACCCGCTGCGCCGTCCAGCTGGAAGACGAGACGCTTGGCCATGCCTGGATCATGGGGGAATCCCCCCGCCATGCGGAACTGGCGGCCCTGTGCGATGCCCTGTGGCAGCGGGAAAGCTGCGCGACATTGCTGGATAAAAAGCTGCGCCCCCGCCTGGAGCAGGCCATCGAGGCCAAAAGAAAGGCTGCCGCCCGCGATGCGGCAGGTACGAAAGTCAACTTTTTCACCTTTGTCCGCGGAGAAGACCAGTGAACGATCAGCAATGTTCCCGCCTGTCCTGGACGGATCCTGTGGGGCAGGCACAGCAGGTGTTCCGTCTGGCTCTCACCGCGCTGTCCCAGCCTGCCCGGACGTATCGGTTCGTCCCCTGTCCGGCGGATGCCGCCGCTGAGGAACTGCCTGCCGGACTGAGCCCGGAACTGGCGGCCCTGGCCCTTTCGCTGTGCGATAACGAGACCGCGGTCTGGCTGGCGCCCGGACTGGATACGGAAAACGTCAGGGCCTGGTTCCGTTTTCATTGCGGCGCGGTCCTGGTGTCTGAGCCCTCTCAGGCCGCATTCGCCTTCGTCCCCGGTACGGAAGCGCTGCCTGACCTGCGCTGTTTCCATCAGGGAGAGGCTGAATACCCGGATCGCTCCACGACCGTCTGCCTTGGCGGGGTGGAGGAGGGGAAAACGGCCGGCATCACCGCTGCCGGTCCCGGCATAGTGGAAAGCTGCATTTTTTCCTGCCGTATGCCGGCTGGTTTCCTGGCCCAGTGGCGGAGCAACCATGAGCGATTCCCGCTGGGGGTGGACATGCTGCTTTGCGGGCCGGGCCGCCTGACCGGCCTGCCCCGTACGACCTGTCTGACCCTTGCAGCAGACGAGGTGCCTCCATGTATGTAGCTGTAAAAGGTGGCGAAAAGGCCATTGCCGCGGCGCACGCCCTGCTTGCCCGTGAACGGCGGGGCGATGTGCAAATTCCTGAAGTGACACTTGAACAATTGGCAGGGCAGCTCAAGCTGGCCGTGGACCGCATCATGGCCGAAGGCTCCCTGTACAGCCCCGAGCTGGCCGCGCTGGCCTTCAAGCAGGCCCGGGGGGATGCCGTGGAAGCCATCTTCCTGCTGCGGGCCTATCGCACGACCCTGCCCCGCTTCGGTGTCTCCGAGCCCGTGGATACTTCCCGCATGCGGGTGGAACGTCGAATCTCCGCCACCTGGAAGGACCTTCCCGGCGGCCAGATCCTGGGGTCCACCTTTGACTATACGCACCGCCTGCTGGATCGAGGTCTGGCCGTGCCCGGGACGGCTCCCCGGGACACGGAGCCCGAAAGGACGGCGGAAGATCTGGCGATGATGGCGACCGATACGCAGGCCCTGCTGCAGGAGCCGCTTCCCAGAGCCATGGACGCCCTCGGCCGCGAAGGCCTGATGGAATCCGTGTCTCCTTCGCATGAGGGCAATGATTGCCCGGACATCACCCGCCAGCCGCTGGAGCTGCCGGTCGACGGTTCCGGGGACCGCGCCGTGCGCCTGCAATCCATGGCCCGTGCCGATGAAGGCTTTTTGCTGGGCATGGCCTATTCCACCCAGCGCGGCTACGGCGCCGTCCATCCCTTTACGGGGGAACTGCGCCGCGGTTTCGTGGAGCTGAGCATCACCCCGGAAGAATTGGGCTTTGCCATCACCCTGGGCGAGGTGGAGTTCACCGAATGCGACATGGTCAGCCGGTACACCGGCCGTGCCCTCGATCCCTGCTTCACCCGCGGTTACGGGCTTGTCTTCGGCAACAACGAACGCAAGGCCCTGTCCATGTCCATCGTGGACCGTGCCCTGCGCGCCCGGGAATTGCAGGAAGACCAGATCGGCCCTGCCCAGAATCCCGAATTCGTGCTCATGCACGGGGATAACGTGGATGCGTCCGGTTTCGTGCAGCACATCAAGCTGCCGCATTATGTGGACTTTCAGGCGGAACTTTCCCTGATCCGCCAGCTGCGGGAACGCAAGCACGCGGAAGAGCAGGCTGCTGCCGCGTCCGAAAAACATGCGGAGGCCATCCATGCCTGAGAACCTGACGACAACGCCTGCGGCCTCCGGCCTGGAAGGCTACAATTTTGCCTATCTCGATGAAGGCACCAAGCGCATGGTGCGCCGGGCCCTGCTCAAGGCGGTGGCCATCCCCGGCTACCAGGTGCCTTTTGCCAGCCGGGAGATGCCCATGCCCTACGGCTGGGGGACGGGCGGCATCCAGGTCACGGCCAGCATCATCGGCCGGGACGACGTGCTCAAGGTCATCGACCAGGGCTCGGACGATACGACCAATGCCGTTTCCATCCGCCGCTTCTTCGAACGAACCGCGGCCGTGACCACGACCACCCGCACCGGAGAAGCCAGCATCATCCAGACCCGTCACCGCATCCCCGAGCAGCCCCTGCGCGAGGATCAGATCATGGTCTATCAGGTGCCCATGCCGGAGCCCCTGCGCTGGCTCGAACCCAGCGAGAAGGAGACCCGGACCCTGCATGCGCTGGAAGAATACGGCATCATGAGCATCAAGCTGTATGAGGACATCATGCGGCATGGCGATATCGCCACCGGTTTCGACTATCCCGTGAAGGTCAATGGCCGCTACATCATGAGCCCGTCGCCCATCCCGCGTTTCGACAACCCCAAGATGCACCAGTGTCCGGCACTGCAGCTTTTCGGCGCCGGCCGGGAAAAGCGCATCTACGCCATCCCGCCATATACGGATGTGGTCAGTCTCGACTTTGAGGATTACCCCTTCACCCCCCAGAGCTGGGACCAGTGCTGCGCCATTTGCGGCGCCACAGACACCTATCTGGACGAGATCGTCATGGATGACGCCGGGACGCGCATGTTCGTCTGTTCCGATACCGACAACTGCGCCCGGCGCGTGGCCGGGTAGGGCGGCCCTGCCGCTTCCAGGGAGGAGAAATAGCCGTGAGCCTTCTGGATACCAATCTCGATCCCGTCCTCTCCGCCCGCCAGCTGACGCGGCGTTACGGCAGCCGCATCGGCTGCAGGGACGTTTCGCTGGATCTGTGGCCCGGGGAAGTCCTCGGCATCGTGGGAGAATCCGGATCCGGCAAGAGCACGCTGCTGAACATGCTTTCCGGCCGTCTGGAACCCTCTGCCGGCCATGTCCATTACACGGCAGCTGACGGCAGTGTGCTGGATATCCACAGCCTGGATGAAGCCCATCGTCGCCGTCTGCTGCGGACCGAACTGGGCTTTGTCCATCAGCATCCCCGCGACGGCCTGCGCATGTCGGTCAGTGCCGGTGCCAATATCGGCGAGCGCCTCATGGCCAACGGGGCCCGGCATTACGGAAACCTGCGGGCCACCGCTCTGGACTGGCTGGAGCGGGTGGAGATCCCCGTGCAGCGCGTGGACGATACGCCGTCCCAGTATTCCGGCGGCATGCAGCAGCGTCTGCAGATCGCCCGCAACCTGGTGACCACGCCGCGCCTCGTCTTCATGGACGAGCCCACCGGCGGTCTGGATGTGTCTGTCCAGGCCCGCCTGCTGGACCTGCTGCGGCATCTGGTGCGCGACATGGGTCTGGCCGTGGTGCTCGTGACCCACGACCTGGCGGTGGCCCGCCTGCTCTCGCACCGCCTGATCGTCATGTACCACGGTGAAGTGGCGGAGACCGGTCTGACGGATCAGGTCCTGGACGATCCGCAGCATCCCTATTCCCAGTTGCTGGTCTCTTCCATCCTGCAGTGCTGACAAGGAGCGTTCACATGCATCCGTTCAACCATCCTGCTGGCGACGCTCCCGTGGTGGAGGTGCGCCATTTGTGCAAAACCTTTGTCCTGCACCAGCAGGGCGGCATCCGCATCCAGGCGCTGCAGGACGTCAATTTTGACGTGCGCGCCGGGGAATGCGTGGCCCTGCACGGGCCTTCCGGGGCCGGTAAATCGACCCTGCTCAAGACGCTGTACGGCAATTATCTGCCCAGTTCCGGGCAGGTGATCGTCCGCTGTGACGGCTGCGAGACGGATATGGCCACGGCCTCCACACGCGCCATCAGCCGTGTGCGCCGGGAATGCATCGGCTATGTCAGCCAGTTCCTCCGCGTCATCCCGCGTGTGCGTGCCCTGGATCTGGTGGCCGAACCCCTGCTGGACGCCGGTGAAGGCCGTGAAACGGCTCTTGATGCCGCGCAGGAGATGCTGGCCCGCCTCAACCTGCCTGAACGCCTCTGGCATGTGGCCCCGGCCACGTTTTCCGGCGGGGAGCAGCAGCGTGTAAACATCGCGCGCGGGCTCATCCGTCCCATGCCCCTGCTGCTGCTGGACGAACCCACGGCCTCCCTGGACGGCATCAACCGGCAGGTGGTCATCGACCTCATCCATGAGGCCCGGCAGCGGGGCAGCGCCATCGTGGGCATCTTCCATGATGACGTGGCCCGCAATGCCGTGGCGGACAGGATCGTCCCCATGGACAGGCCGTAAGCTGCGACGCCCCCGCAAGAACCAACGATCACAGAAGCATAATCGGAGATCACCCATGAAAGAATATGTGCTGCGTAACGCCCGGGTGGTGACGCCCGCCACCGTGATGCACGGACATGTGCTGGTGCGTGACGGCCTGGTGGCCGATGTGGACGAAGGCGACATACAGCCCACGGCCGGTCTGGAATGCATCGACTGCGAAGGGGACTATCTGCTGCCCGGTTTCGTGGAACTGCACACCGACAATCTGGAAAAGCATCTGGTGCCCCGTCCCAAAGTGGTCTGGCCGCAGGCGGAACCCGCCTTTTTCGCCCATGATGCCCAGATCGTGGCGGCCGGCATCACCACCGTGTTCGATGCCCTGTCCGTGGGCGAATACCACGACAAGGGACGTATCGCCATGCTGGGCCGCGGTGTGGATGCCCTGAACCATTGCCGCCGGTCAGGCATGCTGCGTGCCGACCATCTGCTGCATCTGCGCTGTGAGGTGGCCGATCCCCGCATGCGTGACCTGTTCTTTCCTCTGTCGGATACTCCCTGCCTGAAGCTGGTCTCCCTGATGGACCACACGCCCGGGCAGCGCCAGTGGCGCGATACCACGGCCTACCGGACCTATTACAGCAATATCAGGTCCTGGACTGATGAGGAGTTCACGGCCATGATGCACGAGCTGGAAGAGGTCCGGGACAGCTGCGCCAACGACAACGCCGCCTCGGTCATGGAATTCTGCCGGCAGCATCATTTGCCCATGGCCAGCCATGACGATACGCTGGTGGAGCATGTGGAGGAGGCCCTGAGCAACGGCATTTCCATCAGCGAGTTCCCCACCACCACGGAGGCGGCCTGCTGCGCCTCGGAAAACGGGATGCTGGTCATGATGGGAGCCCCCAATGTGGTGCGCGGAGGATCCCATTCCGGCAATGCCTCGGCCCTGGACGTGGCCAAAGAAGGGCATCTGGGGGCCCTGTCCTCCGACTATGTGCCCGCCAGCCTGCTGGCTGCGGTCTTTGAGCTGGCCGCCAGGGAGATCATGCCGTTGCCCGCAGCCGTCAATCTGGTCAGCGCCAATCCGGCTGAAAGCGTGGGCCTGGATGACCGCGGCCGTATTGATGTCGGGCGCCGTGCGGACATGGTCCGCGTCCATCATATGGACGACATGCCGCTGGTCCGCAATGTCTGGCGTCAGGGCGTGCAGGTGTACTGATGCGCGGCACCCTCATCTATGTCATGGGACCGTCGGGATCCGGCAAGGACAGTCTGCTGTCGGCCCTGCGGCCCCGGTTGCGCGGCCTGCCGGTAGCCTTTGCCCGGCGCTACATCAGCCGTCCGGCCTGCGCCGGAGGGGAGCAGCATATGGCGCTTTCCGCCGGGAGCATCCTCTCCATGGAGGCCCAGGGGCGTCTGGCCATGCGCTGGAGCAGTCACGGCTGCCAGTACGGCATCGGCCGCTCCATCGACGGCAGCCTGGAGCACGGCATCTGCGTGATCGTCAACGGTTCACGGGGATACCTGCCGGAAGCCCTGCGGCGCTACCCTGATCTTCTTCCCGTGCTGGTGGAGGTGGAGCCCGCCATACTGCGGCAACGTCTGCTGGCCCGGGGAAGGGAGCAGGACAAGGATCTTGAAGAACGCCTGCAGCGTGCCGTGGCGCCTTTGCCCGCCACTATTCTTGAGCGGCTCGTACGCATCGACAACTCCGGGAAGCTGGCGGCGGCGGTCCATATCCTGGAAAACGTCGTGCGGGCTGTCCTGCCGCACAGCGTGGCGGATGCGTCCCGGGGGACGCAGGGCAGCGCGGCTTGAAGAAAACTTGCTGTGCAGATCTGAAAGAAGGGCTCCTTCCCTGCGGGGAAGGGCCCTTTCTTGTATGGCTTCGTGTATGCCGACAGCCAGCGCGCTTCCATGCGCGCAGCGCAGGAGCGCCATGAGCGGATCAAAAAACTGCCGGCATCCCCAGTGGACTGTGGTGATACCTTGCTAAAAATTAAAGTTATACCTTAAGAAATAGGCGCTTAAAACATCGTCAGCTGATAACTGCGCCCTTCGAGACTGGCTGCCAGAGCCTCGCCTTGCTGGCCGCCCCCTGCCATGCGCACCAGTTCCGCGTGACGCTGGCGGGCATCAAGCGGGATACAGGTCGTGAAGGTGGCATTGTCCCGGATGGTCTTGCTGATCTGGAAGTGCTTCTGTGCCCGGGCTGCCAGCTGCGGCCAGTGCGTGATGACCAGCATTTGCCGCTGTTTCGCAAGATTTTCCAGTTTTTCCGCAAGCTTGTTCAGTGTGAGCCCCCCCACGCCGGCGTCCACTTCGTCAAAGATATAGGTCGCGCTTTCCGCCTTGGGGCGGACACTCATAAGGGCGAGCAGGAAGCGGGAAAGCTCGCCGCCCGAAGCGATCCTGTCCAGGGGCTGGGGAGCCTGGCCTGGATTGGGGGCCCAGAGGATGCGCACCTTTTCATCCATCAGGCCGGGCCAGACCTCCTGCGGCATGAAATCGGGAATGACCCGGACCTGTTCGGAGAATCCCAGCTGGCGCAGTTCCTCTTCCAGCTGCCGGGCAAAGTCCCCGGCGGCTTCGCGGCGCTGGGGGAGCAGGGCGGAAAGCACCTCCTGCAGCTGGGCCGCCAGCTGTTTCTCTTCCTTGTCCAGCAGGGTGATATCCAGCGCGCAGGCATCAAGGAAAGAGATATTTTCGCGGATCTCCTCGCGCAGCTCAAGGATCTCGTCCAGCGAACGGTGCAATTTGCGCTTGAGCTGGGCCAAGGCATAGAGTCGCTCTTCCATCTGTTCCACATCGGGCATGTCGTCCGGCAGGGGAGGACGGCGCAGGCGGCCGCTCAGATGGGAAAGCTGCTGCCGCAGGGCCGTGACGGCATCGGCGTCTTCGCTGACAGAGTCGTCTGTCCGTGCCATCTGGTGCAGGCAGCGCTCCAGACGGCCCAGCATGTCAAGCAGGCCGGGCTCTTCCTCACCATGCAGCAGGCCCAGCGCCAGTTCATACTGTTCACGGGTCTGCTCGGCGGCACGGACGATGGCCCGCTGCTCTTCAAGGCGTTCTTCTTCTCCGGCCTCGGGGGCCACTCGGTCGATCTCCTGCTGCTGCATCTCCAGGATGTCCCGGCGTTCCAGGAGGTGGGCTTCCCGGGCCCGCAGTTCCTTGCGGCGGGCCTCCACAGCGCACAGCTGCTCCAGCAATTCGTCACGCTGGTGCAGCAGGCCGGGATCTTTCAATGTGCTTTCCATGAGCCGTGCCTGAAAGGCTGGCTGTAGCAACTGCTGCTGTCCGTGCTGGCTGGCGTGAACCAGCAGTTGTTCCCGCAGGGAGCGCACGCATTCCTGGGAACGCAGGGCATCATCTACATACAGACGGCTGCGGCCGCTTTCGGCCAGCAGGCTGCGCCGGATGACCATCTCCCGTCCGTCCATCTGGAACTGTGCTTCGACCTGGGCCTTTTCCGCTCCCTGCCGTACCATATCGGCGCCCAGCCTGTCGCCCAGCAGAAAGCCCAGGGCTTTGAGGATAAAGCTTTTGCCTGCCCCTGTTTCGCCGGTGAGCACGTTCATGCCCGGGGCAAAGTCGAGTTCGGCATCTTCGATGAGAGCGAGATTGCGGATACGCAAATATTCCAGCATGGACAGGACCTATTTTTTGAGACGGGGATCAAGGAGGTCACGCAGGCTTTCACCCAGAAGGTTGTAGCCCAGCACGGTCACCAGGATGGCGACACCCGGATAAAAGGAAAGCCAGGGGGCATCTTCCAGAACGGTCTTGCCCTCCATGAGCATGTTCCCCCAGCTGGCCGTGGGCGGCTGGACGCCAAGTCCGAGAAAACTGAGCCCGGATTCCACCAGGATGGCGCCGGCCACGCCCAGCGTGGCGGAAATGAGCACAGGGGCCAGTGTGTTGGGCAGGATATGGCGCAGCAATATCCGGCAGGTGGAACAGCCGGACAGACGCGCCGCCGAAACAAAATCCCTCTGACGCAGGCTCAGGGTCTCGGCCCGGACCAGACGGGCGACCCCCATCCAGGATGTCAGGCCGATGACGATCATGATGTTGGTCAGGCTCGGCTCCAGAAAGGCGATGACTGAAAGGATCAGGAAAAACGAGGGGAAGCAGAGCATGATGTCCACACCGCGCATGATCCCTTCGTCAACCAGACCGCCGAAGTACCCGCTGATCAGGCCCAGCCCCGTGCCTATGCTGACGGAGATGCCCACAGCGACAAAGCCGACCCACAGGGAGATCCGGCCGCCGTAGAGGAGGCGGGAAAAAACGTCCCTCCCCAGGCGGTCCGTGCCCAGCCAGAACATGGAGGACGGCGGCTCCAGGATGTGATCCAGATGCAGGGCATTGGGATCATAGGGGGCGAGCAGGGGGGCGCCCAGCGCTGCCAGCGACATGACCAGCACGATGCCCAGCCCCAGGCAGAGCATGAGATGGCGCCCGAGGAAACGACGCAGCAAGGGACCACACATGTCAGCGAACCTCCCGGCTGCTGCGGATGCGCGGATCGGCCAGACCGTAGCAGACATCCGCCAGCAGGTTTCCCAGCAGGGTCAGCACGGCCCCTAGGACCAGATTGCCCATGATCATGGTATAGTCACGGGCCATGACCGCCGCATAGAACAATTGCCCCAGCCCCGGCAGGGCGAAGATGGATTCGATGATGACGCTGCCGCCGATGAGCCCGGGGACCGAGAGGCCCAGCAGGGTGATGACCGGGAGCAGAGCATTGCGCAGGGCATGGCGCCAGATGATCGTGCGGGGGGACAGGCCCTTGGCCTGGGCGGTCAGGATATAATCCTGGCGCAGGACTTCGAGCATGCAGGCGCGCATGTAGCGGGACATGCCTGCCAGACTGCCGATGGTGTAGACCAGGATCGGCAGTGCCAGATGCCGGGCCAGGTCGAGCACCTTGTCCACAGGGCCAAGACTGTCGAAATTCATGGATGTCAGACCGGAAATAGGCAGCCATTGCAAGTGGATACCGAAAAAGAGCATCAGCAGCAATGCCAGCCAGAACGAGGGCATGGCAAAGCCGAGATAGACGAAGACCGTCACGCCCCGGTCCAGAAGGGAATTCTGGCGGCAGGCCGAAAGGATACCGATGGGGATGGCGATGATGAGGGTCAGGATCAGGGAGATGAGGTTCATGCCCACGGTCAGGGGCAGACGTTCCATGATCTTGTTCAGCACGGGGCGTCCGTCCGCTGACATGGACAGGCCGAAATCCAGCCGTACCAGGCGCGCGAGCCAGTCCAGATATTGGACATGCAGGGGTTTGTCCAGACCGTACAGGGCCTCCAGCCGCTGGCGGGCCGCCTCACCGGCCAGGGGATTGAGGGTCGTTTCCATGTCGGTGGGAGAACCGGGCGCCAGGTGGATGACCCAGAAGCTTATGAGGGTGATCCCCCATAACACCAGCAGCATCCACAGCACTTTGCGCACGATGCGCAACGTCAGCTGCAGCAGGGCCGCATTGCGGGATGAACAGATCGCCTGCACGCATATCCTCCGTTGCTATTCCGTCCTGGTCATCCACTGCCTCATGTCAGCCACTTCCTGCTGCCATTGCGGCGAAAGGCGCAGCTGGAGGAACCGGGCATACAGACTGTCAAGCAGGCCGAGGCAGACTTCCATCAGGTAGATCTTTTCCAGCAGCATGGCGTCCGGGTCGTCGTCCTCTTCAGGCTTTTCCACCTTGGGGGTCTTCAGACTGCCCAGGGTAAAGTCCTCGGCCTTGAGGGTGAACTGGAAGGCCAGCTCTTCCTTCTCCAGCCGGATGAGGGCACGGGTGACTTTTTTCCCCGTGCCAAGGCCGAACCGGGCCTCGCGAAGAGGGGAGAGCGTGCCGGCAACGGTGGCTGTTTCCTTGGCGTCGCCTTCACCGCCCTGGACGACGATACGCTGTTCCATGGAGACGGAGAAGGGCTGGCCCTCCTTGTCCACAAAGGCCCCGGGCGCCACATCGCTCTGATACCACAGCCAGGTGAGGAACTCCTGGCCAAGAATGTTGTCCGTAGAATCCAGACAGGGTGTATCACTCATGGGATGACCTCACGAATCAGGAAAGGGCGGCGAACTGCGTGGCTTCGATGCGATCCAGGCGGCTCATGGCCGCTTCATCGAGCATGGTCTCGGCCAGGCTGTACGGGGTGAGCTGCTCAAGATGCAGCTCGAAGGAGTTGAGGAATGCCTCCATGAACAGATCGATCATCTTTCCCTGGGTGGAGGCAAACCAGACCTCGTTACGGTCCGTTGCCCAGATGACGTTGAACTCGGCCGGGATGGGCAGAAAGCGCTGACGCAGGCGGAGCAGGACCTGCTCCTTGAGTTCTTTCTTGCGTTCACGGGAAATGAATTTCTTGCCCTGTTCCTGCATCTTTTCCTTTTCGGCCTTCAGGGCCAGGGTCAGATGCTTTTTGATGACAGCGGCCGGGATGCGCCGGGTATCCAGGCGCAGGGAAAAGAGCAGATAGGCTCCTTTATGTGGTGGGGCCGTCCGCCATTCGGAGTCCAGCATGTCCTCGAAGCATACCCAGCCATGAGCCTGCATCTCGGGCAGGTCGTCGATGTCCCGGAAGGAGAACTGGCGCAGCTTGTCGGGGATCTGCGTCCAGAGTTCCGAAGGGATGGGGTCGATGATCCTGAAACGGGTAAAGCTGCACGAAGCATTACAAAAACCCATACTGGCTCCTTGAAGTGATATCCGCCAGGAGGCGTATCATTCTTGTACGCAGTGCGGCAGATTCTTGCAAGTCCGAACCCCGTGGATTTCCGTGGGCAGGCAGGAGCAACATTATATAATGTACGCATGGCAAAAGCGTCCGGGGAAACAGCGCCTTGCCGGGAGGGGCTTCCGCCGTGGAAAAGGGGGGTCAGCCCATACGGGCTGATGGCTGTGGATGGCAAAGGTGCCCGGGCGTCAGATGCGCCCCATGTTTTTGCCAGAGGTATGACGCCGTACAACCCGGATTTGCCGTGCCGGCCTATGGCAATCAGCCATGGGAAAGGCAGTTTATTCAGGTACTGGTTGAGGATTGGAAAGCAGCGGCACCAGATATGGGTTTTAGCAGGCCGTCTATCTGAAAAATATTTTAACTATGGTTATTTATTGGATTTTTAAATTGTCCCATAATGATAATTATGTAAACTTTTATTCATATGAGCACAAAAATCGCACTCCTCTCCCTGGATGGGGCTGGTATTTTTTCGGCGCGCATTTTCCTCAAGTCACACTTGAAATAAATTTGCCTTTCACCGCTCACCGCATGCACGAAAAAATTTTTGTGCTGATCTTCTGCCATCCGAGGCATTCCGTGCAGCGCGCTTGACATGGCTGCTTTTTTGCCACACCTCTAAAGCATGCACGCCAAATCCTCTTCTTTCCATAGCCATGGTGGACGCTCCCGGCGCCATCCAGGTATGCCTGCATCCAGATCGCCTGAAAACGGTCATTCCTCCCCTGCTCCACGGGAAAGTTCTGCTCCATCTGGGCTGGAGGAAGATCCGCAGGACGGGATCCGGCTCAACAAATTCATCGCGGCGTCCGGCTATTGCTCCCGTCGCAAGGCCGATGAGCTCATTTTTGCCGGTGCTGTCCAGGTCAACGGGATGGTGGAGCACGCTCCCGCCAGGCGCATCCTTCCTGACGATGTCGTCCTGGTCGAGGGCCGACGGCTTGCGGCCTTGCCCACCTCTTTTTCCTATATCATGCTGCACAAGCCGATACAGGTCATGTGTACAGCGCACGATCCGCAGGGGCGTCCGACGGTTTTGGATTGCCTGACGGCAGAAATGCGGCGGAACAGGGTTTATCCCGTTGGAAGACTTGATTATTTTTCAGAGGGATTGCTGCTGCTGACCAATGATGGCGAGCTGGCGCAGCGTCTGATGCACCCCCGCCATCATCAGCCCAAGACCTATGATGTCCTTGTTCGCGGTACGGTTCCGGCAGCAGCCCTGGCGACCATGCGCCGTGGCATGACCTTGGCAGAGGGAGAGGCATTGCGTCCGGTCGAAGTGGAAAGCCGGATGCAGGCCAATGGCCACACCCGGTTGCGGATGGTACTGCACCAGGGGGTCAACCGTCAGATCCGCCGGATGTGCCGGGATCTCGGCCTGACCATCCTGCGACTGAAGCGTATCCGGCTTGGCCCCCTTGGCCTTGGTGATCTTCCTCCAGGGAGCTGTCGCTTTCTGTCCGGGACAGAAGTCGCTGCCCTGCTCCAGGCTGCGGAGATCCGGCGGTAAAGGATTTCGGTAGCGCTGGCGCCGCTAGCCATGCGTGAGGAAGCCTCAAAACGGGGGAGAGCTGAACCGGGCAAATTGTCTGCCGGAAGGGCCGGACGGCAGATGCCATACGAGTCGTCACAGCATGAGATCACATAAAAAGGACGCCTGCTGGCGTCCTTTTTATACGTTACGAGGGCTGGCTGATTGCCGGCTCACGCCAGCAGACGCTGCAACAAGGCCTGGGCCTCCTCTTGCAGGGCATGCAAGTGCTGCTCACCAAGAAAACTTTCTGCATAGACCTTGCAGATAGCTTCGGTCCCGGAAGGCCGGATGGCAAACCAGCCATCCTGGCTACAAACCTTGACACCGCCGATGGCGGCCCCATTCCCCGGTGCCGTCGTCAGGATCCCGGTAACCGGGGATCCCGCTACTGTCTGCATCTGGATATCCTCCGCCTTCAGGGCTTTAAGGCAGGCACGCACGTGGTCATCAGCCGGGGCATCCTGGCGCTGATACAGAGGCGCGCCAAACTGTTCCGTCAGACTGTGATAGATCTCGTCCGGCCCCCGCTCTTCCCGGGCGGCCATTTCCGCTGCCAGCAGGCAGAGCAAGGGTCCGTCCTTGTCCGTACTCCAGGGGCTGCCGTCGAAGCAGAGGAAGGAAGCCCCCGCACTTTCCTCACAGCCCATACCGCAACTGCCGTCCGTCAGATAGGGCACGAACCATTTGAAGCCGACCGGGACTTCGATGACCTTGCGTCCCAGCTCCCGGCCTACCCTGTCCAGCATGGCGCTGGTCACCAGGGTCTTGCCTATACCGGCATCGGCCCGCCACTGGAAGCGGCTGCGGAAAAGATGCCAGGCCACGGAGGCCAGATAGTGATTGGGATTCATCAGACCGCTTTTGGCCACGATGCCGTGGCGGTCCGAGTCCGGGTCACAGGCAAAAGCCAGATCGAAGCGGTCGCGCATCCCAAGCAGGCCGCTCATGACATAGGGCGAGGAACAGTCCATCCTGATCTTGCCGTCCTTGTCACAGGGGACAAAACGGAACGTGGGATCAATGACCTTGTTGACCACGGTCAGGCGCAGCTTGTAGCGCTCGGCTATGGGTTCCCACAGCGAGAGGCTGGCACCCCCCAGAGGATCGACCCCCAGGGCGATACCGGAAGCAGCGATGCTGTCCATATCCAGGATGCGCGGCAGATCTTCCACATAGCGGGCCGTAAAATCATAACCGTGCACCAGAGAAGAACGTCGGGCACTGCTGTATGGCAGGCGGTGGACGTCACAATTGAGATGGTCGAGATAGCCGTTGGCCCGGTTTTCGATCCAGGCGGTCACCGCCGTTTCGGCGGGTCCGCCATGCGGTGGATTATATTTGAAACCACCGTCAGCCGGGGGATTATGGGAGGGCGTGATAATGATACCATCAGCCAGGGCCTGACTGCCGTATTCGCTGTTCCAGCACAGGATGGCATGGGAGACCGCGGGGGTCGCCGTGGCGGAGCCGTCGTGGGAGATGCGCACCTGGACATCATTGGCTGTCAGGACTTCAAGAGCGCTGCGAAAGGCCGGTTCCGACAGGGCGTGCGTATCCCCGCCCATGAACAGAGGGCCGGTGATGCCGTGCTGTTTGCGGTAATCGCAGACGGCCTGGGTGATGGCATGGATGTGGCGTTCGTTGAAGGTCTGTTTCAGCGAGGAGCCACGGTGCCCGGATGTACCAAAGGACACACGTTGCGCAGCCTGGTGCGGATCGGGGGATTCCGTGTAGTAGGCACTGACGAGCGCGGGAATATTTTCCAGTGTCTCGGGCGCCGGCAGCTTGCCGGCATGGGGATGTACTGCCATGATGTATCCTCCTGCCCCTTTTCTACCGTTTCCCCTGCCGGCCCGCAAGCCAGTAAAAAAGAAAGGGGGCCTTGCAGGCCCCCGTGATCATATGTTTGGACTATTTGCCACCGGTTACAGGAACCGCGCGGAAGATATTCTCGCCCCGGCGGTTGATCTGCAGCATGACGGCACCCCGCTTGCTGCCCTCGCCCGTCACTATCTTTGACAGGTCTTCGGGAGAAGATACCGTCTGACGGTTGGCCTTGATGATGACGTCACCGGGCCGGACACCGGCTTCGGCAGCAGGCTTGCTGGAATCCACATCCAGGACCAGCAGGCCGCCCTTGCCGTCCAGCTTCAGCTCGCGGCGCTCCTCATCCTTGAGGGGACGCACGGTCAGGCCAAGCTGGCCCTGGTTCTGCTGCTTCTGGCCGGCCTCGGAAGGCTTGCCGCCGTTGACGCCTGCCTGACGATCCCCCAGGGTCACGTTCAGCTCAACAGCTTTGCCGTTGCGCCACACGGCCAGGGTCACTGCCGTACCAGGTTTGTGGGCCGCGATGGCCCGCAACAGGGCGGAGGCATCTTCCACGCTCTTGCCGTTGACCTTGGTGATGACGTCACCGGCTTCGATGCCGGCCTTGGCCGCCGGCTCACCGTCCAGGACGCTGGCCACCAGGGCACCGGCGGGATGTTCCATGCCAAGAGCCTTGGCCGTGTTTTCATCCACATCCTGGATGGTCACGCCGATCCAGCCGCGGCTGACCTTTTTGCCGCTCTTGATCTGTTCCACGATACCGGCCGCCATGTTGCTGGGGATGGCAAAGCCGATCCCCTGCCCGCTGGCGATGATGGCCGTATTGATGCCGATGACCTCGCCCTTCATGTTCAGCAGCGGACCACCGCTGTTGCCGGGATTGATGGAGGCGTCCGTCTGCAGGAAGTTGTCAAACGGACCGGCATGGATGTTGCGGTTCTTGGCCGAAAGGATACCGGCCGTGACCGTATGGTCCAGAGCGAAAGGATTGCCGATGGCCAGCAGCCATTCCCCCACCAGCAGGGCATCGGAATCGCCGAACTTGAGGAAGGGCAGGTCCTTTTTGGCATCGACCTTGAGCAGGGCAAGGTCCGTATCTTCGTCCGTCCCCACGACCGTGGCCGTCAGCGGGGCAGTTTTGCCGTTGCTTTCGTCCAGGGTCACCTGGATGCTGTCACCATCGGCCACCACATGGTAGTTGGTCACGATATAACCGTCAGGCGAGATGATGAAACCGGAACCACGCGACATCTGTTTTTGCGGAGGACGCTTTCCGCGCGCATTGGGGCCGCCGAAAAATTCAAAGAAGCGGTCCGCTCCCGGCGGCATGCCGCGGAACATCTCGCCGAAGAATTCCTCAGGGCCGGCCGCAGCCGGAGAGGTACGCTCCGCACTGATGTTGACGACAGCCGGGCCGCATTTGGCAGCCAGCTCACTGAACTCGGGAAGACTGGCCGCCTGGGCGAATTGCGCTGCCGTGAACAGGACCAGAGCCAGCACGGCAGGGAGAAAGTGTTTAATCCTCATACAGGGCACACTCCTTAGCGTTTGTTTTGCAGAGCCTTCTGCAAAGCCTGTGCCATGATGCTCATGCCGGCATCCTTGGGAGCGGAACTGGTGTGCTGTTTCCAGGACTTGTCTTCAGCGGCGGAAGCCTCTTCCATACCTTCGGGAGCCAGGCTGATGCGACGGGCAGCCGTATCCACGGACTGCACGACCAGGGTCACGCTGTCACCCTTGTCCAGCTTGGAGAATTCACCGCCGTTCTTGGCATTTTTGATCACGCCGGCGGGCAGCAGGCCGGTGATGCCGGGGGCCAGGCTCACAAACAGGCCGAACTGGCTGCGGCTTTCCACCGTACCCGTCACCACGGTACCGGCAGCGAAGCGCTGGTCGGCATCCTGCCAGGGGTCGCCTTCGGCGTCACGCAGGCTCAGGGAGATGCGGCGGCTTTCCACGTTGATATCCTTGATCTTGACGGAGATCACGTCGCCCACGCTCACCACGTCCTCGGCCTTGTTCACGCGCTTGGTCCAGGACATTTCGGAAAGGTGCACCAGCCCTTCCACGCCAGGCAGCAGTTCCACGAAAGCACCGAAGGGAGCGATACGCACGACCTTTCCTTCCACCACGCTGCCGGCGGTCAGACGGTCGGCGACCTGAAGCCAGGGATCACCTTCAGCCTTCTTGCGGGACAGGGAAATACGGGTACGGCCCTTGTCGTCCTTGCTGACGGACAGAAGCTTGGCGCGCACCACATCGCCCACGGCCACCGCTTCGTCAGCGCTGTTCACGCGGGACCAGGACAGTTCGGAGAGGTGGATCATGCCTTCCACGCCGGGGGCCAGTTCCATGAAGGCACCAAAGGAGGCCAGACGGGTGATGCGGCCTTCCACGGTATCGCCCACATTGAGGGAGGCCAGGACCTTTTCCAGATTTTCCTGACGCTCACGATCCAGCAGGGCACGGCGGGAGACCACGATGTTGCGGCCGCGGTTTTCCACACGGATGATGAGGAACTGCATGGTACGGCCCACCAGGGCTTCGGCGTCGGTCACGCTCACGCTGTCCATCTGGCTGCCGGGACAGAAGGCGTTCTTGCCCATCACACTGACAGTGTAGCCGCCCTTGCAGGTACCGGTCACGCGGCCGTCCACGGGCACACCGGCGTCGCGGGCGTCTTCCAGGGCAGCCATGCCTGCGCCACTCATGGAGCGGGACAGACGGATCTCACCAGCGGAGGTACCCACGACATAGACTTCGATGCTGTCACCAGGGGCAACGCTTTCGTTGCCGTCGGCATCGAGGATGTCCTTGCGGTCCATGATGCCATCCAGCTTGATGCCCACATCCACAAAGACAGAGTCGCCGGTGATGGTGATGATGGTGCCCGTCACTTTCTGGCCAGGCTGCAGGCGCACAGTGCCGGCTTCCTGGGCCGCGAACATGGCGGCGAAGTCTTCGCTGCCTTCTTCGAAGGTGGACAGATTCTTTTCGTCAGTCATGGTATATTTGCTCCTTAAACAAATAATTTCCTGTGAAGTCCCCTTGTATAGCGCATTCACCGCCAGAAAACAACAAAGATGCTGGCAGCAATCCCGACGCGGGCCTGACTAATTTTTGAACAGGTGGCCAATTTTTGGACGCTGATCCCGGAAGGGCAAGGGAGGGGGAGGCTCCTCAAAAAATTAATGTATTACTTTAAAAAATTGCCCTCCAGGAAGGATTTTTACCGATAGCCGCCGTTTTTCATCTTGCAGGCGCAGATGTCAGCCGTTTTTTAGGAATAATGCGTGAAAAAGTATGGCCCATATTTTGATTTTAAGCCCTCAAAAAAAATTTTCCGTCCCAATAATCATAAATTCCCCAGAAAGGCTCAGAATTGATTTTGAGCCTTTCTGGGGAATTTTGCTTTTTTAGTGGTCTAAATAAAAGCAATTATCAATTGTCGCATTCGCTTTTATGGCGGCACCCGGGACCAAGGATGCGGCTCCTGCCGCCACCGATGGGAAGCACCTCAATCTGAGTTGGCACTCGTTCCTTCAAACTCTGTACGTGGGAGATGATACCGATCAGTTTCCCCCGCTGCTGCAGGCTGGCCAAGGTACTCAGCGCTGTGTCCAGCGCATCTTCATCCAGCGTACCGAAACCTTCATCAAGGAAGAGGGAATCAATCCTGGTAGTACGGCTGGCCATCTGGGAGAGCCCCAGGGCCAGGGCCAGGCTGACAAGAAAGCTTTCGCCTCCAGAGAGGTTTTTTGTGCTGCGCAGCTCTCCGGCCTGGTAGTTATCACGGATATTGAGCTCCAACGGCCCGCTGCCCACCTCCAGCATATAGCGGTCAGTCATTTTGACCAGCTGCCCATTGGCATGGGCGACCATCAACTCAAGGTTCATCTGCTGGACGATGTTACGGAATTTTTTCCCGTCAGCGGACCCTATCAGTTCCTGCAACGCGGACCATTGCTCGAACACGCGTTCCTGCTGTTCCATGCGCTCTACCAGTACGCGCTGTTCCTGATGCAAACGCTCATTGTCCGCCAGCCGTTGCAGGCATGCTCCCTGTTCCTGTTGCTGTGCTGCCTGCTGCTGATCCAGCGCAGCCAGTGCCTGTTCCAGTTCTTCCTGGTTCTTTGTCGTCAGGGCCCTGGCAGTCTCGGTGGCCAGATGCTCCCTGGCCGCTCTGCTCCGCCCCGACAGCTCCATGCGGGCTTCGTGCAGTTCCTGTGAAAGCCGCTCCAGTTCTCCCCTTTCGTCCGCAGGCAGGCAGGCTTGCAAAAAACTCCGTTCGTCGGCAAAGGCTTCCTGCTGCAGGCCTTGCGCGAAGGCCTGCCCGGCGTGCTCTGTCTGGCCGGCGATACCGGCCAGCAAGGCATCTTTTTCTCTGATGGCGGATTCTGTCATGGTGACCACATCCGACATCCTGCCGGCCACGGCGGTCTGGTCGGCAAGTCGCTGCTCACCTCGTGTCACTGCCCGGGCCAGCCCGGCCTCGACTTCCTGGACATCTTTTTCGGCAAACAGGGCCAGACGCTGTTCGTGCAGCTTTTTCCATTGCTCTTCCCGTTCCCGGGCTTCCCGCTGCTGCGCCTCCAGGTGTGCCTGCTGCGATCTCACTTCCTGATCATGCTGCCCTGCCGCCAGCTCAAGTTCCTGCCGGGAAGCGGCCAGGTGTGAAAGGGCCGCCGTCTGACGTTCCCATTCCGCACGGCGGGTCTTCAAGGCAGACACTATGGACAAAAGTTCAGCATCGGCGGTGCCGAGATCATAGGCAGCCAGCATCGTGTCGAGGGCCTGTCTCCCCTGCTGTCCTTCCTGTCGCAGTTGCTCCACTTCCTGACGTACCCGCTGCTGCTCGGCAGTGGCCATGTCCAGCTCATGCCTGAGCTGCTCGACGGCCTGATCCAGCATCGCCTTTTGTTCCTGCAGGCGGGGGAGATTGTCATCCAGCATCTGGCAGGTCTTTTCAAGCTTGTCTGCCGTGGATATCCGCTGATAGAGCTCCCGCAGAAGTTCGGCCAACCTTTCCTGCTGTTCCCGTACGAAGTTCGTGGCACTTTCCAGGGATTCCCGCAGCAGGGAAGGCAGCCCGGCCTTCTCTGCCAGTTGTGCCAGATATTCCTGGGATTTCTGCAGCTTGTCTTGGAGCGACCGGGCATTCTCCATGCCGACGAGCAGGCTTTGTTCCAGACCTGTCAATCGCTCCCTCAAGGCGGCACACTGCTGATCCGTCACCGTGAAGCGCTGACGGACATCTTCTATCTGCTGCCAGCTGTCGGAAGTCGGCAGCCCCTGCAGCAGGTAAGGATGCTCCAGTGAGCCGCACAGGGGACAGGCATGTCCTTCCTCGAGCGCAGCCCGATGCTGCTCCAGGCTGGCGATGCGCAGGGCCAGCATGCGTTCCCGCTCCAGACTTGCCAGCGAGACTTCCAGCGCATCCCGCAAAGCCTGCTGCTGTTCCAGAAGTGTTTTATTTTGCTGATGCTGTTCCTGCCACTGCTGCAACTGCTGCCGCCAGCGCTGTAACTCGGTATGGTAAAGAAAAACATCATTCAGAGATTTTTCAATGGCCTGTAACAGCAGGATCTTTTTCTGGATGCCGCTATATTCTTCCTGCCACTGGAGCAGGGAACGTCCCTCCAGAAGTTTTTCTTTTTCCGCCAGCAAGTTCCGGCGTCTGCTTTCCAGCTGAGAGAGTTCGGTGGCGGCGACTTCCTGACGCCGGAGACGTTCAGCCAGCCGTGCGTTGTCCTTCTCCAGCTGCTGGCTGGCCTGTCGCAGGGCCATGTCCCGTTGCCGCTGCTTCTGCTCCAGATCGTGCACCCGCTGGATACCGGCCTCGATGCCGCTCAGCTGCTCCATCAGCCCGGCGTCTGCCGCATGGCTGTCCAGCCAGCTTTTCACGGCGGCCTGCTGCCGGAGGATATCATCGAGCGCCTGCCGCCGACTGTCGCGGCGGGCCTGTAACGAGGCAAGGGCCTGTTCCTGCTGGCGAACATCCAGCAGGACACGACGCACCTCCTTTTCCGAGCTTTCCAGCTGGATGTCGAGGGCCCGTACCTGATGCAGCAACGGCGTCTGGCGTGCCTGCTCCGCTTTGGCCTCTTCGAGCTGACGGGCACACGCTTCCTGTTTATGCCGGGCTTCCTGCAATTTCTCCTGCAAGCGGGGCAGCTCCGTGGCATGGTTCTGCCGCTGTTCCGTCAGCAGGCTTTGCTGATGACGCAATTGCAGCAAAGCAGCATAACTGCCTTCCAGGCGGGCAGCCCGCTGTGCCTGTTCCAGCCGCAGAGCCTGCGGGCGGAACGCCTGCTCCCTGAGGGAAAGTTTTTCCTCCTCCGCTTCTATCTGGGCCAGCTGGCTCCGGGCCGTATCAAGCCCCCGCAGCCACTGCACGGCCTGCTGCATCTGCTGCGCCTGTGTCTTGAGCAGCCGGCCCTGCTCTTCCAGCCGGGACAGCTGCTGCCGCAAGGCCTGCTCCTCGTCCGCGGCCAGCAGGGGCTTGCCGGCCAGCTCCTTGCGCATGTCCTCCAGCAGGAGTTTTTCCTGCCGGTGCCGTTCATGTACCAGCATGGAGATGCGGCTGTACTTCTCCGTGCCGGTGATGCTCTCAAGTATGGGGGCCCGGCTGTCGGCCGAAGCATCCAGAAAGGCCGAGAAACCTCCCTGGGCCAGCATCATGGAGTGGGTGAAGCGGTCAAAATCCAGCCCGGTTATCTCGGTGACCACCTTGGCCATATCCCTTTTCTGGGCACAGATGATCTGGCCGCTGTCCGCGTCCGCTATCTCGTGCCGGGCCGCCTGGAGCCTGCCTTCCGGGGATTTCCGGGCCCGGCGCTGGCTCCAGTGGCAGCGGTAACGGCGCCCGGAGGCGATCTGGAAGACCACCTCCGCCATACACTCGCCGGTCTGACGGGACATGATCTCGTTCTCGCTGTCGCTCAGGGTCTTGAGCCGCGGCGTCCGGCCGTACAGGGCCAGGCAGATGGCGTCCAGGATGGTCGTCTTGCCGGCCCCCGTGGGGCCTGTGATGGCAAAGATCCCGGCGGAGACGAAGTCTGGCCGGGTCAGGTCGATCTCCCAGATGCCGGTCAGGGAATTGAGATTCTGGAAACGTATGTTCTGGATGCGCATGGCGGCCCCTATTCGGCATTGCTGTCTGTTTCGTGCATGGCGGTGAGGATCTCTCCGTACAGGCGCATGAGCAGGTCGGCCTGGGCCCCTTCGATCTTCCGGGCCGCAAGGCAGCGCGAAAAAACTTCTGTCTCGCCCAGCTCTTCAAGGTTCCTGCCCGTATCGTCCAGACTCGGCTGGCTGTCCGGCAGGCGCGCATTACGGATCTTCAGGACGCGCAGCCCGCTCCCGGCCACAGCCGTCTCCACCTGCCGGCGCAGGCTGCCCTCAAGGTCATCACCGGTATAGACCACTTCCAGCCAGGCGGAACTGTCACTGTCCCGCAGCGCTGCCAGACGGCTGAGTATCTCGCTCATGGAACCGCTCACCCGCTCCAGCTTCTGGAATTCCGGCACAGGCAGCAGTTCCACACGGGCCGAGCGCCCGCTGAAATCGACCAGGCAGACGCTTTTGGGCTGCGAGGCTTCGCCAAAGCCCATAGGCAGGGGCGAGCCGCTGTAGCGCATATGCTCCATGCCTCCCACCCGCTGGGGCACATGCAGGTGCCCCAGGGCCAGATAATCGATGCACGGCGGGAAGATGGACGCCGGGACATGCGCCAGCGAGCCCACATAAAGATCACGCACGCCATCGCCGTCAACGGTCTGCCCGCCGGCAGTGAACAGATGCCCCATACAAAGCAGGGGGACATCAGGCGCCAGACGGTCCCGCAGCGCCGCCGCCTCTTCCAGGACCTGCGCGTAATGCCGGCGGATGGCTTCCTGCATCTTGCTTTCCTTGTCGCCGCTGCTCTCCCCTTCCTCCACCAGGCGCATGTCGGCATCCCGCAGGAAGGGAACGGCACAGACGATGAGCGCGACCTTGCCCTGGGCATCCCGCAGGACCTTGACCTCATCCGCGGGATCTTCGGGCAGGTTGCCCACCACATGGATATCCAGGACCTGCAATATCTCGCGCGAAGCCCCCAGCATGGACGGCGAATCGTGATTGCCGGCAGTGATGACCACATGACGGCAGGGTGAGAGATAGACCTGCCGCAAAAAGTCATAGTACAAGCGCTGGGCCCTGTTGCTGGGCGTGCCGCTATCGAAGATATCCCCCGGGACGACCAGGACATCCACCTCTTTTTCCTGCAATGTGCGGGCAAGCCAGTCCAGGAAAGCCGAAAATTCCTCGTAGCGTTTCTGGCCGAAAAGCGGGCGGCCCAGATGCCAGTCCGATGTATGAAGTACGCGCATAATAAAAGGCCGGTTTGATGCCGGGTACGGCAGTGCAGAAAAGAATGGCCGCCATGTGCGGCCTGACTTTCCCAGTTATAAGACCGAAAAAAAGGCCTGTGAAGGCCGGAAAGTGCAGAAAAAAACATGCAGAAACGCCCTGCTTGCGCAGGGCGTCCTTCTTTAATAGGCGTTGATGTATTCATCCAGACTGCCGGCAGAGCAGTTCCGGCTCACCCAGAAAGCCGATGCCCAGACCATCAGGGCCGTTGCCTGGGTATCGTCCAGACTTTTGAGCTTGCTTTCCAGGCTGGAGCGGCTGGCGCCATGCCGGGCATGCAGATTGTTGAGCTCGCACGCATCGCTGACCCGCAGCAGAAGGTAGGACAGGCGCGTGTGGTCAGGCAGCAGGCGCGTATCCTTGTGCGCTTCCACGATGGTCTTCAGCTCGGCAGCGGTGAACATCTGTTTGATGTTGGCCATGGCACGGAAAAAGGTATCCACAGCCCAGGGCAGGATGAATTCCGCGCCGGCGCTCTTGGTGCGAAAATAATCCTTGAGCCAGCGTTCCTGTTCGTCATTGATGCGTGCTGCTACCTGTGGCATGGGGCCCCCGTAAGCGTCTGCGACGCCCTGTTCCTGCGAGATTTTTCAGAAGCCTACCGCAGGGCCCGCCAAAATTCAAGATATTTTCTAGAAAATGTCTTGCATTCCGTACAGGCGTCCCGGCTGCTGCCCGCACAGCCAGGCAGCGGCCCGCAGGGCCCCCTGGGCAAAGGTCTCGCGCGAGTGGGCCTGATGGGTCACTTCGATGCGCTCGCCGGGGCCCATGAAATAGATCGTGTGCACACCGACCACATCTCCGCCGCGAATGGCCTGGATGCCGATCTGTGCCTTGGGACGCTCGCCGATGATGCCGTCTCGGGCGGAACAGCGGACGTCGTCCAGATCCCAGCCGCGGGCTTCGGCCAGGCATTCGCCCAGGCGCAGGGCAGTCCCACTGGGGGAGTCCTTTTTGCGGTTATGGTGCAGCTCAACCATCTCGATATCGTACTTGTCGCCAAGGGCTCGGGTCAGTTCGGGCAGGACCTTGAGCAGCACGTTGACGCCGATGCTCATATTGGGCGCCCAGAACATGCGGCAGCTTTCGGCCAGCCTGGCCAGCTCCTGCTTTTGCTCATTGGTGAAGCCGGTGGTGCCGATCACATGGGCCGCACCGAACCTGGCCACACTGCGGGCCGTGGCCAGGCTGACCTCGGGAGCGGTGAAATCCACGACGACAGCTTTGCCGTCCAGGCCTTGCAGCAGTTCTTCCACATTCTGGCTCACCGGGCACGGCAGCGCGTCCAGACCGGCGGCGAACTCGCTGCGTTCCACCACGCCCGCAAGCGTGAAGGCGGGGTCTTCCTGCACCAGCGTGCAGATGGTCCGGCCCATGCGGCCATTGGCACCCATGACGATGATCGGCGTGCTCATTGCTTCTCCATCCTGTTCTGTTGAAAGTTATGCGTCCGTCCTGTCAGCGAGCAGGCCCAGAAAGGCCGCTTCGTCCAGGACGGCGATCCCCAGGCTTTGGGCTTTTTCCAGTTTGCTGCCCGGATCTTCGCCCACCACAAGGATATCCAGTTTTTTGCTCACGCTGCCCAGCACCACGGCACCGGCCGCTTCGGCCAGCTGTTTGGCCTTGCCCCGGGGCATGGAAAGCGTACCGGTGAAGAGGATTTTCTTCCCCTGCAGGGGGCCCTCCCCACCGGCCGCGGCAGGTTCTGGCGCAGCCACGGGCCACAGGCCTGCCTTGCGTAATCCGGCCAGCATATGCTGGTTGGCCGGGCTTTCGAAAAAGCTGCGGATGGAGCTGGCCACTTCGGGCCCCACATCCGGCAGCTCCAGCAGGCGCTGGGTATCGGCGGCCGCCAGGGCATCCATGTCGTGAAAATGCGCCGCCAGCATGCGGGCGGTCTGCTCGCCCACATGACGGATGCCCAGGGCGCTGATGAGCCGGGCCAGCGTGGCGTTATGGCGGGCGTCATCGAAAGCGTCCACTATCTTTTGGGCCAGCACGTCCCCCATGCGGTCAAAGGGCAGCAGATCCTGCACTGTGAGCCGGAACAGCTGTTCCGGGCTGGTGACATGGCCGCTGCTGACCAGCTGCTCCATCCATTTCTGTCCCACGCCCTGCACGTCCAGGCCGGCCTTGGACACGAAATGGCAGATGGAGCGCAAGCGTACCGCCGGGCAGGAGATATTGCCGCAGCGCCAGGCCGCTTCACCGGGCTCACGGTGGGCGGGCTCGCCGCAGACAGGACAGATATGCGGGAATTCGAACGGCCTTGCCCCCGCGGGGCGTTCCTCCAGTACCGGCCCCACCACTTCGGGGATGACATCGCCGGCCCGCTGCACGATGACCGTATCCCCTACCCGCACATCCTTGGCCAGGATCTCGTCCTCGTTGTGCAGGGTGGCACGGGTGACCATGACCCCACCCACCGCCACCGGCTCCAGCCGGGCCACAGGGGTCAGGACGCCGGTACGCCCCACCTGGATCTCGATACCGGTCAGACGGGTATGCACCTGCATGGCCGGGAACTTGAAAGCGATGGCGAAGCGTGGCGCGCGGGCCGTGAAGCCCAGGGCCTCCTGCGCTTCCAGATCATCCTGCTTGGCCACGGCGCCGTCGATCTCCATGGGGAAATCCGCCCTGCCCTGGCGCACGCTTTCCACATAGGCTTCCACAGCTGCCGGATCGGCGCAGAGCCTGCCGTCGGGCGGCGTCAAAAAACCGTAGTCGTGCAGACGGGTCGCCAGCTCATGCTGGAAATGGCAGGGGAGCGCCCGCCCCCAGCGGGCCTCGCCCAGGCTGTAGGCCAAAAAACGCAGGGGCATCTGCTGGGTATTGGCAACATCCAGCTGGCGCAGGGCCCCGGCAGCGGCATTGCGCGGATTGGCCAGCAGCTTCTGGCCCAGGGATTCCCGATGCTCGTTGATGGCGGCAAAATCCTTTTTGTAGATGACCACCTCGCCGCGCACTTCCAGCCGTTCCGGGAAGGGACCGGCCCCGCGCAGGCGCAGGGGGACCGTACGGATGGTGCGCACGGCTTCGGTGACCACTTCGCCCTCCTCCCCGTCCCCGCGGGTCAGCGCCTGTTGCAGGATGCCGTTTTCATAGATGATCTCCAGGGCAAGGCCATCCAGCTTGGGGTCACACCAAAAGGCCAGCGGCACCTCAGGCAGGGCGCGCTGCATTCGGGCCACGAATTCCTGCCATTCCTCGGCGGAAAAAACATTGTCCAGACCGTACATGCGCTGGCGATGGCGCTGCTTGGGCAGCCCGCCCAGCAGTCCGCCCCCTACGCGCAACGTGGGCGAATGGGGGCTGCGCCATTGCGGATGCTCTTCCTCCAGGGCCTTCAACTCCCGGAACAGGGCATCGTACTGATCGTCGCTGATGACCGGCTTGTCCAGCGTATGATACAGATAGTTATGGTGCTCCAGGATGGTCACAAGCCATGCCATCCGCTTCCGGGGCATATCCCTGGACGGTTCGGGCAGGCTCAGGGGATCCACAGGCGCCGCGGATGCGGCGGGCGGCACAGGGGCCTGCCCTGTTGCCTTGCTCCCGGCCCGGTCTTTGGCGGCAGGTGCACCGAGAAGGGAAAGCTGTTCTGGACTCATGATCACTCCGGCAGGGCAATAAGGCGTTCACGCAGGGCCCGGATACGGTCCCGCAGGGCGGCGGCACGTTCGAACTCCAGTTCACGGGCCGCCTCGCGCATCTCTTTTTCCAGACGCTGGACCAGCGCCGCGGTATCTTCGGCAGTCAGGGGCACGGCATCGTCCTGTCGGGACGCACGTCCCCTGCCCTTGCCCCGCGATGAAGGACCGGTATCCACATACAGGGCATCCAGCGGAGATTCAAGGCTTTTCCGGGTGCTCCGCGGCGTGATGCCGTGCTCCGTGTTATAAGCGGTCTGCTTGGCCCGGCGCCGTTCGGTCTCGTCCATGGCCGCGCGCATGGAGGCCGTGACCGTATCGGCATACAGGATGACGTGTCCGTGGACATTGCGCGCCGCACGGCCAAAGGTCTGGATGAGCGAGCCCGTGGAGCGCAGGAAACCTTCCTTGTCGGCATCAAGGATGCAGACCAGCGAGACCTCGGGGATGTCCAGGCCTTCGCGCAGCAGGTTGATGCCCACCAGCACGTCGAACTCCCCTTGCCGCAGGGCCCTGATGATCTGCAAACGCTCCAGGGTGTCGATATCCGAATGCAGGTAGCGGGCATTGACGCCCATAGTGCAGCAATACTCGGTCAGGTCTTCGGCCATGCGCTTGGTAAGGGTGGTCACCAGCACCCGTTCCCCGCGCCGGATGCGCTCCCGGCATTCGCCCAGCAGGTCTTCCATCTGTCCCTTGGTGGGACGCACCTCCACTTCCGGGTCCACCAGGCCCGTGGGCCGGATGATCTGCTCGGAAATGATGCCCTGGGACTGATCCATCTCGTATTTGCCCGGTGTGGCCGAAACGTAGACCACCTGATGCAGCAGGGAACGGAACTCGTCGAACTGCAGGGGCCGGTTGTCCAGGGCCGAGGGCAGGCGGAAGCCGTAGTCCACAAGGGTCTGCTTGCGCGAGCGGTCGCCCTTGAACATGCCGCCCACCTGCGGCACGGTGATGTGGGACTCGTCCACGAACAGGATGAAGTCCTCGGGGAAATAGTTGAGCAGGCAGGAAGGCGGCTCCCCGGCCTTGCGGCCGTCCAGATGACGGGAATAGTTCTCGATGCCGTTGCAGTAGCCCAGCTCCTCGATCATCTCCAGATCCAGCTGGGTCCGCTGCTCCAGACGCTGCGCCTCCACCAGGCGCCCGCTCGCCTTGAAGGCCGTCAGGCGTTCCAGCAATTCCTGCCGGATGTCGGCCGTGGTCCGCTTGAGGTTGTCCTGGGCGGAGACGAAGTGGCTGGCCGGATAGATGACGGTCTTGCCCACTTCCGCCAGTACGTCCCCGGTCAGCGGATCCACCTCGCGCATGGAGTCGATGTCATCACCGAAAAATTCGATACGCAGGGCCCGCTCGTGATGGTAGGCGGGGATGATCTCCAGCACGTCCCCGCGCACACGAAACGTGCCGCGATGGAAGTCATAGTCGTTGCGTTCGTACTGGACTTCCACCAGACGGGTGATGAGGGCATCCATGGACATATGCTGCCCCACTTCCACCGGGATGATCATGCGGGCATAGAATTCGGGCGAGCCCAGGCCGTAGATGCAGGAGACCGAAGCCACGATGATCACATCGCGCCGGGTGAGCAGGGCATGGGTCGCGGCATGGCGCAATTTGTCGATATTGTCGTTGATGGACGAATCTTTCTCGATGTAGGTGTCCGAGGCGGGCACATAGGCTTCCGGCTGGTAGTAGTCGTAATAACTGACGAAATACTCCACAGCGTTCTGCGGGAAAAATTCGCGGAACTCGTTGTAGAGCTGGGCGGCCAGCGTCTTGTTGGGGGCCAGCACCAGCGCCGGACGGCCGCAACGGGCAATGACATTGGCCATGGTGAAGGTCTTGCCGGAGCCGGTCACGCCCAGCAGTATCTGTTCCGGCACACCGGCTTCCAGATTGGCCACCAGGGAATCGATGGCCTCCGGCTGGTCACCTGTGGGGACATAGGCGCTATGGAGCTTGAAAGGGGACTGGTTCATCATCGTTCATCGGGAATCCAGCCAAGGGCAGCATCATAGCGGAAAGACATCCGCCACGGCAGCCACGGCAGCTGGGAGACAGGTTCAGGATCAGGGACAGGCACCGCCTGCCGCAGGAGCGCCAGGAATTCCCTGCGGGGGATGTCCCGCGCGCCCATGGCCAGCATGTGGGGCGTGGCCTGCTGGCAGTCCAGCAGGAGGAAATCCCGCCCGCGCAGGAACGCCACCAGGCCCGCAAGGGCCGCCCGCGAGGCCTCGGGACAGCGGTGGAACATGGATTCCCCGAAAAAGGCCCGCCCCAAGGCCACACCGTACAGGCCGCCCAGCAGCTCTCCATCCCGCCAGGCCTCCACGGAATGGGCATAGCCCAGGGCATGCAGGCGCTCATAGGCCGCTATCATCTCGGGCAGTATCCATGTCCCTTCACTGTCGCGACGGGGCGCCGCGCAGGCCCGGATGACGCGGGAAAAGGCCGTATCCATCCGCAGTTCGAACGGGCGATTGCGCAAGGCCCGGGCACTGCGGCGCGGAAGATGAAAGTCCTCCAGCGGCAGCACGCAGCGGGGATCGGGGCACCACCACAGCAGGGGCGTATCCTCACCGTACCAGGGAAAGATGCCCCGGCTGTAGGCCGCCAGCAGACGTGCCGGCAGCAGGTCGCCACCGGCACACAATATCCCTTCTGCGGTGCAGCATCCCGGCGTGGGAAACTGGGCCGCATACAGAGCTATCTGCTTACGCATCGTTGCGGCCGTCATCTCCCTCCTTTGCTTCCGCGCCCTGGGCAGGGGCCGCGTCAGGGAACTGGAGCACGAGTTCATTGTCCTTGACACCCAGGCGGACGAGACCGCCGTGGCGCAGCCGGCCAAAGAGCAGCTCGCCGGCCAGGGCGTCCTCTACCCGGCTGCGCAGCAGACGCCGCAGCGGACGCGCGCCCATGGCGGGATCATAGCCCTTTTCCGCCAGCCAGGCACGGGCACGGGGCGTGGAGGCCAGCGTGACCTGCTGCTCCGCGAGGCTGTTCCCGATCTCGCGCAGGAACTTGTCCACGATGCGCTGCATCATGGCGGGCGTGAGGGCCCGGAACGGGATCATGGCATCGAGACGGTTGCGGAATTCAGGCGTGAACAACCGTTCCACGGCTCCCAGGGCCTTGCGGGCCGCATCTTCGGGCGCGGCCTTGCCAAAGCCTATGCTGGCCCTGGACATCTCGAACGTCCCGGCATTGGACGTCATGATGAGCACCGTATGGGAAAAGTCCGTCTTGCGGCCGGAATTGTCCGTCAGGGTGCCGTAGTCCATGACCTGCAGCAGGATGTTGAAGATGTCGGGGTGGGCCTTTTCTATCTCGTCCAGCAGGACCACGGAATATGGGGCCTTGCGCACGGCCTCGGTCAGCAGACCGCCCTGGTCGAAGCCCACATAGCCCGGCGGCGAACCGATGAGCCGCGAGACCGTATGCGGCTCCATATATTCGCTCATGTCGTAACGCAGGAACTCCACTCCCATGATTTGGGCCAGCCCGCGGGCCAGCTCCGTCTTGCCCACACCGGTGGGACCATAGAAGAGGAAGGCGCCCGTGGGCCGCTGGCGCTGCCCCAGGCCCGCGCGCGAGCGCAGGATGGCGCGCACGGTCTGCTCCACGGCTTCTTCCTGCCCGAAGACGATCTGCTTGAGGTTCTTTTCCAGATTGGCCAGGCGGTTCCGCTCCTGCCCGGAGACCGTCCTCACGGGCACACCGGCCATGCGGGCCACGACGCGTTCCACGTCCGCCACCGTGACGGCGGCCGTCCGCTTGTCATCCTTGCGGCGCAGGTCAACGGCGGCCCCCACTTCGTCCATCACGTCGATGGCCTTGTCCGGCTGCAGGCGGTCACGGACATAGCGGTTGGAAAGGTCCACGATGCTGCGCAGCACGGTCTCGCTGTAGCGCACGCGGTGGTGCCCTGCGTAATGGGCCTGCAGGCCGTTGAGGATGGCAAGGCAGTCCTCGGCATCGGGTTCCCCCACGTCGATGCGCTGGAAGCGCCGCGTCAGGGCCCGGTCTTTTTCCAGATGGTTGCGGAACTCCTCATGGGTGGTGGAGCCGATGCAACGCAATTCCCCGCTGGCCAGCACCGGCTTGAGCAGGTTGGAAGCGTCCATGGAACCGCCGGAAGTGGCCCCGGCGCCCACGATGGTGTGGATCTCGTCGATGAAGACCACCGCATCCGGGATGGCCCTGAGCTCTTCCACGATGGCCTTGAGACGGCTCTCGAATTCACCGCGGTAGCGGGTGCCGGCCAGGATCAGACCCATATCGAGGGCGTAGATCTTGACGTCCTTGAACTTTTTGGGGACCTGCCCCTGGGCGATGCGCAGGGCCAGGCCTTCGGCCAGTGCGGTTTTGCCCACACCGGGATCGCCCACGAACAGGGGATTGTTCTTGCGGCGACGGCACAGGACCTCGATGGCCCTGTCCAGTTCTTCCTGACGTCCCACCAGGGGGTCGATCCTGCCCTCACGGGCACGGGCGGTGAGCTCGGTGGCGTACTTTTCCAGAACATTCTCCCCGGCTTCGCCCTCTTCCTTCCCTTTGGCCGCATCGGGGGCCACCCCCCGGGATCCGCCCCCTTCCGGCATGCCGTGCGAGATGAAGGTCAGCGCATCCAGGCGATCCACTCCCTGACGCGTCAGGAAGTAGTGGGCATAGCTGTCCTCTTCATCCAGGATGGCCACGAACAGGTCGCCCAGCTCCACCTGGCTCCGTCCCGAAGCGTGGATATGCCCCAGGGCCCGTTCGAGCACCCGCTGCACGCCGGCCGTCTGATGGACCTCGTGTTCTCCCTGATCCGGCAGCACCTGCATCTCGTTACGGAAAAAGCCTTCCAGCTGTTCGCGCAACACCGCCACACTGGCCCCGCTGCCTTCCAGCAGCAGACGGCCGGGGGCCACGGTCGTCAATGAGAACAGGATGTGCTCCACCGTCAGCAATTCATGCCGGCGGCGTTGCACTTCCTGGACGGCAACCTTCAAAACTTCCTGGACAGCAGCACTGAGCATATGATCCTCAACGATATTTTTCCATGGTGCAGCGCAAGGGAAACCCCGCCGCCCGGGCCCGTTGCCTGACGAGCGCCACCTTTGTTTCCGCTATCTCCTGCGTGTAGACACCGCACTGGCCGATACCCTGCTGATGAACGGCCAGCATGATGGCCGTAGCTTCTTCCGGCGTCTTGTGAAAAATATCGCACAAGACGCCGACAACGAAATCCATGCTCGTGTAGTCGTCATTGTGGAGCAGGACCACATAACGGTCCGGCTCCTTGATCTTTTTCGTGACGATGGTGGCAGTATCCGTTCCCGGCTCGTTCCAGGTTTCATCGGCCATGAGGGCTCTCCTCCACGGTAGGCAGGCCCAGATCCCGGCGCCGGCGGGCCAGTTCTTCGGGCTCGAAGACAAACGACAGGTCGGGCGGCAGACCGTTCTGCTGTCGCCATTGCTGATGCAGATAATGATAACTTTGAGTACTCACAGGCACATCGTCAAGACCCAGCGGGCCTTCCAGGCGCAGGATCTCCTCCTCGGGTCCTTCCAGTTCCACCACACGGGCGAAGGGGACGATATCCATGTCGACAGTGGTGTGCTCCAGCGTCCAGGTCTCCCGGATCTTTTCGTAGCAGGCACGGACCACATAGCCCAGGCCTTCCAGAATGCCGTGCATCTGTGCGGCATCGGTGACGGGCGTCTCCCGTTCTTCGCGCACCTTGAAGGCCGCATCCGGCACGGAGGCGGGCGGCAGCTTGAGCGTCAGCACGTTTTGTACGTGATCCGGCCATTCCTGCGTGCGCAGGCGCAGCAAATGATGTCCGGCACGCAGGGATCCGTCAGGCAGGTCATAGATACGGTTCCGTTCCAGATGGACCTCCCCTCCCTGCGCGCCGCACTGGCGCAGGCGCTGGCGCAAGCTGTCGAAATCGACCTCGAGATATTTGCGTTCTATTTCAAGAGCCATGCTATGCTCACTGTTTGCGATGGAAAAGTTTCTGCTGCAGGGCCGCGATGGTCGCGATACCGCCTTTGCCGGGATGGATCACGGGGTCGAAGCCCAGACGGCGTGCCTGGGCCAGGCGGAGGTCATGGGCGGCCACGGGCCGCACCTGGCCGTTGAGGTCCACCTCGCCCCAGAGGACGCATTTTTCCGGCAGCGGAACGTCATAATAGGATGACAGCACCGCCGCCACCAGGGCCAGGTCAAGCCCGGGTTCCTGCAGTTTCATGCCGCCGCCGACCTTGGCGTAGATGTCCACCTGCTCGAAATTGAGCTTGAGGCGCTTTTCCAGCACGGCCAGCAGCAAGTGCAGACGGTTGGCATCAAAGCCGAGGGCCGCGCGCCGGGGGATGCTGAGGAAAGTCCGGGCCACCAGGGCCTGTACTTCCACCGCCAGCGGGCGCTGGCCGTCCACGGCCATGACCACCGCCGTGCCGGACAGGGAGGCGTCGCGGTCGCCCAGAAAAAACGTGGACGGGTCATCCACTACTTCCATGCCCCGGCCCCCCATGCGGAAGACCAGCAGTTCCTCATTGGGGCCAAAGCGGTTCTTGAAGACACGCAGCAGGCGGAACATCTGGCGGCGGTCGCCTTCAAGGGAGATGACGGTGTCCACCATATGCTCCAGCAGCCTGGGCCCGGCCAGGACACCGTCCTTGGTCACATGGCCCACCAGCACCAGCGTGACGCCCAGACGGCGGCAGGCTTCCAGCAGGGCCATGCTCACGGCACGCACCTGGTTGACATTGCCGGGCAGGCCCTCGGCATCGACGCTGCTCATGGTCTGCACCGAGTCCACCACCAGCAAACGCGGCGGGGCCAGCTCCACAGCGGCGATGACCTCGTCAACGCTGGAGGTGGACATGGCCAGCAGGTTGTCGTGCAGCATGCCGAGCCGTTGTCCCCGGGCCTTGATCTGCGGCAGGGATTCTTCGCCGCTGGCGTAAAGCACCCGGCCCCCCTGGGCAGCGACCAGCCCCGCCACCTGCAACAGGAGCGTAGATTTGCCGATGCCCGGCTCACCGCCGATGAGGATGGCCGCCCCAGGTACCAGGCCCTTGCCCAGCACCCTGTCCAGCGAGGCGATGCCGCTGGGATAGGGATGATGCCCTGTCTCGGTCACGTCCTGCAGCGGCACGGGACGGCTGCCTGCCGGTACGGATCCCCTGACGCTGCTGCGGGACAGGGCTTTGGGCTGGGCCGCGGCCTGCAGGGTGTTCCACTCATGGCAGCCGGGGCACTGGCCGCGCCACTGCAGGGTCTGTGCCCCGCAGGCAGAACAGATAAAGACTTCTCTCGTTTTAGCCATGGCTAAAAAATAAAAAAAAAGTGCAGCCCATGCAAGCATGGCGGCATAGGTTGGCCTTTCGTGGGGATGATGTTGCAGTATCGCGCCTGTATGGATGCAGTCATGATGCGAAATTGCGCCAAAGATCCATCCCGCTACCTGTGTTTTCTATCACATACATGGCAGGACGATATATCCATCCCCTTTTCCCCACCGCGGGAGTCAGCCATACCATGCGCAACCGGCGGCCGTCCGGCTGCTTCCACGGCATGCCCAAAGGCATAAAAAAAGCCCCGTCACGGGGCTTTGAATCAGTCTGGCGGATACCTAACGGGGCAGGGGCACGCCCTTTTGCGCATCCACGATGGCAACGTAGAATTCGCTGACATCACCGGGAGGGCTGTCGAATACCACCATGAAGGGGGCACTGGCGCCGGGCAGAAGGGTCACATTGGCCCCCTGCTCTTTTTCCGGGTCAGCCAGGCGGCTGGCCATGGCTTCCTTGTCCAGCACAGTGAGCTGCAGGGGCGTCAGCTGGTTGCCGGCGGTCTGGCGGTTGGACGCGATGGCCTTCTGATCCTGACCGTAGAGCACGGCTTCCACGGTGATCATGCTCACGGGCTGGGGGAATTCATTGACCACCCTGCCCTCGATGACCAGTATCTTGCCCATTTTTTCATTGTTCACATAATACTGGCGCACGTCCTTCATGGTCAGCAGGGCAATATTTTCGGCAGCGGCCGCCGTCCCCTGGACCGGGGCCAGGGGGCGCTCATGCCAGCAGTACCAGTAGACCGCGGCGCCGCCGCAGGCAAGCAAAAGCAGAAGCATCAGCCAGAACAGCCAGCGCCGCCGGGGACGGGGCTGTTCCACATCGTCCGGCAAGAGATCCGGGATGGGCTCATGGGCAGGCTCGGGCATTTGCAGGGCAAAGACCGTCCTGCATACGGAGCAGCGCAGTTTCGCACCTGGCCGGGCAAGGTCTTCCGGCAGGTTGAAACGGCTGGCGCAGTGGGGGCATTGGATTTCCATCTTTTGGCTCCAGGTGCGGGCGGATGCTAATCGGCGGCAGGCTCGAAGACCAGCTCTTCCACATCGGGGAGGGCCCGATATTTTTCAGCATAGTCAAGGCCGTAGCCGATGATGAAGCCTTCCTCGAGCTTGAAGCCCGCAAAATCGACGCGCACATCCGCTTCGCGGCGTTCGTTCTTGTCCACCAGGGCGGCCAGGCGCAGGCTGCGGGCCCCGCGGGCCTCGAACTGGCGCATCAGGAACTGCATGGACAGTCCGCTGTCCACCACATCCTCGACGATCAGCACATGCTTGCCGGCGATGTCGCAATCCACGTCCTTGCTGAACACCACATGGCGGGAACTGGATGTCCCCCTGCCGTAGCTGGACAGACGGACGAAATCCAGTTCGAGGTTCTCCGAGCGCATGGCCCGGACAAGATCGGTGAAAAAGAACACCGCCCCCTTGAGGACGCAGACGGCCACCACGGGGTCATCGCCGTAACAGGCATCGATCTCGGCGGCCATGGCACGCACGCGTTCGGCAATCTGGCCGGCAGTAAAGACGATCCTGCGCTCCTTGATGGTGTTCATGCTATGCAAGCTCCAGGAACATGGCGGTTTCGTCGCAGTCGGGATACTTGGCGCAATGCACGCAGTCCGCCCAGATCTTCTGGGGCAGGACGCCCTTGTCCACCTCATGGAAGCCGATGCGCTCGAAAAAAGCCGCCTGATAGGTCAGGGAAAAGACCTTTTTGAGATGCAGGCTGCGACAGTCGTCGACACAGGCCGTCACGATCTTGCGGCCCAGACCCTGCTTGCGCAGGTCTTCGCGCACCGCCAGCGAACAGACCTCCGCCAGGTCCTCCCAGACAGGCGCCAGGGCGCAACAGGCGGCCAGGCCGCCCCGGGGATCGTCGATGACCAGAAAATTGCGGACATGACCGTACAGGAAGATCAGCGCGCGGGGCAGCAGCAGGCCCTTGCGTGCACTGTCCATCAGCAGGGCGTGGATATCCTTCACATCGTCCATGGTCGCACGGCGCACCGTGTAGGTATCGTTCATTACTTTTGCTCTCCGAGAGAATCGAATATTTCCGTCAGTTCCTTGTTCGAGACCATGCCCGACCCCATCAGGGCCAGCCGACCATTTTTGCCGTAGAAAACGTTGTGCGGGATGGTGCGCACGTTGAAAGCACGGATCACATCCTCGCTGGCCCTGTAAACAGGGTAATTGACCTTCAGCCGCTTGAGGAAGGCCGGGAGCGCGCCCGCGTCTTCGTCCACCGAAAGCCCCACGATGACGGCTTTCCCTTCGTACCGGGACGCCAGACTGACAAGGAACGGGATCTCTTCCCGGCAGGGGGGGCACCAGGTGGCGAAGAAATTGAGCATGACGACCTTGCCCTTGTTCTGGGCCACTATGGCGGTCAGGTCCTTGAGCTCCACGGTCTTGAAGTCCTGAGCCTGCGCAAGGCAGGGCAGGAGCAGCGCCAGAAGCAGCAGGGGCAAAACGAATCGCTTCATGAGATTATCCTGTGACAAACTGTTTGGCGGCCCGCACTGCGCTGACCGCATCTTCACAATAGGCGTCCGCACCAATGGCATCAGCAAAGACCTGGGTCACGGCAGCGCCGCCCACCAGCACCTTGATGGGAAGCTCACGCTCCCGCACCAGGCGGATGGTGTCTTCCATCCGCACCATGGTCGTGGTCATCAGGGCCGACAGGCCGATGATACGCGCCTTATGTTCCAAAGCGCAAGCGACAATCTGCTCCGCAGGGACATCCTTGCCGGCGTCGATGACCTCGAAGCCGTGGTTTCCCAGCAGCAGGCAGACGATGTTCTTGCCTATATCGTGGATGTCCCCTTCCACGGTGGCCATGACGATTACGGGCCGTTCCTCGGGGCCACGGCTCTTCTCCAGCAGGGGCCTGAGGTGGGCAAAGGCCTTTTGCATGGTCTCCGCCGCACGGATGAGCTGGGGCAGGAAGTACTCCCGGCGCTCATAGCGCGCGCCCACTTCGGTGATGGCCGGGATCAGGACGTCCTGCACCAGGGCGAAAGGCTCGGCACCGGCGGCCAGCTCTTTTTCCAGCAGGGGCAGCACGTTCTCCAGGTCCCCGAAAAGGACGGCATCCCCCAACGTCTCGGCAGCGGCGCCCGGCCCCTTCCCTGCCCTGACCACACCGCCGCTGGCTTTCCAGTCGGCATAGGAGGCGATGAACGAACCGGCGTTGCTGTCGCTCCCCTGCAGCACGGCCACGGCATCACAGGCCTCATGCAGGCGTGGCGCGGAAGGATTGGCGATGCAGGACGAGAGCCCGGCGCCCGCGCACATGGCCATGAAGGTGGCATTGAGCAGGTCGCGGGCCGGCAGGCCGAACGAAACATTGGAAAGCCCCAGCGTGGTCGCCAGCCCCTGGCTGCGGCACCAGCGGACCATCTCAAGGCATTGCAGGGCGCCCTCGGGCTTGGAGGACACGGAAAGGGCCAGGATGTCCACCATCACCAGACGGCGGGGGATGCCCAGGGCATCGGCCTGTTCCAGCAGCTTTTCCACGATGGCGATGCGCTCGGAGGCCCGGACGGGCAGTTTCGTCCCCTGCAGGGGGAGCAGGATGAAGGGCGCGCCGAAATCGCGGCAGACCGGCCCCAGCAGCTCCATGCGCCCGGCTTCGCCGCTGATGGAATTGACAAGGAAGGAGCCCGGACAGTAGGGCAAGGCACGGGCGATGGCCTGGGCGCTGGAAGAATCCAGCGACAGGGGCACGTCCACCCGGGAGACCAGACGCTGCACCAGGTCGGGCAGGAGCACGGTCTCGTCCACCAGCGAGGCGCCCACGTTCACATCAAGGATGCGGGCCCCGGCCTGCAGCTGCTCATCGGCCAGGCGGAAGGCCTCGTCGAACTGTCCGGCCTGCAGCTGGCGGGTCAGCTCCTTCTTGCCCGTGGGATTGATGCGCTCGCCGATGACGCTGAACGGCTGCCCTTCTCCCAGACGCAGGAGCTGCGAACGGCTGGTCAGGCAGATGCCCGCAGGGCTGACCAGCGGACGTTCTTCGCAGGACACGCTTTCCAGGGCCTGGCGCAGGGCCGCCAGATGCCGGGGCGTGGTGCCGCAGCAGCCGCCCAGCACCCGGGCCCCACGGGCCGCGAACGCTGCCGTTTTTTGGGCAAAGGCTTCCGGTCCCAGTGGGAAGACGGTCTCCGAGCCGCGCAGCTCCGGCAGACCGGCATTGGGTTCCGCGACGACAGGGCAGGAACAGGCCGACAGCAGCTCTTCCACCACGGGCAGCATCTGGTCCGGCCCCAGACTGCAATTGGTGCCCAGGGCCGCCACGCCCATGTTCTGCATGGTCTCGGCAAAGATGGTGGGAGAAGAGCCCGTCAGGCTGACGCCCTGTTCGAAGGTCATGGAGACCATGACGGGCAGGTCGCAGACCTGGCGCGCGGCCGCCACTGCGGCCCTGGCTTCGGCCAGGTCGAACTGGGTCTCGATGAAGATGAGGTCCGCGCCACCGGCCACGAGGCCGCGTATCTGCTCCGCGAAGGCCCTGATGAGATCTTCAGGCTCCATATCGCCCAGGGGGCGGGCAAAGTGACCGCTCGGGCCCACGTTGCCGGCCACGAACACGGGGCGTCCGGCCTGGGCGGCCGCGGCGCGCGCTGTCTCCACCATTCGCTTGTTGAAGGCAAAAACATCCAGGGAGGCCGGGAGCTTGCAGGGATTGCCGCCGAACGTGCATGACGTGATGATGTCCACTCCCGCATCAAGGTAGGCCTTGTGGATAGCCTGAAGGATATCCGGCCGCTCCATGCAGAACTCTTCCGGGCTGACCCCGGCCGGCAGGCCGGAAGCCTGCAACATGGTCCCCATGGCGCCATCAAGCAACAACGGGCGCCTTTCCGCAAGGCGCTGAACAAATTTCATTCCTGTACCCAGCCTTTTATAAAATAAGATGTGGCATCCGCCCGTCAGCGGGCCGGCCGCAAGCAGCCGCAAGGCTTTTACTACTGAAAATCATTGAAAAGGACAAATCAAAACTATAGCATGGGGCTGCACCGACATCAGGGATGTCATCAGCCCCCTGAGGAACATAATGAAAAAAAGCAACAAAAATGTCCCTGACCCCTCTTCTTCCGCGCCCGTGGCGGACGTGGAAGTCCTGGATGCCGCCGACGAAGACAGCTCTCTGGACCCCCTGGAAGAGCTCGACGAGGACAGCCTCGACCAGGGTGAGATTCTAGATGTGGGCGAAGACGGCCCCATGCTGCTCACGGAAGGCAGCCATGACGAATCCAGCCTCCCTGCGCCGTCCATGCCCCGCCTGCCGTCTACCGGCGGCCGGGACAGTCTGCAGCTTTATCTGCGCGAGGTGAGCCGTTTCCCCATGCTCAAGCCCGAGGAAGAGCACGAGCTGGCCGTGCGGGTACGCGATCACAATGACCCAGACGCCGCCTTCCGGCTGGTGTCGTCGCATCTGCGCCTTGTGGTACGCATCGCCATGGATTTCCAGCGCCGCTGGATGCAGAACGTCCTCGACCTTGTCCAGGAAGGCAATGTGGGCCTTATGCGGGCCGTCAACAAGTTCGACCCCGACAAGGGCATCAAGTTCTCCTACTATGCCTCGTTCTGGATCAAGGCCTATATCCTCAAGTTCATCATGGACAACTGGCGCATGGTCAAGATCGGCACCACCCAGGTGCAGCGCAAGCTGTTCTACAATCTCAACCGCGAGCGGCAAAAGCTGGTGGCCCAGGGCTTCGACCCCGATGCTGCCATGCTCTCCGAGCGTCTGGGCGTCAGCGAGGAACAGATCACCGAGATGGATCAGCGCCTTGCCGCCAATGACCTTTCCCTCAATGCGCAGGTGGGTGAAGAGGCCGGCGGTGCCACCCGCATGGATTTCCTGCCGGCCCTGGGACCGGGCATCGAAGACAGCCTGGGGGATTCCGAAGTGGCGGAACTGCTGCGCGAAAAGCTCAAGACCATCCTGCCCAAGCTCAACGAAAAGGAACTCTACATCCTGCAGAACCGCCTGCTGACAGACGACCCCGTCACCTTGCGCGAGATCGGTGAACGATATAACGTGACCCGCGAGCGTGTACGCCAGCTGGAAGCCCGTCTTCTGGAGAAGATCCGCCAGCACCTGGCCCTGGACATCAAGGACTTTTCCGACGCCTGGATTCAGTGAGTTATGAGAAACAAGACCATCTTCCTGCTCTGCTCTGCCCTGCTGAGCGGTTCGCTTTCCCTGTCCCTGCTGGGCTGTGGCGGCTGTGCCTCCACCCAGCCCCGGAGCGGGGCCGCCTCTCCCTCCTTCCAGGGCATCGAGATCCTGCCCGAGGAAAAAGAGCTTTCGCCGGCCGCCAAGGATACCTACGCCTATCTCCTTTATATGCAGGCCCTTGCCGACGAGGATGAAGAACTGCTCCTGCAGGCGGCCCGGCAGATGACCGGCGGGACCCTTCCGCCCAAGGCCTGGCTGGAAGGTGCCCTGTGGCTGGACAGCCGCCATTCGGAGAAAGTCCTTTCCCTGCTGGCACTGGGCCTGCAGGTCTGGCCCGACGATCTGCCCCTCAATCTGTTCAATGCCGAGGCACTGGCAGCCCACGGCAAGGCCGAACAGGGGCTGGAACAGATACAGGCCTTCGTGACGCGGCATCCCGACTCCCTGGATGCCCGCATGGAGCTGATCCTGCTGCTGGTCAAGGCCAAGAGATTCGATGAGGCGGAAAAACATATCGGCAGTATCGCTGCCGGCGAGCGCACGCCCATGGTGGACTATTACCATGCCCGGGCCCTGATCGGGATGCAGCGCCGTGCGGAAGCCATACCGCTGCTCCAGAAGGCCATCCAGGCCATGCCGGATTTCGTCGAGGCCCTGGTGGAGCTGGCCTATGCCTACGAACAGCAGAAGCAGTGGAACGAGGCCCGCTCCGTCTATGAGAAGCTGCTCAAGCTCCAGGTCTCGGAACAGGATGTCTGTCTGCGTCTCGTCCACCTTTCACTGCGTCTCAACCAGCCGGAAAAGGCCTTGAAATATTTCCGCAAGGGCCCGGACTCCGCGGCCTTCAAGCTCACAGCCGTCAGCATGTTCCTGGAAAGCCGTCATTACCTGCAGGCAGAGCGGCTGCTCAAGGAGATGCTGGACGAGCCCGGTGTGCCCCCCGATGTTTTCCTGATGCTGGCCGGCATCGCCCGTGACCAGCGCCGCGACACGGAGCTGGCCCTGAGCTGGCTGGCCAGGATCCCCGCTACCAGCCCCGCAGCCGTACGGGCGGAGGGCCTGAAAGCCCAGATCCTCGCCGATGCAGGCAAGGAGAAGGAGGCCCTGGCCTCCGTGCGCAGCCTCCAGCAGCGCCATGCCCGCAACGAGACCCTGCTGTTGCTGGAGATCCGCCTGCTGGCCCGCATGCACGCCATGGACGAAGCACTGGACAAGGCCCGCCAGGCCGTGACGCTTGTACCGGACAGCCCGGAGCTGGCCTTTACCCTCGGCAGCCTCCTGGACAGCCTCGGCAAACATGATGAAGCCATGAAGGTCATGCAGGGCATCATCGCCAGCCATCCCGAACACTATCAGGCCCTGAACTATGTGGGGTACAGTCTGGCCGTGCAGGGAAAGGACCTGGAGCACGCTCTGGAGCTGCTGCAGCAGGCCGACCGTCTGGCTCCTGACCAGTTCTTCATCGTGGATTCCCTGGCCTGGGCCTTGTTCCGCCTGGGCCGTACGGAAGAGGCACTGCAGGCCATCCGGCGCGCTGTGGCCCTCACCCCCTCGCCTGAAGCCGAGATCCTGGAACACTACGGCGATATCGCCGCCGCCGCGGGTCAGAAAGAAGAAGCCCGCAAGGCCTACGAACAGGCCCTGAAACTCAAACCCGCCAATGCGGATTCCCTGCGCCTGCGTCTGGGGGACCTATGAAAAAGATCCTTTGTCTCATCGTCCTGATGTTCATGGCTTCGGCCTGTGCCCGCCAGCCCGTGACTGTACCGCCGGCTGACGGCGCCGGTCGCTGGCAGGCTTTCGTGGCCCGCAGCGAAGCCATCAAGGAAGCCCCCTACCTGCTGAACGCCAGCCTGCGTTTCGGCACGGAAGGCGATACCCGGCGCGTCACGGCCCTGCTCTGGGGCAATGACAGCCGGAGCCTGCGCATGGATGTCATGGCCGGTATCGGGGCCGTGGTGGCCAAGATCTGGGAATCCGGCGATGAGTTCCTCGTTTACAGTCCCACGGAAAACCGGGCCTTTTTCCATCAGGGCAGCAACAAGCCCCTGCTGCGCGTCGGCGTGCCGGTGCCCTTTGCCCTGGATCAGCTGGCGGCCCTGCTCAACGGCCGCCTCGTGACGGTCTTCGGCGACCGCTACTCCGACAGCCGGGCCCTTGCCAACGGGCATGTCGGCTTTACCCTTTCCTCTGCCACAGGCGGCCTTCTGGAGATCGACGCCCAGGGCCAGGCCGTGGCCTGGCAGGAAAACGGCCGTCGCGGCTGGAGCATGACCATCGCCTACGATGACGCTGGCCTGCCCCGTCGCCTGAGCCTGCGCCACCCTGACGGCCAGACGGCCGTGCTGCTGGTCAAGGAACGTCAGGCCCCGGCTCCTTTCAATAATGCGCAGCTGAGTCTGCTTTTGCCGGACAGCACCCCGGTACTGCCCCTGGAACGTTACACGGTTCCCCAGCAATAACCTCAAGGAGAGATCATGAAATCCATCCACATGGCCTGTGACCACGCCGGTATCGAACTCAAGGAAACCCTGCGCGCCCATCTGGAAAAGATGGGCTATACGGTCACCGATCACGGCACCCACAGCAAGGAAAGCTGCGATTACCCCGTGTTCGCCCACGCCCTGTGCCATGCTGTCGAAGCTGAAGGTGTGCCCGGCATCCTGATCTGCGGTACGGGGATCGGCATGTCCATAGCGGCCAACCGCCACAAGGGCATCCGGGCGGCGCTGTGCACCACGGAACTGCATGCCCGCTTCACCCGCCTGCACAACAATGCCAACGTGCTGTGCCTGGGGGCCCGGGTCACGGGCGTGGAGCTGGCGCTTGCCATCGTCGACACCTTCCTGTCCACCGGGTTCGAGGGTGGCCGCCATCAGCGCCGCATCGACCTCCTCAATGCCTAGTCCGGGGGCCTGTCATGCAGCTCTACAATACCCTCACCCGCAAAAAGGAAGAATTCGTCCCCGTCCGGCCCGGAAAAGTCAACATGTATGTCTGCGGCATCACCGCCTATGACTACTGCCACATCGGCCATGCCCGTTCCGCCCTGGTCTTCGACGTGCTGGTGCGCCACCTGCGCGCCCTGGGACTGGATGTGACCTTTGTCCGCAACTTTACCGACGTGGACGACAAGATCATCCGCCGCGCCAATGAGGAAAAACGTGACTGGCGCGAAGTGGGCCAGACCTATATCGACGCCTTCCATGAAGACATGGACCGCCTGAATGTGGTGCGTGCCGATCACGAGCCCCGCGCCACAGAATACATCCAGCAGATGCAGGATCTCTGTTCCGAGCTCATTGCCCAGGGCAAGGCCTATGCCGTGCCGTCCGGCGACGTGTACTTCCGTGTGCGGGCCTATCCGCCCTACGGCAAGCTCTCCGGCCGCAGCCTGGACGAATTGCAGGCCGGTGCCCGCGTGGCCCCCGGTGAAGAAAAGCAGGACCCGCTGGACTTTGCCCTGTGGAAGGCGGCCAAGCCCGGCGAACCCTTCTGGGAAAGTCCCTGGGGCAAGGGCCGTCCCGGCTGGCATATCGAATGCTCGGCCATGAGCAAGGAATATCTGCCGCTGGATATCCACGGCGGCGGCCAGGACCTCATCTTCCCCCATCACGAGAACGAGATCGCCCAGACCGAAGCGGCCTGCAACTGCCAGCTGGCCCGCTTCTGGGTGCATAACGGCTTCGTGCAGGTCAATGCCGAGAAGATGTCCAAATCACTGGGCAACTTCAAGACCATCCGCGATATCCTGGGCAGCTACCTGCCCGAGACCCTGCGCTTTTTCCTGCTGGGCAAGCATTACCGCAGCCCCATCGACTTCACCGCCGACATCATGGACGAGTCCGAAAAGGCCCTGCAGCGCATCTACGAATGCCAGCTGGAGGCCGGGAAGGCTCTGGAACGGGCCAAGTGGAAAAAAGTCGACCTGCCCGCGGACATCCTCAAGGAATGGGACGATCACGGCCAGGGCTTCAGCGCTGCCCTGGACGACGATGTGAACACGGCCCAGGCCCTGGGGCACATCTTCTCCCAGGTACGTCTGGTCAACCGCGTGCTGGAAGACAAGGCCCTGCGCGCGGGCGAAGGTGCCCGCCGGCTGCTGGAAGAGTTCTTTGAGCGCCGCAGCGACTGGTCGGCCCAGCTGGGCCTGTTCGGACAGGACCCCGCCACCTTCCTGCTGGCCCTGCGAGACCAGCGGGCGGCCCGCCTGAACATCGACGTGCCGCGCGTGCAGGCTTTGCTGGACGAGCGTGCCGCGGCCCGTGCGGCCAAGGACTTTGCCCGCTCCGACGAATTGCGCGCCGCGCTTGCCGAACTGGGTGTGGCCGTGCGTGATACCGTGGAAGGGCAGGTCTGGGACATAGCCTAGCGAGGTGACGATGCTGCATCGTTTCGGGAAGTTCCGTCGCCCTGTGGCGCTGGTGATGCTGAGTGTCTTCCTGGTCGCCCAGCTGCTTCTGCCGCTGACGGCCCGGGCGTTCTTCTTTGGAGGGGTCTCCCTCAAGGACGAGAAGGAGATGGGGCACAAGTTCGATGTGGCCATCCGCTCCAGCCTGCCCATGGTCGACGACCCTGAGGTCAGCAACTATGTGGATGGCCTTGTCCGCCGTCTGGTCAAGGCCATCCCGCCCCAACCTTTCACCTTCACGTCCGGCGTCATCCTGCACAATGCCATGAACGCCTTTGCCATCCCCGGCGGCCATGTCTATGTCTTCACCGGGCTGATCATGAACTTCGAGGATGAGAGCCAGCTGGCCGGCGTCCTTTCGCATGAACTGGCCCATGTGACCCAGCGCCATGTGGCCTCGCGCCTGGAACGGGCCCAGTATCTGTCGGTGGGCAGTTTGCTGCTGGCCATCGCCGGTGTGGCCGTGGGCGGGCCCGCCGGCGGTGCCGTGGCCGTGGGGGCCCTGGGCGCAGGACAGTCCGCCATGCTCAACTACAGCCGTCTGGATGAAAACGAAGCCGACCAGATCGGCCTGCAATATCTGACCAGGGCGGGTTATCCTCCTTCGGGTCTTGTGGGCGGTTTCAAGATCATGCGCCAGAAAAGCTGGATGACAGGCGCCAGTGTGCCCGCCTACCTGTCCACCCACCCGGATATCGGTGACCGCATCAACGGCATCCAGGCCCGTCTGAGCTCCTTCCCCGCAAGCATCCGCAACCGCTCGTTCGACAATCGTCGCTTCAAGAGGGTCCAGACCATCCTCTGGGGCCGTTATGGTGATGTCCAGGCGGCCTTGCAGCGCTTTTCCGGGAAGGATGCCCTTTCCTGCATGGGGCGGGGCATGGTCCTTTCGCGGCAGAACAACATCCGCGAGGCCACCGCCGCCTTTGACCAGGCCCTGCGGCTGGCTCCCAAAGACCCGCTGGTGCTGCGTGAAGCCGGGACCTTCCATTACCGCAAAGGCGATATGGCCAGGGCGGAAGGTCTGCTGCGTCAGGCCATGCAGCTGGACAAAAACGATTTCATGGCCAGATTCTTTTATGCGCGCATGCTGGATGAGACCGGCCGTGCCCGGCAGGCCCAGCCGTACTATACGGAAGTCCTGCGGGTCGTGCCGGAAGCCGCCGATGTCCACGAAGCCTACGCCCGCTCGCTGGGCTCCACAGGCAGGACAGGGCTGGCCTATATCCACATGGCCTACAGCGCCATCTATTCCAACAACCGCAAGCTGGCAGAGCGCTACTTCAAGCAGGCCAAGGCAAAGACGGAAAAATCCGCCGACAGCGCGGCGTTCCGCAAGCTGGATGCGGTGTACAAAGAACGCAAGGAAATCTGGGAAGACCGATGATGGAAACGCACGCGACGACGATCCTGGCAGTCAAGAAGGACGGACAGGTAGCCATGGCCGGGGACGGCCAGGTCACCCTGGGCCAGTCCATGATCATGAAGCATACCGCCCGCAAGGTGCGCCGCCTGTATGACGGCAAGATCGTGGCCGGTTTTGCCGGCGCCACGGCCGACGCCTTTACCCTGTTCGAGCTGTTCGAAGCCAAGCTCAAGGAATTTCGCGGCAACCTGCAGCGTTCCGCGGTGGAGCTCACCAAGGAATGGCGCAAGGACAAGTACCTGCGCCGTCTGGAGGCCATGCTCCTGGTCTCTGACGGTGAGCACATCCTGCTGCTCTCCGGCAACGGGGACGTGTTCGAGCCCGATGATGACGTGGCGGCCATCGGCAGCGGCGGCCCCTATGCCCTTTCCGCAGCCCGCGCCCTGCTGCGCCACAGCAGCCTGCCTGCCCGGGAACTGGCCCTGGAATCCATGAAGATCGCTTCGGAGATCTGCGTCTACACCAACGACCATTTCGTGGTCGAGACCCTGTAGGGGGAACAGCGTGGAGATCCGCACCGGCTGCAAGATCAACCTGGGGCTGGAGATAACCGGCGTCCTGTCCAACGGTTACCATACCCTTGATTCCGTGTTCTATCCTCTGGCCCGTCCGTTCGACACCCTGCTGGTGGAGCGGAGGAAAGGGGCAGGCATCCGCGTGTACTGCGATACCCCCGGCATCGATCTGGAGCACAACACCCTGACCAGGGCCCACGCCGCTTTTGCGGCCTTGCTGCCGGAACAGGCGGCCTGCCCGGGCGTGGAGGTCACCCTGCGCAAGGGCATCCCCCACGGCGCAGGACTGGGGGGCGGCAGCAGTGATGCCGCTGCCCTGCTCCTGTGGCTCAATACCTGCCTGGAGACCCCCCTGCCGCTGCAAGAGCTGGAGAAAGCCGCCATCAACGTCGGCGCGGACGTCCCTTTTTTCCTGCACGGTCAGCCCCGGCGTGTGACCGGCATCGGTGAAGTGCTGACACCGGCCGAAGTCGATCTGCCCGGCTGGTGGCTCGTCCTGATCTGCCCTCCGGTGCATGTCTCCACACCGTGGGCCTATCGGGCCTATGACGCTTTGACGGCAGAAGCGGAAAAAGCTGGCGGCAAATGCTTGACAAATCCGGGGAGCAAGGATAATGAAACGCTTCTCGTGATGGGTAAAATCGTGACGGGAACGACGTTCCGCGTCACCACAGAGAACGTGCTCCATATCCGCAATGATCTGGAGCCCGCCGTTGTGCGTGAATACCCGCAGCTGGAGACAATCCGACACTACCTGCTCCATTCAGGAGCCGCCTGTGCCCGCATGAGCGGCAGCGGATCGAGCATGTTCGGCCTGTTCCCAGCCCGTCACGCAGCCGAGGCGGCAGCGCAGGGCCTGGCCCCGCAGTACGGGAAGGTCTTTGTGCTGCCCATGAATGCTGGGATGTAGCCAAGTGGTAAGGCAACGGGTTTTGGCTCCGTCATCCGAAGGTTCGAGCCCTTCCATCCCAGCCACACCCAAACCATAACTGCTGCCGCTATCGGCAAGGTGAACGGACCATGTTCAGCGATCTCAAGATTGTCACGGGTTCTTCCAATCCCGAGCTGGCCAAAGCCATTTGCGACCATCTCGGCTGTCAGCTTACTCCTACTCTGGCAACCACCTTCAGCGATGGCGAGCTGCGTATTGAAATCGGTGACAACGTACGCGGTGATGACGTGTTCGTTGTCCAGCCTACCTGTCCCCCGCTGGTCAATCGCAACCTGATGCAGCTCTGCCTCATGCTCGACGCCCTCAAGCGTGCCAGCGCCGGTCGCATCACGGCTGTGATCCCCTACTACGGTTACGCCCGCCAGGACCGCAAGGTAAGCCCCCGTGCGCCCATCAGCGCCAAGATGGTGGCTGACTTCATCAGCGTGGCCGGTGCCGGCCGTGTGGTGACCATCGACATGCATGCCGGTCAGATCCAGGGCTTCTTCAACTGCCCTGTGGACAACCTGTATGCCGCTCCTGTCATGATGGAGCCCCTGCGCCAGATCGAAGGCGACATCGTCATCGTCTCTCCCGACGCCGGCGGTGTGGAGCGCGCCCGTTCCTATGCCAAGCGCCTGAACGCCCCCCTGGCCATCGTGGACAAGCGTCGCGACAAGCCCAACCAGGCCCAGGCCATGCACGTCATCGGGGATGTGGAAGGCAAGACGGCCATCATCGTTGACGACATCATCGACACTGCCGGCACCCTGTGCGCCGGTGCCGACGTCCTGCTCAAGTACGGTGCCAAAAAAATCATCGCCTGCGCCTCCCACGGCGTGCTGTCCGGTCCTGCCATCGACCGCATCAACGCTACCGAGGCTCTGGATCGTGTCATCGTGACCGATACCATCCCGATGGGAGAAAAACTGGTGCAGTGTCCCAAACTGCAGGTGGTATCCGTGGCTGCCCTGCTGGGCAAGACCATCCACAACATCCACACGGGTTCCTCCGTCAGCGTTCTCTTTGTATAGATGCCGGGTTTTCCCGGCTCCATAATATAAGAAAACTTCCCGCACTTTCATGCGGCACTAGGTAAGGAGTTAAACATGACCATTGAAAAGACGTTGAGCGTGCAAAAGCGTGAAGGTAGCGGCAAAGGCCCTGCGGGCCGTGCGCGCACGCAGGACATGATCCCCGGTGTGTTCTACACCGCCAAGGGTGACAACATCGCTGTGCAGGCTCCCGCGCTGCCTCTGGAAAAAATGTACACCGAAATGGGCCGTACCGCCGTGTTCAACCTGGAAATCGACGATAACGGCACCAAGACCGTGCACCCCGTCATGTTCTGGGAAGTGCAGAAGCATCCCTACAAGAAAGCCTTTACCCATGTGGACTTCTACGGCGTGGACCTGGACAAGGAAGTCAAGGTCGATGTGCCGATCGAATTCGTGGGCGTTTCCCGCGGCGTCAAGCTGGGCGGCGTGATGGAAACCTATCGCGAGAGCGTGCGCCTGTGCTGCAAGCCCCTGGACATGCCCAAGAAGGTGACCATCGACGTGACCGATATGGGTATCAATGACAGCGTGACCGTGGAGACCCTGTCGCTCCCCGAAAACGTCAAGGCCGTGTTCGACAAGAACTTCGCCATCGTGAGCGTGTTCTCCAAGAGCAAGGACGCTGCCGAAGCCGCCGAGTAAGGTGCTTGTCACTGCAGTTTTTTCAGGCCGGTCTCTTTTGAGGCCGGCCTGATTTTTATGCCATGCCCAGTCTCCCTCCCCTGCAGCAACACACCCTGCGCAACGGCAACCGGCAGGTATGCATCGAATTATGGCCCAGACCTGGCGCGGCCTGCCTTGTTTTCTATCCGGGGACCATGTTCTGCCCGCTGCAGTATCGGACGTTCCTGCACAGTCTCTGGAAAAACGGTCTTGCCGTCGCGGCCCTGCATCTTACCGGGCATGGCCTCAACCCGCATCACCGCCTGTTCACCTTTTCCGATCTGCTGCGGGACGGACTGGACGCGGAACAGTGGCTGCGCGACAAGGGTATCGGTCCCCTGCTTCTTGGCGGACACAGCCAGGGGGGGATCCTGGCCATGGCCCATGCATCCCGCAGCCGGCAGATGCGGGCCTGCTTCGCCTTCAGCGGGATCTTCCCGCAAAGCCGCCGGGCCATCGAGCTGACCCGTTTTGCCCCCTGGGCGGCGCAACGCCAGCGCCTGCTTGCCGGTCTGAAGATACTCAGTACCTGCCTGCCCCGACTGCCGTTGCCCGTGTTCAGTTATCTGTCGGTCAAAAAGATCCTTGGCGGCTGTCTGCGGCTGCCCCTGGATCGCCGTCAGGCCAGGACGAGTTATCCCTTGTCCTTTCTGTACTCACTGTTCACTGCCTCGGTGGCGTCCACGGTCCACTGTCCGTTCTATCTTTTCAATGCCCGTGATGATGCCCTGTTCACCAGGCCTTTGATCGAGGAGACGTTCGCCGCGGTGACGGCCCCGGAAAAACATTGTATCTGGCTGCCTCGCGGCGGTCATCTGGCCATCCTTTCCCCTGTCGTGGCCGCCAGGACTGCTGCCCATGTGGCGGTTCTGGCCAGCGGGCACGGCCTTCCACTCTCTCTTCACCTGTAAGGAAACTGTCATGGATTTTGGTGGTGTCGTCGTTGGTTTGGGCAATCCCGGCAACCAGTACGCCGGGACGCGCCATAATTGCGGCTTTGCCTTCGTGGAAAACCTGCTGGATCATGCCCGCCGGGAAGGCGGGCAGGTACAGAGCCAGAACGGAGGCAAGTTTTCCTGTGAGCTGTGGCGTCTGCGCTATGCAGCTTTGCCCGGCGACTGGCTGGCGGCCATGCCCCAGACCTTCATGAACCTGAGCGGCCAGTGCGTCCAGCCCCTGCTGGCCTGGCACAAGATCCGCCCGGATCAGCTCGTTGTGGTGCATGATGAGCTGGATATCCCTGCCGGAGAGCTGCGTTTCAAAAAAGGCGGCGGCAATGCGGGCCACAACGGGCTCAAGTCCATCACCCAGCTGCTGGGGACGCCGGATTTCTACCGACTGCGCATCGGCATCGGGCGTCCGCCCCAGAAGGGGGATGTCATCAACTGGGTGCTGGGGCGTCCTGACAGTGAAGATGCCGAAAAAATACGGGCAGCTATCCATAAGGCACTTGATATTTTGGAGATATTTGCCGGCAAAGGGCTGGAAGCCGCCGTACGGGCGACCCGCTCCTGATCCCGGGCCGGCGTGAGCCGGCTTTTTTTATGGCAGTGCCATTCATAAAAAAAATTTTTTTGCTGGACTAATGATCGGGTATGCGCTATGTTCTTTTAACAGTGGAAAAGATTACCTGAATCTTTTCCACATTTGCTATTTTTCTTCGCGTTTGGCGCGGGCACTTCAACCCTTGGACGGAAATGTTTACATCCGAACAGCTTGTAGTGTACCCAGCTCAAGGAGTGGGCCAGATAGAGCGCATCGACAGCCAGAATATTGGTGGTTCGGCGTGCGATTTCTATATCGTGCGCATCAGGGCCAACAGTATCACCCTCATGGTGCCTGTCAAAAATGCCTCTAATGTCGGTCTGCGCACCCTGGTCAGCACCAAGGAAGCAGAGCACATCTGGAACGCGCTGCGCAACAATCCCCAGCAGACCGTCCACACGGGGCAGAACTGGAACCGGCGCTTTCGCGAATACTCCGAGCGTCTCAAGAGCCCGGATCTGTCCATCGTCGCCAATGTATTGCGCGAACTCCTCCTCATCGGCCGGACCAAGGATCTCTCCTTTGGTGAGCGGCGCCTTCTGGAACAGGCCATGAGCCTTGTTACCGGAGAACTGGGAGAAGTTCTCCATACGGAACAGCGGGACCTGCAGTCCGAGCTCATCTCCCTCTATTCCCCGCCTGCCAAGCAGCCTGCAAGCACTGCGCATTAACCATTTTTTACTTGCTTCCGGCCCAAAGATAGGCTACACGCTTTTCACACGCCCTTTTTATCCCGACCCATAACATTTTTTTGCATCGCATTGCCGTATGGCGATGCGTGCTTCCTACGCCCATGGAAAAAGCACCCCGTAAATATGTCCGTAAAAAAAAGGCTGCTCCTGCCTTGCTTTCAGATAGCGGCCTGAGCCTGACAGAACTGAAAACCCGCAGCATGCAGGCTCTTATGGAGCTGGCCGAACAATACGAGATCGAGAATGCCAGTTCCATGCGCAAACAGGAACTCATCTTCGCACTGCTGCAGGCCTGTGCGTCCCAGAACGGCGCCATCTACGGGGATGGTGTCCTGGAGATACTGCCCGACGGCTTCGGCTTCCTGCGCTCTCCCCTGTGCAGTTATATGCCCGGCCCGGACGACATCTACGTTTCCCCCTCCCAGATCCGCCGCTTTTCCCTGCGCAAAGGCGACATCGTTTCCGGCCAGATCAGGCCCCCCAAAGAAGGCGAGCGCTATTTTGCCTTGCTCAAGGTGACGGAGATCGGCTTCGAGCCACCGGAAAACGCCAAGAATCTTGTCCTGTTCGACAATCTGACGCCCATCTACCCTGATCACCAGCTGATCATGGAGAACGGCGAAAAAAATCTCTCCAACCGCGTCATCGACATCATGTCGCCCATCGGCTGTGGCCAGCGCGGTCTTATCGTGGCTCCGCCGCGTACCGGCAAGACCGTCCTGCTGCAATCGCTGGCCAATGCCATCAATGCCAACAACCCCGATGTCTATCTTATCGTCCTGCTCATCGACGAACGCCCCGAAGAAGTCACGGACATGGAACGCACCGTGAAAAAGGCTGAGGTCATCAGTTCCACATTTGACGAACCGCCCCAGCGCCATGTGCAGGTCTGTGAAATGGTACTGGAAAAAGCCAAGCGTCTGGTGGAGCGAAAGCGGGATGTGGTCATCCTCATGGATTCCATCACCCGCCTGGGCCGCGCCTATAACGCGGTGACCCCTTCGTCGGGCCGCGTGCTTTCCGGCGGCCTGGACGCCAACGCCCTGCAACGTCCCAAGCGTATTTTTGGCGCCGCGCGCAATATCGAGGAAGGCGGCAGCCTGACCATCATCGCCACGGCCCTTATCGACACCGGCTCCCGCATGGATGAGGTCATCTTTGAAGAATTCAAAGGGACCGGCAATATGGAGATCTATCTTGACCGTCATCTGGCGGAAAAGCGCATCTTCCCGGCCATCGACATCAATCGTACCGGCACCCGCAAGGAAGACCTGCTGCTTTCCGACGATATCCTCAACCGTGTCTGGATCCTGCGCAAGATCCTGGCGCCCATGTCTTCCATCGACAGCATGGAATTCCTGCTGGACAAGATGCGGGGGACCAAATCCAACAAGGATTTCATGGACGCCATGGGCAAATAGCCCTCCTGTACCTGCTTTTCGAAAAGGCGCTCCTCGGAGCGCCTTTTTTATTTGGTCAGGCTGTGCCGTAGCCATGCCCTGTTCTCCTTTTCCGCGTCTTTCGTTGCGTGTGAGTGCCGCAGCATGCGCCTTGCGCAGATGCACAAGCTTTCCTTTGCCGACATCCGCCCGGGAACAGGAAAACAGAGGCGGATGCATACAACAAAAAAGGCTCCCCTAAGGGAGCCCGGAAGCATCGGAGCAATGGCAAAAAGAGCTAGGCCAGTTTCTTTACCGCGTCCAGCACGGCGTCGTAGTCAGGCTCGTTGGTCACTTCGGGCACCAGCTGGCTGTACGCCAGCGTACCGTCAGGGGCCACCACGAAGATGGCGCGGGCCAGCAGGCGCAGTTCCTGGATCAGCACACCGTAGTTCTTGCCGAAATCCACGTCCTTGTAGTCGGACAGGCTTTCCACAGCCTGCACGCCGGCAGCGCCGCACCAGCGGGCCTGGGCAAAGGGCAGGTCGCAGCTCAGGGCCAGGATCTGCACCTTGTCGGACAGGGCGGCGGCTTCCTTGTTGAAGCGGCGCACTTCCATGTCACACACAGGCGTGTCCAGCGAGGGCACGCTCACCAGGACCACGATCTTGCCCGCATAGTCTTTCAGACTGCGGGGTTCGAGGCCGTTGTTGCACACGGTGAATTCAGGGGCCTTCTGGCCCACGGCGGGCAGGTTGCCTTCGAGGTGGAGAAGATTGCCCATAAAAGTGACGGTATTCATATAAAAAGCTCCTTGCGGCTTTTACGTTCAAGATGTTTTTGCGTATCAGGAGAACCCGACCTTGTCAAGAACATTTCCTAGTTAATGGAATCCCAGACCAATGCTGCCCATTCGCCGTCGATGATGCGGCGCGGTTCGGGAAGGCCCTGGGCCCTGTAGGCCGCAGCCACACCATCAGCCTGAATCTCCAGCAGGCCGGAAAGGACGAGGCAACCGCCAGGGCGGCAGGCGCGCACGATATCGGCCGCCATCTCGGTCAGCGGACGGGCCAGGATGTTGGCCAGTACAAGGTCGAACCGCTTCCCGGCCACGGCGCCGATGCTGCCTTCGGCCACTGTGAAGTTCTCGGGCGCGACGGCATTGAGGACACGGTTTTCAAGCGCGTTGTCCACGGCCAGCGGATCGATGTCCAGACCTTCGCCTGTGAGACCGGACTTGCAGCAGCCGATGCCCAGCACCCCGGAGCCGGTGCCCAGGTCGAGGAAATGCTGCCCAGCCTGCAGGCGTCCGGCTTCCAGCAGATCGCTGACCACGCGCAGGCACAGGGCCGTGGTGGCGTGATGCCCGGTGCCGAAGGCACTCTTGGGCTCGATGAGGATGGGCGTCCGCCCGGGAAAGTCCGGCGTATCCGCCAGCCACGGCGGCAGGACCACGAACCGCTTGCCGCAGCACACGGGCGTAAAGAACTGGCGCCAGGCCGCCAGCCAGTCGGTCTCCTCCAGTTCGGAAAGTGCGCTCTCCGCGGCCGGGACGGCCTGCTTCAGCAGCCGTTGCAGCCGTTCCAGAAAATCTTTCTGCTCGCAGTGGACCCGGAAGCGCGTCTCACCGGTGGGCAGGCTCTGCTCTTCCCAGCCAAAAGACGCTTCCAGGGCCAGCAGGCCGGTGGTGCAGTCATAATCGCTTTCCGCAACAACAATTTCGAGGCGATGGATGGTTTTCATGCATTCTGCCTAGCCCGCACACCGGGCCCTGTCAAGACGGCATGTTGATTTGCAAGGCAAATGTCTGTATGGATTATCGGCATCAGCCTTTCACAGGCTTCTTTCACGAGTGCGTCTCCTCATGGGGCGCCTCCTTTTTTTCAGCTTTTACGGGTTTCTTAGTGATTTCCTGTGGATTAGACACGTCCTTCCTGCTGTGCGGTCATGGCGGGCAAGATATACGGGAGACGACGATGCTGGACCAGATCCTTGCGGACATCCGCAAGACCTTCGACGTGGACTTTGTCCCCCTGCAGCTGGATGACGGTCAGCTGCAGGTCCTGAACATCAACAATATGCAGAGCCATCTGGACGGCCTGCTGGCACGGCATGCCATCCATGACCCGCTGAAGGACCTGCCGCTCTGGGCCAAGGTCTGGCCGGGGTCCTTCGTGCTGGGACGCTTCCTGCGCAAGCTGGAGCCCGAGGGCAAGACCATGCTGGAGCTGGGCGGCGGCTGCGGTGTGCTCAGCCTGGTGGCCTCCCGTTACGGATTCCGCCATATCGTGACCAGCGACATCGTCAACGATGCCCTCCAGTTCGCCCGTGCCAACGTGCTGCGCAACAACCTGCAGGACCTGATCGACGTCTGCTATCTGGATGTTTCCCGCCCCGGCAAGGACGAGCGCTTCCCCGAAGGCTTCGACCGCATCGTCGCGTCGGAGCTCCTGTACCTTGATGACCTGCACCGGCCGCTGCTGAAGTTCGTTGACCGCCATCTGGCCCCGGGCGGCAAGGCCGTGTTCTGCACGGACATGGCCCGCGCCAAACCGCATTTCGCCAAGCTGGCCGCCAGGACCTTCCAGGTGCAGGAAGGGCATATCGGCGTCAAGAGCCAGGATGGCGACGGCAATGAGCAGCGCCGCATCTACGTCCTGCATATCCTGGAGCGCAAGCAGTAGCCATGAGCACGACCACTCTTCCTGCCATTCGTCTGCAGCCCTGCCCCAAGGGCTATACCCGCGACCTGGACAAGACCATCTCGCCCCAGGAGACCTATGAACGCGTCCAGGCCCGCATGCAGGCCACCGGTCTGGACATCCTGGCCGAAGTCCGCCGCGTGGACGTGGGCCGTCTGGGCATCCCGGTCTACCTCAGTGTCTGCGGCAGGGACGCCCGCGGCATCATGCCCACCCGCAAGCAGATGGGCAAAGGTTCCTCGCCGGAACAGGCCCGTGCCTCCGCCCTGATGGAGCTGATGGAACGCTTTGCCTTTTTCAGTTTCTGGCAACGCCTGCCGCATATGGTCAGCGCCACCTGGGCCGAGGCCGAAGATCGCTTCGGCAAGGACCTGCTGCCCATCGAGGAGATCTGCCGCTCCGTGGAGGACAGCCTTTCCCCGGAACAGGCCCGCGAAGCCATGAGCACCCTGCGCTGGCATTTCTTTCCTGCCACACATCTGGCTGACGGCCGCACTGTCTGGCTGCCGCTGGACTGGTTCAAGCTGCTGGGGGAATTCAACGGCACGTCCGCAGGCAACAGCCCGGAAGAATCCCTGCTGCAGGGGCTTTCCGAGCTGGTGGAGCGCCATGTCTGCTGCCGTATCGACCGGGAACGCCTGACCACCCCTACCATCGATCCGCACGAAGTGGACGATCCCACCCTGCGCGACCTGCTGGCCGCTTTCGAGCGGGAAGGCATCCATATCATGCTCAAGGACTTCTCCCTGGGCATGCCGCTGCCCACTGTCGGTGCGGTGGCCTGGGACCCGGCCACCTTCCCGGCCCGCTCCGAGATCGTGTTCACGGCCGGTACCGCGGCCTCTCCGGCCAAGGCCGCCATCCGTGCCGTCACGGAGATCGCCCAGCTGGGCGGTGACTTTTGCACGCAGGCCTGCTACGAGGCCTCCGGTCTTTCCAAGTTCGAACGCCTGGAAGACATCCGGTGGCTGCTGGAAGGCCCCGTCTGCCGTCTGTCCGACCTGCCCAGCGTGGAAGCGCCCGACATTCGCGACGAGCTGCTCCGGGCGCTGCATGGTCTGGAGCCGGTGCAGGTCTACGCCGTGGAAACCACCCACCCCGCACTGGGGGTCCCGGCCCACTACTGCATCGCTCCGGGCCTCGCCTTCCGCGAACGTGACCGCAACCAGAGCATCGGCCTGTTCGTGGGCCGCAAGCTGGCCGAAGAGGCAGATGAGCAAACGGCCCTGCATGGTCTGGCCGTGCTGGAGCGCTGCTATCCCGGCGCACATTTCCTGCCTTTTTTCCGCGCCATGCTGGCCCTGCGCGCGGAGCGTTTTGAAGAAGCCCGCGACCTTTTCGCCCAGGCCCGCCCCCTGCAGCCGGAAAACGACGCCAAGGGTCTGGCCGCCTTTTACGAAGGCTATGTCTCCACGCTGACCGGCGACTGGGAAAGGGCCCTGCCTCCCCTGCGCGATGCCGTGGCTCTGTGCCCGGACATGAAGGAATACGGCAACCTGCTGGGCGTCTGCCTGTTCAAGCTCAAGCGCTATGAAGAGGCCGCCGCTGCCTTCCGCGCCGTGCTCAAGGTGGACAAGGGCTCGGTGATGGATCTGGCCAATCTGGGCCTGTGCGAAAAATTCCTGGGCCAGAGGGAAGCCGCCATGAAACATCTAGCGGCCGCACTGGAAGTGGATCCTTCGCTGGACTTTGCCCGCACGCACCTGGAAGAATTTAAAGCATCACTTTAAATAAAGATCATGTGTTCATAACCGCCGGGGAGAAAGCTGCTGCATGGGGCTTTCTCCCTTTTCCATGGTCTCCGCCCGGCCTGCCGGCTGCTGCTGCCGGCCCTTCCCTGCTCCCCGAAAAGATAGGCAGAAAGCGCCTTTACAAGCCCGGCCCGGGCGCGTACACCTCTTTTCCTGATACGATTTTTTACCGAGGTACCCAATGACCCGTTTTCTTCTGCTGCTTTGCGCGGCCTTTTTATTGGCCGGTTGCGGCGCCAAAGGCGTGACCGTGGTGGACAGGTCCGGCTTCGTGACCATGAGCCAGCGCATGCCCCAGGAACTGAAAGCCCGCGGACTGCTCACCGATGACGGCAGCTATATCTCCCTGTCCGGTGGCGGTGGCGAGAACTACGGCGAGATCCTTTTCCGCCAGCTCTCCCCCGAATTCCTCTATACTGACAGGGGCCACGTCTATCTGGGCAGCACCTTTGCCGCCACGCGCACGCCCTCCAGTCATGCCACCGTGCGCAAGACCGGCTTCACCATCATCCATCCCACCCAGACCATCAATCTGGCCATGCTGGGCATCGTGGACTGGAACAACGACGAAAAGGACGAATGGCTCATCGCCTGTGATGTCCGCCCGCACCTGGGCTCCGAAAGCCGCACTTATTATGTGCTGGTGCCGCCGCCGCTGCGCAAGGGCGAGCCCCTGCAGGCCACTGTGGCCGCGGTGTACGAATGCTACGGCCTGGCCTGCAAGCTCACCGTGCGTGACAGCCGCGCCATCCCCCGCGTGGGCGAAGGCGAACTGCCCCCCACGGACGTGCATGATGCCCTTCCCGGCATGGAAGGCGTGACCGAACCGCCCCGCCCGGACAGCACGCCGCGCTCCGGCCTGCAGGAACGGTCGCTGTAGATAACACCACGAGATATAAAGTATGAAGGAAGCGGGCCTCTCCTTTTCGGCGGGGCCCGCTTCCTTCGCTTATGGTAACGGCTATTTTCCAATGAACTGATGCAAAAGAGACCCACCGGCAAAGCCGGTGGGTCTTCATATGCGCCTGTAAGGCTTACTTACCAGCCGCGCCCTAACAGGCGCATAGCGATCTGACATCTGCATACCTGTTACTTGCTGCCCGTAAACGGGCTACCCGCATACGGAAGACTGAGCTGTGTTCCCAGCTTGTCTTCGTCTAACTGCTTACGGATATATTCACGAATTTTTGTTGCATTTTTGCCCACTGTATCCACATAGTAGCCACGGCACCAAAATTCACGGTTGCGATACCTGAATTTAAGATCGCCAAATTGTTCATATATCATCAGACTACTTTTACCCTTCAAATATCCCATAAATCCAGAGACACTCATTTTGGGCGGAATTTCAAGCAGCATGTGGATATGGTCAGGACAACACTCGGCCTCGATGATGTTTACTCCTTTCCATTCACACAGTTTACGCAAAATTTCGCTTATAGCTCTCTTTTTCTCACCATAGAAAATTTGGCGACGATATTTAGGTGCAAATACAACATGATATTTGCAGTTCCATTTTGTATGAGCTAAACTTCTTGTGTCACTCATAGTGACCTCCTTTTGATTTACTTCATTGTTGCAGTTGCCAGACCGCAACGAGATGTTAGCAAATCAAAAGGAGTTTTTATAACATATGAAAATCTTTAAGCTTTTTTGAACCTCCCGCCTAGCGGGAGGTTTTCTTTCATGCAAAAAA